>ERZ1022724.123-NODE-123-length-19847-cov-29.042846_pt1 | contig 19847 bp, 19 predicted proteins | sample MGYA00521091_ERZ1022724 | MGnify/ENA primary metagenome ERZ1022724 (study PRJEB33162, sample SAMN09537610) | freshwater metagenome | isolation source: freshwater | place: Canada:Alberta | collected 2017-07 | study: EMG produced TPA metagenomics assembly of the... | reverse complement strand
TATGACATGCACACCGTCATCGAGCACATAGTTGACGACGCACACTTCCTAGAAGTTCAGCCCTTATTCGCCCCGAATATCTTGATTGGTTTTGCCCGCATTGACGGGCGAAGCGTTGGCATTGTTGCTAACCAGCCATCTCAGATGGCTGGAACACTAAACATTGACGCCGGTGAAAAAGCTGCCCGGTTCGTTAGATTCTGCGATGCGTTCTCGATTCCAATTCTTACCCTGGTGGATGTGCCGGGTTACCTACCTGGAACCGATCAGGAATGGGCTGGAGTTATTCGTCGCGGAGCGAAGCTGCTCTACGCTTACGCTGAAGCCACCGTTCCACTGGTGACTGTTATCACTCGCAAGGCATACGGCGGCGCATACATCGTTATGGGCTCAAAGCAACTTGGAGCGGATATCAACCTGGCTTGGCCAACCGCGGAGATTGCCGTTATGGGTGGTCAAGGAGCGGTCAACATTTTGTTCCGAGACAAGATAAAAGAAGCAGAAGCTGCTGGAAAAAACATCGCCGAAGTTAGAGCTCAACTAGCAGCTGAATACACCTATAACGTTGCATCTCCTTTCTTAGCAGCGGAGCGTGGTGAACTCGATGGCATTATCGAGCCAGCACTTACTCGAGTTTCAGTGATCAAGGCTCTTCGCGCCTTACGCACCAAGCGAGCTAACCAACCTCCGAAAAAGCATGGAAACATTCCGCTGTAATGACTAGACCAGACGATTCTGAATTTGCCGAGGCCATAGAGGTGGTTTCAGGCGATCCAACACCCGAGGAACTTGCTGCTGTTGTGGCAGTGTTGCTGGAAGCAAGCAAGCAACAGTCAACTCGCAAACTTTCCCAGCGTTCAACCTGGGCAAAAAACGACAGCATTCTTAGAGCCGGCATAGTTGTCGGCAGTGGCCAATGGGGCTCTAAGTACAAGCAAGGACTCTAAAGAAAATTCTTTGAACTTGACTCGACTGGGCTTGAATTGTCTAGGAAATGTAATTTCTGAGTAATGTTCGGTCCCCTGAAGTGGGGACGGCCGATTTTCCCATCAAAGCGTTCCAGCTTAGGCAAAGTGGCTACTTTTGAAGTGAGCCAATCGCTTTAGAGCTACAGGGGAAAGCAAAGATTGGTTCATGGGGGATTGACCCGGGTCTTATTTAGGCCCGGGCCTTCGACTTTAAAGCTTTAAGAAAACATCCGGTTTAGCAGTGCCTTTTTGGCTGGCAACAAAGGTTGCCCTAACCCCTGCTTGCTGTGGTGAGCGAATTGTGACTCTTCCTGAATCGATTTTGTCTAACTCATTGGCAAGTCGAGTGCGCAAAGAATCTCTTTCTTGTTCAGTGAGTAGAACAAGTCCCCCTTCGTCCAAGACCACCACCTCTACCCCGCGCGACCGCGCTGATCTCACTGAGGTTTTGAGTTTTGGATTGATCAGCATCCGCCCGCGAATCTCATCACGCAGCTCGGCTTCTAGGATGGTTGCCTCACGCCGATCATCGCTTGAAAAGTTTCCCGAGGCAATTTTCTCAAGCATGGGCAGTGCTCCCTCTAAAGTTGCCGCGATTCTTCTTGAGCGCTCCTGCCGAATTGCTGAATCAGCAGCTGAGGCTGCTTGGGTGGCCTTTGCTTTTTCGAGAAACTCAACTCTTTGCTTATCTGCTCGCTCTAAGCCAACTGAAATTGCGTGAGCTGCGGCAACTAAGCCGATGGCACCTGCAAGACCTGATACAAAGAGTGCTTCTACCCCTCCCCAGGACACAAGCTCAACTGTTAGAACCGCAACACCAATCCACGCCCAAAGCCTTTGCTGCCTTACCGCAGCGATAGCCAAAATCGTCGCAACAGCAGTCACGTACCAAGTTGCCGGTGTTCCAAGTGCAGATGGTTCAAGATTCACACTCACAAGAAGAGGAATCATCAAAGATGTTGCGGTGACAGCGATTGCCAAAGTCACCGGCATCTTTAGCTCTCGATAGTAGAAAACTGCTGCCAATCCAACCAATAAATAGGTAACCAAAGCAACCGCTGACGAGAGCTCAAAGCCGGCTCTAAAAAGCTCAAGGGTTCCAATCACGGCAGGACTAAGAACAAATAATGTCGTGATAACACGAAGGAACCAGAGTGGAAGCCTAATCATCTTTACCCCACTCAACAACTACGTCGGTTCCCGATCCAGGGCTGGAGTTTATGAATACTCGTCCACCAACGTTTGTTACCCGAGCAACAATCGACGATGCTATTCCGATTCGGTCTTTAGGCACTTGGGACGGGCGGAATCCTTTACCGTTGTCGCTAACAACAATCTTCAAACCAGATTCTTGGCCCTTAAGTCGGATCACTCGCTCTGTTGCATAAGAGGCGTGTTTTAGAGAATTATCGACCGCCTGCAATGTGGCTTCAGTCAAAGCCTCGGCGGTTTGGGAAGGAATTGGCAAATCACTTAGGCGAGTAAGGGTCACTTGAAATTCTGGGGAGCTTTCCTTGATGCGAAGTTCTAAGGCGTGAAAAAAACTTGCGAGCGTGAGCTGGGTGGAATCTAATTCCTCTGAGCGAGCTGTTGTTAGCCTCGCGATAGCATCCACAGCAGACTTGGCTGCCAAAGTACGTTGCTGTTCAGTGTCGGCATTGGCAGCAACTAGAAGAGTTGTTAGAACGCTGTCATGAACCAATGCATCGAGTCTTGATCTCTCAATTTCCGCTGCATCCACCCGAGCGCTTTCAACCGCCGAAGCAATTGCTTCCTGATTTGCTGCGTCAGTTTTGCCGGCCTCCCAGCGAAGAGCAAGCACCATCGCAATCAACACTGCGCTGAATACAAAAAGGTGAAGCGCTTCTTGCACTCCGAGCAATAACTGTCCTGAACCTCCGTAGCCGGACACTTTCAAGATCGGCCAGCAAATGGTCAGAAACAATAAATAGATTGCGCCGATCCCGAACCTAAAAGTCGTACCAGCTGCAATAGCCGCGATTCCAAGTGGCCACCAAATCCAAGGCTGAAAACTCACCGGGGTTGCCTGGGTCAAATCAAAATGCAGTGGCCAGGTGACAAATAAGGCCAAGGCAACAATTGCAGTTGCCCTGAGCCAAAAATTTGAGCTCGAAGGAAAAAACCAAGTAGTAACTACAACGCCAATAACTGCTGCTGCGAGAAGGCCTGCTGAGACAAAGAAAATAATTGGATTTAGGAAAGAAAGTTGACCAAAACCATTCACAATTGCCTCGGAGGTAATGGCAGTTAACGCAACCGAGTAAATCCGTCCGAGCATGAGATTTACTCGAGAAATCGAATAGCTCTTTTGTGGAGCTGGCCTAGAAAAAGGCACCTACAAGGTCCCCTCGTCGATTAGCCCATCCTCTATTGCTCTCATTAACAATTCAGTCTTATTCACCGCAGGTCTTCCCACATTCGCAAACTTGCTCCGTACCCGATCAATGTGCTCTTTAGCCGTGTGAACAGTGATGTTGAGCTCATATGCCACCTGCTTTAGAGCAAGGCCCGAGGCGTAAAGCGAGAGAACTTCTTGCTCACGCGGTGAAAGCTTGGCTTTTTTGAAATCAGAGTCGGCATCGATAACTGCTGTGGTTTGCAAGTTGTTGACATAGATTCCAGCTGAAACCATACGGATTGCATAAATCAATTCGGTCATACTGTGCGATTTTGGAACCAGGGCAGCGGCGCCGGCCTTAAGGGCTGCGCGAACCAGGTTTGATTTATCAGCGATGCTAAAAAGAAGAACTGGGATGTCACGACTGATGAATTTCTCGACGTTTTCTTCAACGCTCGAGCCATCTGCCAAGGATAAATCCAACACAGCAACATTTGGCTTAGTTCCATCCATGGCCGCTAGCGCAGCATCCACGGTGGCTTCAGAAGCCAGAAGTTCTAGATTGTTATCGGCACAAACACTTGCCAGCGCGATTCGAATAGCCTCATGGTCATCGACAATCACAACTTTGAGCTCGCCTTGTTCAGCGAGCTGTGAGATGTCCATGGTCTTTTTCATTACAAGACCAAACTAGCAATGCTTTCAAAGTGGTGGGTATGAGGAAACAAGTCGTAGGCCTTGAGCTGCTCCAGGCGGTAGCCACCCGAAACCAGGACCTTCAAATCTCTAGCTAAGGAAACCGGGTCGCAAGCGACATAGATTATCTTGGCCGGTCGCAAAAACAGTAGCTGGTCAATGACGGCTTTGCCAGCTCCTGCTCGAGGTGGGTCCAATACAACGGTTGCGCCTTCAAGCACTAAGCCTTGTTTGATTTGAGCCTTGAGGAATCCCTCCACTGGAGCTGAGACCGCTTTGTGCTTTGCAAGATCAACTAGGTTTGCTCCGGCATCAGCGGTTGCAACTTTTGAAGATTCAACGGTTGTGATATTCAATGACTTACCAAACTTGGTTGCGAGTGCGCCTGAAAACAACCCGACTCCCCCATAGAGATCTAGATTGTTGGCAGCAGGATCTAGCCCTTCAGACATTTGAATTACTTCCTGCGCAAGAAGCTCTGCTGCACCACGGTGCACCTGCCAGAATCCTCCGCTTGAGATTCGGAATGATCTTCCGAGAGCGCGCTCGACAAGCTTTTTATCACCCTTGACCTTCTTGTCGATAAACCATTGAACGCCGCCAGTTGATGCAGTCGAGATTTCGATGCGCTTTACGTCCTGCCAATTCTTTAGATGAATACCCAGGTCGTTTATCTCCTGCACCGCAAGGGGTAGAGACTTTACGGGCACAACTTCGTGGGTTCTTTCTTTGTAAGGTCCCGCTACCCCTTCTTCGGAAACGTGAAGTTGAATTCGGGTGCGGTACGAAAGGCCGTTAGTGATTTCATCACCTGGTACCGGCTCAACTGGAACTTGGCGTTCTATTCCACCCATGCGCGAAAGTGACTCAGTCAAGACATCTGATTTGAGCTTGCGCTGATACTCAAGCTTGAGATGCCCAAACTCTGCTCCACCTGCGCCCAAGCGATCTGCTTCTTTCCAGATGTGTGGTACTCGTGATCCGGAAGCATCTAAAACTTCAACTGTTTCAGCTCTACAAAAAGAACCGCCCTTGTCTTCGAACACTCTGGCTCGAACCTTTTCCCCGGGGGCAGTGTGTGAGACAAAAACTACTCTTGACTGGTGTCTGGCTACGAAGATTCCACCGTGGGCTACCTTCTCGATATCGAGTTCAATTTCGGTGCCTTGCCAGTTTTCAGTTTTGCTCATCTGACAAGTGTTTCACAGCTACAAAGTAGTCTTGTCAGGTGACCCGATTAGTCCTAGCCTCCAGCTCCCCGGCCCGGCTCGCCCTACTGCGATCAGCAGGTATCGAGCCTGAGATTGTTCTTCCAGATGCAGACGAACCTGCCCTTACCGCCGAAGCCAGGCTTGAAAATCCGAACCTGAGTGCACAGCAGTTAGTTGGGCTCTTGGCCAAAGCCAAAGCTGAATCCGTTCTGCAAGATCCATCCACCGAAGGTGCTCTCATTCTCGGCGGGGACTCAGCGCTTGAGTTTCAGGGAGAAATTCTCGGTAAGCCTCACGAGCCGGCTGTTGCCTTGGCGCGTTGGGGCAAGCTAAGTGGCAACTCCGGCGTGTTACACAGCGGACACTATTTGATTGACAACCGTGATCGCGCTAATCCAGTTGGCTCATTGGCAGTTAGCTCCACCAAAGTGTTTTTCTCAAAGCTTTCAGAACAAGAGATTCTTGACTACGTGGCTACCGGAGAACCACTGAAGGTTGCTGGGGCATTCACCATTGATGGCTTAGGCGGAGCGTTTATTGATCGAATTGAAGGAGATTCTCACACCGTTGTTGGGCTTTCCCTAAAGGTCCTTCGTGAGCTGGCAGCAGGCTTTGGGGTCCATTACCCAAGTTTTTGGCGCTAATCACAACGATATCAAAGTCTTTTTGTAGCTAAGCGCCAATAGCGCACTGCTTTATGCCAATAGGCTTTTGTCTTATGGCCAAACCAATCCGCAAAGTCCTAATCGCTAACCGCGGTGAAATTGCGGTCCGAATCGCTCGCGCCGCCAAAGACAGCGGACGAGCATCAGTTGCGGTTTATGCCGATCAAGATCGAGACAGCCTTCATGTAAAGGTAGCCGATGAGGCTTATGCCCTAAACGGCATCACATCAGCCGAGACCTACCTTGTTATTGAAAAACTTTTGTCGATCGCAAAGCGCAGCAACTGCGATGCGGTTCACCCTGGATATGGATTTCTAGCAGAGAACGCAGATTTCGCACGGGCGGTTATCAAGGCGGGTCTAACTTGGATCGGACCTTCTCCTGAAGCAATCGAGAAACTCGGCGACAAAGTCTCCGCTCGCCACGTTGCCGAAAAAGTTGGTGCTCCCCTAGCCCCTGGAACTTTGGATCCGGTTTCAAATGCCAAAGAAGTTCTGGATTTTGTCGCCCAGCATGGACTGCCGGTTGCCATCAAGGCCGCCTACGGCGGAGGCGGCCGAGGCATCAAGGTTGCCTACCAAGCATCCGAAGTCGAAGAACTTTTTGAATCGGCAACCCGCGAAGCTATCGCGGCTTTTGGTCGTGGTGAGTGTTTCGTAGAAAAGTATCTGGAGAAACCTAGACACGTTGAGACGCAGTGTCTGGCAGATGCGCAAGGAAATGTAGTTGTGGTTTCAACCCGTGACTGCTCACTACAGCGCAGACACCAGAAACTAGTTGAGGAAGCTCCTGCTCCATTTTTGAGCGCGGAGCAAAACAAGAAGCTTTACGACTCATCGAAAGCCATTTTGAAAGAAGTTGGATATTTGGGAGCGGGAACATGCGAGTTCCTGGTTGCTCAGGATGGAACTATTTCTTTTCTTGAGGTAAACACCCGTCTGCAGGTTGAGCACCCAGTATCAGAAGAAGTCACCGGGCTGGATTTGGTTCGTGAGCAGTTCAGAATTGCCGAAGGCGGCATCTTGGATTATGGCGACCCGGAAGTTTCTGGTCACAGCTTTGAATTCCGTATCAACGGTGAAGATCCAGGCAGAAACTTCATGCCAGCTCCAGGTTCGGTTCATGTGTTTAAGGCACCTAGCGGTCCGGGAGTCCGAGTCGACAGTGGTGTCGAATCAGGCGATGTGATTTCCGGAAACTTTGACTCGATGATTGCAAAACTGATTGTCACCGGCAAAGACAGAACTCAAGCACTGGAACGATCACGCCGAGCACTGGCTGAGCTTGAAGTGCTGGGCCTTCCAACCGTGATTCCATTCCACCGCAAGATTGTTGACGACCCGGCCTTCATTGGTGCGGATGGAAAATTTGGTGTTTACACCCGCTGGATTGAAACCGAATGGGTAAATGATTTAGAACCTTGGGGAGGTCAAGCTGACCAACTCGATCTATCTCCTGCCAACAGAAATTCAGTTGTGGTTGAAGTTGAGGGTAAGCGAATCGAAGTTAGCCTTCCAGAACGATTGCTACACACCGGCTCTGGGTCACCAACTGCGGGACGCGCACCCAAGCGAAAAGTTTCTGCTCATCACGCCTCTGCTGGAGCATCGGAATCAGTAATCAAGGCACCTATGCAATCAACCGTTGTGAAGCTTGCTGTTTCTGTCGGCGACAAGATTGTTGAAGGAGACCAGGTTCTTGTGCTGGAAGCTATGAAGATGGAGCAGTCGATTACCTCTCCAAGAGATGGAATCGTAAAGGCTGTAAAGGTTTCAGTTGGCGACACTGTTCCTTCAGGAACTGCGCTAATTGAGTTTGAGGACTAGTCCAGATTTGGATCGTGCAGCGCTCTTGCTGCATCGGCGATAGTTCCAGTGATTGACGGGTAAACCGTATAGGTTGCTGCCAACTCATCTACAGTCAGACGATTCTCAACCGCAATCGCAATTGGATAAATCAGCTCTGAGGCACTTGGTCCAACTACCACTCCACCGATAACAGTTCGAGAGCCGGTACTGGCAAAGAGCTTTATGAAGCCATCTTCGATGCCCTGCATCTTGGCTCGAGGGTTAGTACTCAGAAGGATTTTCTGAATCTCGCCCTTTACGAGGCCCTCTTGGATTTCGCTTTCTGACCATCCAACCGAGGCGATTTCAGGGGATGTGAAAACGTTAGATGCGATGTTTCGCTTTTGGGTCGGTACGGCAACATCACCCATGGTGTGAAACACGGCAGTTCTTCCCTGCATAGATGCAACCGAGGCCAACGGATAGAAGTCAGTACAGTCTCCCACCGCATAAACGTTTGCTCTTGAGGTTCTAGCAACACGGTTGGCAACTACGTGCCCCGAAGCAGCAACGGTCACACCCGCTTCTTCAAGACCGAGGTTCTCAGTGTTAGGGATTGAACCAACTGCCATAAGGGCGTGGCTTCCTTCAATTACTGTTCCATCCTGAAGATATACCTTTACGCCGTTAGCGGTTGCTTCAACTTTGTCAGCACGGGTTTTCTTCAAAATGTTCATACCCCTACGACGAAAAACATCCTCCAACAAAACGGCTGCGTCAAGATCTTCTCCCGGCAGAACAAAGTCGCGGCTAGAAACCAGAGTGACCTTGGAACCTAGGCTCAGATATGCCGATGCAAACTCGGCTCCGGTTACACCAGAGCCAACAACAATCATGTGCTCTGGAAGCTGCTTCAAGTTATAAAGCTGAGTCCAGGTAAGAATTCTTTCGCCATCAGGCTGCGCGCTTGGCAAAGTTCTTGGTCTTGCTCCAACTGCTAGCACGATTGTTTTTGCCTCTAGACGCTCGGGTGCTTTGCCCTCTGCTTCAACAATTACGGCGTGGTTGCCATCGAGCTTGCCGGTTCCGTTAATGATTCGAACTCCAGCTGCGGTCAGAGTTTCCGACATCTGCTTGGACTGAGAAATAGCCAGATCAAGAAGTCGCTTGTTTACTGAACCAAGATCAACTGACACTTCTGCATTTTTTCCACCAACTTCAATTCCCAATGCCGAGGCGCTTCTGATTTCTTCGGCAGCCGTTGCGGTTGCGATCAAAGTCTTGGATGGAACAACATCAGTTAGAACGGCTGCGCCACCAACGCCTTGGCGCTCAATGAGAGTGACCTGAGCTCCGAGTTGGCGACCAGCCAGGGCAGCCTCGTAGCCACCCGGTCCACCGCCAATAATGACAATGTGATGGGTTGAGTTTTTGGGGTTCACGCTCTAATTGTCTCTTATTTGGCCGGGCGTGCGTGGAGCTAGACTCGAATCCATGACTAATCCATTAGAAATCATGGCCAATAGCCCCTTCGAAATAGCCAAGCAGGCAGCGGCGCAGATCCGTGAAGCTACCGGTGTTGAAAACCACGACATTGCACTAACTCTTGGTTCTGGTTGGGCTAAAGCAGCCGATCTCATCGGCGAAACAATTGCTACCGTTCCGGCAAAGGACATTATTGGATTTTCTGCCCCTGTTGTTGAAGGACACGTAGCCTCGATTCGTTCAATCAAGCTCCCAAGTGGCAAGCATGCTCTAGTACTTGGTGCGAGAACTCATTACTACGAAGGTCACGGTGTTCGTCGCGTGGTTCACGGAGTCCGAACTGCAGCTGCAGCCGGTGCCAAGGTGATGATTTTGACAAATGGCTGTGGCGGAATCAAGGAAACTTGGAAGCCAGGTACACCGGTTCTAATCAGCGACCACATTAACCTCACAGCTGATAGCCCACTTGAAGGTGCAACATTTGTTGACCTAACCGATCTTTATTCCAAGCGTCTTCGCGATCTTGCTAGAACCGTGGACGCATCACTTGACGAGGGAATCTACGCACAGTTCCGTGGACCACACTACGAAACTCCAGCTGAGGTTCAGATGGTAAAACACATGGGCGGTCACCTGGTTGGCATGTCAACAGCACTTGAAGCAATCGCGGCAAGAGAAGCTGGAATGGAAATTCTGGGCTTTTCCCTAATGACCAACCTGGCTGCTGGAGTTCAAAAGACTCCACTGTCCCATGCTGAAGTTCTTGAAGCCGGACGCGAAGCAGAGCCGAGAATCAGTGCTTTGTTGGCGTCGATTATTGCCAAGATATGAGTTCTTTAGATCTTCTAATTGCCAAGGCTCAAAGCTGGCAAGCGCAAGACCCGGATCCAGAAACCCGCGCTGAAATTGACGCACTGATTTCCTCCCAAGACGAACAAGCCCTAGCCGATCGATTCGGATCGCGACTGGGATTTGGTACCGCTGGTCTTCGAGGAGAACTTGGGGCTGGACCCAACCGTATGAACCGGGTGCTGGTTGCTCAAGCGGCAGTTGGAATTGCCAGATACCTAAAAGCAAACTTTGATGACCCAAGCTGCGTGATTGGGTTTGACGCCAGGAAAAACTCAGACGTCTTTGCTAAAGACTCTGCCGAGATCTTCGCTGCACTTGGAGTGCGTGCATATTTGTACGACGCACTGGTAGCAACACCCATGGTTGCCTTTGCAGTTCGTGAGCTTGGTTGTTCAGCAGGAGTGATGGTCACCGCTTCACATAATCCACCAGCTGACAACGGCTATAAGGTCTTTGACCACACTGGTTCACAAATCATTCCTCCGATGGATGCGCTCATTGCTGCCGAGATTGGAAAATTTGCCGAGAACGAATCAGTAAACGATCTAGTCAGATCCAGCCAGTACCAAAGTGTTCCTGCCAGCATCTCTGCGGACTATCTTCAGGGAGTTAGCGGTTTGTTGAATCGCCACTCGGATAGAAAGAGCCTAAAGATTGTTTACTCGGCTCTGCACGGTGTCGGCGCTAAGTTCATCGAGAAGATTTTTGAGATTTCGGGTTTGGACCCGCTGATTCCAGTTGCTTCCCAGCACAAACCGGATGGCTCCTTTCCAACCGTGACATTTCCAAACCCTGAAGAGCCAGGAGCCATGGATAAATCCATGGAAACCGCCAGGGCCAACAACGCTGATCTTGTTCTAGCAAATGACCCAGATGCTGATCGACTTTGTGTTGCCTACCGAGATTCAGCCGGCAACTACGTTCAGCTCTCAGGCGATGACCTAGGTTTACTTCTGGCTGAAGAGCTGGCTGGTCGTGCCAAACGCGAAGGAATCTCGGGAGCATTGGCTTGCTCAATTGTTTCCAGCTCTGCAATTGGAAAAGTTGCCGAGCACTACGGTCTTGATTTTGCACAAACGCTCACTGGATTCAAATGGGTGGCAAGAGTGCCGAACCTCATTTTTGGATACGAAGAAGCTCTGGGCTACTGCGTTGATTCCAAGCGAGTAAAAGACAAAGACGGTCTTTCAGCTGCTCTAGTAGTTGCCGACATAGCAACTACTTTGGCAACTCAGGGTTACACCATCGGAGATCAGCTAGAAAAACTGCGGCAGCGTGATGGCTATTTTGCCACCGATCAAATCTCGATCAGAGTTAAGGACCTTTCAATCATTGAAAACCTGATGAAGAAACTTCGAACTGCACCAATAAGTGAACTGGCTGGACAAGCTGTTGCCCTTACCGATTTCATCGATGGCTGGGGTACCTTCCCTGGCACCGATGCGATTCAGTTGGATCTGGCAGATGGAAGACGAGTGATTGTTCGACCCTCCGGGACTGAACCAAAGCTGAAGTGTTATCTACTAGCTGTTGCCGATAGCAGCGAGAAATCCCAGAGCATGTTGGGTGAACTAAGAAGCGCGATGCAGAAGGTTCTGGACTAAGCCTTCGGGTTTTTTATAAAAGCCTTTACGCTTTCCGGAACACTCAAGGCTTCTGATTCTGGATCACTCGGAATTGCTTCGTCAGCAACCACTCGAATCGGGATTACCCCGGACCAAACCCCAGTTCCTGATCCTTCGCCATCTTCAGGCATGCCGGTACGAACCTTTACCGAGGCTTCCTCAAGGGATAGAGAAAGCAGAGTTGTTGCCGCTAATTCTTTGGCCGTTGAGGTCCTTACCTCACTCACGCGGCCAGGAATTAAGCCGTCGCTTACTTTTTCGAGCAATTCATTTTTTTCAGGACCAGTAATTTCTTCGGCTTGGCCAAGAATTACAACCGAGCGATAGTTCATGCTCGAATCATATGTAGTTCTTGCAACCACCATGCCATCAAGTTTCGTGACTGTCACGCAAGTTGGAATTCCCTTGGCAAGTTCCCTCATGAACCTGGCACCGGAAGATCCGTGAATCAGGATGCGATCGCCGTCTCTAACAAAACCATATGGCAAGACAAACGGTTGGCCGTTTTCAACGTAGCCGACGTGGCAGAGGATTGTGGAGTCGAGAATTTCATACATCTCATCGCGGTCCTCGACGGAGCGCTTTTTCAGGCGATTGATCGCCGTTCTTTCAGTTTGTCCTGGGTTAGGTAAAGACATGGATTGAGCCTATAGCTTTTCTAAAGCAGCGCCTTAGAGAGCTTGATGTTTAGCTCTTCAAGGTCAAAGAAGTGGTCGATAGAAATGATTTCGGCGTTCAGGCCCTTTAGGGACTCAACTAGCTCAGGGGTGGTCAAGACAATCTGCGCATCAAAGGCAGCACCTCTTGCAGTTGCCATATCCGCTGCTTCAACGGTTGCGTCAACGCCAATCATTTTTAGAACCTTCTCGGCATTGATTTTTAGGAGCACCGATGTGCCAATGCCCATTCCACAAACCGCAATTATCTTCACTGCTCTATTGTCCCAGCCAATTAGCCAAGAAGTAAACGGATTTGTTCAGAATCGGAACAAGTTAGCAAAGAGTTCACGCTGTCTTGATCTGAAAGAAACTGTGCAAGTTCAGACATCAATTCGATGTGGGATTCATGATCGGTTGCGGCAAGGCCAAAAACCAGCTGTACTGGGTCGTTCTGCGAATGCTGAAACTCAATGGCATTTTCAAGAACCAGCAAGCTCAAACCAGTCTCAATAACGTCTTCACTTGGTTTGCCGTGTGCCAGGGCTATTCCGGGAGCTATGACTATGTAGGGGCCAAATTTCTCAACAGCATCAAGCATTGAAGCAACATACCCTTTAGTTGCTCTACCGCTAGCAACCAACAATTCACCAGCTAATTCGATAGCGGCGCTTCGATTATCAACCGAGCCTTTGAGAAGGATTGAGCCTTCTCCAAATGCGTCAGCCAGTAGGCCCATTAGGCGTTGGCGAATCCGTCGCTAATCATGTCGATTAGCTCTTCGCGATCATCCAGAGCCTGGAAACTAGCTTCTGCTGCATTTAGCTGGAACTGCTCGAGATCAGCAAGGCTGTAGCCAAAGTTTGTCATCAATAGTTCAAGCTCGCGAGTCAGCGAAGTTCTTGACATTAGGCGGTTATCGGTGTTTACGGTCACCTTGAAACCAAGACCGTAAAGGATGTCAAACGGGTGATCAGAGAACTGATCGCCCAACATTGAAATGGCGCCGGTCTGCAGATTTGATGAAGGGGAAAGCTCAAGTGCTATCTGACGATCGTGCACCCACTCAGCAACTTCGCCCAATACAACTAAGTCGGTATCTCCCTCGGTGCGAGAAAACATTACATCTTCAATGATGCGAACGCCGTGTCCGATTCTAAGAGCGCGTCCAGAAACAATGGCATCCCTGATGCTTTCGACTCCGTCACCTTCGCCGGCGTGGACCGTCACTGGGAAAAAGTGTTCCGCCAAGTAATCAAATGCTGCCTTGTGCCTAACAGGCATAAATCCTTTTTCGGCACCAGCGATGTCAAAACCAACGACGCCGTTCTCACGATGACGAATTGCCAGTTCAGCAATCTCCATGCCGCGGTCAGCGTGACGCATTGCGGTGACCAGCTGGCCAGTGCGAATGAATCCACCCTTTGACTCAACATCAGCCATGCCCTGCTCTAGTCCGTCCTGGACGGCCTCGACAGTGTCATCTAGTGATAGGCCTGATCGAAGATGCTGCTCTGGAGCCCAACGAATTTCTCCGTAGATAACTCCATCATCGTGAAGATCTAAAACAAACTCTTTTGCAACTCGAGCAAGCCCCTCTTTGGTCTGCATAACAGCAGTGGTGTGATCAAAAGTTTCTAGGTACCTCTCAAGAGACCCTGAGTCAGCTGCGCTGAAAAACCAGTCACCAAGTTCCTTGGCGTCGGTTGCCGGGAGCTTGTGTCCAATAGCATCCGCTAACTCAATGATGGTTTGTGGCCGAAGTCCGCCATCAAGGTGATCGTGAAGAGAAATCTTCGGCAGAGCTTTGATTTTTGAGTCCATGGGTATTTTGTTCCTTTTGAGAAATTAGCTAATTCGGTCGAGAATCAGCTTTCTAGCAACCACTGCTTGAGCCTCAATGCTATAAGCATTCTCGATTGTCTCAGCTGCGCGCTGGAACCGAGCCGGCTCATCGGTATGAAGCGTGTAAAGCGGATCTCCGGCTTTTACGGTATCGCCTAGCTGTGCGTGAAGCGTTACCCCCGCACCAAACTGAATTGGGTCTTCTTTTCTGGCTCTTCCAGCTCCCAATCTCCAAGAAGCAAGTCCAACTGAAAGTGCGTCCAGCTTGGTGATTACCCCGCTCGAAGCTGCCTTTATAGTTTGTGATTCAGCCGCCACTGGAAGCTTGGCATCTGGGTCTCCGCCTTGAGCACTGATCATCGCGCGCCATTTATCCATGGCGCGACCATCTTTTAGTGCAGCTGCAACATCAGCATCTGGCTTGCCAGCCAGAGTAAGCATCTCGGTTGCCAAAGCTACGGTGATCTCAACAACATCAGCTGGTCCGCCGCCTGCTAGAACCTCTACCGATTCCTCAACCTCCAAAGCATTTCCAACCTTTAGGCCAAGTGGAGTCGACATATCAGTTAGCAGTGCAGAGGTTTTTACGCCTGCGTCTTTGCCGAGCTGGACTAAAACCTCTGCTAGCTCACGGGCTTTGGATAACTCCTTCATGAAAGCTCCTGAACCAACTTTCACATCCAGAACCAAAGAACCAGTTCCTTCAGCAATTTTCTTGCTCATGATTGAACTGGCAATAAGTGGGATTGCCTCAACGGTTCCGGTCACGTCACGAAGTGCGTAGAGTTTCTTATCGGCTGGGGCAAGGCCTGACCCTGCGGCGCAGATAACCGCACCAACTTGCTCTAGCTGTTTCTTCATTTCGTCATTTGACAAATTTGCCCGCCAACCTGGAATGGATTCGAGCTTGTCTAGAGTGCCACCAGTGTGTCCAAGGCCTCGGCCAGATAACTGAGGAACTGCAACTCCGAACACGGCAACCAGCGGTGCAAGAGGAAGTGTGATTTTGTCACCGACTCCACCGGTTGAGTGCTTATCCGCAGTTGGAACGCCAAGGGATTCAAAGTTCAGCGTCTCGCCTGAGGCAATCATTGCCAGGGTTAGGTCTTTGATTTCACGGCGGTTCATTCCATTGAGCAGAATTGCCATCGCCATGGCAGACATTTGTTCGTCGGCTACTTTGCCAGCTGTGTAGTTCTCAATTAGCCAGTCGATTGCCTCTTTTGAAAGCTCTTGTTGGCTGCGCTTGGCGATGATCAGGTCAACCGCGTCGAAACTACTCACGAACGCTCGTTTAGCTCACGGGGACCAAAAGCATCGGGAAGCACTTCTTCGATTGTTTTGATTCCTGAAACAGTCTCAAGCAGCATGCCCGGAGCCGAGTGTTCAAACAGCAACTGACGGCAACGGCCACAAGGCATAAGGATGTTCTCGTGCTTGTCTACGCAGTAAAAGGCAACTAACTTGCCTGGTCCTGTCCGAAATAGATCGGAGACAAGTGAGCACTCCGCACACAGTGTGACTCCGTAGGAAGCGTTTTCGATGTTGCAGCCCGAAACAATTCGTCCATCGTCAGTTAGGGCAGCAGCTCCAACAGGAAACTTCGAATAAGGCACGTAGGCCTTCTTCATGGCATTAATTGCCTCTTGCTTTAGCAAGTTCCAGTCGATGCTCATCATTAGCCCTTCACATAAGGAATACCGTCGGCAGCTGGTGCTCTGGAGCGACCAACGAAACCAACCACGGCAATAATTGTCACGATGTAAGGAACCATTGTGATGAAGTTTGTTGGGATACCAGGACTTACTTGGTTGGCCCAAACTCTCAAGATGATTGAGAACCCAAACAGTAATGCCGCTGCTGTTGCATAGCCCGGGTGCCAGCGACCCAAGATAACAACAGCCAGAGCAATAAATCCGAGACCGCCCGACATTTCTCGACCAAATGATCCAGAGCTACCAATAGTTAGTACTGCACCTCCAAGACCAGCAAGAAGTCCACCCAGTGTCACCCACCAAAAACGCGTGCGACCAACGTTGATTCCGACAGTGTCAGCTGCAAGCGGATTTTCTCCGACAGCGCGAGCACGAAGACCTAACTTGGTCTTGAAAAGCACAAACCACAAGATGATGACAATTGCGATTGCGAGCCAAACAGTGATGCGGTTCTGGAATAAAACTGGTCCGATGATTGGAATATCGCCGAGGAATGGAATGTGAATAATCGGCAGAGTTCCTGGGCTGTTGGTAGCCGACTCATCCTCGGTGACCCACTGCTGGTACAAAAAGTTTGTAATTCCAATTGCAAGCACGTTTAGAACAACACCTACGATGATTTGCTGTGCCAGGAAGCGAATCGCAAACACTGCAAGCACAGCTGAAAACAGTGCAGCTGTGATCATGGCAGAAATGATTCCAAGAATCTGATTTTCGGTCAGGGTGCTTACAACAGCGGCCATGAAAGCTCCGGTTAGTAGCTGGCCCTCGATGGCGATGTTTACAACACCAACTCGTTCACTCATAACTCCAGCCATAGCGCCAAGCATGATCGGCACAGCCAGCACTAAAGCAGATCCGAGAATGAATGCCACCGGTACCACTGCACCGCCAGCTAGCCAGCCCAATAGAGCTACCAGCGCGATAGCGCCAAAGGCTAGCGAGAACCAGATGGAGGGTCGCACGTTCCGAAACACTTGCCATGCCACAAATGCCGAAATGGCAAGAAGCAAAATGCCCGACGCTGTGCCGAGAAGGTTTGATGCCACATCAATATTTGGCAGCTGAACTACTTCTCGAACTCCAGTTAGCTCAAAAGAAACTGTTTCGGGTTTGCCAAGGATTCCAAAGAACACCAACACAACAGAGGCGAGGGTGCCCATAACTACAGGGGTCTTCCACGACTCTCGAACTTCTTTTTTAGTCTCGGTAATCATTTCTTTGCTCCTCGACTAAACAGCTTGGATTTCAATGCACTCAACATGCTTGTTGTCTGCGGCGGCGGTAGCCGGAAAATAGCCCTGATTAGAGGCGGGGCTGCGATGAATAAAACGATTGCACCCTGAACAATTCCCAAAACGTCAGGAGAAATACCTTCAATTTGAATCGCAGATGAACCAGCCTTGAAGGCACCAAAAAGCAATCCGGCCATCAGAACTCCGGTTGCTGTCGATCCTCCTAGAAGGGCAACAGTAATTGCGTCAAATCCAATTCCGGCGTGACTTGTTGGAGTCACACCACCGGTGGAAGAAAGCGCTTGATTTGCAGCAGCGATTCCGACAAAGGCAGCCGAAAGAGCCAAAGCAAGAATGTATGTTCTTTCAACATTGATTCCGGCAGTCTTAGCAGCCGAAGGATTAAACCCGACTGCCCTGAGCCTGAAACCAATTGTTGATCTTTCCATTAGCCACCAGTAAACAATCACGGCAATAATCGCAAGCACAAACCCAAGGTTCAATGCGTAGGCCTCACCGAGAAGGTAAGGAAGTCGTGCGTTTTCGAATGCTGGATCTGACTTGGTGTAACCGCCCGCTGTTGCGCCCTGGAGTAGAGCGTTGTCAGTCAACAAGAAGTTAAAGAAGGAGACGATGATGTAGTTGAGCATGATTGTGGTGATAACTTCGTTGGCGCCAGTTCGAGCTTTCAAGAATCCAACGAATGCGCCAACCAGGGCAGCTCCCACAATTGCAGCGACGATTGCAACAACGAAGTGGATAACTGGTGGCAACTCCATGCGGGTGGCAACAAAAGTTGCCCAGATAAGGCCGGAAACTAGCTGTCCGGTACCACCAATGTTGAAAAGCCCAACTCTAAAGCCAAGGCCAATTCCAAGTCCTGCGGCAATTAGCGGTCCAGCTAGTCGCAAAGTTTCTGTAAGCGGTCTAACTGCTCCTTCAAACGTTTCAGCACTTGCGTTGTAAATCGAACCCTTAATCAAGGCTCCGTATCCAGCCCCAACCACATCTCCAGCAGCTCTGATGCTTGCCAGAGGGTCAGCAAAGAAGAAGCCGATGCTCTGGAGAAACTCCCTGTTGGAAATAATCATGAAGAACGCTCCAACGGCAAAGCCAAGAATTACGGAGACAATCGTCCTGGTGACTCCCCCAGAGAGAATCTCCTTGAATGCCGCGTTCCAGTCAATCGGCTCTTTGTTTACAGACTTACTCATGCTGCAACTCCCGCCATCATCTGGCCAAGCTTTGCCCTATCGGTCTTGGTGTCTACAATTCCTACGATGCGTCCTCGGTACATAACAGCTATGCGATCGGCCAAAGCCAATACTTCATCTAATTCGGTCGAGATCAATAGCACGGCTTTTCCTGCGTTTCGCTCTTCGACCAAACGTTCATGGATGAATTCGATAGATCCAACATCAACACCACGTGTTGGCTGGGAAACAACCAGCAGGTCAACTTCTCTTGACAGCTCTCTTGCTAGAACAACTTTTTGCTGATTTCCTCCGGAAAGCTTTCCTGCTGGAGTAAGGGCAGAAGTGGTTCTAACGTCGAATTCTTTAATTCTTTCGTCGGCAAGACGAGCTCTGGTGGCAAATGCAATTCCAAGACCTTTGGCATAGGGCTTTGTGAAAGAGCCGTTTAGCATCAAGTTCTCTTCAATCGAGAATTCAGAAATCAAACCGTTTTTCTTGCGGTCCTCCGGAACGTATCCAACGCCTTTTTCCAAGATGTTTCGAACTGACTTACCTCGAACACTCGATCCTGAAATTGAGATGTCTCCCTCACTTGTGTGAATAGACCTAAGTCCCAGGATTGCCTCGGCGAGCTCGGTTTGCCCATTTCCCTGAACTCCAGCAATCGCAAGTATTTCCCCTGCTCTAACTTCAAAGCTGACGTGATCTACCGCTCGCTGATCTCGATCATCCAAAACTGAAAGGTCTGAAACACTCAGCACAACTTTGCCGGGCTCGGCTACGTTCTTATCTACAGTTAGACCAACATCGCGACCAACCATCATGCTTGCAAGCTCAGCAGTTTCAGTGGTCGGTTTAGCTTCGCCAACAACTCGACCCTGGCGAATCACTGTGATCTTGTCGGCAACGGCCTTTACTTCACGAAGCTTGTGAGTGATGAAAACAATGGAGGTTCCTGATTTAGCAAGCCCGCGCATGATTTCCATCAGCTCATCAGTTTCCTGAGGAGTAAGCACGGCTGTTGGCTCATCGAGCACTAAAACCTTGGCGTCTCTGGCAAGGGACTTGATGATCTCTACTCGCTGCTGAACACCCACCGGCAAATCTTCAACCAGAGCATCTGGGTCAACATCAAATCCAAAGCGATCAGAGATTTTACGAACTAGGGCTCTGGCTGCATCAAGATCCAGAACACCGCCGCGTTTGGTGGGTTCATGTCCAAGGGCAACATTCTCTGCAACGGTAAAAACTGGAATAAGCATGAAGTGTTGGTGGACCATTCCAATTCCGGCTGCCATTGCATCGCCAGGGCCTTGGAACTCGGCAGGTTTGCCATCGAGAAGAATCTGACCAGCGTCTGCTTTATAGAGACCATAGAGCACGTTCATCAAAGTTGATTTGCCGGCACCGTTTTCACCCAGCAAGCTGTGAATCTCACCGGACTCGACGACAAGATCGATTGCGTCGTTAGCTACCAGGGTTCCAAAACGCTTGGTTATTCCCTTTAGCTCTAGTTTCATCAAGCACTCCTATGTGCAGTTTGTTGGTCGTG
>ERZ1022724.122-NODE-122-length-19853-cov-13.425801_pt1 | contig 19853 bp, 17 predicted proteins | sample MGYA00521091_ERZ1022724 | MGnify/ENA primary metagenome ERZ1022724 (study PRJEB33162, sample SAMN09537610) | freshwater metagenome | isolation source: freshwater | place: Canada:Alberta | collected 2017-07 | study: EMG produced TPA metagenomics assembly of the... | reverse complement strand
ATGCGGAGATGCGGAGATGCGGAGATGCTGAAATAGGGAGAGAGTTTAGGCGAGTATCGGCTTTGGGGAAGGAAAAAGCCGCTTAAATTTCAGCTTTTCAGGATTTCAGCTTTTCAGCATTTACCTCAAAAGCCCTTCCCGATGACGAAGGCTTCGAAGCCGTGGGCCTTGAGGGCGTCGAGAGGGAGAATGGCGCGGCCGTCGAACACGAAGGCGGGTTTGAGCATCAGGTCGTAGATTTTCGGGAGGTCGAGAGTGCGGAATTCCGCCCACTCGGTGAGGGTGGCGAGGGCATGGGCACCCGTCACGGCGCGGTAGGGGTCCTTGCAGATTTCGACATTGGAGGCGATGAGATCGGCGGGCACTCCGGCGCTGAGAAGATCCTGGTGAATGGTTTCCGCGCTGACTTTTGGGTCGTAAATGGCGAGGTGCGCGTGTTCGAGGAGCAGGTCGCGACAAACGAGGATCGCCGGGGATTCGCGGGTGTCGTTGGTGTCTTTTTTAAAAGCGAAGCCGAGGATGGCGATGCGTTTGTTGGTGACGGTATTGTAAAGCGAGCGGACGATTTTTTCGACAAAGCGTGATTTTTGCCAGTCGTTGAGATGCACGACCTGGCGCCAGTATTCGGAGACGTGGGGGAGGTTGAATGACTCGCAGAGGTAAACGAGGTTGAGGAGGTCCTTTTGGAAACAGGAGCCGCCGAAGCCGACGGAGGCTTTGAGGAACTTGGGGCCGATCCGTGAGTCCATGCCGATGGCGCGCGCGACTTCGTCCACGTCCGCGCCGGTGGCTTCACAGAGGGCGGAGATCGAGTTGATGGAGGAGATCCGCTGGGCGAGGAAGGCGTTGGCGACGAGTTTCGAGAGTTCGGACGACCAGAGATTGGTGGTGAGGATGCGTTCGCGCGGGATCCAGCGGGCATAGACCGAGGCGAGAGCTTCTACCGCCGCATTTCCCTCCGGGGTGGTCTCGCCGCCGATGAGAATCCGGTCGGGGGATTCGAGGTCTTCCACGGCGGTTCCTTCGGCGAGGAACTCGGGATTGGAAAGCACTTGGAAGGTAGCACCGTGCGGGGAGTTGGCGGCGAGGATCGACTTGATCGCGGTTGCGGTTTTCACCGGGATGGTGCTTTTTTCCACGATGATTTTGTGGCCTTCCGAGACCTCGGCGATGAGGCGGGCCGCGGACTCGATATAGCGGAGATCCGCGGCGCGTCCGGCACCGATGCCGAAGGATTTGGTGGGGGTTCCGACAGAGACGAAAATGAGGTCGGCTCCGGCGATGGCGCTGCGGATGTCCGTGGTGAAATGGAGGTTTCTGCCGCGGGCGGAAGCGACGACTGCATCCAGGCCGGGTTCATAAACCGGGAGTGTGTCCGAGTTCCAGGCGGCGATCCGTTGATCGTTCATGTCGGCCACGGTGACTTGGATGTCAGGGCACTTGGAAGCGATCATGGCCATGGTGGGGCCGCCGACGTAGCCGGCACCGAGACAGCAGATGGATTTGATGGACATTTGGGTTGATGAAAGGAAAGGGGTGATTGGGATGGGGTGGTTTTCTAGCGGCTGATGCGGTCGCGTAAAAGGTGATAGATGAACAAAGAATTGTAAGTGAAGTAGCGCTTGAACAGACGTCTGGGTTCCATGGCCACACGGTAGGCCCATTCCATGCCGAATTTCTGGATGAGCGGTGGTGCTTGCCTGACCTCGCCGGCATGGAAGGCGAAGGCGGCACCGATGCCGAAATAGACGCCGGCAGGCAGGCGGTCCTTATGGGCGGCGATCCAGAGTTCCTGCTTCGGGCAGCCGAGTCCGACCCAAATCAGATTGGCGCCTGAAGAACGGATTTTTCCGGCGATGGTGTCGAATTCATTTTCCGGCCACTCACCGAATGGGGGCGAGTGACTGCCGACGATGGCCAGGTGGGGAAAGCGGTCGGCGAAGTGGGCGGTGAGTTTGTCGAGGGTGCTTTGTTTGCCGCCTAACAGGAAGTGTTTGAATCGGTCCGGCTGGCCAGCCGTGGCACTGAGGGTTTCCAACATCAAAGTGGGGCCGTAAACTCGGTCGGTGAGTTTTTCGGCAGGGCCGAGTTGTGAATTGAGCGCCCAGACGAGCGGCATGCCGTCCGGGCAGATCAGATCGAACTGGTGGATTGCCTCACCGAAGTTCCGGTCGGTTCTGGCAAGTGCGGCGACGTGGGTATTGGCAGCCTCCACGGCATAGGCCCGGTCGTGCCTTGCCGCCTGGGTGAGGATCCAATCGACGGCTTCCGCGTAGGATGTGGCGGCGACAGGCAGGCCGATGATCGGGATGATTTTCAAGTTTGTGGAAAGTCGTTGTTGATGACTCAGATTTTACAGAACGGCTCCACTGGACGGAGATCCGGGGTGTTGTTGACCGCGTGGTCGCGTTCTGTGGAGGTGTTGAAGAGATACAGCGCGTAGCCGCCGTAGCCGCCGCCGCAGTATTTGTGGGCGATGGCTCCGGGGATCGGCGGGAGCGGCTGCATTCCCTCGGCGACTTGGGTTGCGTAATAGGCTGAGACGCCTTCGGCGAGGAGTTGGATATCCGCCTTCAGCACGCCCTCGCGGGCGATGCGGCTACTGAGGGCGATCTTGTCGTAGTCGCGGGCGATGTTGGCGGCTCTGGGTGTGTCATGAGAGCCGGCGGTCCAGAGGATGGCTAGTTTGCCGTTGAGGAAGTCTCCATTGCGTTTGAAATCCAACACCGGCTGGGTTCCCGAACGCCAGACGCAGAGGCCCGTTTCCCGAATCACCGCCGGGTCCTGCCAGCCGACGCCGAGATCGAGTTCGGATTCGAAGCTATCGCGCCCGTTGAGGAGTGCCCAGGCGCCGCTGCCGCCGAGGCCGGCTTGTTTTTCGTACTGCCACTCACGGAGTGAAACTAAGGGAGAAATCGCGCAGTTCACGATAAACTCACCCGGCCGCGAAAACCGCGGGACGTCCAGCCAGCCACCGGCGAAATCGACACGCAAGGGTGCTTCAGTCGGAGCCTGCACCCAGCGGACGATCGAGCTGGTGGATACCGGTTCGAAGCGGGGAGGGGTCTTTGGGAGGACGGTGTATTGGGCGCCGACCTGGTTGCACAAGTCGCGTTTGAGGTCGCCGTATTTGTCATCTTCGGTGACGATGAGGAAGTCCGGGCGGATTCTTAGAAAGTCCTCCTTGAAGTCGAGTCCTTCATCGTGACCGCTGGTGACGATGACCTCGTCGATCATGCGCAGGCCTTGGAGGAGGACGCGCTTGTGGTCGTCTGGGATCGAGGGTTTACGGCGTTTGTGGTGCCAGAGCACCTCGGCGGATGCGAACGAGACGATGAGGTAGTCGCCAATCGCACGGGCCTCTTCAAAAAACTGAAGGTGCCCGGCATGGAGAATGTCATAACAGCCTGAGACGAAGACTTTTTTCATGGAAGCGGTGCGGATGCGGGTGGGGTGGTTCTAGGTCACTCCTTGGAAACCGCGACGTGGTGTCCGTGTTTCTTGAGAAGCGAGTGGCTGCGGGCGACATCGAGATCGTGCGCGACCATTTCCTTGCACATTTCCTCAACGGTGATTTCCGGGATCCAGCCGAGCTTTTCCTTGGCCTTGGATGGGTCTCCTAACAATGTTTCGACTTCTGCAGGGCGGAAGTAACGTGCGTCCACCTTGATGATGACATCGCCAACGGAAACTGCCGGAGCGGTGGTGGGATCGACGGCGGTGACAGTTGCGATTTCGTCCACGCCTTCGCCTGTGAAGGCAAGTTCGATTCCGGCTTCGCGGGCGGAAATGCGAACGAAATCGCGGACGGAGATTTGTTTGCCGGTGGCGATCACGAAGTCGTCGGCGGTTTCTTGCTGGAGCATCATCCATTGCATGCGGACGTAGTCTTTGGCGTGGCCCCAGTCGCGGAGGGAGTCGATGTTACCGAGGAAGAGGCAGGATTCAAGGCCTTGGGCGATGTTGGCGATGGCGCGGGTGATTTTGCGGGTGACGAATGTTTCACCGCGGCGGGGTGACTCGTGGTTGAAGAGGATTCCGTTGCAAGCATACATGCCGTAGGCCTCGCGGTAATTGACCGTGATCCAATAGGCATACATTTTCGCGACCGCGTAGGGCGAGCGCGGGTGAAAGGGCGTGGTTTCCTTTTGGGGGATTTCCTGCACCAGGCCGTAGAGTTCGGACGTGGAGGCCTGATAGAAACGGGTTTTCTTTTCCAAGCCGAGGAAGCGGATGGCCTCTAACAAACGCAGGGTTCCGATGGCATCCACATCCGCGGTGTATTCGGGAGCTTCGAAGGAGACGGCGACATGGGATTGGGCGCCGAGGTTGTAAACTTCGTCCGGCTGGACCTCGCTGAGGATGCGGGTGAGGTTCGAGGAGTCGGTTAGATCTCCGTAGTGGAGACGGAAGCGAGAGTTTTCCACATGGGGATCCTCGTAGATGTGGTCGATCCGTTGGGTGTTGAAGAGGGAGGCACGGCGTTTGATGCCGTGGACTTCATAGCCTTTCTCGAGGAGGAATTCTGCGAGATAAGAGCCGTCTTGTCCGGTGATTCCGGTGATTAGTGCGCGTTTCATTTTGGGTAGGAGGAGGAGTGCGTGGGATTGGGTTAGAGTCGGGCGGCGCCTGTTTGAAGAGACGCTTGGAAGTCGAGATAAGCGGCGGCAAGACCGGCTTCGAACGGGACGATGGGCGACCAGCCGGTGGATTTGATTTTCGAGATATCCATCAGTTTGCGTGGGGTGCCATCCGGCTTGCTGGGGTCGGTTAGAATTTCACCGGTGAATCCGACGGTTTTGGCAACTAGGGTGGCAAGTTCGAAAATCGTGACATCGTCACCGACTCCCACGTTGACCCAATCGGGCGGGGAATCGAGCGAAAGCAAGTGGAAGCAGGCGGCGGCCAGGTCATCGGTGTGGAGGAATTCGCGGCGTGGCGTACCGGTTCCCCAGATGGTGACTGAGGCATCACCGCGTTCCTTGGCTTCGTGAAAGCGGCGGATGAGTGCGGGGATGACGTGGGAGTTTTCCGGGTGGTAGTTGTCGCCCGGACCATAGAGATTGGTGGGCATGGCGCTGTGGTACATCAGTCCATGCTGGGCGCGGTAGTGTTGGCAGAGTTTCAGGCCGGCGATTTTGGCGATGGCGTAGGCCTCGTTGCTGGATTCCAAGGGCGAGGAGAGAAGGCAGTCCTCGGTCATCGGCTGGGGAGCCATTTTCGGATAGATGCAGGAAGATCCTAAAAACAGCACGCGTGGCACGTCGGCACGGCGGCTGCCTTCCACGAGATTGGCAGCGATCGCCAGGTTTTCATAAATGAAATCCGCCGGGTAGGTCGAGTTCGCGTAGATCCCGCCGACTTTGGCTGCGGCGATGATGACGATGTCGGGTTTCTCACTGGCGAGAAAGTCGAAGACTGCCGTCTGGTTGCAGAGGTCGAGTTGGTCGCGGGTGGCGGTGATGAGTTGATAGCCGCAGAGTTTTTTGGCCTCGCGCACGAGTGCGGAGCCGACCATGCCGCGGTGACCGGCGATGAAGAGTTTTTTCATGATTGGGTTCCGTATTTTGAAATTAGTTTGTCGGCCTCGGCGATGGCCATTCCTGTGACCTGATCCATGTTGTAGTAGCGGTAAGTGGCGAGTCGGCCGATGAAGCTGACCCGGGATTCCTGTTGGGTGAGTTTTTCGTATCGCTGGTAGGCCTCGCGGGATTCCGCATTCGGGACCGGGTAGAACGGTTCGTCATCCGGGGTCCAATCCTTGGGGTACTCGCGGACGATGGTGGAGGAATCGATTTGCTGGCCAGTGGCGTGTTTGATTTCGACGATGCGGGTGAAGGGGACATCCGGGGACGGGTAGTTGACCTGCATGGCGGGTTGCCAGAAGCCCGGTTTGCCCGAGATAGCTTGGCGGGTGTGGAGTTGCGCTGCGGAGAACGACTCAGGTTCGAAACGAAGCGAGCGGTAGGGAAGCGCGCCGAAGCAGCGGTCGTAGAATTCATCGATGGCCCCTGAGAAAATCAGGTGGCGGTGACTCCAACGGGCACGGGCTTCTTTGAAATCCACTCCCAGATGCAACTCGACACCGGGTGAGGCGTTGAGGATATTTTCGAACATGGCCGAGTAGCCATGCTTGGGAAGGGCCTGGAAGGTTTCTGATAGATAGCGGTCATCCCGGTTGATCCGGATGGGGATGCGGCCGCAGACCGAGGCATCCAGTTCGCGCGGGTGGCGTTTCCATTGTTTGAGGGTGTAGCCCTCGAAGAACAGCTCGTAGAGGTCCCTGCCGACTTGGGAGATGATCATTTCTTCCGAGTTTTTTGGCTCTGAAATCGGAATTCGGGTTTTCTCCAGCCAGGTGCTGAACTCAGCGGTGCTCGCCTCCCGCCCCAGGTATTCCTCGAAGGTGTTCAGATTGATGGGAAAGCTCCAATATCGGCCGCGGGTATGGCTTTTGATGGTATAGCTGACGTGGTGCCATTCCGTGAAAGCCGATAGATAATCGACGATCCGTTGTGAGTTCGAGCGGAAATAATGAGGCCCATACGGGTGGATCAGGACACCTGCGGCATCGACCCGGTCATAGGCATTTCCGCCGAGGTGATCACGGCGGTCCACAATGACGCATTTCCATCCCGCGGCAGCGAGACGTTGCGCCACGACCAGGCCTGAGAAGCCTGCGCCGATGATGAGGAAATCCGTGGATGAGTCAGTTTGCAATGAATGGGATGACGGATGAATTTTCAATCAAGCTGCCGCCCTTGGTCGATCTCCCCGGATTGGAAAGAAACCTGTCTGGGGGGAGCGAAATGAGGGGATGTGTTTTGCAAGCGGGAGAAGTCAATTCTGCGGCCAGCGCTGGGGCAGTGTACTTCAAAAAACGGCGGAAATGAGTAACGTATTCGCGTGAAACGGGTGGTTTTCTACGGAAGAGGGCGGCGCGGGAGCAGCAGTGAGAACAAATCGACATCCACGGCTTGGTGGGAGCCTAGGAACTCCAGAAGGATTTTCACCCGTTCGGCAGCGCTGGGCACGGTGACGACGGTCCCTTGCATCCCTTGGAAAGGTCCGTGGGCGATTTCCACTTCGTCGCCAATTTCAATGGTGGGGCTTAGGGTGACCATCTCGTCTTCCTCCGAGCCCCTGCGTTCGCGGATTTCGCGTTTGATGGCCTCGACGAAAGATTCCGGGATGGAAGGGATTTCCGAGCCGAAGCGGACCAATCCCCGCACGCCCTGGCAGAAGGTGATGGCGCGTTCCATTTCCATCATGTTGAACTTGGCGAGCACGTAGCCGGGGAACATCGGTTCCATCCACCAGATTTTTCCACGGCGGGTGGCCTTGCGGTAGCGAAGGCGGGGGCAAAACACCTCGACGGCTTCGATTTCCCGCAAGTGTCCGGCGGCGATGTGTTCGCGTTTGGTTTGGCAACGGAGGCAGAACCATTCTGCCAGATCTTGTGAGGTTTCGGTCATTGGCCTAGAATTTTTTGCAGCACGGGCAGGATTCTGCCGCTGCTGGTGATCCATGTTTCGAGGCGTTCGAGGCGCTCGTTGAGAAATTTGCGGCGAGCGGGGTCTTCGATGTCGTTGGCGGTCGCGGTGAGCACATTGATTTTATGTTTTCCACTTTCCAGATGCGGGCGGACCTGTTCGCGGATGAAGCCACCGGCGAGGCGTTTGAGTTCGATGGCGGGCTCGTAGTAAGTGCGCCGGTCGCCGCCGCCATCGACCTCTCGAACGGCGCCGAGACTCTTGAGCATGCGCAGTCCCTGACTGGCGGAACCCTTGCTGATGCCCAGGCGCAGGACCAGATCGTCGAGTGAAAGGGATGACTCAGAGATAAAAAGCAGCCCGTAGATTTCGCCGATGGAGCGGGGCAGGCCCAGGACGCGAACGCCATCCACGAAGACTGAAACGACTTGGCGTTCCAAGGGGTCCAGTTCGTGGTGATTGCCCTGCGTCAGCTCATCCATGCACGGGAGACTAGGGCAATTGATGATTTGTTCAAACAAAATTGAACAGTGGCAAAACCGCCTTATCAGCCAAGCTGGAAATCAAGGGAGACCGAGAAAAACGTGGGTGGAAACGCGGATTTTTCGTATTTCAGCCCTGAAATAGGGCAACGATTTCGGGCGAGTCAGACCGTTCCCGAGGTAAAATGGGTGCTGGCGGATGGGCTTCGGTGCTAATCGGCCAGCGGGCATTTCCGAATCAGGAGCGCTTGAAGCGTTTTGCGTGATCCGCTTGGAGGCGCACGCGTGTGGCTTCAAGATCTTCGATTGTCTGCCTTTCCAAGGATTTACTTGGGCTGAGGGGCAAATTCAACGATTCCTCAAGTGCTTGGATTCTGCCAATGCAAAGCCCTTCCTGGTGCCGTGTAGGACTCAAATTGGCGGGTAAGGAGCCATCAAGCTCCCTACGATCTTGATGGCTGCTGTTGGTGCCTCCTTACCCGTCAATTTAAATTTTACACGGTATGAGGCGGTCTTGCCGTCAGGCTTGGGTTTGCGGAATTTTGGCACTTCAGGTGGCTTGTCCGGCAGGACCTTTTCAATGGTTTCGATTGGCACCCAGCCACGGGTTTTGGTGGCAAAGGCGACGTAGGCCCAGCGTCCGGAGAGGGTGATGATTTCGCAGAGCGAGCCCGGGGGGGCGTCGATGACCTCGGGCGCGGTCCTCGCTGCATCGGTGTGGAGCGCGACTTTTTCCTCGATGATCACCGCTTGTCGGGCGAGCTCCGCAAACTCGGCATCGTCCGGGAAATGACGCCAGCCGATCATGCCCACGGATATCAATAAGGGGCCTAACACCAGAGTGGCTGCGGCGGCGATGCGGAGCCGCGCACCCGGACGAGTCGCGGGGAATACAAGCAGGGAGAGGATACACAGCCAGATCCCGGTCCAGCAAGCCGCCTTCCAGGTGCTGAGTGGGAAACGGGCGAGCGCGTATTGGTAATCGGGTCGTTTCACCGTGATGGCTCCGTATTTCTGTTCAAGGAAGCGGAGGTTCTGGCGGGCTTCCTGGTGGGAGGAATCCCGCACCAGAGCGCGGCGATAGTAGAGCGCGGCGTATCCGGGAGAGCCGGAGCGGTAACAGGCATTCCCGATGTTATAGAGCGTGTCGGGAGCCAATTGATCGTAGCTTCCAGCCTCGAACCAGAGTTTCAAGGCCTCGTCATACTTGGCGGAGTCGTAGGCCTCCTGCGCGCGGGTCGCGAGGTCGGCGGCCCGGGCTGGTGTGGCAAGCTGAGTGATTGTTAGAATCGCCAGAATCGGGATCGCCTTTCTGAGCAGATTGAGAATCGCGCTGCGCCGCTGAGGGTCGAGGGTGATCTTGGCGGGTTCCGCACGGAAGCAGACGGCGTCGCGCTCGGCGAGGATGGCGTGGATCTGCGGGTCGGGGTGGGTGCCGAGGTGGCGCTCGATGAAGCTTCCCGTGGATTTGAGGAATGTGGTGTCATCGGGCTTGTTGCGTTCGATTTCCAACAATTCCTGAAGCTTGGCCTCGCGGGCGGGATTGCGGCGGAGTCTTGCCCCATAGCGCATCCAGAGCGCTTTGATGACCAGGGTGAGCGCAAGCAGGCCACCGGCTGCATGGCCGAGCCATGAGGGGAGCGATTGGGTGAGGGGGATGGTGAGCTGTGCGGGCTTAAGAACGGCCAGGATATCGGTCATTCGTTCAAGGGGCATGGGCAGGGATTGCACCCCGGCGACCGCGGATTTGAGCGCGGTGTTCGGTCTCATTTGTAGGGCGATGGGCTCGGTTGTCAGGGTCTTGTAGGATTCATCCCTTGGGTCGAAGTAAATGAGCTGGTAGCGCGGGATCTCGGATTTGAGTTCAAGTGGACGGATGGATTGGTGGAACACCACGCTGCCGGAGAGTAGGCGACGCTCGTCGCCGCGTTGCTCGGTGGTGGTGCCATAGACCTTCCAGCCGGCAGTGGATTCGAGTTGAGGGGGGCTGAGGGTGTCGAGATTGCCGCTGCCGCTGACGATGAGATCGACCGTGAGCGGATCGCCTTCCTGCACGTCGGTGGTGGCCGAGGTGGCGCTGAGACGGAAGCTCCCAACGGCATTTTCAAATCCTGCCGGAGCACCATCCGGCAGAGGAATCGATTCGAGTTCGAGTTTGGGAACCTGCACGTAGATGTCCGTGTTGATCCAGCGTGGGGTGGGGTCCATGATCACCTCGCGGGTGACCAGTCGGATTTTGGCGGGCCCGATTCCGACCTTGCCGGTGCGTGTCGGGGTGATGGTGCTGGGATAGGCCACGGAGACGTAGGATCGGCCTAACAGGTTGATGCGGCTGCGCATGGGCATGGGTTGGAAGCGCCAGGAGGTCAGGCCGTCCCGCTCGAAGTCCGGGATGCCCCAATCCTCGATGACCAGATCTTCCGGAACGAAGAGTTTGATTTCCGTGGTTGTGCTCTCGTTTTCAAACGGCTTGGGATTGAGAATGCGGAAGGCGCTTGCGTAGCGGAACGGCTTGCCATTGGCGATCATCTCGGTCCATTGGAGCTCATCGGGATTAAACACCATCAGATCGAGCGACTCGGTGAAGGTTTTGACGCCATCGACCGTGACTTGGATGGGCGGGATGGTATAGGTCCCGGTCTCATAACTCGCGACGATGTATTGGAAAACATACTCAAGTCTTCTTCCGGGCAGCATCCGGGTGAGCGGGTCCCTGCCTGATGGTTGGATGGCGAGGTTTTTGACGGCTGGTATCCGTGGGAGTTCCGCGGGTTGGCCGCCGGTGATCATGATTTCTAACAACGCTTGCTCGCCGCGGGCGAGAAAGGAGCTTGAGAGGCGGCTTGAGGTCTGGCCCTGGCTGCTGCCGCAGACGGCGGCCGCGACGAGCAGGAGCCGGAGCACTTGGGTCATGTATTGTAAAGTTTTCATGCGTTTTAGCGGTCGGGTTACCAATCTTTTTCAGCATCGCGGAACTCCCTGCGGCCGGGACTCAGCGGGCCTTTTTCGAGATCTGCATTTTCCTTGAGAATGCGGTGGGCGCGCTCTTTTGGGGATTCGTTAGGATCCGCCCCGTCCTTGTCGCCGTCTTTTTCATCCTTGCCCTTGTCTTTGTTCTTGCCGTTTTCCCCCTCTTTTTCCTGCTCCTTGTCGCCGCCTTTGCCATCCTTGGGGTCCTCATCCCCCTTGCCTTTTTCACCCGGCTGTTTCTCTCCTTTTTCTTCGCCCTCACCGTCGCCCTGTCCTTCCTGAGGTGGGCCATCGCCGGACTGGGGCATGGCTTGACGCGTTTCCTCTTCCTCCTGCTTGAGCAATTCTTCGATGCGCTTTAAGTAGGTCCACGCAAGGTCGCGATTCTGTTTTGCCGCCTTGTTTTCAGGGGATTGCCGGAGCGAGGACTCGTAGTGTCTCACGGAGTCCGCCCAGTTGGTGATGATGGCTTCGATCTTGGTAAACCCGCCGGTGTCGCCGGCATCCGGGGTTTCTGATTCCCGCGACTTCGCCAGGGCCTCCTTGAAAATGGTGTCGAAGCGGGCGAGGTCGGGAATCGATCCAGGGTCGCTGGGGTAGGCTTCGGTGGTGAGGCTTTTCCAACCCAGTTGAAACAGCGAGTTACCCATGCCGAGGTGGCCGCTGGCGAGGACCTCGGGATCCGTGGAGAGGAGCGCCTGGCTGTAAGCGGTGCGGGCGTCGCGGAACTCCTGCGCCCGATAGGCCGCCGTCGCCTCGCCGAGGCGGTAGCGGGCTTGGGTATGGTCAAAGACGGCTGATTCCGCAAGTTCGTGATAGAGCGCGCGGGCTTGCGGGTAATCCTCCCTGGCGAGCGCCTCTTTGGCCAGCTTGGCATCGCTGGCGTCCGCGTTGGAGATGGTTAGAAAACCGAGCGCAAGGCAGAGCGCCTTCTGGACGCCGCGCCAGCGTGTTCCCGCGACGATGGAGATGATGAGGAAAAAGATCCCGGGGAGCAGCAGCCATTGATAGAACTCGATGGAAATCCGTCGCTCGCGCCCGTCCATCTCAAAGGCGTCCATGCCGTCGGTGACCGATCTGACAATGGCGGGAATATCCAGCCCGGAGCTGGCAACGACGAAGCGTCCTTTGGTTCCTTCCGCGAGCTTGCGCATGACGTCCGGTTGCAGGCGGCTGATGACCGCGCGGCCCGCGCGATCGATCATCCGTGCATCCGGGAAATCCGGGTTGGGAACATATCCACCGTCCTCCGTTCCGATTCCGATCGAGACGATGTAAACGCCGGCCCGCTCGGCTTCCGAGATCATGGCATCGAGATCACCTTCGTGTTTTTCGCCATCGCTCAGGATGACCAGTGCATTGTTTTTCTGACCGGTCTTTTTCAGGGTCTCTGTGGCAAGTTTGACGGCAGCTGCGAGGTCGGATCCGCCGAGCGGTGGCCATTTCTCGTCGATTTGATCCACGATTTCATGCACCGCGCTGTGGTCGATGGTGAGTGGGGCATAGATATACGGGGTTCCGGCGAAGCCAAGGAATCCGATCCGCTCGTTGGGCATGGATTCCAGAAGTTCATAAATGAGAGCCTTGGCTTGCGAGAGGCGGTCCGGCTTGACGTCCGTGACCTTCATGCTTTTCGAGATGTCGAGAGCGATCATCACATTCCGCCCGATGGTTTTCTCCGTCTTGGTTCCCGCATCACCGCGTGGGCGGGCAAGGGCGGCGGTGATGACCGCGCAGGCGGCAAGAAGGAAGACCAGGGCAAGCCAACGCGGTAGGGGACTGCTTCGCTTGAGCAGCCCGCCGCGCAGTCGGGGAGCCACGAATTCCGTCCACTGCTTGCGGCGGAGACGTGACGCCAGAACCGCCCCGAGTCCGAGCAGTGGAATCAGGATCAACAAGGCAAGCCAGCCGGGGTGGGCGAAACTCATCGGGTCAGGCGGTGGGTGGTGGGTTAAAGGCGAGGTAAGCGGCAGCCGCGAATGCGGCCAGCAGCGTGATCCCGACGAACCAGGGGAAGAGCTCGGTGTCATCAATCACGGTGAGGCTCTTGGAATCGGTTTTTTCCAAATTGTTGATGGTCGTGAAGGTCTCTTTCAGGGCGGCCAGATTCTTCGCGTGGTAATGCTCACCTCCGGTGAGAGATGCGATTTTCTGGAGGGTGGGAATGTCGAATTCCTGATAGGGAAAACGCATGATGCTGGGATCCACCCGGCCTTCCTTGGTGCCGATGGCCACGGTGTAGATCTTGATGCCGAGGGTTTTGGCGTGTTCCGCGGCTTCGATGGGGGAGATTTTTCCCGAGTTGCTGGCACCGTCGGTGATGAGGACGATGATCTTGCTGCGGGCGTCGCGGGCTTCCAGGCGGACGGATGCCGCCGCGAGGGCGGAGCCGATGGCGGTGCCCTGCTCCTTGACGGTGCCCATCATCATCTCGTCGTTCAGGCGGAGTTCGTCGAGGGAGTTTCTGAGCCATTGGTGATCGAGCGTGATCGGACTGGCATCGCGGGGGCGTCCTGCAAAGGCGACCAGTCCCATGCGGTCTTCCGGGCGGCGGCTGATGAAGTCATCAACCACGCGTTTGGCGACGTCGATGCGTTTGACGCTTTCACCGCGGTCGATGAAGTCGTCGATGTCCATGGAGAGCGAGACGTCGAAGGCGATCATGATGTCGATGCCGCTGGCGGTGCGGCTTTGGTATTCATTTCTCCAAACCGGGCGGGCCATGGAGATGATGGCGCAGACGAGCGCAAGAAAAGCAAGGGGCAGGCCGAAGTTCCAGGCGAGCGCGCGCTTGCGCCTGCCAAGGCTCACGAGGATGGAAAGGTTCGGGAAGACCACTGCCGAGTCAGCGCCTTTCCCACGGCGCAGGACTAACAGAAGGATGACGGGCAACAGCAGGAACAACCACGCTGGCTGGGCGAAGCGGAAGTGTTCGAAAAATGAACTCATCCTTGGAAGCCGAGGTGAAGGGTTTCGAGAAGGGCCCGGGATTGCGTGACCACCTCACCCGCGTCGGCGGCGGGTGTCTGGGCTGCGTATTTGAGCGCAGCGAGGCGGGAGAAGCCTTCTCCAGCGGCTTTGCGGGAGGCGTCAGAAAATTCTTTGAGCGCCTCGTGACGGGAAAGGTATTCTTCGTGGGTCTCAAAGAGTGCGGGATCGGCCGCTGCGGTCGCGAGGTACTTCCGCAGGATCAGTGAGGATTGAATCGCAGCGTCGCGCGGGGATTGGTGGTCGATGGCGGCGAGCGCTGCCTTGGCCTCCTCGCGGGCGGCGAGGCGGGCGGCATGTGGATCAACTTTGGCGGTCTTCTTTTTGCGCAGCAGCAGCACCAGCGTGATGAGCAGCAGGCCAAGCCCCAGCGCCAGCGCGATCATCCATGGTTCGAGCCACGGATCCGGGATCAAAGTCTCGGGGGAGCTTGGTTCCAGGAGTTGGAAGCTGCTGTTAGGTTCGTTCATGGCGGATCTAACCGGAGCGTCTGCGGCTGCGCTTTTTCAGAAGTTTGTGAAGAGCGGCGAGGGTGTCGCCGTCGGTGAGGAGGTCGGCTGAGTCGATGCCGTGTTTTTTAAAGATGGCCGATACGCCCTCTTGTTGGCGTTTCATGAGTTTTTCATAGCCCATACGGAGGTTGGGATTGCCGGTGTTGACGAGGGTCTCGAAGCCGGTCTCGGGATCCACCATCACGACCTTTCCCGCTTTGGGGAGTCTGGCTTCGAGCGGATCCAGGACGCGTAGCGCGATCGACTCGTGTTTGCGCGCGAGTTTGCCGAGAGGTTTCTCCAAAGGGTCGGAGTAGAAATCCGAGATCATGAAGACGAGGGATTTCCGGCGGAGGGTGCGGACGAGGAAGTCACAGGCCTCTGCGATGGAGGTTCCGGGACGTGACGGGCGGGCGACGAGGATTTCGCGAATCATCCGCAGCAGGTGGCGGCTGCCTTTTTCCGGCGGGATGAAAAGGATGGGTTCGTGGGCGAAGATCAGCAGCCCGACTTTGTCGCCATTGTGAAGCGCGCTGAAGCCCAACACCGCCGCGGTCTCGGCCGCGATTTCGCGCTTGCTCAGCGAGATGCTGCCATAGTCGGCGGAGCCGGAGACATCCACGGCGATGATCACCGAGAGTTCCCGTTCTTCGCGGAATTTCCGCACGAAGGGTTGATCCATCCGGGCAGTGACGTTCCAGTCGATGAAGCGCACCTCGTCCCCATGTTGGTATTCGCGGAAGTCGTCGAAGTCGAGGCCTTGGCCGCGGAAGGATGAGAGGTATTCGCCCGAGAATGATTCGCGGACGAGGCGCCGGGCCTTGAGTTCGAGCTTGCGGACCCGCCCCATCATTTCCTCGATCTGTGCGTCGGTGAGCATCTTGGTGGGTTATGGCACGGCGACCTTGCTCATGATCCGCTCGATCACGGAGTCTGTGGTCATTTCCTCCGCCTCCGCCTCGTAGGTGAGGAGAATCCGGTGGCGGAGAACGTCCAGGGCCATGTCTTTCACATCCTGGGGGGTGACGTAGGCGCGGCCTTGCATGAAGGCCCGGGCGCGGGCTGTTAGAGCGAGGTTGATGGTTCCGCGGGGTGAGGCTCCCGAGCGCACGAGGTTTTTCAGTGGCGCATCCACCAAGCCGGGGAAGCGGGTGGTGTGGATGATCTGGATGATGTATTTGCGGATCGCGGGGTCGATGTAAACCTGGTTGACGAGCTCGCGCGAGATGGAAACCTGGGCGGGCGTGGCCACCGTCTTCGTCTGATAGGGCGGGGTCGATGTCGCCATCCGATCGAGGATCTCCAACTCCTCCTCCTTGGTGGGATAGCCGACGGTGACTTTAAGCAAAAACCGGTCGAGCTGCGCTTCGGGGAGCTGGTAGGTGCCTTCCTGGTCAATCGGGTTCTGGGTGGCGAGCACGAGGAACGGCTGGGGCAGGGGATAGGAGCGATCTCCGAGCGTGACCTGGCGCTCCTGCATGGCCTCCAGCAAGGCGGACTGGACCTTGGCAGGGGCGCGGTTGATTTCGTCGGCGAGGATCAGATTGTTGAAAATGGGGCCGAGTTTCGGCTCGAACTTGGTTTCCTGAGGGTGGTAAACCATCGTGCCGACGAGGTCGGCTGGCAGTAGATCGGGGGTGAATTGGAAACGGGCGAAGGTGGCGTGCAGGGAGCCTGAAAGCGCCTTTACGGCAAGGGTCTTGGCCAGGCCAGGCACACCTTCGAGCAGGATGTGGCCATTGCACAGCAGCCCGATGAGGAGCCGGTCCACCAACCGGTCTTGGCCGACGAGGACCTGTGCCATTTCATCCTTAACGGCTTGGATCCAGCCACTTGTTTCCGCGATCTGCTCTTGCAAGTTTTCAGTTGTCATCGATTTCTTGTCCGACATTGCCACGCCAGAAAATCTGTGCAACCGACAAAGCGGGAAAATCACGTGATTTGCAGAATCGGCGGCGAATCAGCCATTGTAGCCGAAAAAACGGCGTTTGACGATGAGGTCGGAGACTCCTTGCGGCACCATTTCCCGCCATGACTCGTCGCCAGCGGCGATTTTTTTCAGGACGTCGCGGGAGAAGATGCTGAGATACTCCTGCTTGAAATTGTCGAGATCGACGAAGCTGCCGCGGTCGGCGAGGTAGCCGTAGAGTTTTTTGAGCTCCGGGGCGACGGGGAGATTTTCGATGGTGGTGAGGGCCTTGGCCTTGCCGTCGCGGAGGGGATAAACGTAGAGTTTGAGGTCGTTTTTAAACAAACGGCCGAAGGATTCGAGGATGCCGCCGGGGAGTTGGGTGTAGTATTTTTCGTCGAACAACTCGCTGAGACTGGGCACGCCGAGCACGATTCCGATGCGTTCCCTGGTCCGCCAGGCGAGGTAGGCGGCAAGGCGGTAATACTCGAAATAGTCGGAGATCAGCACGGTCATCCCGCAGGCGGCTAGCAGATCGGCGCGGGCAAGGAAATCCCGGCGGTCGATCTCATCACCACCGTTGAGGAGATTCCGCATGGTGAGCTCGAAGATGGGAAGCACCTGCTTTCCGGCCACGGCGGGGTCGTTGCTGAACTTTTCCAAGGCGCATTCGAGCATGTCGAAATTGACGTGGGTAGGCGGCCGGAAGCTCCCGCGTTCGACAAGCACGGCCTTTTTATAGAGTGCCTCGGAAGGTTGGAGAATTTCGCCTGTGGCACCGAACATCGCCGCTCCACTCAGGCCGAGTTGGACAAGCTTGAGGCTGATCAGGCGATTATCCACGGAGCGGAACTCGATCCCCCTGAACTCGATTACGTCGATTTCGATCCGGCCGGTGGTCAGTTTATCCAAGAGGCTTTCGATCAATAAATCCGGTTCGTGATGAAGGAAAAACGCGCCATAGAGCAAGTTTACGCCGACTACGCCGAGAGCTTCTTGTTGGAGCGAGGCCTCGGTATCCAGCATCCGGACGTGGATGAGGATCTGGCTGGGTTCATCACGTGGGCGGGATTGGAACTTGATGCCCATCCAGCCGTGGCATTCGTTGCCACCCTTGAAGCTGCGCGCCACCACGGTGTCGGCAAAAGCGAAGAAGGCGGTGGTGTCGCCACGCTTTTCGCTGAGTCGATCGACATTGAGCATGAACTCGCGATCGAGCATGGCCTGCAGGCGGTCCCGTGAGACGTAGCGGTCGCCGCTGCCGTAAATGGCGTCGCTTACAATCATGTCGTAAGCAGAGATGCTCTTGGCCACGGTGCCCGCCGCGGCTCCGACGCGGAAGAACCAGCGGACGACTTCCTGACCCGCTCCGATTTCGGCGAAGGTTCCATACCACCGGGGATCGAGATTGATTTTGAGTGCCTTGTGGTGGGTGTCGAGGTCTTGTTCGCTCATCGCGCCGAGCTTAGCAAGAACCGCGCCACTTTCCAAGGCCGGGAATGAATGAATTTAGGGTTCGAGTCCTTGCTCGACTTGGAGGGCGTGATGATCCATGCTGACTCGCGATGCATCGCACCGGGGTCGTCCACACGCAGTTTCAGTCGATTGAGATATGGAAGTCTGGCTTGGCGACGGAGTTCCGAGTGGCGGGCGCGCTCCATGCCTGGCATCATCAGAAACGGTTTCTCACCGGCCTTGCATGGGATTTGATCGCGGCGGCGGCTTTGCTTCGCAAGGAAGGTCCACCGAAGTCGATTTTGATGCTGGGGCTGGCGGGGGGCACTGCTTTCCGGGTGCTGAGGCACTTGCTGCCGGAATGTGAATTCACGGCGCTCGACATCGACGGGGAGATCATCCAGGCGGCGAAAGAACACATGGCGCTTGAGGACCTGGGAATTGAGATCCACACGAAGGACGCCTATCCATGGCTTTCGGAAAACCGCCAGAAGTTCGATGTGGTGTTTGACGACATTTATCTCGCAGGCAAGACCGATGTGTTTCGTCCGCAGGCATGGAATCCGGAACTTTTAAGGCATCTCCAGCGGGCGGTTGCGCCGGGCGGCGTGCTGGCGGTCAATCTGGTGACAGGGGCTGGACACCGGAGGATGCAGTCTTTGACGAGACGGATCCTTTGTGATGCCTATCCACGGGTGAGGAGCCTGCGAACTCCTGCGGGGATGAATGAAGTGTTGGTGGCAGGCGACTACGTGGCAACCGGCCGTCAACTTAAACCCTATCACGGGCAGTTCCAGGATTGGAGAGACCGCACGTTCTGGAACCGGATCGAGGTGACCCTTAGGTCGTGAGGCGTCTGGGACCCCGGAGCAGTGCGGAGCTCTGGGCGTAAGCGACGCATGTTTCGATGACGGCGGGCGTCACTTGGTGGAATTCACCGGCGTGCAGCAGCAGACATTCGGGGACTGGTAATTCGCGGGAAGGCAGCGGCAACTCGGTCTCATGGTCAATGGGTCGAGCGGCGCGACAGTTCGGCAGGAACTACCCAACAAGACAGCAACAAGGAGAGGAATCAGGCGCAAGTAGATCATAAGATGGGAGCGATGTTGGAATCACTTAATATACCCGAAACAAAAGCACCAGCCTTCTCTTCAATCCCACGCGATCACGTAGGGTCAACCGAGCGGTTGGATATCGGGCACCGACGGCCCGGTGGCCTGGGCAAAGCGGGTCTTCGCGCGGGCCATGAAGGTCCCGAGGCAGAGATCGGCGATGGGCAGCACGACGTTGAAATTTTTGTGCATGTAGCGATGATGCAGCAGGTGATGGCCGTTGAGCCTCCGGAACCACCAAGGTTTTTCGACCCGCCGTGCTTTTGGCAGGTGCATGCACCAGTGGATATACTCGTAAAAACAATAATAGGAAGCAAAGGCGAGGGCACCGCCCGCGACAAAGGCCCACTGGCCCGTAAGCCATGAAAGGACCGCGAAGGGGGTCGCCCCGATCAGAATCAGCACCGGACCGTTCCACCAAGCCATCGGGATGGTTTCTTTGTCCTTCTCATCAATCAAATGATACGTGCGGTCCGCCTTGAACGTGCCGTGGTGGACGACGGCATGCGCTTGGAACGCGTAACGAAAACTCCCAACCGGGCGATGCATGACGTATTTGTGAAGGGTCCACTCGAAGAATGAGGCAAAAACGATGCCGACGGAAAGGCCCGCAAGGCCCCAGAGGATGAAAAATGTCATTGGTAGTTGGATTGGAAGGATTTCCCGAAGCGCGGCATCCGTAAACCTGCCCGATTGGATTGACAAGGGTGTTTGAGTTGTATTTTGCAAATTTCATCAGACGATTTCCTTCCTCGGGTCCCATATGCTCCAAAGCCCGCCCCTTGGCGCCCATTCCGCTGCCTTTCAATGCCCGGGCTCCATCGTTCCGCTTTGGGCCGAACCGTTCGCGCGCACTCGTCAACGCCCCGATTACGAAATCCCTGCCGCCAATCACCGCACCACCTCTTCCGCGCATGAACAAGCCTGTAGCGGCGTCTCTATGAGCGCCGGAG
>ERZ1022724.120-NODE-120-length-20032-cov-15.857636_pt1 | contig 20032 bp, 15 predicted proteins | sample MGYA00521091_ERZ1022724 | MGnify/ENA primary metagenome ERZ1022724 (study PRJEB33162, sample SAMN09537610) | freshwater metagenome | isolation source: freshwater | place: Canada:Alberta | collected 2017-07 | study: EMG produced TPA metagenomics assembly of the... | reverse complement strand
ACCCCACCCCCACCCAAAACGCAAGCAAAAACGCAATTGAGTGTCAGACACTCAATTGCGTTTTGGAAATGGAAGTCTGATGGGGTATGATCGTGCTGGTCGCTGCTGGTCGCTGGCAACAATTACACGAGCCTGGCCCTGAGCAATTCGGTTACCTGCTTGGGGTTTGGCTTGGTCGTGGCGGATTTCATGACCTGGCCGGTAAGAAAGTTGAGAAGTTTCTCGTTTCCAGCTTTGACGGCTTCCACCTCAACGGGATTGGCGGCGATGACTTGATCAACGAGTCCTTCCAGCTCCCCGGCGGCGGCGGGTTTGAAACCGAGGGAGTCCGCAATGGCAGCGGGATCTTTTTCGGGATTGTCAAAAAGCACGGCGAAAACTTCCTTGGCTTGATTGGCCGCGAGGGTGCCGTTTTCAACCAATAAAAGCAGGCTTCGCAGTTTGATGGCAGCGACCGGGCAGTCCTCGATTCCGAGCGATCGCTCGTTGAGGGTGCCGAGCAGGTTGTTAATGATGAAGTTGGCGACTTTTTTGCCAGGGATGGCCGTGTCGGTGACCGCTTCAAAATAAGCGGCGAGATGTTTGTCGGAGGAAAGAACCGAGGCATCGTAGGCGGTGACGCCAAGGTCACCTTGGAAACGGGCGGCGAGTTCGTGCGGAAGCTCTGGAACCCAAGGGCGGACTTTTTCGAGCAACGGAGCGGTTTCGATGGGCAGCAGATCAGGGCAGGAGAAGTAGCGGTAATCGTGCGCGTCTTCCTTGGTCCGCATCATTTGAGTCTCGCCACGATCATCGTCCCAGCGACGAGTGGATTGGATTTGCGGGATGTGGCGATCGAGGTCTTCGGACTGACGATGGATTTCGAAGTGGATGGCACGACGGATGGCGGAGATGGAGTTGAGGTTTTTAAGCTCCACTTTTTGACCGAGAGGATCGGCGGCGTTTTTGCGGAGTGAGATGTTCACATCGCAGCGGAGTTGGCCTTTTTCCATGTCCGCATCCGAGACACCGCCTTGTTGGAGAATCATCTGCAGCGACCGCACATAGGCGAAGGCTTCCTCGGCGGACTCCAAGTCGGGTTCAGTGACGATTTCCATGAGGGGAGTGCCAGCACGATTGAAGTCGATGAGTGAGGAGTTCCCCAAGTGCGTGGATTTCGCCACGTCCTCCTCCAGGTGAATGCGGTTCAGTCGAACTTTTTTGTCAGGATTGACGATCGATTTGCGGAAGTCCGTGGGATAACAATGTTCGTAAAGGGGCACGCCGCCACCGATACAGAGGGGAAGATCCATCTGGGTGGTCTGATAGTTCTTGGGCATGTCCGGGTAGAAGTAGTTTTTGCGGTCCCACTTGGAAATTGGGGGCGATCCGCAATTGAGCATGAGGCCGGTGAGCAGGGTTTTTTCGATGGCCTCGCGATTGAGGACCGGTAAGGCACCGGGTAGGCCGAGGCAGACTGGGCAGGTGTTTGTGTTGGGAGTATCGCCAAAGGAGGTGCGGCAGGCGCAGAACATTTTGGTCTGCGTTTTGACTTGGCAGTGGACTTCGAGGCCGATGGTAACGAGGTAGGCGGGCATGGTGAAGAAATTGGGGATTTGAGAATTGAGAATTGAGATTGGAAATCTTAGATTTGGAGAGTTAGGGAGTGAGGTCTTTGAGGAGTTTTTGCACCTTAGGATCGTTGAGGGCCTTGGTGAGCACGGGATGGCGGAGAAGCGCCCCGAAATCCCCGTTGCGGGCGAGTTTCTGGAGTTCAGGATCATCGACAATGATCGCCCGCGGGATGGGCTTGCCGGTTTGAGGATCGATGACGGGGCGATGGGGTTTCTCAGATTGAGCGGCGATGAGTTTGGCGAGTTCCACGCGGGAGGGATCCGTGAGGGGATCGAGCATTTTCATCCAGGATTTAGGAATGAATTGGGCGATGGTGGTGCTGAGTTGTTGGCTGAATGCGGGGGATTTTTTCGCATCCGTGGCAGAAGCGCGAATCTCCGCGACCGAGCCGGCATGGTGGATCAAGCCCGCACCGAGGCCGGCGAGCAACGTGGTGGGGATCAAGGCTGCGATGAAATGAAAGATCGTGCCGACCAGTGTGGGAGGTCGGGCCTCTCCAGAGCTACCTTTGAACGGGCTGGCGAGGCCTTTGACGATCAAGCGCAGCAGGATGAAGGCAAGAATGAACGCGGCGATGGGGAGCCCGTTGATGAACCAGGGCAGGGATTTTCCGAGCCAATCCACCGAGAGAACAGGTGCCAACTGCCAGGCGCGAAAAGCGACATAAGCACTGGCGGCGAGCATGGCGGAGCCGACAATCATTCGCGTGAGTCCGCGGACGACTACAAAACCCGCGCAAATCGCGAAAATCACGAATGCGGCGAGAACGAGAGTGGCGGCGGGAGTCATGAATGGGAAGCGGGTTGGGGCCAAGGAGGCCCCTGGGGGAAAGTGAAGTCGCTCCCGAGGGAGAATACAAGAGCAGAGGGAATCAGTAAATATTTGGAATTCGCCCAATTTTGAGGATTCTTTCCAATGCCGCATGTGGGCGGACGGTGCCTACCTGATCGCGTAGGCGGACAGTTTCGAATTGATCGGGCTGGTATAAACGCGCATGTTCCACCGCATTACCCCCCCGGCAATGGCACAGTTACAACAACCAAAATATGTTTACATGGGTGGCGCCCTGCGTCTGTGGAATGAAGCGACTCTTCACATCGGCTGTGAGGCCGTGACACGGAGTTTGAACGTCTTTGAAGGACTCAAAGGCTACTGGCAGCCAAACGGAGGCACTTTCGGCATCGTCGAACTTCACCGCCATTTCAAGCGCCTGCAACGTTCCGCGAGACTGTTGCACATTCCTTTTGAAACCTCGTATGAGGAGTATGTCGCCGCGCTGACACAACTGGTCGAAGCTTTGTTAGAGCCAGACCGTGACATGTGGTATCGCACGACACTTTACGGTGTCGAGGGCCACTGGGGTGAGGGCACCGTCGCGGACTTGGTCATCACCGGCTACCACCAACCGATGACAGTTCCAGATCCGATCGCGCTAGGCCTGAGTACCTGGCGCAGGAGCACAGACATTTCACTACCGGCCCGAGTGAAGGCCGGGAGCAATTATCAAGTGGCACGGCTGGCGCGCATTGAAGGGAAGACGTTAGGCTGCCAGGACATGGTGCTTCTCAATCAATCCGGACGCGTTGCGGAGGCAACCGCTTCCTGCTTGGTGATGGTGCGCGACGGCGTCATTTCAACACCGCCATCGACTGAGGGAGCCCTGGAAAGCGTCACCTTGGACATCGTTGAGGCCCTGGCCAAGTCCATGGATATCCCATTCGTGAGGCGACCCATTGACCGCACCGAGTTGTTAGTTGCAGACGAGATCGCACTTTGTGGTTCATTGGCCGAACTCATCATTGTTGAAAGCATTGAAGGACTACCGATCAAGGGCGATTCACCGATTCTCCGCTCGCTGCAAGATCGCTTTTTCCGAGCGGTGCGCAATATCGAGCCTCATCCAGCGGTCGAACTGTCGGTTTTGACCGATTTGAGATCACCCGTGTTGTAACCCGTTGATTTCCTAAAATGATCGCGTTATCTAAACCGAGTGTGGGTGAAATGCGGGTGAGCTGTGGCGAGAATCTTGTGATGCGACTTGCGGATGCGAGTGACGCGGCGGAACTCGTTGATTTCAACACCCGGGTGTTTGACGAGCGGATCACCGACTGGACGGCGGACTTGGTTTCGGGAACGCATCCATCGGTCAGAATGGAGGATTTCACGGTGGTGGAAGACACCCGTTTGAAGAAGATCGTATCATCGGTGTGCCTTATTTCCCAGACTTGGGACTACAGTGGCGTGCCGTTTCAGGTGGGAAGATCCGAGCTTGTGGCGACAGATCCCGAGTATCGGCGCCGTGGATTGGTGAGAAAGCAATTCGAATCCATCCATGCAAGGAGCGCGAAAAAAGGCGAATTGATGCAAGTGATCACCGGGGTTGACTGGTTCTATCGCCAATTCGGCTATGATATGGGAGTAAAACTCTGGGGCAGCCGGTGTGTGGATGCGAGATCTCTGGCCGGAATCAAAAATGGCGAAGTCGCGCCCTATCGTTTACGCGCGCTTAAGGCGGGCGATGAGGAATGGATCCGAGAGATCTACGAAGGAGTGGGTTGTGGTTTGTTGTATTCCGCCAGGCGTTCACCGGAAGAGTGGACCTATGAGTTCACCGGACGCTGTAAGCACAACACCCGCCGGCGGGCATGGTGGGTTCTTGAGAGCACGGATGGAGAGTCGATAGGCTACGTGCAGTATCTGCCCTGCCTCCCGTTGAGAAATTTCCCCCTCCTGAGGGTTTCCCAAGTGGAGCTCAAGCCGGGCGTTGGGTATCTGGAAGTGATGCCAAGCCTGCTGCGGGGTCTTTGGGAGAAAGGGATGGAAATGGTAGCGAGTGGCGAGCTGACCTGTGACGGGCTTGAAGGATTGGAATTCGCCTTGGAGCGCGACCACCCGCTGTTTCGAGCCCTTGGCAAGGGACAGGTCCGTGAACTCAAGGCGAGTCCCTACTATATCCGCATTCCAGACATGATCGGGTATCTGCAAAAGATCCGCCCCGCGCTGGAGAGGCATTTACCGGGAACCCTGGCTGAAGGTTACAGCGGCGAGTTGAAGGTAAGTTTCTACCGCGGTGGAGTCCGAATGCATTTTGAAAAAGGCCGGATCCTGACAATTGCCCCGTGGTCTCCTGCCGACATCTGGGAGGGAGATGCAAAAATGCCCGACTCGACCTTCCTCCGGCTCGTCTGTGGTTGGCAACGGTTCCATGAATTGGCGGATAGCCATGCCGACTGCTGGGGTACCCACGAGGCTTCAATTTTGTTAGACAGTCTATTTCCGGCGTTTCACGGCAAACCCTGGGTCCTGGCTTGAGGCAACCCTTTGAACCACGATGCTAGCAACCCTCACACGCTTTCTCGTTCCTGCGTATCGCCGGAAACGACCACCTTGCAAGGACGTTGCGATTCTGGTGCTGCTTTCGTCACGTCCCGGACTCACCGATGAAGAACGACTCTCAGCGCGGCATCTGGAACATTATCTCGGCGAGTATGACCGGTTCCTCGTCGGACCTCCGGACCATCCGGTGAGGTTGGAAGGCTTCAAGGTAAAAACCTTCCCGGGTAAATTCTTCGGCTCAGTGGCAGCGATCAACCGGCTCCACCTGTCTCCCCTGCTGTATCGATCTTTCGAGGACTATCGCTATATCTTCATCTATCATTTGGACAGTCTTGTTTTTTCAAATCAGATGGAGCGCTGGCTGGCAACGGATGTGGATTACATCGGTGCGCCTTGGATCCGCTGCGAAGATGCCCCATGGGTGGAGAGAGACCGTGTGGGCAATACCGGTTTCGGAATGATGAAAGTCGAAGCATCGCTCAAGGTCCTCGCCAACCGCTATCGCAGGGAACCGATGACGTATTGGATGGACTTGTTCACTCAGAACAGCCGGCGGGTGCGACCTCTGGTGGACTTCTTGCGCAAACTTCAGCCTTACTTTCCGGCTTCAAAACTTGTGAATGCCCCAGTCAAGGAATGGGACATCATGCAGGATCCAAGTCCTCATGGCAGGCTTGGAGATGTATTCTGGTCAGACCGTGCGATTGAGTATGACCCAAGTTACCGGGTTGCCTCTTTAGAGGAAGGTTTGGAATTCGCGTTCGAGGTTGGCCCTCGGAAATGCTTCGAAATGAACGGTTTCAGGATGCCGTTTGGATGCCACGCCTGGGAGAAGTATGACCGCAGCTTCTGGGAAGCACATCTGCTAGATCGAAAAGCCAAAGAAGCCTGATATTTTTTCTTTTGCGCTGCCGCTTTTGGGTGTATCAGGAACGGGATTTGCATATTAAAGTTGATGTTTCATTCTCCTCCACTCCACATCGCCGTCGTTGGTACAGGCAATTTTGCTGAAGTTTGTCACATCCCTGGGATCATGTCCCACCCTTCTGCCGCGCTTGTATCAATCTATGGCAGACGATTGGAAGCAGCACGTTCCTTGGCGGATCGGTTTGGAATCGCGGGGGCCACTGATGATTTTGCAAGCATCTGCGAAGATCCGAAAATCGACGCTGTAACGATCGCCACCGCACACGTTGCGCACGCTTCGCAGGCGCTCATGGCACTTCGTGCCGGTAAGCATGTGTTCTGTGAGAAACCGCTGGCGATGAACGCCGCCGAGGCCAGAGAGATGGCGGAGATAGCAGAGGCGAGTGGGAAAGTCCATCAAGTCGCGTTCACCTTCCGCTACAATCACGGGCTGAACGAAATGCGGCGGCGCATCGCGGAGGGAGAAATCGGCAAACCATTTTTCGCACGTATCCAGTATGACCGCTGGGATGGGCTTGCTGATGACTGGTTCACCAGCTGGCGCACCCGAACGCAAACTGCGGGATCAGGGATTTTATTCGAGGTGGGTTCACATTTGTTTGATATTTGTCAGCATGTTCTCGGACCGATTGAATCGGTGATCGGTTACACTCACCTGGTGCCACGTGAAGCGCCGGATCAAGTCACAGGCGAAATGGCAGCGGTGGAGACCGACGACCTGATGAATGCGTGGGTCCGCCACGAAAGTGGTGTCCGCACCCAGATTTTCACCAGCCGCGTCACGCCGCCATTTGCGGAGCTGGGGTATCTTGAGGTCGTGGGCGACAAGGGTTCCCTCAAGGCCTCACTGAGCCGGGGCGGCGTGGATCGACTCAAGTTATCCACGCCATCTGCTCCCGCGTGGACCGATTTACCCTTGCCAGCGGAGGCCTCGGACGGGCAGCCCCACGCGCTGCCCCGGATGATCCACAGCTTCGTGGATGCGTGTCTACGTGGCAAATTGGACCCTGAGGTGGATGCATCTTTCCGCGAGGGCCTGGGTGCCCAGTTGGCGATGTCCGCCTTGTTAGATTCACAAATCGAGGACCGTTGGATCCGCTTGGATACGGTGCGGTGATCCAGTTGACTGCCGGGTATGATATCCGCGACAAATGGGGTTAGAATGAACGCCGTCTTGTGATTTCAAGACCGCCACCGCAAATCACCAAACTTTCCAAGGCGGATTTTCTGCCATCCAAAGTTCTTCGAGAAACATCTTGTCACGCAGGGTGTCCATGGGTTGCCAGAATCCCTCGTGTCTACGGGCCTGAAGTTGGCCCATTTTTGCGAGTTCCTCCATGGGGCCCCGCTCCCAGACCGTGGTATCGTCCACAATCTGATCGATGACCGCGGGTTCCAAGACGAAGAATCCACCATTGATCCATGCGCCATCGCCCTTTGGCTTTTCAGCGAACGAGTCCACGGTGTCCTTCCCCTCATGCAGGGTGAAAGCGCCAAAGCGACCGGGCGACTGCACGGCGGAGAGAGTGGCAAGCTTGCTGTGGTTCTTGTGGTAGGCAATGCTGGCGGTGACGTCGATGTCGCTGACTCCGTCGCCGTAGGTGAGGCAGAATGTTTCGTCGTCGAGGTAGTCGGCCACCCGCTTAAGGCGGCCTCCAGTCATGGTTTTCTCACCGGTTTCAATGCAGGAAACCCGCCATGGCTCGGCATCACAGCGATGAATCGTGGTGCTTTGATTGGTGAGGTCGTAGGTGACATCCGCGTGATGAAGATGATAGTTCGCAAAGTAGTTCTTGATTACATGTCCCTTGTAGCCGCAGCAGATGATGAAATCATTGATCCCATGGGCAGAGTAGATCTTCATGATATGCCATAAGATCGGACGGTTTCCGATCTCGATCATCGGCTTGGGAATCACGGTCGTTTCTTCGCTGATTCGGGTTCCGAAACCACCTGCAAGGATCACTGCTTTCATCTCGCTAACATGCTCGAAATTCACACGCAGGGTCAACTCCGTGATGGCGTAGGTTCGGGAGGGGACAGCCGCTACAAGATATATCGAATCATGGATCATCAAGTTGAACCAAAGCATTGTCGATCACGCCATTCTAAGTTCTCAACGTCAAAACCGCAAACTCCGGCAGACAGGCGAAACGCACCCGCAGGCCGGTGGTTCCCACGCCACGGGTTACGAAGAGTTTTGATTGATGGGAGTGATACTCACCATACAAGTATTTTTTTCCCATCTTCACACGTCTCGGGGCATAGCCGATGCCCGGCACCCGGCACTGCCCGCCATGAGTGTGTCCTGAGACCTGCAACATCACCGGACGCTGCGCCACCACCGTATCAAAATAATCCGGTTCATGAACCATCGCGAGAATGGGCGTCTTTGCAGGGATTCCGTGCAAGGTCTTCTCCACATCGGGTTTGCCGAGCCAGACGAAATCCGTGCCCGCCACTGCCAGCACCGTTCCCCTGATCCGGACGAGACTGTGTTGGTTGATCAAAAATCCGATGCCCGCGCTTTCAAACTCACGCCGGATCGTCGCGCGATTGCCAGCCCAGCCATCGTGATTTCCCATCACCGCGAAGACACCCTGCGCGGCATCCAGATGTTTAAGAATCTCCAGCATGGGTGCTACGACCTTGGGGTTGTTACACATATAATCCCCGGTAAGGGCCAGCACGTCCACCTTCTCACGCCTTACCGCCCCGACCACTTTTTCTAGCAACAACTCATCGTTCCCCGGGCTGAAATGAAAGTCTGACAGGAGACCGACCTTCAGTCCATTCAAGTCATGTGGCAAGCCTCCGGAGTGAATGACACGCCGCGTGATTGATAGACGCCGTGGTTCTATGAAGAAGCCGTCCACCGCGCATCCCGCCGCCGTTGCGGCGGCACCGCCCAGCAGCCATTTGAGAGCCCCACGCCGTCCGATTTTCCGTCGGTCCGGATCATCGTCACCTATCATCACCTTCGCCATGGGGTGAAGACCACACCTTCCGTGTGAAGCCATGATGAAAAGCGGGTGAAATTTCGACGCTTCTTTGAGGCCAGCCAGCGAGAAAGAGCCACGGGGTCGCGGAGAAGCTGTTCGAGATGACGGGTTTTTAGCAGGATTGGAGATTGCATCTCCTGCATTTGCTGAAAATGATTTCCGGCAGCCCATTTACACGAATCATGAATTCACCTAAAATCTTTATCGCCGTCGACCTCGGCGCAGGCAGTGGTCGCGTGATCGCGGCCAAGACCGACTTCACCACCCTTGAGCTTGAGGAGATCCACCGCTTTGACAATCCGGGGACGGATCTCCCGAGCGGCTCTTACTGGAACATCATTGGACTTTATCGTGAGATTCTCGAGGGTCTCCGCCGTGCGGTGGAGCTCCATGGAGACGCGATCGTCTCGATCGGCATCGACACCTGGGGCTGTGACTTCGGGCTGCTGGATGGCAAGGGTGAGTTGATCGGGATGCCCCACCAATACCGGGATCCGCGATTCGAGGGGATGGCGGATGCGATGCATCAAACGTTGCCCGAGGCGGAGATCTACGCCCAGACAGGGATCAAGACGAATTTCTACAACAGCTCGCTGCATTTGCTTGCCGAGTTGCAGAAAGGCAGTCCCGCCCTGATGCACGCCGAGCGGCTTTTGTTTGTCCCGGACTTGTTAGCCTATTGGCTCACCGGACGCCAGGCGGTGGAGCGCACAGTCGCGTCGACTTCACAGCTCTTGGACGCCACGACGGGCGAATGGGCCTGGGGAGTCATCGACGCCCTCGGGTTGCCACGGAAAATTTTCGGGGAGATCGTCGCGCCAGGCACCGTGTTAGGCCCGATCCGGGAGGACGTGGCGGCGGTCATTGGAAAAGCGGGAATTCCGGTGGTGGCCTCCGCCTGTCACGACACCGCATCCGCCGTGGCGGGCATCCCGATGGAGGGCACGGGGAACCTTTGGCTTTCATCGGGAACGTGGTCGATCATGGGGGTGGAGGAGGACGAGGCCATTAAATCCCCGGAGGCGCTCGCGGCCGGCTTCTGCAGTGAGCTTGGTGTGAATGACACCGTCCGCTTCCTGAAAAACATCAGCGGCTTGTGGATCATCCAGGAATGCAAGAGGCAGTGGGAAATGGATGGTCAGAAACTCAGCTATGGAGAGATGGCGAAGCTTGCAGCGGAGGCGGAGGCCTTCACGGCCTTTATCGATCCGGACGACGCCACGTTCGCCAGCCCCGGGGAGATGCCGGAGAAAATCCGCGCATTCTGCGAGAAGACAGGGCAGACCATTCCCGAGACCCATGGGCAGATATTGCGGGTCGCCACCGAGTCGCTGGCCTTGAAGTATCGCGTCGTGTATGATTTGACCCGCAATTTGACGGGGAGGGATTTTTCGAGGCTGCATGCGGGAGGCGGAGGCATCCAGAACGAGCTGCTCAGTCAAGCGACGGCGGACGCCCTTGGCTTGGATGTGGTGGCGGGGCCGATCGAGGCGACCTCATGTGGGAACATCATCACCCAGATGGTCGGGACCGGGCATCTTGCAGATTTCACAGCGGGGAGAGACCTGATCCGGCGCTCGTTCGGGTTCCGCACTTTCAGCGCCGGTGATCCAAAACCATGGGAAGCGGCTCTGGCGCGGTTTTCGGCCATTCTCGAGCTTCGTTAGGCTTGAAGAATGGGGACGGAATCTCAAGCAGTTGTTTTGAAAAAAGCGCGGTGCCAGACTTCCAGGCCCATGAGAGTCCAGAGCCTGAGCTCTTCGTTGCGGCGGCCGCGGGTGTGATCGGCGAGAAGCCGGGTGATCACCCGACGGTCGAAGTAGCTGCTGACAAAAGAGTCGTTACCTAACAAAAGGTCATGGACATAGTCTTTCAAGCCACCCCGGAACCATTCATCGAGGGGCACCTTGAAGCCGACTTTTTTACGATCCACGATGTTGGCGGGAAGATGCTTGCGGGCGATCTCCTTGACCAGCCACTTGCCGCTGCCGCCCTTGATTTTGAGGGAAGAGTCGATGCGGAAAGCGAGTTCGACGAGTTCATGATCGAGAAACGGCGGGCGGTTCTCGATGCTGGCCGCCATGGACATGCGGTCGCCGCGCTCCAGCAGATTATCGGTAAGCCAGGTGTGGCAATCCACATAGAGCATGCGCCGCAGGTGATCGCCCTCCGCGCGTTCCCATTGATCAGGGGCATTGTCCTTGCCGTAGCCGCTTCGCAGTGCCGCGCGTTCATACCAGGTGAACGGGCCGAACCACGTCTGCATCCGCTCGGCGGTGGAGCGGGCGGCGAGGGCACGCCCCGCTTGACGGGCGCGGTTCTTGGACTCGGGCAGGAGCCGCTCGCCGCAGCGGGCCATGGGCACCCGCAGGAAATTGGGAAGTGCGGCAAGAGGCGCGAGTCTGGGTTCGAAGGCGTATTTGGGATAGCCGCCGAAAATCTCATCGCTGCCCTCACCTGATAGAAGCACCTTGACCTGCGAGCGCGCCTGGCTGGCGATTTTATGGATGGCGATGTCGGCGGGTTCGCTCATCGGCCCGTCGCGGTGCCAACTGAGTTTTTCCCAAAAGTCGATGAAGTCCTGCGAGCCGACCATGACTTCATGGTGTACGGTGCCGACGGCTTCACTGACCTGGCGGGCGAAGGGGAGTTCGTCGAAGCGGGGATCGGAGAATCCTGCGGCGAAGGTCTGCACCTCGGCTCCTTGGCGGAGTTTTTTCATCAGTGCGACGGTTAGACTACTATCCAGCCCACCGCTGAGGTAGGCTCCGACCGGCACATCCGCGACCAACCGGAGGGCCACGGCTTCCTGCAACTTCGCATCCACCGCCTGGATGGCAGTCTCCCCGGTGAGCATCTGTCCCTGGTGACGGGCGGGCAAGGCCCAGTAAACCTCTTCCCTCATGCTGCCGTCCGCATTGATATGAAGCACCGTGCCGGGGGCGAGTTTTCGAATCCCTTTGAAAAGCGTGCGAGGCGGCGGGACCGAGCGGTAAGTGAGGTATTCTTCGACCGCCGCCTCGTCCAGCACCGGCGCTCCGACGGCGGGCAGCAGGGCCTTGACCTCACTGGCAAAGGCGATGAAATCCGCGCCGACGTGGTAGTAAAGTGGTAGGATTCCCAGGCGGTCACGGGCGATCATCAAGCGGTCGGAGACCTCATCATAGGAGGCGAAGGCGAACTGGCCGTTGAGCTTGTTGAGGCCGGGAACTCCATCACGCCGCAAAATTTCCAACAAAACTTCGGTATCGCCATGGCTGCGCAGTGGCACCCCCTCGCGGACGAGGTCGGCGCGGAGGGCTTGGTAATTGAAAATCTCACCATTGAACGTGATGTGAAACGGGCCGCTGGCGGAGCTCATCGGCTGGGGTGAGCCGGCGAGGTCGATGATGGAAAGGCGGGTGTGGCCGAAGCCGACCGATTGATAGATTTGAAAGCCCTCGCCGTCGGGTCCACGGTGTGGGAGTTGGGCCGCCATCTTGCGCAGCAGATTCTCATCCGCCCGGCGCCCCTTGAAACAGCGCATTCCTACGATGCCGCACATGGTTGGGGTTTTCCCTTTTTGGCGGCGGCGATCCCGTCGAGCGTGGCGATGAGGTCGAGCGTGCGATCATCCCAGCTGGCTTTGGCAAGGAGCGCATGGCGGTCCCCGGGAGCCTTCTTGCCCGCGAGGACCGCGTCAAGATGGGCGAGAAACTCGTCGTGATTGTGCGCGAGGTGGATATAGTCGGTGTAATACGGAGCCTCGCCGAAGAAGGCTGCGACGACTTCATGGCCTAACAAAAGGTATTCCTTGAGCTTGATCGGATTAATCCAGCGGGTCCACTCGTTGTCACGGTAGGGCATGATGGAGATGTCAAAGTCCGCACCGAAAACCGGGATGGTTTCGTATTTCTGGAATCCTAGCAGGTGGACATTTGGATACGGGGAGAAGCGCTCCATGGATAGGGTGGCGTCGCCGATGAGCACGAGGCTGTAGTGGGGACGCTCCTTGGCGATGCGCTCTAACAAATCAAAATCCACCACATAGTGTTCCAGTCCGCCGAAGAAGCCGATGATCGGGCGCGGGTGGCCCAGGCTGGTGAGCGCGCCGGTGGGCGGGCGCTTTGCGAAGTGTTGGGTATCCACTCCGTGGTCCATGAATAGGCCGCGCTCGGCGGTGAATTCCTTTTCACTCTCCATCAAAGCGTGGCTGCAATAGAGCACGGCGTCCGAGTGGGCCATGAGTTCGCGTTCGAGACCGACGATGAGGCTGTTATCAACCTCGGAGAAGGCCGAGTGTTTGTCGCTGCGGTTGTAGACCAGCGAACTGCGACGCATTTTCTTGGCCACGTCCCAGGCGGTAGGCACGGTGACGATGATGTGGGGATCGACAATGCCGAGCTTGCGTGCTTGGCGCGCGACTTGAAAGCGGATGAACCATGAGTTGAAAGCACGGGCCTTCGCACTGCCGTAGAACGGGAAAAGGATCGGGGTCATCACCGTGTAGTCGGGCGTCTCGGGCAGCGGTTGGGAGGCCTTGCGAAGCATGCTGTTGAGCTTGCGCCAGAGTCGGCGGAGAGGCATCGGGCTTTTCCCCGGAGTGGGCATTCTCATGCCGATGCTGTTCACGAGCAGCACCTTGCGGTGCTTGGCCGCGCGGGTCATGAGTTGGAAATCGCTATGGGCGCGGTTGTGATACCACCAGTCTTGGCCGCAAAAGATGACGATGTGGGTGGGGCTGGGCATGGTGCGTGAAATCGGGGAGGTGGCGCGCAGGTGAGGAGTGGTCGGGTAGCGGATCTGGCGGGGAGAGGCAAGTCCCGTTTGGAGACAGGGCGTGAGATGCGGCGGTGATTTTCAGTCCTCGCTCGGGTCGTTTCGGGAAGGATCCACCTCGTGGCCAGCGCCAAAACAAAGCGAGTGGGTGAGTTTTTCCCGCCGCTCGCGCACCAACCGGACGACGAGGGATGTCCAGCCGGTCTGATGGGACGCGCCGAGCCCTTCGCCGGTCTCGGCGTGGAAATACTCGTGGAAGAGGAGCAGATCCTGCCAATCCTTGGAGTCGCTGTAGCGCGTGGCATCGCCAAAACACGGGCGATAGCCATTTTCATCCGGAAGGAAGAGCGAGATCAGGCGGTCACAGAGGTCGATGGCGACTTCGCGGAGGGTTGCCAGATTTCCGGAACCGGTAGGGTATTCGATCTTGAAGGTGTCGCCGTAGAAATAATCGTAGCGTTCCAAGGCCTCGATGATGAGGAAATTAATGGGAAACCAAACGGGTCCGCGCCAGTTCGAGTTCCCACCGAACATGTCGGTGGTGGCCTCGCCGGGGGTGTAGGGTACCTCGTGCCGCTGGCCGCCGTGCTCGAAGACGAAGGGTTTTTCCGCGTGAGCTTTACTGAGGGAGCGGATGCCGAAGAGCGATAGAAACTCCTTGGGGTCGAGCATGTAGGCGAGGCTTTGGCGGAGGCGGGCTTCGGATGGGATGGCGAGCAGGCAGCGGCCGGGGTTCTTGTTGCCGGGAACGCGGCGGACGGTGATGTACTTGAGCAGATCCGGGCGATTGACGAGGAACCAATCCATGCGCTTGCGGAAGCTGGGGAGGGCGTCGATGGTTTTTTGCTTGAGCACGGTGACCGCGCACATGGGCAAGAGGCCGACGAGAGAGCGGATGCGCAGAGGGATGGGCTCCTGGTGGTTGATGATGAGTTGGTCGTAGTAAAAGCCATCCGCGCTGTCCCAGAGTCCGGTGCCGCCGAGGGAGTTGATGGCGTCGCAAATATTCACGAAATGCTCGAAAAACTTGGACGCGATGTCTTCGTAGGCTGGCTTGACGAGGGCGAGCTCGAGCGACATCGAGAGCATGGTGAGACAAAACGATGCCATCCAGGCCGTGCCGTCCGCCTGGTTGAGGTGGCCACCACCGGGGAGGGCGTGGGAGCGGTCGAAGACACCGATGTTGTCGAGTCCGAGGAAGCCACCACCGAAGACGTGGCGGCCTTCGACATCCTTGCGATTCACCCACCAGGTGAAGTTAAGCAGGAGTTTTTGGAAGGCGCGTTCTAGGAAAAGCAGGTCACGCTGGCCCTTTTGATCGGAGATTTTATAAACCCGCCAGACTGCCCAGGCGTGGACGGGCGGGTTGACGTCGGAAAAATTCCACTCGTAGGCGGGGAGTTGGCCGTTGGGGTGCATATACCACTCGCGAAGAAGGAGCAGCAGTTGGCTTTTTGAGAATTCCGGATCGATGGCCGAGAAAGGAATCATGTGGAAGGCGGTGTCCCAGGCTGCAAACCACGGGTATTCCCATTTGTCCGGCATCGAGAGGATGTCGCGGGCATAGAAGTTCTGCCAATCCGAGTTGCGCCCCTTCAGACGCGCGTGAGATGGCGGCCCGTCGTGGTTCCCCTTGAGCCAATCCTCGACGACGTAATAGAAAAACTGCTTGGTCCACAACAGACCGGCATACCCTTGACGGCAAATGAGGCGCTCATCGTGCGAAATGCCCTTGGGGATCACGTTGTCGTAAAATGCATCACTCTCGGCGATGCGTTGGGCGAAGATTTCATCAAAGCCGTCGAAACCGTCGATTTCATTGCTCTCAGAGAGCAAGTGGAGCCGGCAACGGACGGTGATGGTCTTGCCGGCGGGGATGGTGAATTTCAAATGTGCGGCGGCCTTGGTGCCGCCGGGGATCGGCGAAACGGCCGATTTTTCACCGTGGATCAGGTAGCTGTGAAAGGCATCCTTGACGTAGGGGCTGGTGTTTTTCGTGCCGAAGACGCTGTGGAAATTCGTCTCATTTTCCGTGAACAACCATGGGATTCGCTTGGGGAAATTGGGGGAATCGACGAAAAACCGATAGTCGCCAAGGGATTCATGCTGCGCGAGGAGCGAGCTACCATCCGTCCGGATCGACGGCTTGGTGATGGGAGTCTCGCGGTTATTTTTCCAGCTCCAGATGTTACGAAACCAGAGGGTGGGCAGCACGTGGATGGGCGCGGCCTTGGGGCCGTGATTGGTAATGGTGATGCGCCAGAGAATATCCTCCGGGCTGCGTTTCGCCACTTCCTGCACGACGTCGAAGTATTTCCCATCGTCAAACAAACCCATGTCCGCGAGTTCGAGCTCGGGGCCGGTGCGGCCGAGTTCCTGGTTTTTTTCCCGGATCGCCGTATAGGGAAAGGTGGCCTGTGGGTATTTATAAAGCGCCTTGGTGTAGGAATGGGTCGGGGTGGAATCGAGGTAGTAGTAGCATTCCTTGACGTCCTCACCGTGGTTCCCCTCGTTTCCGCCGAGACCGAAGAGGCGCTCTTTGAGAATGGTGTCGTTCCCATTCCACAGTGTCGGGGCGAAGCACATTCTGCACTGGCGGTCACACCATCCCTGCAAACCGTCCTCACCCCAGCGGTAGGCGCGGCGGCGCGAGTGGTCGTGCGGGAAGGCGGCCCAACTATTTCCGTGATCCGAATCATCCTCACGCACCGTGCCCCACTGGCGTTCACTCAGGAAGGGGCCCCAGCGGTTCCATTTTTTCTCTCTCACCTTGTTTTCGGCGACTCGTTCGGTTTCGCGATCCATTGCGGGAGACCAAAGCAGGAACCGTGCACACCTGCGAGCCAACAAATCTTGCACGATTGGGAAAATCCGCCCGGCGCGTGCACATCATCCTTTTCACACACCTGATTTGACAAGCCCAGCGGGTTTCCTCTAGGTTTCCCGCCCCGGCACAGAAGCCGGTCCTATTTATCATGAACATTGTCGTTGAAAAGCAGCCAAAGTGCGTCGCCACCCTGCGTGTTGAAATCCCAGCCGCCCGTGTCAGCGGCGAGCGTGATCAAATTGTCAAAGGCTATGCCAGCAAGGCACGCGTCCCCGGCTTCCGCCCCGGCAAGGCTCCCCGCGCGGTGGTCGAAAAGCGTTTTCAAAAGGAAATTTCCGAGGAACTGAACGGCAACCTCATCAACGAGGCCTACGACGAAGCTCTCAAGCAGGAAAACCTTCACGTGCTCGACTTCGGCATCCCTGAAGACGTCACCACCCACGAAAACGGGTCCATCACCTTCGTCTCCAAGCTCACTCTGGCTCCGGAAGTCAAGCTCCCCGAATACAAAGGCGTCACCGTGACGGTCCCTCCTGCCGCCGTGCCCGACGAGGAAATCACCGCCCAACTCACCGCCCTGCAAGAGCGCTTCGCCGATTTCAACCCCATCGAAGGACGCCCGGCCGCGATGGCGGATTTCGCCGTGATCGACTACACCTCCACCGTCGAAGGCAAGCCCACCGAGGAATTCCTCGGCAAGCCCGCGGGCTACCTTTCAAGCCGCGAAGGCTTCTGGGTCCGCCTCGATGAAAAAGCGTTCCTCCCCGGATTCGCCGAGCAATTGGTCGGAATGAATGTCGAGGACTCACGCGCCATCACCCTCACCCTGCCCGAGGACTTCCAAATCCCCGAACTCGCCAGCAAGGAAATGATCTTCCAAACCACCGTCAAGGAGCTCAAGGAAGCGATTCTCCCCGCCCTCGACGATGAAATGGCGAACCGCCTTGCCCCTGGCAAGACCATGGAAGACATCAAAAACATCATCCGCGAGAACATGACCGCCGAACGTGAGCGGAAAATCTCCGACATGAAGGTGAACCAAATCGTCGCGCACTTCAATGCCCAGGTGGACTTCGAACTCCCCGAGCAACTCGTGCTCCAGGAAACCCAGAGCCAGGCAGACGCCATGGTCAAGGAAGGTGTCAAGGCAGGCATGAGTGAAAACGAAATCGAATCCCAACAAGTCGAAATCTTCGCGAGCGCCGGCCAACAAGCCGTCACCAATCTCCGCACCAACTTCATCCTCCAGGAAATCGCCCGGGCTGAAAAAATCACCGTCAGCGACATGGAGTTGATCAACCACCTCTCGCAAATCGCCGCCTCCCGCAAGGTCGCGCCGAAGAAGTTCATCAAGGACATGCAGCGTGCAGGCCGCTTGCAAAACATCCGCAGCTCGATGGCCATCGGTAAGACCATTGACTTCCTTGTCGAGCACGCGAACGTTGTCGAATCAACCGAATCCTCCACTGATGCTTAATTTCCAATCCCCTTCCATGAGCTCTCCCACCACCCCGAAAAACTACTACGTTCCCGTCGTCGTCGAGTCTGACGGCCGCGGCGAGCGCTCGTTCGACATCTACTCGCGCCTTCTCAAGGACCGCATCATCTTCATCGGCGTGCCGATCGATGACTTCGTGGCCAACTCCGTGATCGCGCAACTCCTGTTCCTGCAAATGCAGGACCCGAAGAAGGACATCCACATCTACATCAACTCCCCCGGCGGCTCCGTCACCGCGGGCCTGGCGATGTATGACACCATGCAGTTCCTCACCTGCGACGTGAATACCTACTGCATCGGCATCGCCGCCTCCATGGGCTCGGTGCTGCTCACCGCCGGCACGAAGGGCAAGCGCTTCTGCCTGCCGAACTCCCACGTCATGATCCACCAGGTATCCGGTGGAGCCCAAGGCACCGCCTCCGACGTCGAGCGCACCATTGGTTTCATGTTCAACCTCAAAAAGCGTCTCAACGGCATCCTTGCCCATCACACCGGCAAGACCGTCGAGCAGGTTGAAAATGACTCGGACCGCGACAACTACATGACCGCAGAACAAGCCGTGGCCTACGGCCTGGTGGACAAGGTTCTCGAAAGCCGCAAACAGCTTCCCGACACCGTCGTAGCCGCCATCGAAGAAAAAGCTCCAGAAGCTTGAGATTCCCCAAGCACTCCACTACCCTCACCCCATGGCCCGCGCTTCCAACTTGACGATGTGCTCTTTCTGCGGAAAGAGCCACTCGGAGGTCAAAAAACTCATCGCTGGTCCCGGCGTGTATATCTGCAACGAGTGCATCGAGGTCTGCTCGAACATCCTCGAAAAGGAACTCGGCACCACCACCCCCGCCAAGGGCAAGACCCAGGCCGAGAAACCGGGATTCAAAATCCCCTCCCCCGCCACCATCCTTGCCAAGCTCAACGAGCATGTTATCGGCCAGGAAAACGCAAAAAAGGTGCTTTCCGTAGCGGTTTACAATCACTACCAGCGCCTCCGTCAGGACCAGGCCAAGGTGAGCGACGAGTTCAAGGACGTGGAAATCGAGAAATCCAACATCATGCTGTTAGGCCCCACCGGTTCCGGCAAGACCTTGTTGGCCCGGACTCTTGCCCGCGTGCTTGACGTCCCATTCTGCATCGTGGACGCCACCACCCTCACCGAAGCCGGTTACGTCGGCGAGGACGTGGAAAACATCATCCTCCGCCTCCTCCAAGCCTCCGAGTTCGACGTCTCGCGCGCGGAACGCGGCATCATCTACGTGGATGAAATCGACAAAATCGGCCGCAAGACCGAGAACGTTTCCATCACCCGCGACGTATCCGGCGAGGGCGTGCAACAAGCGCTCCTCAAGATCCTCGAAGGCACCATCTGCAACGTCCCCCCCCAAGGCGGGCGGAAGCACCCACAACAGGAATACATCCAGGTCAACACCGAGAAAATCCTCTTCATCGTCGGCGGCGCCTTCGTCGGACTGGAAGACATGGTCCGCCGCCGCCTCGGCAGCAACACCCTCGGTTTCCACGCCGAGTCCACCAAAGAGGACCTCGACGACGCCGCGGTAAACGTCTTGGAAAAAGTCCAACCGGAGGACCTGCTCCACTTCGGCCTTATCCCCGAGTTCATCGGCCGCATCCCGGTCATTTCCGCACTCAGGAAACTCACCGAAGCCGAACTCATCTCGATCCTCACCGAGCCGAAGAACGCCCTCGTCAAACAATACGGCAAGCAACTTGCCATGAATGACGTCAAACTCCGCGTCACCCGCGACGCTCTGCAAGCCCTCGCGGAGGAAGCCGTCCGCCGTGGCACCGGTGCCCGCGCCCTGCGCTCGATCTTCGAGAAACTCATGCTCGAGATCATGTTCGACATCCCATCGCGAGAGGATATCGACACGGTCACCATCAATCGCCAGGTCGTCACCGGAGAGCGCCCACCCGCCATCCGCCGCAAACGCGCGGATCAGGACGCGGCCTAAGCCACCACGCGCACGCTCAAGTCCAGATCGACTTGGGCTTGCGTGGCTCCTTCGGCTTCTCCTCGAAGCTCCTGCGCTCCCGCCCGTTGAAAATCGCCTC
>ERZ1022724.119-NODE-119-length-20049-cov-5.571471_pt1 | contig 20049 bp, 18 predicted proteins | sample MGYA00521091_ERZ1022724 | MGnify/ENA primary metagenome ERZ1022724 (study PRJEB33162, sample SAMN09537610) | freshwater metagenome | isolation source: freshwater | place: Canada:Alberta | collected 2017-07 | study: EMG produced TPA metagenomics assembly of the... | reverse complement strand
CGAATTCATGAGGCAGGCTCTTGTCGTCAATGTCAGAAATCTCCGGTCTACCGGCGGCAATTCGAAGTGCCTCGAATGCCATAAGCCCCGCTCGTTCAAAATCTGGAATTGACTCCACCACGTATTCGCGGTAACCAAACTCAGCCCGCTGAGCTGCATATCGGACCGAGCCTTTGGCTTCACCGGAAAATCCGTCAATCCAACATGGTGCTGAAATTGCCAGATCCTTGAAAGCACCAACAACTAGCAAATCTGGTTGAGTGATTTCAACCTTGGTGCGGAAGATCATCTTTGTGAGCCAGCCCACAAGCGCCGCTCTGGAGTCAACGTGAGTGATTATGAGACAGGAAGTTTCGGTGGCAATTATCTTGAGCTGAAACTCAACATGACCGGTTGGGGTAAGCAGTAGTGACTCAGTGCAGTCCCCCGGGGCTAAGTTCAAAATGTTTTGCGAAGTCAGTGAGTGCAGCCACTTCTTGGCCTCATCGCCTTTGACTTCAATGACAGCCTCATCCTCACGGACAACAATCGCGTTGCCTTCAGCGAGTTTGCGCTGCTCGGCTAGCGGATTGCCAAAGTGTTGATTACTCAACGCGTTCGAGCCTCGCTGATGCGTGTGACTTGAGTGGCTCGCCAAGGGCAGCCATGTCCCATGCCCACAGCAGTGCACCCTCAACAAGACCAAAGATTCTGGTTGCTGAGTTGTACTCCTTGGCATTGGGCGATCTCATGACGGCATCGGTTGCGATGTCGACCCTTGCCCCCTTGATTTGCCCGAAGTAGAGCTCCGCAACTCCGGTCGGAGAAACGATCAGTGCCTCAATATCGAAGCCGCCATTTTTGTTTCGGTGCAGCTCAAGGTCTTCTCGAACGCTCAAGACCTTTTCGCCATCAGATGGCAAAAACCCTGGTCCAGAGTCAGAAGAGTTCGAAGCTCTGGAAAGACTCCAGAACCCGCGCTCCTGAGCAAGCAGTTCACCCTGCTTATTGGTGACATCGGAGAGGAACTCGAGCTTGCCGTTTTGGTGAGGGACAAAGCTCATGGTTTGAAAAAATTCGGTTTCTGTGGCACTGCCCTCAATCGAGTAGTTCACCACCCCGCTGCCGCGCCATGACCCTACTAAGAAGGTGAACGGGGTCAGTTCAATCGGGAGGTCATCTGGGATGACGAACAAACTAGCGCTGCCCCTTGAAAAGTCTGTAAACAACAAGTGCCGAAATTGCGCCGATCGCAGCGGTCGCTAGCACGAGCATTCCAGTGAAGAAGATTTCAATTGCCAAAAGCATGTCTAAATCCTAACTCAGCAGAACCCAGAGGGTGAGTACGCCGAGGATGGCAAAACTGCCTGCGGAAACATAAACCTGTTGACGAACGGTGTCCTTGGTTTTGGCAGAGATAAGGTGCTCGATGCTCACAATTGCAATTGAAGCGCCGGCTAACCCGGCAAACACGGTGTAGATGTCTTGAGTTTCGAGTGTGAAAACGGAAAAAACGCCAACCAGCGCCACCCCAAGCCAGATTGCGATGATCTGGAACCACTGCTTACTCACAACCCCAACTCTATCCGCTGGTGCAATCAGCACTATCATTCAAGCATCTGGAGGGCATTATGGCGTCGGTTTTGTTTATCACCGCAGCCTCCGACGCGCCTGGGCCTCAACTCGAAATTCTTGGTCACAGCATCAAGCAAATTGGAATGGACCCTGCACAGCTCGCTGCAGCTCCCAGGCACGACCTAACTGTTTTGGATTGCCGCGGCAATCTCCTGCAAGCCAAGTCCTTAGCTCGGATCCTTCAGGCCGCAGGTTGGCAAATACCCCTGATGCTTTGGATTGAAGAGTCCGCACTGGCAGCTGTGAGCTCAGAGTGGGGGCTGCGGGACTTCCTGCTTGCCGATGCATCAATTGCTGAAATCGACATCCGAATCAAGCTGGCGCTCGAGTCTGGAGCAGGCCCTGCGGTTATCAAAAACAACAGCGGCTTGGTCATTGATGAGGTCAGCTACACCGCGAAGATAAACGGTCGGACTCTTGACTTGACCTTCAAAGAGTTTGAACTGCTTCGCTACCTCAACGACAACCCCGCCCGCGTTTTTTCTCGCGAACAGCTGCTGAGCGAGGTGTGGGGATATGACTACTTCGGTGGCACCCGAACAGTTGATGTTCACGTTCGAAGGCTTAGGGCAAAACTTGGCGAGCATGAGTCGCTGATCGGAACCGTTCGCAACGTTGGGTATCGACTAAACCCCGAGGGAACCAGCGAAGAGTAAAGAATTTACTTTCCATCTTTGGCTCAGGTGGGAAGATTGAACTTATGTCTGAAGAAACCACGGCGATTTTCCGCCCCGACTCGCAACCAGATCTGCCCGCAGATCGGTTTCTAGACCGCGAGCTGAGCTGGCTGGACTTCAACCAGCGCGTGCTGGAACTTGCCGAAGACACATCCATCCCGCTACTCGAGCGAGTTCACTACCTAAGCATCTTTGCCTCAAACCTCGACGAGTTTTTCATGGTTCGAGTCGCCTCGCTAAAGCGCCGAGTCGCAACCGGTATTGCGGTGCAGTCGGCTTCTGGCTTGAGTCCGCAGGAGATTCTGGTTCAGATCTCCAACCGAGCCAAGAAGCTTCAGACCCGTCACGCTGAGCTATTCAAGAACGACATTGAGCCAAGTCTGCAGACTCACGGAATCAAAGTTGTCCGCATCGAAACCTTGACCGAAAGCCAGCGTGGAAAACTTCACGACTACTTTGCCAACCAGGTCTTCCCGGTTCTAACCCCGCTAGCGGTTGACCCAGCCCACCCTTTCCCATACATCTCAGGACTCTCTCTGAATCTCGCGGTTGTGCTGCAAAACCCCGGCAATCAGGCAGAGCACTTTGCCAGAGTGAAGGTGCCGCCACTACTACCTAGATTCGTCCCAGTCGAGGGTGAGCCAAACACCTATGTCCCACTTGAAAACGTTATGGGTGAGTTCCTAGGCGAGCTATTCCCTGGCATGCAGGTACTTCAGCACCACACTTTCCGCGTCACTCGCAACGAGGACCTAGAGGTTGACGAGGATGAGGGCGAAAACCTGCTTGTGCAGCTTGAGAAAGAGTTGCTCAGAAGAAGGTTTGGACCTCCGGTTCGCCTGGAGGTTGCGAAAGACATTGAGCCGAAGGTTCTAGATCTACTCATGCGCGAATTGGACATCGAACCCCACGATGTTCACCATCTCCCAGAGCCACTAGACCTCAGAAACCTCAGCTCAATTGCCTTCTTGCCAATCAAGGAACTGCACTTTGAAAAGCACCAGGTGACAACGAATCGCTACCTAGAGGCCGATGAGGATGAAGCTGCAGACATCTTCGCTTCGCTTCGAGAGCGAGAGGTTTTGGTTCACCACCCCTACGAATCTTTTGCAACCTCCGTGCAGGCTTTCTTGGAGCAGGCTGCTGCCGATCCGCATGTGCTGGCTATCAAGCAAACTCTCTACCGAACCTCTGGTGATTCACCAATTGTTGACGCCCTAATCGATGCGGCAGAGGCCGGCAAGCAGGTCTTGGCGCTCGTTGAAATCAAGGCTCGCTTCGATGAGCAAAACAACATTGGCTGGGCAAGGAAACTAGAAGCCGCTGGCGTGCATGTGGTTTATGGAATTGTTGGCCTGAAGACCCACTGCAAGCTGTCGCTTGTAATTCGCCAGGAGGGCAACCAGCTTCGCCGCTACTGCCACATCGGAACTGGAAACTACAATCCGAAGACCGCTCGTTTCTATGAGGACCTAGGTCTTCTCACCTCAAGACCAGAGGTTGGCGAGGACCTAACCAAACTTTTCAACCAACTTTCTGGCTATGCCTCGGAGACGAAGTATTCATCGATGCTGGTTTCTCCAGTTGGTGTCCGAGAGGGCCTAGCCCTGCGAATCCAACGCGAAATTGAACACAAGCAAGCGGGGAAGCCAGCCAAGATTCGCTTCAAGATGAACTCTTTGGTTGATGAGCAGATCATCGATGAGCTCTACCGCGCCTCTATGGCCGGGGTCGAGATTGATGTTCTTGTCAGAGGAATGTGTGCGCTCAAGCCTGGAGTTCCAGGACTATCTGAGACCATCACTGTCCACTCAGTTCTCGGCCGCTACCTGGAACACAGTCGAATCTTCTACTTTGAAAATGCCGGCGACCCAGACATCTTTATTGGCAGTGCCGACATGATGCATCGCAATCTTGATCGTCGAGTTGAGACGCTGGTAAAGATTGTGCAGAAGGACCACATTGCAGAGCTAAAGGCACTGCTAGACCTGGGCATGAGCAATGAGATTTCACTTTGGGATCTCAATAGTTCGGGCACCTGGGTGCGCGTAACCCACTCTGAATCCGGCAAGCGCCTAGTGGACATGCAAGACGAACTCATGGCTCGCACGCTACTAAAGAAGCGGATTCGCTGATGACCATTTACGCGGCTGGAATCTTGTGCTGGCGCGAAAAAGGATCTGACATTGAGGTGCTACTGGTGCACCGCGAGTACTACAACGACTGGGGATTTCCAAAAGGTAAGCAGGACCCAGGTGAGCTGCTCCCAGAGACCGCTGTGCGCGAAGTACATGAAGAAGCCGGCCTAAAGGTAAAGCTTGGTCGAAAGCTCTCCATCATTCGCTACCAAGTTGGTAGCGAAGACAAAGAAGTTCACTACTGGGCTTCAAAGGTCAAGTCCAAGGCTGCCAAGAAGCAAAAGTTCAAAGCCAATGACGAGATAGCAAAAGTGGAGTGGCTGACTGCAAAGAAAGCACTCTCTCTTCTGAGCTATGACCATGACCGACAGCTACTGCTGCAAGCTCTGGAATTGCACTCCAAGAAAGAACTTGAAACACGAGCCCTCATTGTTTTGCGTCACGCCAAAGCAACACTGCGAACCGACTGGAAGGGTGAAGAGGCAAAGCGTCCACTTCTGCCAGAGGGACTAAAGCATGCCAAAGCCTTGATTCCGATCCTCGCCGCCTACGGACCAAAGGTGTTGGTCACATCACCATGGAAACGCTGCCATGACACCGTTGCACCATATGCAAAGTGGGCCAAAAAGACCTTGGTGGAACGCGGGCAGCTGACTGAGCTCTCAACCAAGCGCAGGCCGCTAAGCACCAAGAAGGTCGTTGAGCAGCTTTTGGGTGACTCGAAGTCAGGCCTTATCTGCACCCACCGACCAGCACTACCTCAGGTGCTTGAGCCACTGGCTTCATCAGCCAGCAAGGACCTGAAGGCAATGATTTTGGAAGCGACCAGCTTGCGGCCTGGTGACTTTGTGGTGCTTCGACTCACCTTGGGAGCCAAAGCAAAAGTTGTAGGGGTTGAACCCTGCTTCGCAGCTCCAACTGAAGAACCCGGGGATTCGGAACAATCACAAACCACCCAAGGTTGACTTGATTCATGATCAAGACCGTCACTCAAGACCTACCGGCTCTTCTAGATTCGAAGGGTAAACCGGGCAAGGTCTTGGTGACCGGTGCAACCGGATACATTGGCGGCCGTCTAATCCGGGAGCTATTGAGCCACGACTACAAGGTCAGAGTTTTGGTTCGCAATCAGGAAAAACTGCGCGACTATCCCTGGCGCGATCAGGTAGAGGTTGTGGAGGGTGACGCCCTTGACCTCAATGCCCTGAAACAAGCCCTCAGTGGAATTGATCTCGCCTACTACCTACTTCACGCCCTGATGACCGAGAAGAACTTCGAGGAGCAAGAGTCCAACCTTGCAAAAGCATTTGGGTCGATAGCCAAAGAGTCTGGCGTCAAGCGGATTGTGTACTTGGGTGGAATGACCTCACCCGATGATTCACTTTCCCCGCACATGGCATCCAGGGTTGAGACCGGTGAGATCCTCCGAGCCAGCGGTGTTCCAGTAATTGAACTCAGAGCCGGCGTAGTGATTGGTTCTGGGTCTGCGTCTTTCGAGATGCTTAGGCACCTAACCGAGAGACTGCCGATTATGGTGACGCCCAAGTGGCTCAAAAATCGCATCCAGCCAATCGCGATTAGAGATGTTCTGCGTTATCTAGTTGGCTCGGCAACAATTGATCCCAAGATCACTCGAGACTTCGATATCGGCGGCCCAGAGGTTTTCACCTACATGGAGATGATGCATCGCTACGCAGAAGCCGCAGGCCTTCGCAGGCGAATCATCATTCCGCTTCCGGTTCTAACCCCAAAACTCGCCTCTGGCTGGATTGGTCTTGTGACCCCGGTTCCAGTCACACTTGCCAAGCGACTCGTGCAGTCGCTCAAGCATGAGGTAGTCGCGCGAAACGACGACATCCGAAAGTTTGTCCCTGATGCCCCAGGTGGAATGACAAACTTCAAGACCGCGGTAGAGCTTGCCCTGACTCGAGTCAAGGACTTCGAGGTTGAAACACGTTGGTCGAATGCGACTACCCCTGGAACGCACTCCGAGCCACTGCCTACCGACCCGGATTGGGCTGGAGGCTCGCTTTATGAAGACCTGCGCCGCTACACCTCCGAGGATTCGCAGGAAGTTGTTTGGAAGCGCATCGAAGCAATTGGCGGCAATAACGGCTACTCCACAGCAACCTGGGCCTGGGAACTTCGAGGCCTGATGGACCGCCTAATTGGTGGGGTTGGGCTAAGGCGAGGTCGCCGCGACCCGAATCATTTGATGGAGGGTGAAGCCCTTGATTTCTGGAGGGTTGAAAAGATTGATCGTCCAAAGCTTCTAAGGCTAAGAGCCGAGATGAAACTGCCGGGATTAGCTTGGCTTGAATTCAAGACATCGGTTTTGCCAGATGGCAAGACTCTGCTGGAGCAGCGCGCCTACTACCACCCAAGAGGTCTGTTTGGGATTTTGTATTGGGCAGCCGTGTTCCCGATGCACGGCATTGTGTTTCCTTCAATGGCAAAGAAGATGGCCGGTAAATCGGCCAAGAAGGCTCCCAAAAGCTAGGCTTTGCGGATGACGAAAATCCGCATTGCAGTTATTGCCCTGCTGCTAGTCGGCTTCGTTTGGGGCGCTGCTTTCGTGCTGATGAAGGATGCCATCCAGGAGCAGCCATACATGGACTTCCTGGCTACTCGATTCACGCTGGCCGCATTAGCAATGTTCTTACTACGCCCAATTGTCGCGGCGAAACTTCAGCCAGGGGATTTGCGATATGGAGCTATAGCCGGGGTTGTTTTGGCATTCGCCTACATCACTCAAACCATTGGTCTCGAGCTCACCACTGCATCGATATCCGGCTTCTTGACAGGGCTCTACGTGGTGCTGACTCCGCTGTTCGCCTGGCTACTTTTGAAGCACAAGATTTCGCTCAAGATAGCGATTGGCGCACTGTTGGGTGCGATCGGTTTGGGCGTGTTTTCTGGAGCCTCAGATTCAGTTGAATTTCAAATCGGTCAACTCTGGTTGATTGCGTGTGCGGTGCTTTATGCCGCACACATTCTGATTCTTGGAAAGTATGGGCAAGGTCGAGATTCCTATCGATTCGCAATGTTGCAGATTGCCTTTGTCGCATTGGTCACCTGGGTGTTTGCGCTTGCCGATGGATATCAGGCTCCACCAAACTTTGATGTTTGGTTCGCAATTTTCTTTACGGCTTTGCTCTCAACTGTCTTTGCCTTCTGGGTTCAAACCTGGGCCCAAACCATCATTGAGCCTTCGAGAGTTGCACTGCTGATTACCTCGGAGGTGGTCTTCACTGCGCTAATTGCAGTTGGTGTCGGTCAAGAGCCATTGACATTGACCATGGTGGTCGGAGGCTCGATCATGGTGGTGGCGATGCTGTTGGTCGAGTGGCCTAGCTCAAAGGCCAAGCCGGTCAAGTAGATCTTGCAGAGGACCGTTGTCTGCAATCTCTCGCTCTGAACGAGCCATCGAAATTGGCAGTCTTCGGCGGAGCAGATCTTCTCTGGTCTTTACATCCTCATGGCGAGCGATGTATTCAATCTCTTGAGCAGTAATTCCTAGGCCAGTAATCAGCTCTGTCAAAGTGTGGCTCTGCGCAAATATCTCTATAGCTCGTTCGCCTTGACGACGCCAGGTTGATTCAGTGATCCTTTCGGCAGCAATCGGGTCTTTGCACTTCTGTGCGACGCTTTGAGCAAAGAGCGCTTTTTGGTCCTGCTCACCTTCACCAAACCAATGCTTAGGCTTTTGAACCTTGAACCCGAGCGATTTGAGTTCTGCTACCACCTCTTGACCAACATTCAGGCAGTCGGTCAACTTGCCCCCCAGCACGGTGATAACCGACTTGGCCGCATCCGCTTCAATCACGTGCTTGCGGCTGAGCGCATGCCAATCGGAAGTAGCAGCATCGGAGGCATTTTCAATCACAAGTGGGCGAACGCCACTGCGCTCAGAAATGATGTCCTCAGGCAGAATCTTCTCCCCCTCAAGCTGGGCGTTAATCTGCTTGAGAACGAAGTCTCGGTCAACCTGTTCCACTTCGGTGTGGGGATCCTGAACTCGGGTGTCGGTGGTTCCGACCATTGAGCGATCACCCATTGGCAATACATAGAACAGGCGCCCCTGCTCATCCCAGAAAGCCAGGACATCATCGTTCTTGGTTATCTTTCGACCAAGAATCAGGTGAACACCTTTGGAGAAAACCAGGCCAGCCTTGGTCTTTGAATCAAGCAGCTCTGAGACATTTGAGGCAAAAGGCCCAGCGGTGTTGATTACTGCGCGAGAAGAAACAGATCGAGTCTTGCCATCGGATTTCAGATCCAGATTCCAAACCGAACCCTTGGTTGCGGCAACTAGTTCTGTGTAGTTGGCAACCTCGGCACCTAGGCGCTTTGCATGGCGAACAAAGTCGTAAACAAATCTTGAGTCGTTGTCTGGAAGTTGAGCATCGAAGTAGCGAACTGCCTTACGGCCAGTGCGCAGGATTGGCTCTAGCTGCTTCGCACGCTTTGCAGAGTAGCTGCGCGGAACACTGGTTCCAAACAGTCCAATACCCCAGTAGAAGAGGGTCCCGAATGTTCCAAGCAGTCGACCAAATGGAGCGTCCGGGCCTAGGGAAGCCAAAAAGCCAACCTCGCGAATTTGGTTCGGGTAGCTGCGCATCAACTTGTTGCGAGCCAAGCACAACTTAAACACCAGATAGAACTCATAGCTCTGCAGGTATTTGATGCCGCCCCAAACCAAGTTGCTGGATTGCTGTGAGGTGAATGATGCGAAGTCAGATTTATCAATCAGCAATACCTTCAGGCCTGCTGCGCTGGCCGCGGCAGCGCTAACCGCACCATTGATGCCGCCACCAACAATCACAACGTCATAATCCGCGTTGTGATTGATATTGTCTGTTTTTGATTGATTCTGAACAATCACCCTCAAAGCATAAACCAGACTTTGTATGCTTTGGGCAGGGTTTCAGGGAGGAAATTCGTGGCGATACTAGCGATTGATGCAGGCACCACAGGCGTTACAGCTCTAGTTGTGAGCGCTCAGGGTGAGATTGTGGCCCGCGGCTACACCGAGTTTGAGCAGCATTTCCCATCCCCCGGTTGGGTCGAGCACGACCCCCAGCAAATCTGGAATGCAACACTGAACTCCTGCAAGCAGGCTTTGGATGCAAGCCCGCTGACCCCAATTGCGATTGGTATCACGAATCAACGTGAGACGGCAGTGGTCTGGGATAGAAAGACTCTTGAATCTCCGACCCGGGCAATTGTCTGGCAGGACCGCAGAACGGCTGACCTAACCGACCAGCTACAGCAGCTAAATCCAGGTGACTGGATCCGATACCGTACCGGTCTAAAGCTCGACCCATACTTCACCTCTAGCAAGTTTTTGTGGTGGAAGAAGAACCTCCCTGAAGTGTGGGCAGGGGTCGAATCTGGTCGGTATGCCCTTGGAACAGTTGACTCGTATCTTGCCGCTCGAATCTCCGGAGGATCACTCCACATCACCGATGCAACAAATGCATCGCGCACTCAGCTGATGAATCTGGAAACAGCTAATTGGGACCCCGAGCTGCTTGCGGCTTTTGGTATTCCACTTGCAGCGCTACCCGAGATTGTCAGCAACTGGGGCAACTACGGAAACTCAGATCCCGATCACTTCTTGGGTCAAACCCTGCCAATTACTGGAATGGCTGGGGATCAACAGGCTGCACTGTTTGGTCAGTGTGGGTATGAGGTCGGTGACTCCAAAGCCACCTATGGCACAGGCGCATTCATCCTCACTAACACTGGCAACCAGATCAGCCACTCCGAGCATGGATTGCTCGCGACCATGGCTTACCAGGACCCAAGCGGAAAAAATGTTTACGCCATTGAGGGCTCTGTGTTTGTTGCTGGAGCGGCAGTTCAGTGGCTCAGAGACTCGTTGAAGATCATTGAGAAATCCAGTGAGGTTGAAGCCCTGGCTAGTCAGGCAGGATCAAGCGGTGGTGCAGTGTTTGTTCAAGCCCTAACCGGACTGGGTGCTCCGTTTTGGGACCCGGAGGCTAGGGGTTCGATTCTTGGCATCACCCGAGGCACTACAGACTCAAATCTTGCCTTTGCAACTCTTGAAGCGATTGCCTTCTCTGTTCAAGCTGTGCTGGCAGCTATGGAACAAGACCTCGGCAAACCACTAACTCAGCTGAAGGTTGATGGCGGGGCTGCGGCAAACAACCTGCTCCTTCAAATTCAGGCTGACGCTTCAAAGACCCAGGTGGTCAGGGCAAAGAACTTGGAGTCGACTGGCTTTGGAGCTGCCTTGCTTGCAGGTCTTGGAATTGGCATGTTCAACTCTCTAGAAGATCTCGCCAAGCTCAACCCCGCTCAAGCCAGGTTTGACCCGAAGCAAGACCGAAGCGCTGAATACGACCGTTGGCTAAGGGCCATCGAAGTCAGCAGGAGTTTTCAAAACTAAGCTAATTGCATGTTTGATCCGCAATCCAAGCTCGCTGCGCAGGCGCTCTCTGCTGGCTACTCTGCGGACACAATAATCAGCGACCTCTCGATCAGCTTTGAGGCGGGGTCGATTACCGCAATCATCGGCGCAAATGGTGCGGGTAAGAGCTCTCTACTCAAGGCTTTAGCCAGAAAGATAAAGGCGACTTCGGGTGCGGTGTTACTCGATGGTGTTTCAATCTCATCTCTGGCAAAGACCGACCTTGAGAGCAGCGTTGGCTTCTTGGGCACAATCCCGGCAGCAAGAAACAATGAGACCGTTTTTGAAATGATCTCGCGCAGCGCTATGGCAGCGAACCAGATCTCCAGAGTTTCGCCCCGACTGCGTGAGGAAATTGACACACTGCTGGCTCGAACAAGCCTTGCAGAGCTCAAGGATCGAAAAATAGGTGAGCTGTCCAGCGGCTCGAGGCAGTCTGCGGTTATTGCTGCAGCCCTGGTTAGAAACCCCCAGGTATTGCTCCTGGACGAGCCGACTAACTCCCTCGATTACAGTCACCAGCTTCAGGTAATCAACCTGCTTTCATCGCTCAAGCGAGAGAGAAAGATGACCATTGTTGCGGTGATTCACGACCTTAACCTCGCAGCTAGATTCGCCGACAACGTCGTAATTTTGAAGCAGGGAAAAATCATCGACCGCGGTGCTCCGAAAGATGTCATTACCCCCAACAATCTCGCAACCGCATTCAACATTTTGGCAAGAGTGATTGAGGACCCGGTTGGTAAAACCCCACTGGTAATTCCAATTAGGCAGCTCGACTAAATCGCTTTTTGTATGTTTCGGGTGCATACTATTTGACGTAGTTCACCAATGAAGGCGCGGTTGCTAAGCAACACCAAAGACGGTTTGCGCCTATCGGTGGATGAGGGCAAGGACTGGGCCCGTCAAATAAATCGGTCGACTGTTTGGTTGTGAATTCAATGCGAGTTCTGCTCATTGGGGCAGGTGGTGTTGGCGATGCAATCGTCAAGATTGCCGCTGATCGTAATTTCTTCGAAAAACTGATTGTTGCTGACTACGCTCTCGAGCGCGCTGAAAAGAGCGTTGCTTGGGTTGCGCAGTGGCACAAGCCTGAGATTGCAGCAAAGTTTGAGGCGGATCAAATTGACGCCTCAGAGCCTGCTGCAATTGCAGCGTTGGCCAAGAAGCATGGTGCTACTCACGTAGTCAATGCTGTTGAGCCAAAGTTTGTGCAATCGATATTCCAGGGAGCCCTGGACGCCGGCGCAAACTACATGGACATGGCTATGAGCCTTAGTCACACTCACCCAACTGACCCATACAACACCCCTGCCGAGAAGTTGGGTGACTGGCAGTATGACCGCTCAAAGGATTACTCCGACAAGGGTCTATTGGCACTGATTGGAACCGGTGCTGAGCCTGGTATCTCCAACATCTTTGCCCGCTACGCGGCGGATCACCTATTCTCCGAGGTCGACGAAATCACGATCTTGGATGGTGGAAACCTGGTTGTAGTGAATGACGATGGAGAAGAGATCTTTGCCCCGTCATTCTCAATCTGGACGGTTATTGAGGAGTGCCTCAACCCGCCACTGATCTGGGAGAAGGACAAGGGTTGGTTCACCACCAGGCCATTCTCCGAGCCAGAACTATTTGAGTTCCCTGAGGGCATTGGTCCAGTCAAGTGTGTGAACGTGGAGCACGAGGAAGTAAACATGCTTCCGCGCACCATGAAAGCGAACCGAGTCACCTTCAAGTACGGCTTGGGGTCTGAGTTCATCTCCGTTCTAAAGACCCTTCATGCTCTTGGCCTGGACAAGGTGAACCCGGTTTGGGTGCGCACGCGCAATGGAAAGGCTCACGTCTCACCTAGAGACATGGTTGCTGCTGTGCTTCCAGACCCAGCATCCCTTGCGGATCGAATGACTGGAAAGACCTGTGCGGGAACCCTGGTTACCGGCAAGGGTCTCGACGGCCAGCCACGTGCCACATACCTGTACCACGTCGCAGACACCGAGTGGACCAATAAGGAATACGACGCACAAGCCGTGGTCTGGCAGACCGCCCTCGTGCCAGTTATCTCCCTAGAACTGCTTGCAAGTGGTGTCTGGTCAGGTCAGGGTGTCAAGGGTCCAGAAGAGTTCGACGCAAAGCCATTCCTAGACCTTATGCAGACTGCCTATAAGCAGAACTGGGAAGCTCAGGATCGCGATCCTCAGAACCCAAGCGTGATTTCAGAGGACTAAGTTCTGGTCCTTACCAAAGCCCATGAGCGATTTTGGCTCATGGGCTTTGGTCTGTTCATGGCAGCAGGCTGCTTGTTGGAGCTCGGGCTGTTACACTCGAGCATCGCAGGGGCCTCTAGCTCAGTTGGTTAGAGCAACGGACTTTTAATCCGTGGGTCGTCGGTTCGAGCCCGACGGGGCCTACTCTGGCTGAAGTGCCAACTACTTCAATTGCCCAATGAGGTCTAATCACACCATGGACTTTCCACTATCAACCCAGCGCCTGAGCTTGGCACCACTAACGCTCGCAGACCTTTCAGGTTTTGTTGGGTATCGATCAGATCCAGAGATCGCCCGCTATCAGACCTGGGACGCGCCCTATAGCGAGGCTAAGGCCTTTGAGCTAATTTCAGACCAAACAAACGTCTCACTCCCAGCCAAGGGAGATTGGCTACAGATCGGAATACACCTTTCAGAAACGGGTGAGCTCGTTGGAGATCTGGCCCTTCACCACCTCGACGAGCTCGCACCCGGGTTCGAAATCGGATTCACCGTGGCTCGAAAACACCAAAACCTTGGCTATGCCAAAGAAGCAGCATCGCGGCTGATTCATGAGCTCGGAGATACCCTAGGTGTGAATCGGTTTGTGGCCACCTCGGATCGACGAAACATTGCGTCAATCAAGGTTCTGAACTCGCTGGGCTTTGAGCAGCGAGCGGATAAAAGCTGGGACGAAGAATTCAAAGGTGAACTGGTCACCGTTGACTACTTCGAGTTAGTTCACACCCAGTAGGTCAATAACAAAAACCAGAGTTCTGCCAGAGAGTGAGTGACCGCCGCCTGCAGGGCCATAAGCCATCTCAGGTGGGCAAATCAGCATCCTGCGGCCACCAACCTTCATGCCTGGAATGCCTTCTTGCCAGCCCTTGATTAGCCTCTGAAGTGGGAATGTGATTGATTCTCCGCGGCCCCAGGAAGAGTCGAACTCTTCTCCAGTTTCGTAGTCAACACCAAGGTAGTGAACCTGAACGGTTGCTCCAGCAGGGGCTTCAGCGCCATCACCAATGACCATGTCCTTGAGCGTCAGCTCTGAAGGAGCTGGTTCCATCATTGGTTCGATTTCTGGGCGATTTAGATTTGTCATAACGAAAAGTATGCCCGTCTTGACTGGACTCTGGTTGAGGTTAAGACAGTTTCCGGCAATTTCTAGATGGTGTTTGCGCTCTGAGATTTCGCTGCGGAATCAGCGAGTGACCCTGGCTGCTGCGACGAGCGCTTCAAACAGCCTGAGGTCATCGAGGGTCTGCTCTGGGTGCCACTGGACTGCGAGTCCGAAGGGGTGACCCTCAACTTCAATAGCCTGAACAATCCCATCAGGTGAGTAAGCAACCACCTGCAAGCCCTCACCCGACTCATCGATTGCCTGGTGGTGATACAGCGCTGCATTTTCTACCTGCTCGCCAACAATCGAGCTCAGTAGCGATCCTTCACGAACCGACATTTGCATATGGGCGAAATTGCCGCCGCCCTGTAGGTAGCGATCATCTCCAACCACATCCGGAAGATGCTGAATTAGGTTTCCTCCGCGGTTTACGTTCAGCATCTGCGCTCCCCTGCAGATTCCTAGAAACGGCAGCTTCGAATCAATAGCTGCCGTTATAAGCCCATCCTCAAGCAGGTCGCGCAGCAGGTCCGGCTTCTCTGCTTTCTCATGAGGTGCTTGTCCATACCTTGCAGATTGAACATCTCTACCGCCAGTAACAATGAGGGCGTCCAAACCTGAAAGCAGAGTTACAGCATCTTGTGACTCAATCTGTTGCGGCGGCAGGATGACCGCAAGGCCGCCTGCCCTCGTCACGCCCTCAAGATAAAAGGCTGGCAACATCGCCATCTCGGTATCCCAAACGCCGGTCTGACCGCGTTGGCGATAACTCGTGAGTCCAATTACAGGTTTCATAAAGTCAAACTACTCGAGTAAACCGAGAAACCAAAGACCCGTGACAGGGAAGTAGCAAGCGCGGGGAGATGTTCTCTCTACTGTGAAATCAAATGGTGCGACGCTGATAGGTGTGTATAAAGCCGATGGTGGAATCCTCGGCGAGGTTTCTTATTTCCTCGGTCACCTGATCGGCATCAGGGAGTGCAATCTCTGCGACATTACCCACTCCCCAATCAAGAAAAAGTCAGAGTTCAAAGAGTTTGAAAAGACCCTATTGCAGCAGCATGGCATCCAGATGAAGCTCGTTCACATGAACGAGCGAACTGATGCCGAACTGGCTGCTTCCAAGGGCCGTGAGCCATGCGTGTTGCTTCAATATCCAGACGGCTCAATTTCAATGTTCCTGGACTATGTGGAGCTAAAGGCAGCCTCGGGGTCAGTTTCATCCTTTGCAAAGCTAGTTGAGTCTCGGCTCAGTATTTACTTTTAGTAAACACTTTCCAAACCCTTCGATGGCCAACAGTGCCTATGGCGCAGCGGTGACTAAAGGTGGGAAGATAGCGGGATAGCCAAGCAGAATTAGAGGCGGTGAGCCATGCCTGAACTTCCAGAAGACCTCCTCGACGCAATCGAACTCGGAGATGTGAAGGCGATAGCCCGTCACCTCGAGGAGCTCGCGCCTCATGAGATTGCCGAAGAGCTGACCCGTCTTGATGCGGTTGAAAGTGCCCTCGTCTGGAGAGTCCTGCCAAAGGATGAAGCACTCGAAGTCTTTGAAGAGCTGGATGCTGCGACCCAGCAGTTGGTTCTCTCTGGGATGCGAGACCAGGCATTCCGTGACCTACTTGAGCGCATGGATCCAGATGACCGCGTTCGTCTATTGGGTGAGGCGCCCGCCAGTTTTGTGAAGAAGGTTCTTGCAGGGCTAAGCCCTAAAGAGCGGAAAATGACCGCAGAACTTCTGGGTTACCCAGAAGAAACCGTTGGTCGCTACATGTCACCTGAGGTAATTGTCACCCCTGAAACATCGACTGTCTCAGAGGTACTTGCGACGATTCGCAAGAAGGGCAAGACCGCCGAAACTGTTGCCGTGCTTGCTGTTGTTGATAAGCAACGACGATTCCTAGGGTCAGTCGACCTTACTGAATTGGTTATGGCCGATGAAGACACCCTGGTGAGCGCAATTACCGACCCCGATGCATCGACAGCCCTGGTTACCGATGACGTGGAGTCCGCAGCGCGACTGCTGCAAGACACGAACCACCTGGCACTAATCGTTTTGGACACCGATAACCGCGTTGTCGGAATCTTTACCGTTGATGATGCGATTGACATCATCGAGGAGGCGAACAGCGAAGACTTTGCAAGGCAAGCCGCTTCGCTTCCAAGCAGCGGTCACTATCTTTCGGGAAAGGTCTTCACCCTTGCCCGATTAAGAATTGTTTGGCTGCTGTTCTTGATCGTTGCCGCGACCTTGACGGTTTCAGTTCTCCAGCTGTTTGAGAGCTCATTGGAGAAGTTCACAGCCTTGGCACTATTCATGCCGATGCTGATTGGAACCGGTGGCAACGTCGGAGCCCAGGCAGCAACCAGTGCGGTTCGTGCAATCGCACTAGGTGAGGTCCGACCTCAGGACGTGCTGAGAGTTGCGTGGCGTGAGTCGCGTGTGGGTTTGCTACTTGGAGTGGGATTAGGCCTGGTTGGAATGGTGGCAGGCTGGCTGGTTGCCTCTTGGCAGGTTGGTGCCACGGTCGCGATTGCCATTCTTGTAGTTTGCATGTGGGCAGCTACGGTAGGGGCAGTAATGCCCCTGGCTGCGAAAGCGATGAAGATTGACCCGGCGGTTATCTCAGCACCGATGGTGACAACCCTTGTGGATGCAACCGGCCTAATTATCTACTTCTTAGTAGCCGGACTAATCCTGGGCTAGCTGCGCGAGTAGTGGGCAGCAGAAAGCTCGTCTGTCTTCTTGCCAAAGATGCCAACGATAGCTAGGTGGATGAACATACCCATGATGGCGATGATTCCAACCGAGTTGATGGCCATGAGCACGGTGATTTCGTTGATCGGCAAAGACATGTTGAGCTCCTTTATCCCCTAAAGGTTACTTCACACACGCATCGAATATGTAATTCGACCTAGTGCGTGAATGTAACCAACCGCTCTAGCTCTCCGCTCGGATTTGAAACCACGATTCGGTATGTGTAGGTGCCACGAGCGACCGGCAGTGAAACTGTCACCGCAAGGCTTCCCCCAGGCCTTACCAACTTGACCTCATCACTGGACAACCAAGCTAGTGCCCCTTGGCGCTCAATCACCAAGCTGAGCTCTGAGTAACCACCAAAGTCCATGGGTGCTGAGACGGTGAAGGTGACTTTGTCGGGAGCAGACTTCCGACCCCAAGCGGTAACAGTCCCCATAGGAGCAGTGAACGGGTTCATGAAGGAAACTGCCTCGGAAGGGGTAGCTCGACCCGCGGCGTTGATCGCAATTACTCGATAGCTAACGTTTCTACCCTTACCTGGAAGGGCCACCGTTGCACTGGTAGACCTGACAGTGGCAACCCTCAACCAGGTGACTCCATCGACACTTGACTGAATCTCGGCTTGGGTTGGAACTGAGCCCCCAGTAAATGCTGGGCTGTTCCAGCTCAATAGAAGCGACGCACCCTGAGCGCGTGCCACCAAATCAGTAGCAGCACCTGAAACCACAATTGCATTTCGGAGGGTAAATGGTGTCGAGTTAGCAGAAACGCCTACCTCGTTTGAAATACGCATTACATAGCGGTGAGTCTGACCAAGCAGATTGTTTTCAACCTCCAAGATTCCTGCGGTTGCAGTCGCCTCAGCGACCAAAACCCACTCTCCTGAAACTTCTCGATACAGCAAGGCTTTGTCGAGCGTTCCTCCACCTGTGGCTCCCACCCGCCAGGTGAATGTGTTTACCAGTCCGACAGATCGGGCCGAAACAATCGTTGGCGCAACCGGGACGACCTTAGGCGAAGTCACCTCAGCGGAGGCGAAGGCACCGGCACCGGCGTTCGTCATAGCTAGGACTCGATAGAAAACCGTCTGTCCAGGAGCAGGAACTGGGCGAACCATCGACAGGAGTCTGGTGCTGGAAATTCGCTTGAATACCCCGCCCTGAAGCTCCTGCACCTCATACGAGGAGAAGTTTCCACCCATAATCTCCGGGGCAAGCCAAGTGAGTACGACGTTGCTGCCCGAGATAACCGCACTGAAAGAAAGTGGAGCAGTGGCTGGAGCAGTGCCCATCTGGGTCGCGATAATTCTGCTTCCCACCGAGTTACCCACGGCATTCACCGCTACAACTCGGTGCAGCATCATTACCCCTGGATTGCCCAGTGGGGCAAGGAAGGTCATTTCCGAAGTGCGAGTCAGAACTGACCAGCCCTGAGGTGTTGAAAGTTCTACTCGATACTCCAGTACTGGGGAACCGCCATCGTTCAATGGTGCAGTCCAGCTCAACTGGATGCCAACTCCCGGCTTCATTTGCCCGGTAATCGACTGAGGGTCTTGCGAAACGGTGGCTGGAACAGCGATCAGAACTTCAGGAGTAGATGCACCGACACCTGCTCCCTGAGTCTCAGCGTGTAGGCGGAAGGACGCACTCTTTCCTGGCGTGACAGCTGCAAAAAGTGCGGTTCTATCAGCGGCCTGATAAGTCGCTACCGACCTCCAAGCTGCGCCATCGATTGACATTGAAAGGACATACCGACTTACGGTGCTGCCACCAAGGGAAAGTGGGGCGTTCCAGCTAAGCCTTACTCGGCCTGCCTCCATGACTGCTGAAAAGTCCTGCGGTGCGCTTGCCTTTTCAAAAGGAATGGTTACGCCGCGTTCGTTACTTGGCGCAGAGAATCCAAGAGCGTTGGTCGCCAAAACCCTAAACATCATCACTTGCCCAGGAGCAGCGACTGGGAGCGAGTAGCTGGCAGTGGCCAGACCCTCTGCGATCAATGACCAATCCGAACCACGTTTTTGCTCAACGCGATAGCCCAGGGATGGGCTACCGCCGTCATCACTTGGAGCACTCCAATTCAATCGAACAACACCATTAGTAATGGTGGCGCTGAGGTTTCCAATTACCCCCGGAACTGTAGCTGCCCTCGAGAGCTCGATCGAAGGTGTTGGTTCAGATGAACCCGCGATGTTCAGAGCGGACACTCGGTAACTCAAGGTCGCACCCTTAGGAACAACAATTGAGGAGTTGGTTAGGTTGCGCTGGGTGGTAACCGATGACCAAACCCCACCTCTGAGAACCTCAATGCGATAGTTCGATACTGCAGCGCCGCCGTCATCAGCTGGCGCTGCCCAGCCCATCTGAACTCGGCCATCAGCCAAAAGCTCGGCTGAGAAACTCTGAGGGGAGCTAGGTCTAGTCGCTGGGGTGGCTATGCGAATCTGAGCGCTCGGAGCTGAGTCTCCGACAGCGTTCGTCGCTACAAGCCGGAAGTCCTGGAATGTCCCCTTGGCTGGCAGAGGAACGTTGAATGCCGTTGACCAACTTGTCTGCACTCCAACCCAGGCGCCGTTGATGAACTGCTCCAAACGGTAGGAGGTGATTGCAGAACCGCCGTTGTCAGTAGGCGCTCCAAAAAGAAGTATCCAAATCGACTCGCTACGAGTATTTGAAACCACTCTCGGGGCCCCAGGGGCCACCGCAGCAGTTGCAAATGAGGCTGCAGACTGGAGACCTCGGATTGCACCAATCGGAGTCACGCTGACTCGATATCCGGTGAGTCTGGTTAGGCCGGTCAGCCTGTGTTGAGTTCCTTGAACAACGAATGACACTGGGGCTGGAGAGCCGACTGTCTTGGAGAGGACCACTTCAAAGTTAGTTCCCGCTGGGGCATCAGAAACCCAGGAAACATTGGCGTTGCTGCCGGCTTCGATGGTGGCAGAGACAGTCTGAACCGCATAGACCAAGGCTGGGTCAAAGGTAACCTCAGCGGACGGCGCCGATAGGCCAGCCTCATTCACCGCAAACACCCTGAACTGGTGAGGGGCGGTCATGT
>ERZ1022724.117-NODE-117-length-20092-cov-7.236812_pt1 | contig 20092 bp, 20 predicted proteins | sample MGYA00521091_ERZ1022724 | MGnify/ENA primary metagenome ERZ1022724 (study PRJEB33162, sample SAMN09537610) | freshwater metagenome | isolation source: freshwater | place: Canada:Alberta | collected 2017-07 | study: EMG produced TPA metagenomics assembly of the... | reverse complement strand
CCACAAATCAGCACCGATCGATGCTGCATGATCAATCAAGGATTGCGGTGGCACAGGATCTGCGCAGATCGCAGGTGTGTCTGTGCGAAAAATACCGGATTTTTCAAAGGCGATTTTTTCTCGGGTGTCGCCAAGGTATTCCATATGATCCAAATCGATGCTGGTGACAATCGCACAATCTGTGTCAATCATGTTCACCGCATCCAAGCGACCGCCCAAACCAACTTCCAAAATCACCGCATCCAAACCAGCCTTTGCAAATAAATGCATGATGGCCAAGGTGGTGAACTCAAAGTAAGTCAGGGTTGGTGGATTGGGCAAAGATGTTCTGGCCATCTCCACCGCTTTGAAGTGTTCGAGTAAAAGAGCATCACTGACAATCTCGCCGTTCACGCGCGCACGCTCATTGAATGAGAGTAAGTGAGGAGATGTGTGGCAACCGACTTTATAAGAGGCTGCTAATAAGATGCTTTCTAATAAAGCGCAGGTAGAGCCTTTGCCATTCGTACCACCGACGGTGAAGACCACCGCCGCGAAATTAAGCTGCAGAGCTTCTTTGACGCGTGTGATGCGCTCCAAGCCCATATCGATCCCAACGGGGTGGGCTGTCTCTAGGTGCTTGAGCCAATCATCTAAATTGTCAAACGTGTCAGGCAATTGAAGTTGGGGTCTTAAGCAACAGAATCTGTTGGCAGCTTCAATAGCAGCGCTAACAAATCAGCAATCTCTTTGCGCATTTGGCGACGATCAACAATCATGTCAATGCCGCCCTTTTGCATCAAGAACTCTGAACGCTGGAAGCCTTCAGGTAGTTTTTCGCGAACCGTTTGCTCAATCACGCGCGGACCAGCAAAACCAATCAAGGCTTTTGGCTCAGCCATCACCACATCGCCCATGAAAGCAAAACTGGCAGAGATACCACCCATGGTTGGATCAGTTAGAACGCTGATGTAAGGAAGTTTGGCATGCGCCAACTTGACCAGCATCGCATTGGTTTTAGCCATTTGCATCAATGACAATAAACTCTCTTGCATGCGAGCACCACCTGTGGCGCTGATACAAATGAACGGTACTTTTTGCTCCAAGGCCATTTGTGCGCCGCGCACAAAACGCTCACCCACCACTGAGCCCATCGAGCCGCCCATGAATTCAAATTCAAAGCAGGCCACGACCACGGGAATAGTGTGAATTGATCCAGCCATGACCACCATGGCATCAGTTTCACCTGTTGTGTCCATCGCATCTTTGATGCGATCTGGGTATTTTTTGGTGTCTTTGAATTTCAATGCATCGATTGGCAATACTTCTTGGCCAATTTCATGACGACCTTCTAGATCCAATAATTTGTCTAAACGCTCACGTGCATTGATGCGCATGTGATGATCACATTTAGGGCACACATGCATGTTTGACTCTAAGTCATTGCGGTATAGAACAGCTTCACATGATGGGCATTTGATCCACAAACCTTCAGGCACAGTTTTACGCTGCGCAGGGTCAGTGTGTTGAATGCTTGGGGGGAGAAGTTTATCAATCCAGCTCATATTTATTGATCCAAAGCCTTACGGATACCCTTTAGAAAGTCTTCCAGTGATTGTACTCTCTGTGCCGGGGCCGCTTCTTCTAAAAGCTGAACGATCCGGCTACCAATCACGACCGCATCGGCTGTCTTGCCAATGGCCACCGCTGACTGGGCATCCCTGATACCAAAACCAACCGCGATCGGCACGGATGATGCAGCTCTGATTTGCGGAATGATGCCAGCCACTGCCTGAGTGTCCAAGTTAGCAGCTCCGGTGACCCCTTTGAGAGATACGTAATAAATGTAACCGGCTGCCACTTTACCGACTTGATCAATGCGCTCTTGTGATGAAGTGGGTGCCAACAAGAAAATCGGATCAATACCAGCTGCTTTGCATTGCTTGGCAAAGTCTTCACATTCTTCTGGTGGGTAGTCCACCACCAAAATACCGTCAACTCCTGCATCTTTAGCAGTTCTGACAAAAGTTTCAGTGCCCATGTGTTCAATCGGATTGGCATAACCCATCAAGACCACTGGGGTGTGGTCGTTGCTTTGGCGAAATTGTTTGACCAATTCGATGCAGTGCTTGAGTGTGGTGCCGTGAGACAAAGCTCTTTCTGAAGCTCTCTGAATCACAGGGCCATCAGCCATTGGGTCTGAGAAAGGTACGCCCAACTCGATCACATCTGCGCCACCACGCACCAAGGCGTGCATTAATTCAAGGGTGATACCTGGTTCAGGATCACCGGCAGTGATAAAGGGCACAAGACCTTTGCGGCCCTGTGCTTTTAAATCAGCAAATACTTTTGCAATCTTTGACATCTATATTCCTAAAACTTCAAACCTGATTCTTGGGCAACGGTGTGCATGTCTTTGTCTCCCCTTCCCGATAGATTGATCAAGATCGATTGATCTTTCGGTAAAGTTGGAGCCAATTTACAAGCGTAAGCGATGGCGTGACTGCTTTCTAATGCAGGAATGATGCCTTCAATTTGGCAACAGTCATGGAAGGCCTTGAGTGCTTCGTCATCTGTCACAGCGACATACTCAGCACGCTTAGAATCTTTTAACCAAGCATGCTCAGGACCAACCCCTGGGTAGTCCATGCCTGCTGATACTGAATGCGTTTCAGCAATTTGGCCGTTTTCATCTTGCAATAGATAGGTGCGGTTGCCATGCAACACACCCGGTGTGCCTGCCACCAATGCTGCTGAATGGGCCTTGGTGTTCAAGCCATGACCCGCAGCTTCAACGCCAACCAGTTTGACGTTCGGTACATCGATGTAAGGATAGAAAATGCCCATGGCATTTGAGCCACCACCCACGCAAGCCATCACGTAATCAGGTTGACGGCCAATCATGCTTGGCATTTGCACTTTGCACTCTTCACCAATCACGCTTTGAAAGTCTCGCACCATCATTGGGTATGGATGAGGACCCGCCACTGTACCGATGATGTAGAAAGTGTTTTCCACATTGGTCACCCAATCACGCATCGCTTCATTCAAAGCATCTTTGAGTGTTTTAGTGCCTGACTCAACCGGCACCACTGTGGCGCCCAAGAGTTTCATGCGATAAACGTTTTGCGCTTGGCGAGCCACGTCAATAGAACCTTGGTAAACGATGCACTCTAAACCCATGCGTGCGCAGATCGTGGCGGTTGCCACACCGTGTTGCCCAGCGCCTGTTTCAGCAATGATGCGTTTTTTACCCATGCGTTTGGCCAACATCGCTTGACCAATCACGTTGTTAATTTTGTGAGCGCCTGTGTGGTTCAAATCTTCTCGCTTGAGATAGATTTGTGCGCCACCCAACATCTCACTCCAACGTTTGGCGTGATAGACCGGTGAAGGACGACCCACAAAGTGTTTTAACTCTGAATGGAACTCTGCTAAAAAATCTGGATCATTTTGATACTTGGCATACGTCTCTTTGAGCTCAGTCAAGGCATACATCAAAGTTTCAGAAACGAAGACACCACCATAGGGGCCGAAGTGACCTCTGTTGTCTGGGAAATCATACATAGTGTTACCTCTACACGAATGAGATGCCTTGATCGGCATCCCGGACTGCTTGAATAAACGCCTTCATTAGTTCAGGGCTTTTTTGACCTTTTGCCACTTCAATGCCACTCGACACATCCACAGCACAAGGTTTAAGGTGTGCAATACCCTCGCCCACGTTGTGCGTGTTCAATCCACCACTCAAAACGACCCGATGCGCGTTTTCTTTTGTCCATGTTTCCGGTATCAATGACCAATCAAATACATGCCCACCCCCACCATAGCCTTCAACGAAGGCATCTAATAAAAAGCCGGCTGCATCTGCGTATTGTAGAGAAAATTCGGATAAATTGAAGCCCGCCTTGATTCTGGCGGCTTTGAGCCATGGCATGCCCTGAGCGATCTCTTTACAGCGTTCTGGGGACTCATCCCCATGGAACTGCCACAAAGTCGTGGGAACGCGCTCCTGGATCCTCAAAACCTCTTCATCCGTGGGATTAACCACCAAAGCCACAGCATCCACACCGCCCGGCATCCGAGAAATCAAGGCAGCCGCCATTTCAGGGCTGACATAGCGCGGGCTGGGCTCATAAAAGACGAAACCCAGGGCATCCACCCCCAAAGAAACAGCCGCATCCACATCGCTAGAACGAGTGAAACCACAGAATTTAATTCTGGTTTTTTCAGCGGTTTGTTTGAGTAGCCCCATCAGCGTCTTACTGCCCTAAAAGATTGATTGGTAGAAAACCATTGGCCAAATTCGGCTCAGGAATATCAAATTGCTCTGGGTATCCTACCCTAAGAAGATAAAGTCCATCGGCCATGAAGGTGGCCCCCGCCAATTGGCGATTTTTTGCAGCCAGCAATGTGCTCATCCAAGTGACAGGTTCTTTGCCGGCTCCGATCAAAAGCAAACTTCCCACCAAATTACGCACCATGTGGTGCAAGAAGGCATTACCTCTAAACATAAAGTAAACCCAAGGCCCGCTTTCAATCACGGATACTTGGTACAAGGTCTTGATCGGGGTTTTGCTTTGGCATTCAGAGGATCTGAATGAGCTGAAATCATGTTCACCCACCAAGACCTGGGCAGCCTCATGCATGGCTGATACATCCAAGGTTTTACCTTTGGGCAGATTCAGAAAGCCTGCCTTACCGTGAACCAATGGCGATGGCGTTGGGCCAGTGAGCAAGGCATAGCAGTAACTGCGCTCAAAAGCCATGTAACGGGCATCAAAATGTTCAGGCACTGGCTTGACCCACTGCACGGAGATGCTGGGTGGTAAAAAGGCATTGACCCCTTTGACCCAAGCAAGGTCTGGTCGCACAACCTCGGTATCAAAATGGACCACTTGACCCAAGGCGTGCACCCCGGTATCAGTTCTTCCTGCTGTGATGGTTTTAACAGGCTGATTGGATTCGCCAATGAAGCGACTCAGGGCCAACTCTAGGTGATCTTGAACGGTTTGACCGTTGCTTTGGGTTTGCCAGCCAGTGAAAGCAGACCCGTCATACTGCAAACCCAGCGCAAGTCGCATGCTATTTGGATGACAGTTGATTGACTTCAGCCATCAATGATTTGGCTTGAATGGTTAATTCAGGATCAATCTGATTGCTCACCGCCAAGACCTCTTGAATGGCTTCTCTGGCAGCCGCAAAATCTTCAATGGTGATATAGGCTCTGACCAGATTCAGTTTGACGCGCAGAGCTTCAGCGCTGGGCAAGCCAGCGTCTGCAGTCTTGGTGCCAGAGTTTTGAGCTCCAGGAACAAGATCTAAATTCAGAGATGCGAATAACTTGGCCGCTTGCTCAGGAACTGCATTTGGCTGAGCCGCAGAACTATCAGACTGACGAGCCTTGTTCGCCTCACCCTTAGAAAGTTTTAATAAAACCAGAATGGCCAAGAACACAAATACAGCGATGGCCAATGGACCTGTTTGATTTTTCCAATCAATCGCTTCAGTTTTTATTTGGCCCGAACCTTGGCTTTGCATCAACTTCTTAAGGTCGGCAATGTTTTTTTCTAATTCAACAATTCTTTGTTTGGCTTCAGACAAAGCTTTTTCTTGAACCAGTAATTCTTCCATGCGACGCTTGGCTTCACCTTCTAAACCAGCGGCTGGGCCCACTTTCAATCGATCGCCCACAGTGGCTGTTGCTGCTTTGTCTTTTACTGATGGCAAAGCATTCAATGGCAAGTCGCCCTTACCTGAGCGATAAGCTGCATCGGCAGATTGAGCGATTTCTTTGGCTTCTTGCTTAGGCACACTCTGGACCATCGCTTGGCTAGGCATCTTTAACTCAGCACCAGCCATCAAGCGATGAATACTGCCACCAGCGAATGCTTGGGGATTGGCTCTGTACAAAGAAATCAAGGCTTGGTCCAGACTGGCTTCATCAAAATTGGCCACCAGCTTGCTGGCAATCTCTGTCAGAGTGTCTCCGGCCTTTACTTCTACACGGGCTTGATCGGCCACCATCAAGGTGTACACACGACGCACCAAACCAGAAGACCAACGAAGCTCTACCAAAGCATCTAAGAAAATTTCATTGGCGGCTAATTTCAATACTTCATCGGAGGTGATCTTGATTGCTACGGGCTCATCTTTTAAACCCTTCAGCACCGAGACTTTTAACTGAGCTTGAGCGGCAGAAGATGTGATGCCCAAACGTTGATACATCTCAGGACTGGCCAAGGCCGCCTGAATATCTTTGATGGATGAAAGCTCTGCAGGATCAAATTGAATGGATATTTGCGCTTGCAGTGGCTCGCCAACTTTTGATTGAATGCTCAAGTTGCCTAAATTCAAGGCAAGCACTTGCCCAGCAAAAATTGCTGAAACTAATCCAAGTGCTATACGTGAGAAAGTTGCGAACCGCGCAAAATACAAATCAACGCTCCAACAAAATACGTAACATGCGACGCAATGGCTCAGCAGCACCCCATAACAACTGGTCGCCTACTGTGAATGCGCCTAAATAATCAGGACCCATGGCTAATTTATGCAAACGTCCCACAGGCACCGTCAAAGTACCAGTCACTGCTGCTGGTGTTAAATCTCTTTCGGTGGTTTCACGATCGTTCGGGACCACTTTGACCCAGTCGTTGGCACCAGCCAAGATGCCTTCGATGTCGCTCAAAGGAATGTCTTTCTTGAGCTTGATGGTCAAGCCCTGTGAATGGCAGCGCATCGCGCCAATGCGCACACACAAGCCATCAATTGGAATACTGCCGGCTGATCTGAATGGTGGGTTACCTAGGATCTTGTTGCACTCCGAACCGCCCTTCCACTCTTCTTTGGTTTGACCATGCTCTACAGGCACATCAATCCATGGAATCAAGCTACCTGCTAGCGCAGTGTTGCGGAAATTCTTTTTCGGGAAATTCGCTGAGCGCATGGTTTCTGCCACTTTGCGATCAATGTCCAAAATAGCGGATGCAGGATCAGCCAATTCTGTTTTAACCGCATCGTGCAAAGCACCCATTTGAGATAACAACTCACGCATGTTCTGAGCACCTGCTCCAGAAGCTGCTTGATAAGTCATGGCGCTGACCCACTCAATGGCGCCTTCACGGAACAAACCGCCCATGGCCATCAACATCAAACTCACGGTGCAGTTGCCACCCACCCATAAATTGCCACCTTTGCTGATGGCAGAATCAATCACTGGGCGATTCACTGGATCCAAAATGATCACAGACTCATCGACCATGCGCAATGAACTGGCTGCATCGATCCAATGGCCTTTCCAACCAGCCGCACGAATCTTTGGATAAACCTCTTTGGTGTAATCGCCGCCTTGGCAAGTGATGATGATCTCGCAACGCTTCAATGCATCAATGTCATCAGCTGAGTAAAGTTTTTTCTCATTCTTAGCCATCGCAGGTGCTGGACCACCAGCATTGCTCGTGCTAAAAAAGACTGGCTCAATGAATGCGAAATCGCCTTCGTCTTGCATGCGCTGCATCAAGACACTGCCAACCATACCGCGCCAACCTACTAATCCAACCAATGGAGTCGCCATCACCACACCTATATTTGTAAAAAATTTGTATTAATGAACCTGGGGTATCTATCTTACAGAGCTTTTAGAACCGCTTCGCCCATTTCTTTGGTACCCACCAACTGGCAGCCAGCCGTCTTAATGTCGCCCGTTCGATATCCCTGCGCCAAGACTTTTTGTACAGCCGCCTCAATGCGATTGGCTTGCTCAGCTTTGCCCAATGAATAGCGCAACATCATGGCTGCAGACAAAATGGTCGCCAAAGGATTGGCAATGCCTTTACCTGCGATGTCAGGCGCTGAACCATGGCTTGGCTCATACAGCCCTTTGTTATCTTTATCCAATGAAGCTGATGGCAACATACCAATTGAACCGGTCAACATCGATGCCTCATCAGACAAGATATCGCCAAATAAATTACCCGTGACCACCACATCAAATGCTTTTGGTGCTTTGACCAACTGCATGGCTGCGTTATCAACATACATGTGGCTGAGTTCAACATCTGGGTATTCTTTAGCGATGCGCGTCATGACTTCTCGCCACAACTGTGAAGTCTCAAGCACATTGGATTTGTCCACGCTGCACACGCGTTTATGGCGTTTTTGAGCTGCCTGGAATGCCACATGAGCGATGCGCTCCACTTCAGGCTCTGAATAACGCATGGTGTCAAAACCTTCACGCGTGCCAGGGAATAAACCATCCGTGGCTGTGCGAATCCCCTTTGGGGTGCCAAAGTAAATGTCGCCGTTCAATTCACGCACGATCAAGATGTTCAAACCAGCGATGATTTCTGGTTTTAAGCTAGATGCTTCAGTCAATTCTGGATAACAGATCGCTGGTCTTAAGTTGGCGAATAAGCTGAGGTGTTTGCGCAAACCAAGAATCGCTTGTTCAGGACGTAATTCACGGGCCAAAGTGTCATATTTCCAATCACCCACCGAACCAAACAAAATAGCATCAGCTTCTTTGGCCAACTTCAAAGTATCTTCTGGCAAAGGATGGCCTTTGGCCTCATAGCCAGCGCCACCGACTGGGGCAGTTTCCATTTCAAAAGATTCGCCCAAGGCATTCAAAACCTTCACTGCTTCTGTAACGATCTCAGGACCAATGCCATCACCTGGCAATACTGCAATCTTCATCTCAAACCTTTAAACAGGAAAAATTAAGGAAGCTTTGTCGCTAACCAAGGCATGCGCAGAACTCTTTCAGACTCATAAGTCTTGATTTTGTCTGCGTGTCGCAAGGTCAAACCAATATCGTCCAAACCGTTGACCATGCAATATTTTCTAAACGCCGCAATCTCAAAATCATAGGTACGGCCATCAGGCGCAATGACCTGTTGCTTTTCTAGATCGATGGTTAACTGGTAACCATTGAATGCGGCTGTTTCATTGAACAAGTGATCGACTTGCTGCGCAGATAGAACAATTGGTAACAAACCATTTTTGTAACAGTTGTTAAAAAAGATATCTGCAAAGCTTGGGGCGATCACTGCTCTAAAACCATACTGCTCCAAAGCCCAAGGGGCATGTTCACGAGAACTGCCGCAACCAAAGTTTTGGCGGGCCAAAAGAATGCTGGCGCCTTTGTAGCGAGATTGGTTCAAAACAAATTCTGGATTGATGGGGCGGTTGGTGCAATCTTGACCAGGTTCGCCATGATCTAAATAACGCCATTCATCAAACAAGTTTTGTCCAAAGCCAGTTCTTTTGATTGATTTCAAAAACTGCTTTGGAATGATGGCGTCGGTATCCACGTTCTCGCGATCAAGCGGAACAACCAAGCCTTGGTGTACGGTGAACTTATTCATTATCTAACCGGTGTAACGACCACGCCAGAGTTAGGCGCTTCCGCTGGAGCATCAGACTTCTTGGGGGTGTTCTTGTCAACCACACTTCCTAAGTTCTGAAGATCTTGACCAATACCAGAAATCGTATTGCAAGCCATCAATGAAGTTGCCATCAAACAAGCCAGTGCCAATTTTAAAGTTCTCATATTTATCGTCTCCGAGATTTAAGCTATTTTACGAACATCAACAAAGTGACCTTCTAAAGCTGCGGCTGCTGCCATCGCAGGACTGACCAAATGCGTTCTTCCGCCATTACCTTGGCGTCCCTCAAAATTACGGTTCGATGTTGAAGCACAACGCTCACCTGGCTCTAAGCGATCCGCATTCATCGCCAAACACATCGAGCAACCAGGTTCACGCCACTCAAAGCCTGCGGCTTTGAACACACGGTCCAAACCTTCACGCTCAGCTTGCTCTTTCACCAAACCAGAGCCAGGCACGACCATGGCCAACTTCACTGTGGGTGATACTTTCTTAGCGATGCGCTCAACCACGCGAGCAGCAGCACGGATGTCTTCAATACGGCTGTTGGTGCAAGAGCCAATGAACACTTTATCCACCATGATGGCTTCAATCGCCGTATTCGGCGTGAGTGCCATATAGCTCAAAGCTCTTTCCATGGCTTCACGCTTGACCGGATCTTTTTCTTTTTCAGGATCAGGTACTTTGTCTTCAATCGATAAAACCATTTCTGGTGAAGTGCCCCAAGTCACTTGAGGTTTGATTTCTTCTGCGCGCAACTCAACCACTCGGTCAAATTCTGCACCTTCATCGGTGTGTAATTTTCTCCAGTACTGCAATGCTTGACGCCAAGCCTCACCTTCTGCCGGGGCATACGGACGACCTTTGACGTAATTGATGGTGGTTTCATCAACCCCCACAAGACCTGCACGAGCACCCGCTTCAATCGCCATGTTGCAGATGGTCATGCGACCTTCCATCGACAAAGCGCGAATCGCTGTACCAGCAAATTCAATCGTGTAACCAGTGCCACCCGCAGTACCAATCTTGCCAATAATGGCCAAAACGATATCTTTGGCAGAGCATCCTGGCAGCAACTGACCTTCGACACGCACCAACATGTTTTTGCTTTTCTTCATCAGCAATGTTTGCGTGGCCAAGACATGCTCAACTTCTGAGGTGCCAATACCAAATGCCAATGCACCAAAAGCACCGTGTGTGCTGGTATGAGAATCTCCACAAACCACGGTCATACCAGGCAATGTCGCACCCTGCTCTGGTCCAATCACGTGCACGATGCCTTGACGCTTATCGTGCATTTTGTATTGGGTGATACCAAATGAATCGCAGTTTTTATCCAAGGTGTCGATTTGTAAACGTGACACTGGATCTTTAATACCTTCTGAACGATCGGTTGTAGGAACGTTGTGATCAGACACCGCCAAGTTCGCTGAATTTCTCCAAACTGGGCGCTGCGCTAAAGACAAACCCTCAAAGGCTTGAGGGCTGGTTACTTCGTGCAATAACTGTCGATCAATGTAGAGGACGGTCGTACCGTCCTCTTCCATGTGAACAACATGGTCATCCCACAACTTGTCATACAAAGTACGAGCCATGAATCTTCCTAATTAACGCTTCGCGATTGGTTGAACAGTGCGTGTTGGGCTACCAACAAACAACTGACGTGGACGACCAATCTTATATTCTGCATCAGTGATCATTTCTTCCCACTGAGAAATCCAACCCACTGTACGTGCAAGAGCAAAAATACAAGTGAACATTTCTGTTGGAATACCTAATGCACGCTGAACAATGCCTGAGTAGAAGTCAACGTTTGGATAAAGCTTGCGGCTAACGAAGTACTCGTCTTCCAAAGCAATCTTCTCAAGTGTCATTGCAAGCTTGAACAATGGGTCATTCTCAAGACCTAATTCTTTGAGAACTTCATGACATGTTTCACGCATCAATTTAGCGCGTGGGTCAAAGTTTTTGTAAACACGGTGACCAAAGCCCATCAAACGAACGCCAGAGTTCTTGTCTTTGACTTTAGCAATGAACTCATCGATCTTCTCAACGCCACCGTTGGCTTGAATTTCTTCCAACATCTGCAAGCAAGCTTCGTTAGCGCCGCCGTGAGCAGGACCCCACAAGCAAGCCACACCAGCAGCAATCGCAGCAAATGGGTTGGTACCTGAAGAGCCAGCCAAACGAACAGTCGAAGTTGAAGCATTTTGTTCGTGATCAGCATGCAAAATGAAAATGCGGTCCAAGGCTCTGACCAAAACATCGTTCACCTTGTACTCTTCACACGGAGTTGCAAACATCATTTGCATGAAGTTGGCTGTGTATGAAAGATCGTTCTTTGGGTAAATCATTGGCTGGCCCACTGAATACTTGTAAGCCATCGCTACCAATGTTGGCATTTTTGCGATCAAACGAATTTGTGATACTTCACGTTGACGCGGATCATTGATATCCAAACCGTCATGATAGAAAGCAGCCATACCGCCCACCAAGCCAGTCAATACGGCCATTGGGTGCGCATCACGGCGGAAACCGCGCAAGAAGAATTGCATCTGCTCGTGCACCATGGTGTGGTGCATGACCACGTTATCAAATTCTTTCTTTTGCTTTGCGTTAGGCAACTCGCCTTTTAATAGCAAATAGCAAGATTCTAAGAAGTCACAGTTGGTGGCCAAGTCTTGAATCTGGTAACCGCGATAAAGCAACTCACCTTTGTCGCCATCGATGTAAGTGATCTTTGAATTACATGAAGCTGTGGACATAAAACCTGGGTCATACGTGAACTTACCTGTTTGACCATAAAGTTTGCGAATATCAATCACGTCAGGGCCAACCACTCCCTTGTAGATTGGTAACTCAATGGCTGGCGTGCCATCTGAGAACGATAACGTGGCTTTTTCATTTGTTGCGTTCATATTTCAATCCCTTATACGCGTTTTTGTTTTTAGCAAACTAACAAGTTTTATTCCCAGCAACTTCTTTTGTAGAAATGATTAGTTTCTAACTGGGCGCAGCATGGCCAGGACACGATGCACACCTTCATTCGCAAGTTCCCCCTCCGGTTCCTTGCGACGCAGTAACAAATCCATCAAGTCATTGTCACTTAAATCTAATAAAGCATTGAGAGGCTCTAAGTCACTCTCTTCGATCCGATCATGAAACTGCTCAAAGAAGCGCTCCAACATCAAATCATTTTCTAGCAAACCTCGTCGCGCACGCCAACGCAAGAGCGACAAGGTTTCAGATGGTATCGGCATTAAACAGCTCGTCGAACCATTAACTCTTTGATCTTACCAATCGCCTTTGTTGGGTTCAATCCCTTAGGACAAACATCCACACAGTTCATGATGGTGTGGCAACGGAACAAACGGTATGGATCTTCTAAGTTATCCAAACGCTCTGATGTCACTTGATCACGGCTGTCAGCAATGAAACGGTATGCCTGCAACAAACCAGCTGGGCCTACAAACTTATCAGGATTCCACCAGAATGATGGGCAAGCGGTTGAGCATGAAGCACACAAGATGCACTCATACAAACCATCCAACTCTTCACGCTCCTCTGGGCTTTGCAAACGCTCTTTCTCAGGAGGTGGCGTGTCGTTCACCAAATATGGACGAATCGAGTGGTATTGCTTGAAGAACTGAGTCATGTCAACGATCAAGTCACGCACCACTGGTAAACCAGGCAATGGGCGCAAAGAAATCTTCTTTGGCAAAGTCAACATATTGGTCAAGCAAGCCAAACCATTCTTACCGTTGATGTTCATGGCATCAGAGCCACAAACACCTTCACGGCAAGAGCGGCGGAATGACAAAGTCTCATCCATCTTCTTTAGCTTCATCAACGCATCTAACAACATGCGCTCTGAACCATCCAACTCCACTTCATAGCTTTGCATGCGTGGCGCTGCATCGACTTCTGGATCGTAACGGTAGACTTCAAATATACGTGTATCGCTCATGTTTCTTCCTTAATACTTTTAGAAAGTACGAACTTTTGGTGGAATAGATTCAACGGTCAGCGGAGTTAACTTCACAGGCTTGTAATCAAGCTTGTTGCCTTCGCTGTACCAAAGTGTGTGCTTCATCCATTGCTGGTCATTGCGCTCTGGGTGATCATCGTGCGCATGCGCACCACGACTTTCTTTACGAGCAGCAGCTGAAACCATCGTGGCATTCGCAGCTTCAACCAAGTTCTCTAATTCAAGAGCTTCGATGCGAGCTGTGTTGAACACTTTTGATTTGTCTTTGAGGTGGATATTCTTAGCGCGCTCAGTGATTGCTGCCATTTTGGTAACGCCGCCGTCCATGATTTCTTGGGTACGGAATACGCCGCAATGTTTTTGCATCGTGCTACGAATGTCATTGGCCACATCTTGTGTGTACTCACCAGATGTTGAATTGTCCAATTTCGCCAAACGTGCCAATGAGCTATCAGCAGCATCTGCTGGTAGTGGCTTGTGCTCTTTTTGCTTCAACGCTGTCTCAACAACGTGGTTACCTGCAGCGCGGCCAAACACCAACAAGTCCAACAATGAGTTAGTACCTAAACGATTGGCACCGTGCACTGATACACATGAGCACTCACCCATCGCGTAGAAGCCATTGATGATTTCATTAGGGTTGCCATTCTTAGGAGCCACCACTTGACCATGAATGTTGGTTGGAATACCACCCATCTGGTAGTGAATGGTTGGCACAACTGGGATTGGGTTCTTCGTCACATCCACGTTAGCGAAGTTGATACCGATCTCATAAACAGATGGCAAACGCTTGTGAATGGTGTCGGCGCCCAAGTGGGTCAAGTCAAGTTCGATGTAGTCTTTGTTTGGACCACAACCACGTCCCTCTTTGATCTCTTGGTCCATACAACGAGAAATAAAGTCTCTTGGTGCAAGGTCTTTTAGAGTTGGCGCATAACGTTCCATGAATCGCTCACCAGAGCTGTTCAAAAGAATCGCACCTTCACCACGACAACCTTCGGTCAACAACACACCCGCACCAGCAACGCCGGTTGGGTGGAATTGCCAGAATTCCATGTCTTCTAGTGGTACACCAGCGCGTGCCGCCATACCCATACCATCACCTGTGTTGATGAAGGCATTGGTTGAAGCTTGCCAAATACGGCCAGCACCACCCGTTGCAAACATCACGCACTTGGCCTGAAGAATATGCACTTCTCCAGTTTCCATTTCTAAAGCGGTTACACCAACCACATCACCGTCCGAGTCACGGATGATGTCTAGCGCCATCCATTCAACAAAGAAGTGTGTCTTGGCGCGCACGTTGCGCTGATAAAGCGTGTGTAATAAAGCGTGACCTGTACGATCCGCAGCAGCACAAGCACGTTGTACAGCTTTTTCACCGTAGTTGGCTGTGTGGCCACCGAATGGGCGCTGATAAATCGTACCGTCTGGATTGCGGTCAAAAGGCATGCCGTAGTGCTCTAACTCATAAACTACTTTTGGAGCTTCACGACACATGAACTCGATTGCATCTTGGTCACCCAACCAGTCAGAGCCTTTGACCGTGTCAAAGAAGTGGTAGTGCCAATTGTCATCACTCATATTACCCAATGAAGCACCGATACCACCCTGCGCTGCCACTGTGTGTGAACGTGTTGGAAACACCTTTGATAAAACTGCAACGTTTAAGCCAGCTTCAGCCAATTGCAATGAAGCTCGCATACCGGCACCGCCGGCGCCAACGATAACAACGTCAAAACGACGTGTAGGTAATGCTGTCTTGATGGCAGCCATGCGTTACACCCTCCAAAGGATTTGAGCGGTATAGCCTAAACAAGCAATCAGCCATAACGCGGTTAATACGTGCAGTGTCAAACGAATGCTCACCGGTTTGATGTAATCCATCCAAATGTCGCGAACACCAATCCATGCGTGATACAACAAGCTCATGATGGCAAGCAATGTGATCAACTTCATGATCTGGTTGGCGAACAAGCCAGACCATGCTTCATAAGTTGCATCACCTAATAAAAATGACACCAACAAAATTAATGTAAAGACAATCAAAATGACCGCGGTCACACGTTGCAACAACCAGTCTTTAAGGCCGTAATGGGCACCAACAACGATGCGCTTCGGTCCGATATTGTTATTAGCCATGTGGATCCCTTAAAACAAACCAAATAGCTTGGCAGCACACACCGCTGTCAAACTCAAACTAACCACGAGAACACCAACAGCAGATTTAGCCGCTGAGTACTTATCAATACCCTTGTGAAGATCAAGCATCAAGAAACGAATGCCAGCGCAGAAGTGATGAAGGTATGACCAAATCAAAGCCAAAACGATCAATTTGACGATCGGGTGAGCCATCACCGCTTTAAAAGTTTCAAAACTGATTTCTGAAGTGATGCTTTGATCCAAAAGGTAGAGCACAAATGGAATCAAAATGAACATCAATAAGCCGCTCACGCGATGCAAAATTGACACTTTGCCAGCCCATGGCAGGCGGTATTTCATCAAGTCAAAAACATGAATATTTCTAAATTCTGGCATTTCAAACCCCTGATTAATTTTTGCTGTGCTGCAAAACAAATGATTTTATCGCTTAATTAACTTTCTTAAGTCTGACTTTTCAAAAAAAACTGTTGCTAAATCCAAAAAATATTAAAAACTGCCTACATCGTTAATTTAATTCATTTAAATAATGATGGCTTGCCGTCAAATAGACAGCCTTACGAACCTCGACTGGACGCTCTCCGTAGGTGTATGACACACGTTCCACAGCTAATAGTGGAGTATTTTGCTCAACTCCTAAGTGCTTCGCGGAGAGCTCATCTGCAGCGACTGCTCTCAATCGCTCTGTGGCTCTTACCATGTGGGTGCCAAACTCTGTTTCAAACAAGGCATACATCGGACCACGCCACTCAACCAAGCGCTCGACGCTCAAACCTTTGAAGGTTGTTCCTGGTAACCAAATTTCTTCGTAAACCGTTGCCTCGCCTGAGAAATGCAAAATACGCTCGATCTGAATCACAGCGTCCCCTGACTTCAGATCCAATAATCGGGCAATTTCAGCAGGCGCTCTTAGGCGCTTACAGTCCAGAATCGTGCTTTTTGGGTAATGAGGCTCACCGTTATCAGGTACCAGCCTTAGAAATCTGAAGTGAACCCGATCTTCATGGTGGGTGGCCACAAAGGTGCCTTTGCCCTGCCTTCTGACCAAGAGATTTTCATTGGCCAGCTCGTCAATGGCCTTGCGAACCGTGCCCTGACTGACCTTGAACCTGGTGGCCAAGTCATTTTCACTGGGGATGGCCTCCCCAGGCTTCCACTCTCCAGCCTGCAAGCTTCCCAATATCAGCGCCTTGATTTGCTGATAAAGCGGACTAAAAGTTGCAATTGTTTCGGTCATGACCGTTATTTCATCACAATCAGGGGGTTTTAGTCTATAGACTTATGTCTTATATAAGACTATTTGACAGAAATAGTCATAAAGTCCTAAACTTTGTACGTTTAGCGTCAGAACCAAGGCGCAATATCACTTTTTTAATTTAAGCTCGGAGCAAACTCATGGCAAAAGCACCATTGCGCGTCGCAGTTACTGGCGCAGCCGGCCAAATTGGCTATTCATTACTATTCCGCATCGCCAATGGCGACATGTTGGGTAAAGATCAACCAGTGATTTTGCAGTTGCTAGAAATCCCTGATGAAAAAGCTCAAAAAGCCCTTTCAGGCGTGATGATGGAGATCGATGACTGCGCATTCCCATTGCTAGCAGGCATGACAGCTCACAGCGATCCAATGACAGCATTCAAAGACATCGACTACGCAGTTCTAGTGGGTGCCCGTCCTCGTGGTCCTGGCATGGAGCGTAAAGATCTTTTGTCAGCCAACGCACAAATTTTCACAGCTCAAGGCAAGGCCTTGAACGCAGTAGCTAAGCGCACTGTTAAGACATTGGTGGTTGGTAACCCAGCAAACACCAATGCTTACATCGCCATGAAATCTGCACCAGATCTACCAGCTAAGAACTTCACAGCGATGTTACGTTTGGACCACAACCGTGCTTTGTCACAAATCGCCGCTAAGACTGGTAAAGCAGTGGCTGATATCGAGAAATTAGTTGTATGGGGCAACCACAGCCCAACGATGTACCCTGACTATCGTTTCGCCACCATCGGCGGTCAATCAGTGAAGCAAATGATCAATGACGAAGAGTGGAACAAGAACACATTCTTGCCAACAGTTGGTAAGCGTGGTGCAGCGATCATTGAGGCACGCGGTTTGTCTTCAGCTGCTTCTGCTGCCAACGCAGCGATCGATCATATCCATGATTGGCATTGCGGTACAAATGGTAAGTGGGTCACGATGGGTATTCCATCAGATGGTTCATACGACATTCCTAAAGATGTGATGTATGGCTACCCAGTGACTTGCGAAAATGGCGAGTACAAGATTGTTCAAGGTCTAGAAGTTGATGCTTTCTCACGTGAGCGCATGAATTTCACATTGAATGAGTTGACTGAAGAGCAAGAAGGCGTGAAGCATTTGCTCTAAGCAAACGCTCAAGTCATGCAACCTAGTCAAGTGTTGTTCCAAGGTGAGGCCCTTCCGAGGGCCTTACCTGTTTGTGATCACTACGCAGGCACTGAAGTTCGCATGCGCAAAGCACTCGCCTTGCAAGCAGAACTGGGTCCAGTCTTTGATATCACCTTTGATTGTGAAGATGGCGCACCCGTTGGCAAAGAAGCAGAACATGCGCAACTCGTTGCCGAGATTCTTTTAAGTTCAGATAATCGTTTCAATCGCGTTGGGGTCAGAATCCACGATCCAAGTCATCCTTGCTGGAAAGCAGATGTCGCAACCCTGATCAAGTTAGCTGGTAAAAAAATTGCCTTCGTGATGATTCCGAAAGTGGTTTCAGCTGCTCAAACACAAACCATCATTGATGAAATCAATCATGTCGCTAAAACTGCCAATGTTGGCCGAGTGATCCCGATTCAAGTCTTGATTGAAACTCACGGTGCTTTACACGAGGTGCATGCGATCGCTGCTTTAGAACAAGTAGAGTCTTTGAGTTTTGGTTTGATGGATTTTGTTTCAGCCCATCATGGTGCTATTCCTGGCAGTGCGATGGATCGTGCTCAGTTTGATCATCCTTTGGTCGCACGTGCGATGTTAGAGATTTCTGCAGCCTGCCATGCGCATGGCAAAGTTCCTTCTCATAATGTTTGTACCAATATCAATGATGTGACCATCATTGAGTCCGATACTTTGCGTGCCAAGAATGAATTTGGCTTCACACGCAAGTGGAGTATTCATCCCAATCAAATTCCGGTGATCGTGAAGTCTTTATCACCCTCACCGAGCGAGATTGAAGAAGCTTGCTCTATTCTGCTGGCAGCTCAAGCGGCTCAATGGGGGCCAATCCAACATGAAGGCAAACTTCATGATCGAGCCAGCTACAGGTATTTTTGGACTATTTTGCAAAAAGCTCATTTAACTGGTCACGCTATTCCAGCCAAGGCAGAGCAGTTACTCTAAGACTTAGATAAAAATATAGTTGCTCGGTTTGCACCATCAAGTCTTGTTTTGCTTAGAATGTCTTTATGTCTAGTTATCGCCCTAAAAATTCCTCACGCATGTCCCCTGAAGCAGAACGCTTGGTGTCTGATGCTTTGTCATTGGCAGCGTCTGGTAGTCGTGTGGAAGATATTTTTTGGGAAACCAAATTAATGGATCGCTTGTTGCGCTTATTGCATGCGCAAAATCAAAACGCGATTGAGAGCGCTTTAGATCAAACACTGAAAATCAATCCGATTGCATTTGATTCTTTGGCTGAGAATGCTGAAACCTTGGCTGAATCTCTCACATTAGAACAAGATGGTAAGAGCTGGGATGTGGTCTTGATTGCGATTCCAATCATCGCAAGAACTCGTTACAGCATTCCATCAGGCAAGCTGAGCTCGGAATCAATTGCGGCCACGGGCAATTTATTGCACGATCAGATTGTGGCGCAAGACGCCCTGATTGCATTGGTACCCTGGCTTTACAGCATCGATCAAATGCCCCACTCACATTGTCAAACGCGCTTACTGCTCGAAAAATTAGCATCTGCAGCCGTGAATGCCGGAGAAATCAAATTAGAGTTACGTGACATGCCTGAAACGATTCCTGTTTTGGCAGATCCTCGTTATATCGTTGGTGCAGTGGCAGCTCCATCGGGCGGTCCTATTTTTAGATGGCAAGAAGATATTCCAAGACGTCAAGAGCGCAGTGTTTGTTTGCAGAATTGGCAGACAGGCATGCAAGACACCATCGCAGCCATCATGCCAGGCTGTGAATTCGAACTATCTTTACCAGAGGCTTATTTCACGAACTGTCGTGAAGCAGATCGCAAGATCAGACCTTTGAGTATTTTGGCGGCGGTGAATTATCTTGAGTCGATGTTAAGCGTAGAGCCTGCCGGCTTGTCTTGCATCATTGCAGGTTTTGGTGAAGAGCAATGCGATGAATACAGAATTTCTTTTGCTCTAAAAGGCTCAAAAGAAATCCTCTATGGTGTGGTTTGGCCTTTGTACGACAGAGAGACAGTTGCCAATGATTCAATCAATGACATCTCGATTGAAGACAGCCCTATTCGTGAAATTTATGACACGATTAAAAACTCAGGGGTTGAAGATCAATTCAGACACGCTGAGTTATTCAGCCTAGAGGTTTGTGAAGATTGTGGCGTGCCGATGTTCGTGGATCG
>ERZ1022724.116-NODE-116-length-20189-cov-6.434290_pt1 | contig 20189 bp, 16 predicted proteins | sample MGYA00521091_ERZ1022724 | MGnify/ENA primary metagenome ERZ1022724 (study PRJEB33162, sample SAMN09537610) | freshwater metagenome | isolation source: freshwater | place: Canada:Alberta | collected 2017-07 | study: EMG produced TPA metagenomics assembly of the... | reverse complement strand
GCTGCCTGCCCAAGTTGCATCGCAAAGATTGTCGCGCCGGCGTTGCCTAGAAAGTTTGCTGCGGTTCCCAAAGACTCAGCAAACTGCTCCGGTAGAGCTTTGCCTAGATTTTCACTCAGCGCCTTGGACATGCTGGTTGCAATCGGCTCACTAAGTTCCTTGAACAGGGGCATCGCGTCTTGGACCCACATAGACCTACTCAACAGCTTGGGTGGTTGAGTCGAGCCAAAGTCAGTTACCTCGTTGAGCCAGAGCAGCGCAATGGCAATGGCCTTTGGGATTTCGTTGGTTAGTGACTCTGAAGCTTTTGTCTCGGCTGATTTGGCGAGTGTCACGCCTTGCCCCAGGGCCAACTCCCAATTCACAGAGCCCGCGGACTGGGAGAACATCGACTGCAAATTCGAGAACATCGAGGTCAGCATTCCAGGGTTGTTTACTAGGCCCGAAATCTGTTCCATGGCCTTTGGATCAATTTGCCCAGATTCAATTAGCTGACGAATCAGTCGTTCCAAATCGTTTGGGTCTGGCTTGTCTTGCAACGCAACCTCCTACCTCCGCTAAACGCTACTTTGGTTTGTTGCTAAATGCCTGCCAAACCGATGTGTTCGCCCACGGCGTGAGGTCACGTGCCTCAATGTCAGAGATGGGACCTAGCATTTAGGCAATGACATTCTTTAGCTCTTCAAGGCCCGGGCGCAAAGCCGCCAGCTGGGGCATCACAAGCCTGCTTGTGGTTAGTTTGGTTTCTCTGATTGCACTGCCAAGCGGGTATGTAATTCAACGGCCGGGCAAGGTATTCAACGTAATGGCTGAGATTGATGGAAGCGCTGTGATCAGCTCCCAGGATGTCGCAACATTTCCAAGCGAATCTCGGTTCGACGTAACCACGGTTTCACTATTGGGCAACAGAGAATCAAATCCAAACTGGGTTCAAATCTTGATGGCTTGGGCTGACCCAAATCAAGATGTCTTGCCCGTAGATCAGGTTTACCCAGCCAACAAAACCACCGCCGAGGTCAAGGCCGAGAGCACTGCCCAAATGGAGATATCGCAGCAGGATGCAATTGCTGCAGCTCTGATTCAACTTGGGTATGAAGTGCCACGAAAGCTATATGTGAACTCAGTCATCGCCGACGCTCCTGCTTCAGGACTGCTGGTCGCAGGAGATTTTGTCGTTAGTGCTGGTGGCGTTCAAATCCAAACCTTCGAGGAGTTGCGCGAACAAGTTCAGAAAACTCAAGGCGAAGACATTGTGATTGGCGTGGTCAGGGACTCAAAGCCGATTGATTACACAATCACCCCTGGGCTCAAAGACGGAAAGTATTTCATTGGAGCAATGGTGGGCTACACCTACGAGTTTCCAATCGATGTAGATCTTCAGCTCGGTGATGTCGGTGGCCCAAGTGGCGGATTGATGTTCAGCCTGGGCATCATCGACACCCTGACCGAGGGGTCTTTGGCAGGGCCCGCACACATTGCTGGAACCGGAACGATTACTCCAACCGGATCGGTAGGTCCAATTGGGGGTATTCGTCTCAAGCTGATTGCCGCAAAGCAGGCGGGGGCAGATCTTTTCTTGATTCCAGAGGGCAATTGTTCGGAGGCAATTACCAGCATCCCTCAAGGGTTGAAGGTTGCTGTCGTGAGAGACTTGGCGGGGGCACTCACGGTCGTCGAATCCTTCAAGCAGGGAGACGACCTCCCCGCACCAATCTGCAACAACTAACAGGAGAACCGAAGTGACAACTGCGCCAGCGCAACAGCGACGAGTATCACCACTTTCAGTAGCCATCGGAATCTTGGCGGCAATCGCCTTCGCGCTGCTCAGCGCAGCCGGCGTCTACACAGACTGGCTTTGGTTCACCCAACTTGGATATGCGGGTGTTTTCACCACGCAAATTGTTGCTCAGGTTCTCTCGTTCCTAGCGGGCTTCACAGTCCTGTCAGTGATTGTTGGAATCGCACTTGGATTTGCTTGGAAAACTCGTCCGATTTACATTCGCATGCCAGAAGAGTCCCCATTTGCCATCTACCAGCAAATGATCGAGGGGTTGCGCAAGGTAATCATGATTGGTTTGCCAATCGTGCTTGGAATTTTTGGCGGACTTCTGGTCGCTCGCGACTGGCAGACCGCAGCGCTGTTCGTAACCGGATCTGACTTCGGCACCCCCGACCAGCAGTTCGGGCTAGATCCTTCGTTCTATGTCTTTGATCTTCCGTTTTTCATGCTCGTGGTCGGCTATCTCTCCGGCGCGCTTTTGCTTGCAGCACTGGTCAGTGGCGCAGTTCATCTGATCTACGGAGGAATTCGCTTTACTGGACGGGACGTACAGGTTTCAAAGCCGGCTCGTATCCAGCTTGCAATCTTGGTTGCTGCCTACTTGGGCGTGCAGGCTGTGAGCCTTTGGTTTGACCAGTACCGCACAGTGACAACCCAAGGCTCCCTGTTTACAGGTGCCAATTACACCGATGCGAATGCGATCATCCCGGGCCTCCAAATCTTGGCGCTTATCTCTGGCGTGGTTGCGCTGGCCTTCTTGGTCACTGCATTTATCGGTCGATGGAGGATTTCCATCATTGCAACAGCCCTGATGGTTGTTAGCTCGGTCGTAGTAAGCGGACTATACCCATGGATCGTTCAGACCTTCCAGGTTGTACCAAACGAGCGAACCCTTGAGAGCAAGTACTTGCAGCGCAATATCGATGCAACCCGCACCGCCTTTGGGCTGGATGATGTTCAGGTTGTCGAGTACGACGCAAAAGTTGTTGCAGAGCCTGGAGCGCTTCGAAACGACGCAAAGACTACGGCTTCAATTCGAATCCTGGACCCGGCATTGGTCAGCGACGCTTTCCGTCAGCTAGAGCAGTACCGCCAGTACTACAGCTTCCCTGACCGCCTGCACGTTGACAGGTATGAGGTTGACGGGCAGATCCAAGACACCGTGGTTGCGGTCCGTGAGCTTAACCAGGCTGGTCTTGGAGAGTCACAGTCTTGGTACAACTCGACAATCGTTTATACCCACGGCTACGGCTTCGTTGCTGCCTATGGAAACAAGCGCGACAACGACGGCAAGCCACTGTTCTTGCAGTCGGGCATCCCTCCGGTGGGCGCACTGGGCGAGTTCGAGCCAAGAATTTACTTCGGAGCCAATTCACCGCTTTACTCAATTGTGGGTGCCCCTGAAGGTGCTGAACCACTCGAGTTCGACTTCCCAGCGGGTGAAGACGGTGAGCGCGAGACCTACACGACCTTCAATGGAGACGGTGGTCCTCGAATTGGAGATCTTCTGAGTCGTGCGGCCTACGCATTGAAGTTCCAGAGTGAGCAGATCTTGCTTTCCGATGCAATCAACGCGAATTCTCAGATCCTCTACAACCGCGACCCTGCAACTCGTGTGGCTGAGGTTGCCCCTTACTTGACTTTGGACAGTGAGGTTTATCCGGCGATTGTTGATGGCCGTATCAAGTGGATCATTGACGGCTACACCACGACGGACCAGTTCCCTTACTCAAACCTTGAGGCCTTCAACAGAGCGATCCTGGACTCTTCTTCGCAGGGCTTTAGGGCTGGTGCAGGCAACGTGAATTACATCCGTAATTCGGTCAAAGCGACAGTAGATGCCTATGACGGCAAGGTTGAGCTGTTCGCCTGGGATGAGAAAGACCCAATTCTGAAGTCTTGGATGCAGGTCTTCCCTGACACCGTCAAGCCAAAGTCTGAGATGAGTGCGGACCTGATGTCCCACGTTCGTTACCCATCAGACCTCTTCAAGGTTCAGCGTTCGATTCTTGGCCGCTACCACGTAACCGATGCCGGATCTTTCTACTCCCAGCAGGATGCTTGGATGACTCCGAACGATCCAGTTCAGGGAGAAGGCCTCGGAGCGCTTCAGCCTCCGTACTACCTGACCATGCGTGCGCCTGGTGAGACCCAAAGCGCATTCTCGCTCTACTCGACCTTCATCCCGCAGTCTGCGGGGGAGACGACTAGAAACGTACTAACCGGCTACCTGATTGCAAATTCAGATGCCGGCGCAGAGAAGGGCAAGGTCTCCGATGGCTTCGGTAAGTTGACCCTGCTGAATCTTCCACGAGAGACGATCGTTCCTGGACCAGGACAGGTTCAGAACAACTTCAACGCAGACAGCAATGTGTCTTCATTGCTGAACCTGCTGCGCCAGGGTTCCACTCGAGTCTTGAATGGAAACCTTCTAACCCTCCCGGTCGGTGGCGGATTGCTATACGTCCAGCCTGTCTATGTTGAGTCAACCGGTGAGACCAGTTACCCACTACTTCAGAAAATCTTGGTTGCTTTTGGTGACCAGATTGCATTCGAGGACACCCTTGAAGAAGCGCTGGACGTCCTATTTGGTGGCGATGCTGGGGTTGACCCGGCGCCAGATTCTGGCACCGGTGGCACTTCAGGTGGATCAACTAGTAGTCCAACCACCAACCCATCAGCCAACCCTGCTCTTCAGGCTGCCTTGGACGCTGCGAGCAAGGCACTAGCTGATAAGCAAGCTGCCCTAAGCTCAGCGGACTGGACTGCGTTTGGCGAGGCAGACGCGAGACTTGCCAAGGCTATTGAGGATGCGTTGGCCGCACTGGACGAATAATCCGCGGTCTGCTACTGTTGGAACTTCGCCGCGGGGTGGAGCAGTTCGGTAGCTCGCCGGGCTCATAACCCGGAGGTCGTAGGTTCAAATCCTGCCCCCGCAACCAAGTTGCGAAAGACCCCAGAGAAATCTGGGGTCTTTTCTTTTTCCTGTGGATAACTGAAATCTCTCTTCCTGAAAATCCTCTAGCTTTCCCGCATGAGATTTCTGGTTCTTGTTTCACTGTTGCTTGCCGGCTGCTCCTCACCCATAGAGCCCTACCAGCAAGCCCTCGACAACTATTCGGCCGCCTCCGCTGAGGGCAATCTTCGACTAGCCCTGACCGGATCGGCCCTGCACTCCGCAAGTCAATCTCAAGAATTCCTGAAAGAGCTCGGATGGACTCAGCTGGGTCAATCCAAATTCGAGCAAACGCAGTTAGTTGGGGAGGCAGTCGTAACGACTTGTTTGGACGTCTCCGGAATCAGCTTTCTTGACTCTTCGGGGGTGCCAGTTGCGATCGACAGAGGTGGTAATCGGCTTCTGATGGAGATTGAGTTTTCAAAGACCCACCCTCCTTTGGTTTCGCAAATGCAGGAGGTTGGGAAGTGCTAGTTGAGATTCTGGCTGGTGCAATTCTCGCCTCTTCATGCGATGTTACGAAGGCCGCTCTTGGAGGCTGTGGCAGTAGCTGCTCGGCAGGCACGGTCCCAGGTAGCTTCTCGCTGTGCGAGTCAAAAACACAAAAGAAGTCCACCACGAGCATTGCCAAGCCCAAACCCCAGCGACTTTGCAACTACTACGTAAACGGAACCATCGACATTCCTACATTGACGATCATTTCGGCATGGGTTGATGTTGGCTCAAGACTCTGCATCGGAGACCCCATTCCAGAACCGAAACCTGTGGTGAGGACGGTCACTGAAGAGCTCGAGGACATCTTCAGCGCGAAACTCGATAACCCCAAAGCCTGGCTCACTTCGCGTTCCAAGCCAGAGGTTTTTGAGCCTGTTGGTTTTGCAGTCGAATCGTTTGATGTGACAGTTGCCGGTTCGCTTTTCGGAGACCCCGCCACTATTCGCTTTCGCCCGGTCGCGTTCAATTGGACATTCTCTGACGGCTCAAAGTCTTCCGGAGATACTGTCTCAAGAAGCTTTTCCCAACCCGGCAAGGCATGGGGAAAAGTCTCCGTGAGGTATGAGGTTGACTATAGAAAATCAGGTGCATGGACCATTGATGCGGCAAGCTGGTCGCTCACCAGCAACACCGTTCAGCTCGAGGTTTTTGACCCACCTCGAAAAACTTTGCTGGTTCCCTGAAGTCCGAAACTTTTCAACGCGGAGCTTTCATTCAGGAATAATCCATAAAATCACCAGAGTTGCTATCAATAATCTGATGCGACGAAAGGCGATTTATGTCCCAGTGGAACCGCTCCTCGGATGCTCAGTTCATCGTGACTCCGAACTACTCAGCACCAGTGGCTGTTAAGCCCAAGCGCAAGAGCAGAATCTTCAGGCCGCTTGGCATCATGCTGCTTGCCTTGAGCACTGCCATGGTTGGTGGAATCATCGCATCGAGTGCATTCACACTCTCTTATCTTTCACTTAGCCAGCCTGCCCCGATTGTCGTAAACCAACCTGAGCGGGTGGACTGGGTCACTGGCGCAGCTGCTGAGGCGGCTCCTTCGGTGGTTACGCTGGCAGTTGACTCAGGCACCTCATCTGGATCAGGCTCCGGAGTGATTCTTACTGAAGATGGCTTTATCCTCACAAATGCCCACGTTGTAACTCTCGGCGGTCTCACCGAAGATGCCGACATCGCCGCAAGACTTTCCTCGGGTGAGGTTTATCGCGCGAGGTTGGTTGGGTTTGACCCGGTTTACGACCTTGCTGTAATCAAGATCAACGCCTCTGGCCTAAAGCCAATGGCCTTCGCGGACTCTTCCGCACTAAATGTCGGGCAGAGCGTAGTTGCTATTGGTGCGCCGCTTGGTCTCGCCTCAACGGTCACCCAAGGAATTGTCTCTGCGTTGAACAGAACTATTCAGGTGGCAAGCTCTGAAGTAAATGGAGATAGCGGACTTCAGTTCTGGACTGGCAATGGCTCGGCCCCAATCAGCATTCAGGTTATTCAAACCGATGCCGCCATCAACCCCGGTAACTCCGGCGGCGCACTGGTTGACTCTCAAGGCAAGCTCATTGGCATCAACGTTGCGATTGCAACCGCCGGTGGCGGAGAGTCTGGAAGCATCGGCGTTGGATTTGCGATTCCGGCTAACACTTCTGAGCGAATCGCCAAAGAGATTATGGAGACCGGTTCCGCCAGCCATGGATTGTTGGGGGCTCTTGTTCGTGACAACCCTGCAGCTAACTCGTCTTTCTCGACCGGAGCACTGATCGAGAAGGTCACTGAGGGTGGCGCAGCTGAGGCTGCTGGTATGCGGGCCGGCGATGTGATTGTGAGCTTTGCTGGCCAAAGGGTCAACGGAGCGAGCGACCTGACCGCTGTGGTGAGGGCCCAGCCAGCTGGTGCAAAGGTGGAGGTTGAGGTGCTTCGCGACGAGACCCTGCTTACCTTCAACGTGACCCTCGGCGATGCCTCAGATCTAAACTAATGACCATGGAAACACAGCGCCTCGAACAGACCATCACCGAGGAGTCGGTCGACTACCAAAGTGGCGATCATGAGCGTTACGCCCACTATGTGAACAAGAACAAGATCGTTGAATCTGCGGTCATGGGGAACGCTGTTGAGGCACTTTGCGGCAAGGTTTGGATCCCATCAAGAGACCCTCAGAAGTTTCCGGTTTGCCCAACCTGCCAAGAAATCTATGAGTCGCTAAAGAAGGACTAGACGAACTCGCTCGGAATTGCGGGCTCTCCTCGAGAGAGGCGAAGAGCAGCGGCAGGAAGTTCGGCTAAGGCCGCTTTGTGGTGAAGTCGAGCATCTAGCAGCATTTGTTTCTGATCGCTCTGGAGCGACTTTCCATTAGAGATCAAATTCACTTGAAGCTCACGGCCTTGGCCTGCGGCACCAATTAGTTCCTTGACGGCTTTGCCGCCTTCCAGTTGCCTGGTCGCCTGCTTTTTTCCACCGCGAGAAGCCTTGTTCGCTGACTTCTTCGCGACCTCAATCCAGTTCTCGCCATCAAAGTGAGAGACCAACTTGTAAACAAATCCGGCAGTTGGATACCCAGACCCAGTTACCAGCGAGGTGCCAACTCCGTAACTATCCACTGGCGCTTGACCCAAGGCTGCGATCGTGTATTCATCCAGGTCGCTGGTAACCGTGATCTTTGTGTGCTTCGCGCCTAGCGAGTCAAGAAGCGAACGGACCTCGATTGCCGATTGCACCAAGTCCCCAGAGTCAAGGCGCACGGCCCCGATCAAACCGTCAGACAGCTCGACCGCTTTTCTGACTGCTCTTTCCACGTCATATGTGTCGACCAGCAAAGTTGTGTTGTTGCCAAGTGCACTTAGCTGGGCTTTAAATGCTTGATCCTCGGAATCATGAAGCAACGTGAACGAATGAGCGCTCGTACCCATCGTTGGAATTCCATACTGCGCACCAGCTTGCAAGTTGCTGGTTGCATCAAACCCGACCAAATAGGCTGCGCGAGCAGCAGCTACGGCTGCTTGCTCATGGGTCCTTCGACTACCCATTTCTGCCAGGAATCGGCCCGCGGCAGCGGAGCGCATTCTGGCACCGGCAGAAGCTACTGCACTGTCAAAGTTGAGGATCGACAAAACTACAGTTTCAAGAATGACCGCTTCGGCGAATGTGCCCTCAACGGTCAATACGGGAGAGTTGCCGAAATAGATTTCACCTTCGCGATAGCCGGATACGTTTCCGCTGAATCGATAGTTCGCGAGCCAGTCGATGGTTGCGCTGTCGACAATCTTGGCTTGCGCCAAGTACTCCAACTGCTCAGTTGAGAAGCGAAATGCCTCTATGGCCTCAATGACTCGTGCGGTGCCGGCGACGACACCGAATCTTCTGCCTGCCGGAAGATGCCTTGCAAACACCTCGAACACGCACGGGCGGTCCGCCTTGCCACCCGCAAGAGCAGCTTGCACCATGGTGAGTTCATAGCGATCGGTTAGAAGCGAGACAGACACCTCTCAAGCCTACAGAGCTTGGGGCCAGAGCCCTAGACTTGGAAAATGGACTCAAGGCCGATTGGTGTATTCGACTCTGGCGTTGGCGGGCTAACGGTAGCTCGAGCGATTATTGATCAGCTCCCACACGAATCAATCACTTACGTCGGGGATACCAAGAACTCTCCTTATGGACCAAGGCCCATTTCTGAGGTGCGTGAACTCGCTCTCGGGGTGATGGATGAGCTTGTGGAGTCCGGGGTAAAACTTCTAGTCATCGCATGCAACTCCGCTAGTGCAGCGGTGCTTCGGGATGCGCGGGAGCGCTATACGGCAAAGCTCGGAGTGCCGGTGGTTGAGGTGATTCAACCCGCAGCCAGAAGAGCAGTCGCTAGCTCGCGCAATCGCAAGGTTGGGGTGATCGGGACCACTGCAACAATCACTTCCAGGGCTTACGATGACGCTTTTGCTGCAGCCGTGGATCTAGAGATCACTTCCGCTGCCTGCCCTGCATTTGTTGATTTTGTGGAACGCGGCATCACTTCAGGTCCAGAGCTACTGGCAGCTGCAGAGCAATACCTTGCTCCCCTTAAGGCTGCCAAGGTTGACACCGTTGTGCTGGGCTGCACGCACTACCCACTTCTTCAGGCGGCAATTTCCTACGTGATGGGCGAGGGAGTCAACCTAGTTTCCTCTGCAGATGAGACAGCCAATGACGTTTTCAAAACTCTCACGGAACACGACCTGCTCGCTCCGAGCGATGCGGTTCCGACTTACAGCTTTTTCTCCACCGGAGAGGCCAAGGCCTTCGAGGTTTTGGCAAAACGATTCTTGGGGCCTGAGGTCTCCGGAGTAAAACACCTAGAACGAAAGGTCAATCTTGACTAGACCACAGGGCAGACTCCCTAACCAAATGCGTCCAGTAAAGATTGAGCGCAACTACACAATGCATGCCGAGGGATCGGTTTTGGTGAGCTTTGGAAACACCAAGGTTTTGTGCAACGCATCCTTCACTCAAGGTGTTCCTCGGTTCAAAAAGGATTCTGGCGAGGGCTGGATAACATCCGAATACGCGATGCTTCCTCGCGCAACCAACACCCGAAACGATCGCGAAGCAGTGAAGGGCAAGATCGGTGGCCGAACTCACGAGATTTCAAGGCTCATCGGTCGTTCACTCCGAGCCGTTATTGACTTCAAGGCGCTGGGCGAGAACACAATTGTTTTGGACTGCGATGTTATTCAGGCCGATGGCGGAACTCGAACCGCTGCAATCACCGGTGCATTTGTTGCCCTGGTGGATGCCTTGGCGTGGGCAAAGCAACAGGGCATGATTTCAAAGTCCTCCAAGCCAATCATTGACACCGTAGCTGCGGTGTCGGTTGGTGTCGTCGATGGTGTTCCGGTCTCTGACCTCGAGTATGTCGAGGATGTTCGGGCCGAGACTGACATGAATGTTGTCGTCACCGGCCGCGGTTTGTTTGTTGAGGTCCAGGGCACTGCTGAAGCCCAGCCCTTTTCAAAGCAGGAGCTCGACCAACTACTAGAGCTAGCGGTCAACTCTTGCGCCGAGCTAGCTGTCATACAGCGTGAAGCGCTTGGCGAGGCGCTGGGGATATGACCGAGCTAGTCTTTGCAACGGGTAACTCACACAAGCTAGGGGAGGCCCGCAAGATTCTTAGCGGAGCCATCGAGGTCATCGGATACGACGGGCCTGAGCCGGTTGAGAATGGCACGAGCTTCTTGGATAACGCGCTGATAAAGGCTCGTGCCGCATTTGCTGCAACCGGAAAACCAAGCTTTGCGGATGACTCTGGAATTGCCGTTGAGGTGATGGGCGGAGCCCCTGGAATCTTCTCTGCCATCTGGTCAGGCACTCGATCAGACAGTGCTAATCGAGATCTGTTGCTCGCGCAAATGTCCGATATCCCGCAGGAGCATAGGGCCGCAAGCTTCGTGTGCACCGTTGCACTTGTTGGTCCCGAAGGGGAGGTGACATTCACTGGAGTCTGGCCTGGCCGGCTCGCATTTGAGGTTATGGGTGAGGGTGGATTTGGCTACGACCCGGTTTTCATTCCGGAGGGGTTTGAAGTTACCGCCGCCCAACTTGACCCTGAAATCAAGAATGCTTACTCACATCGATTTATGGCCATGAAACAGTTGGCTGACTATCTTTCTCAGCAGCTCTAGGGGTTATGAAAACACGTCATTTGCAAATTGTAAAAATTGTAAATGACTGTAGCTGATAAGCCGATACCTGAATGTTATACGAATGTAATCGCTTCCAGTTTGGTGTTGTATTCTTGCTGCTCTAGCCTTGAGGCATCCTCCGATTGAGAGGTTCGTCCATTCCGGGCGATTTTGAAAGGAAAAACATGTCAACACTACGTCGCCGCGCAATTGCGCTAGGTGCGACCGCTGTAGCGGCATCTTTGGTTCTGGCTGGTTGCGCAAGCACCGAGCCAGCTGCTGAAGAGACTGCAGCAGTGGATGAGGCCTGTGCTGCTTACGCAGATTACCTAGGCAACGAGGGCACTGAGGTCGAGATCTACACCACGATCATTGACCCAGAGGCATCACTGTTCATCGAGTCTTTCGCTGAATTCGAAGAGTGCACCGGCATCACCATTAACTGGAACGGTACTCAGGAGTTCGAGGCTCAGATTTCCGTTCGCGTCGAGGGTGGAACTGCACCTGACATGGCGATCTTCCCACAGCCTGGTCTGCTAGCAAAGTTCGCTGGCAATGGCCTAGTTCCTGCAAACGACAAGACTTCTGCATCGGTTGACGAGAACTACACCGCTGACTGGAAGACCTACGGCACCGTTGACGGCGTCTTCTACGGCACCCCACTAGGTGCAAACGTGAAGTCGTTCGTTTGGTACTCCCCAAAGACCTTTGCTGACAACGGCTGGGCGATTCCTTCAACCTGGGCAGAGCTTCTAGCTCTATCTGACGAGATCGCCGCAGGCGGCGCAGTTCAGCCATGGTGTGCAGGATTCGGCTCCGGTGACGCAACCGGTTGGGTTGGAACTGACTGGATGGAAGACCTAATGCTTCGCTTCCAGGACGCTGCAACCTACGACGCTTGGGTATCAGGCGAGCTTCCATTCAACGACCCTAAGGTTGCTGAGGTTCTAGCCGAGGCTGGCAAGATCCTAAAGAACCCTGCGTACGTTGGAGATGTTGCTTCGATCGCTACCACCACCTTCCAGGAGGGTGGAGCAGGCATCGTTGACGGCACCTGTGCAATGCACCGTCAGGCATCATTCATCGGTGGAATCTTGGCAGCAGACTTTGGTGCAACCATCGTCTCTCCTGAGGACACCACCACTGAGGGTGGAATCACCACCTTCTACTTCCCAGGTGTATCGGCTGACAACAAGCCAGCTCTTGGTGGCGGCGAGTTCGTTGGAATCTTCGCTGACCGTCCAGAGGTACACGCTGTTCACCACTACCTAACCACTGCCGCTTGGAACAACAAGAAGGCATCATTGGGTGGCTGGTTCTCCGCAAACCTAGGTCTAGACACCGCTAACGTGGCTGACCCAGTAAACAAGGTTGCTGTTGAGATCCTTCAGAACGCTTCCACCTTCCGCTTCGATGGCTCCGACGTGATGCCAGCTGAGGTTGGTGCAGGTTCATTCTGGAAGGAAATGACCGCATGGGTCGCAGAGAACAAGTCTGACAAGGCTGTTCTAGACGCGATTTACGCAACCTGGCCTTACTAAGGTCACCAGCAGTATCTGATTCAAAATGAAGCTCTGGGGTCCGTCTTTCGGCGGGCCCCAGAGCATTCTTCAGGCAGTTAGGATTCAAGAATGAGCTCTCTCGCTATCCTCATGGCAAGAAAAACCCCATTTGATGTGATCGCAGAGAATTTCACTCTGCTGGCGCTTGCTCTCTTGAGCTTTTCCGCAATTGTCTTTCTGATTTTCTTGCTTGGCTCCCGGTCTTCGGTAAAGACCCAGGAGTGGCTCAAGTACCTGGTGTTCCTAGTCCCAGCTCTGCTTCTGCTTTTGATTGGCTTGATTTACCCAACCTTCCGAACTCTGATCATGTCCTTTATGGATAAAGAGTCAGAGACCTTCGTTGGTTTTGACAACTACATTTGGGCATTCACTATCCCTGAGATCAATGTGGTTTTGGTAAACACCTTGATTTGGACTTTGACTGTTCCGTTGATCTCTACCCTTCTGGGGTTGGCGATCGCGTATATGACAGATCGCATGAAGCGACCTGCCGCAATCAAATCTCTAATCTTTATGCCGATGGCCATCTCATTTGTCGGTGCGGGTGTGATTTGGAAGTTCGTTTATAACTACCAACCACGTGAGGGCCAGCCGGAGATTGGCCTGCTTTCAGCAATCTTCAAAGCCATCGGGCTTACTCCTCCAAACTGGCTACTTGAGGCCCCGCTAAACACTTATCTTTTGATTGTTGTAATGATCTGGATTCAGACCGGATTCGCAATGGTCGTGCTTTCAGCAGCTCTCAAAAATGTCCCGGATGAAATCGTCGAAGCAGCCATGCTCGATGGCGCAACCGCGTTCAAGCGCTTCTATCTGGTGTCTGTGCCAATGATTCGCGCAACCATCGTCGTTGTGCTCACCACAATCATGATTGGCACACTGAAAGTCTTCGACATCGTTAGAACGATGACCGGTGGAAACTTCCAAACCAACGTGATTGCAAACGAGATGTACTCACAGTCCTTTAGGCAAATGAACTACGGACAGGGATCTGCGCTGGCGATCATCCTGTTCGTGGCGATCATTCCAATCATCGTTTACAACATCAGGCAACTTCGCCTAGAGAGGACGGAGCGCTAATGACTTCTCTAGTGAACAAGACCTCGGTCAAGGCCAAGGCAAAGAATATCTTTAGCTCGCCGATTGCGGCATTTGCAGCCTGGGTCATCGCGATTTTGTGGACCATTCCAACCTTTGGTTTGTTGGTGACATCAATTCGCCCGGAGAAGGACATCAACACTTCGGGCTGGTGGACGTTCTTCGCTAATCCAAACATTTCCTTTGAGAACTACACCCAGGTTTTGTTTGAGGGTTCGACCACTAATCCGCCACTATTCCAGTTCTTCTTCAACTCACTGGCTGTAACAATCCCTGCGGTTGTGTTCCCAATTACCTTGGCCGTATTCGCCGCATACGCGTTGGCATGGTTCAACTTCAAGGGTCGCGACTTCATCTTCTTTTCGATCTTTGCGCTCCAGGTAGTACCAATTCAGCTTGCCCTGATCCCTCTGCTCCAGCTATTTGCAAAGGGCGTTGAAATTGGGGGAGTCACCGTGATTCCTGATTTTGACATCACCGGAACTTACATTCCGATTTGGATTGCTCACACGATCTTTGGTTTGCCATTGGCGATCTTCTTGCTGCACAACTTCCTGGCTCAAATCCCAAGAGAGTTGATCGAGGCCGCCCGTGTCGATGGTGCTGGCTGGTTCACATTGTTCTCGAAGATTGTGCTGCCACTTTCAGTACCAGCGATTGCATCCTTTGCCATCTTCCAGTTCCTCTGGGTTTGGAACGACCTGCTCGTAGGACTTACCTTCGGTGGTGGCAAGAAGGAGGTAGCTCCTATGACCATTCGCCTTGCCGAGATGGTGGGTACGCGCGGATCTGGCTGGGAGCTACTGACCGCTGGAGCATTTGTTTCGATGGTCGTGCCGCTAATTGTGTTCTTTGCACTCCAGCGCTACTTCGTAAGAGGTTTGCTAGCTGGTTCCGTAAAGGGTTAGTTCAAAGCGTTAGCCAAATCGCGAAGGTAGTACGCACTCGACTTAGGCGTTCTCACCTGCGTCTTTGGGTCAACGTGAACGATTCCAAATCGCTTGGTGAGCCCTTCAGCCCACTCAATGTTGTCCAGCAGTGACCAAGCGAAGTAACCCCTGAGGTCAACGCCTTGGTCAATCGCATCTGCGCATGCGGAGATGTGGCTGGCGTAGTAATCCAATCGGTCCTGGTCATCGCACTGCCCGTCAACAAACTTGTCGTCAAAAGCACCGCCGTTCTCAGTGACAAACAGTGGCACACCCTTAAGGCGCTCGCTGGTTTGCAGCAAAGTTTTGGTCATGGAAGGAGCGTGAATCTCCCAGCCCATTTCAGTCCGAGGTTCTAGCGGGTTCATTTGACCGCCGACAGGAGCTCCCGGAAATAGTGAAAAGTCCTGTCCGACCGCTTCTGCCCCATGCGAGGATCCAGCCTCGATCACTCGGAACGGGGTGTAATAGTTGATGCCCAGCCAGTCAATTGGCTTAGCAATCTCTGAAAGTTGACTCTGCGAAACAAATGACCAGTCGGTGATATCCCTGGTGCGCTCAAGCAGTAGATCTGAAAGTCCACGACCAGACAAAAGATCTAGCCAGAATCGGTTCTGCAGCAAATCGACATAGTCCGCAACGTTTTCAACGCTTGGGCTGTCGGCAATCACACTGGTCAGGTTCAAGACGGTGCCAGCATTCTTTGCGCCGTTCTCGCGCAGGGCAGTCATGCCAGCTGCGTGGGCGGTCATTAGGCGATATGCCGCCTCTAATCCCTTAGCTGGATCTCCCAGCCCTGGAGCGTGAATCTTGGTGGCATAACCTAAGAATGCTGACACCCAGGGCTCGTTGAGGGTTGCCCAACGGTCCACTCGATCCGCATAGCGCGATGCGAGAAGGTTTGCGTAGTTGTAAAAGTCCTCTTCGATGCCTGGCTTGTTCCAACCGCCTTCAGCTTCAAGTTCGCTTGGCAAGTCCCAGTGATACATAGTCAGTGCTGGCTTAATTCCCCTAGACAGCAGGCCGTCAATTAGACGGTCGTAAAAATCGAGCCCCTTAGCCGAGGGAGTTCTTCCTCCGGGCATCACTCTTGGCCAAGAAACCGAAAAGCGATAGGCAGCAAATCCAAGCTTTGCCAGCAAGTCCAAGTCTTCATCCAAGCGGTTGACGTGATCGCAGGCCGGGTCAGCCTTGGTGCCGTCCTTTATGTTTCCCGGGACATCTGCAAAATCGTCCCAAATCGATCTGCCGCGGCCAGCGCTGTCTCCCTCGATTTGCCAGGATGCAGTGGCGGCTCCCAGAGTGAAGTTTTTTGGAAAACGAGAAGCTAGTTCCTGTGGCGAAATTGTCATGTTTTCAGTCTAGGACTGCAGCGCCCCCAGCAGGATTCGAACCTGCGCTCCCGCCTCCGGAGGGCGGTGCTCTATCCCCTGAGCTATGGGGGCTCAGATTGAGGTCAGCCTAGCATTTGCTTGCTGGGCGAGCTCTTGAAGGGCAGCGCCTAAAGCAGCTCACCGTAGTGTGGCGGGTGGAGCGGTTTTTTCTAGCCCACCCTCGACAAGGGATTCCTCTAGGCCAATAGGCCTCGAGCGGTATGATTTAGGCACCGCCTAACTCCACCGCCGGATTTTTCGCATTAGGACTCCTCGTGACCCCAGAGCAACTTTCTGAAGCCATTGTGCAAGCGCTCTCCAAGCTCAGCACTGCTGGCTCACTTGCGCTCGCTGAGGTACCGGGTGAAGTAGTGGTGGAGCGCCCAAAGAACCGCGATCACGGTGACTGGGCCACCAACGTTGCAATGCAGCTGGCGGGCAAGGCTGGACTGAAGCCACGTGACTTTGCTGAGCTACTAGCCCCTGAGCTTTCAAAAGCTGCAGGTGTTGAAAAGGTAGAGATCGCTGGACCAGGGTTTCTAAACATTTTCGTTTCTGATGCAGCGGCTGGAGCCCTAGCTAAGGAAATCGTCGAAGCCGGTGCTGCTTTTGGAAAGTCAACCGAACTCGCAGGCGTCAAGCTGAACTTGGAGTTTGTATCAGCCAACCCAACAGGTCCAATTCACCTCGGTGGAACCCGCTGGGCGGCAGTTGGCGATTCGCTCGCCAGGATTTTGGAGTTTGTTGGCGCTGAGGTTACTCGCGAGTACTACTTCAATGACCACGGTGCGCAGATAGATCGCTTTGCTAGGTCTTTGGTTGCTGCTGCCAAGGGTGAACCTGCGCCGGAAGATGGTTACGCAGGGCAGTACATCGTTGACATCGCCAGCCAGGTCACCGCATTACACCCAGACATCCTCAAGCTTTCGCCAGAAGACGCTCAAGAGCTATTCAGGGCTACGGGCGTTGAGCTCATGTTTGAGCAAATCCGCGCTTCTTTGCATGACTTTGGGGTTGATTTTGATGTCTACTTCCACGAAAACTCGCTCTATGAATCGGGTGAAGTTGAGCGCTCGGTAAATCTCTTGCGCGAAAAGGGTCACATCTTCGAAGAGGACGGAGCAGTTTGGCTTCGCTCAACAACCTTTGGTGATGACCGCGATCGAGTTGTGATTAAGTCCGACGGTGAAGCGGCGTACATCGCAGGTGACATCGCTTACTACCAAAACAAGCGTGCTAGAGGCTTCGGCCGCTGCATCTACATGCTCGGTGCCGACCATCACGGCTATGTTCCAAGAATGATGGCGCTCTGTGCAGCCTTTGGCGATAAGCCAGGGGAAAACCTCGAGATCTTGATTGGCCAGATGGTGAATCTGGTTCGCGGTGGCGAGCCAGTAAGAATGTCCAAGCGTGCCGGCACAGTGGTAACCATGGAGGACCTCGTGGACTCGGTTGGCGTTGACGCCGCTCGTTATGCGTTGGCTCGCTCCTCAATCAACTCCTCGCTCGATGTTGACCTAGAGCAGCTGACCAAGAAAACCAATGACAACCCTGTGTTCTATGTGCAGTATGCGCATGCCAGAACTAAGCAGGTTGCCAAGAACGCTAAGTCTCTCAATGTGGACACTTCCGAATTTGAGCCCAGCTTGCTTGCCCACGCCAGTGAGTCTGAACTGCTGGCAAAGCTAAGCGAGTTTCCAAGGCTGGTATCTCAGGCTGCACAGTTCCGCGAGCCACACCGCGTAGCACGCTACCTAGAAGAGGTGGCGGGTAGTTACCACCGCTGGTACGACAACTGCCGAGTAACTCCAATGGGGGAGAACCCGGTTGAAACCATTCACCGCACCAGGCTTTGGTTGAATAACGCTGCCGGAACAGTTCTGTTGACTGGCCTTGGACTACTGGGTGTATCTGCCCCAGAGCGGATGTAGTGATGAAGAATTCTCTGGCCCCAGATTGGCTTGCCGAGGCAGCAGACCTCAATGCATTGGATAGCCGAGTCTGGCCACGCACTGCTCAGCGCGATGCAACAGGTGAACTTCACATCGGTTCGGTCGGCGCTCGCGAATTGGTCCGTAGGCACGGGTCACCGCTTTATGTAATCGATCAAGAAGACTTTGAAGCACGGCTGCTTTCAGCCAAGCGGGCATTTGGTGAGGCTGCTCAGAAGCATGGCACCAGCGCGAAGGTCTACTACGCATCAAAGGCACTGCTGACTATAGATGTGGTCAAGTGGGTTGACGCTGCTGGGCTGTCAATTGATGTTTCCACTGGGGGAGAGCTTGCGGTTGCGCTTGCGGCTGGAATCCCTGGAGAGCGAATTGGCCTGCACGGTAACAACAAGTCCCTTGTTGAAATCGGTCGAGCAATTGCCGCTGACGTTGGCGTAATCGTTATTGACTCCGAACTAGAGATTGAGCGAATCGCATCAGTTGCCACAGCTCAGGGAAAAACCCAGGCTGTTCGCTTGAGGGTCAACTCCGGAGTTCACGCCCACACCCACGAGTATTTGGCTACCGCTCGCGAGGATCAAAAGTTTGGAATTGCTATTTCAGACGTGGCTGACTTGGTGGCCAAGATTCGCTCACACTCGCACCTGAAGTTCCTGGGATTGCACTCTCACATCGGCTCTCAGATTTTCGTGGTCGATGGGTTCATTGCTGCTGCAGAGCGCTTGTTGGAACTTCACGCACAGCTGCTTGCAGGTGGAGATGTTCCAGAGCTGAATCTCGGTGGTGGCTTCGGCATTAGTTACACCAGTGCAGATCACCCAATGCAGCTCTCTGAAATGGCCGACCGAATCACCTCAGCTGTGGCGCAGAAGTGCAAAGAGCTCGGTATCCAGATTCCTAAGCTCGCTTTTGAACCAGGACGAGTTATCGCTGGACCGGCCGGGATCACTCTTTACTCGGTCGGAACCATAAAGGATGTGCAGGTCACCGAGGGTGGCTCACCTTCAGTCCGTCGATATGTGAGCGTGGATGGCGGCATGAGCGACAATGCCCGCACGGCACTCTACGAGGCGGAGTATTCAGTAGTACTGGCCTCTCGCAACTCCTCGGCAACCGGGGCATTGGTGCGAGTGGTTGGGAAGCACTGTGAATCCGGAGATATCGTTGTTCGCAACGATTACCTCCCATCCGATGTTGCGGTAAACGACTTGGTAGCTGTTCCTGCTACCGGAGCGTATTGCTTCTCCCTATCCTCTAACTACAACTTCTTGACGCGACCAGCAGTGGTAGCGGTCAAATCAGGCAGCTCTCGAGTTTTGGTGAAAGCTGAGACGGAGCAGGACTTGCTCTCTCGAGATGCTGGCTACGAATCAGGCAAGGCAGGCTAATGCAAACCGCTTACCGTCCAATTCGAGTCGCTCTGCTCGGAGCCGGTTCTGTCGGCTCCCAGGTCGCGCGACTCCTAATTGAAAACCGTGATGAGCTTGCTCAGCGAGTTGGAACCGATGTTGAGTTGGCTGGAGTTTTGGTTCGTGACCCAAATCTCACGCGTGACGCAGTCATTCCTAAGAATCTGCTTACATCCGATGCAGAAAAGTTGATACTTGGCTCTGACATCGTGATTGAACTTCTCGGGGGCATTGAGCCTGCCAAGACATATGTTCGGATGGCGCTCGAATCTGGAGCCGATGTTGTAACAGCGAACAAAGCTTTGATTGCCGCTCATGGTCCAGACCTTTTCGATTTAGCGGAGCAGCTCGGCGCACAGCTTTATTTCGAGGCAGCAGTAGGTGGGGCAATTCCTATCATCCGGCCGCTTCGAGAGTCGCTTGCTGGCGACAAGGTAAATCGCGTCATGGGAATCGTGAATGGAACCACAAACTTCATTCTCGATCGGATGGAATCAACCGGTGCTGACTTTGATGAGGCTTTGGCGGAAGCAACCGCCCTTGGATATGCCGAGGCAGATCCAACAGCCGACATCGAGGGCTTCGATGCTGCGAGCAAGGCTGCGATTCTTGCCTCCCTCGCGTTCCACTCCGAAGTTCCAGTTGAGAAGGTTTACCGCGAGGGCATCTCGGCTATCACCGCGATCACAATCGAGACAGCGCGCCAGGCGGGCTACACCGTTAAGTTGCTTGCGATTTGCGAGAGAGTTGGCGAGGGTCTGGTTGCCAGAGTGCACCCAACTCTCATCCCACTAACCCACCCATTGGCAGCCGTGCGCGGTGCTTACAATGCAGTATTTGTTGAAGCAGAATCTGCTGGACAGTTGATGTTCTACGGCGCTGGTGCCGGAGGAACCCAAACCGCTTCTGCGGTATTGGGCGACCTAGTTTCAGCGGCCAAGCGTCACCTAGCGGGCGGTCCTGGACTATCAGACTCTGTCCACGCCG
>ERZ1022724.115-NODE-115-length-20340-cov-19.770126_pt1 | contig 20340 bp, 15 predicted proteins | sample MGYA00521091_ERZ1022724 | MGnify/ENA primary metagenome ERZ1022724 (study PRJEB33162, sample SAMN09537610) | freshwater metagenome | isolation source: freshwater | place: Canada:Alberta | collected 2017-07 | study: EMG produced TPA metagenomics assembly of the... | reverse complement strand
GCTTCGGTGGGGGTGGCGGCGGCGGGCTGGGCTTGCTGATGACAATCGGGAAGATGTTCGGCTTCAAGGGCATCCTTGCCTTCCTGGTGCTGGGCGCGGTCGCGTGGAAGATGGGCTTGGTGGATCCGAGCATGTTGTTGGGCGGGCCGCCGATGAGTGGGCAGCAGGCGCCCGTGCAGGTGAGTGCTGCGGAAGAGGAGCAGTATCGGTTTTCCAAGGTGGTGTTGGCGGATACCGAGGACGTGTGGACCGCGGAGTTTGCGCGGCACGGACGGAAATATGAGCTTCCGGGGATGAAAATCTATCGGGCGCGGGTCCAGACGGCATGTGGCACGGGGAGTGCGGCGATGGGGCCGTTTTACTGCCCGGGGGATCGGAAGGTTTATATCGATCTGAGTTTTTATGATGAATTGGCACGGACTTTCAAGTCTCCGGGCGACTTTGCGCAGGCTTATGTGATCGCGCATGAGGTGGGGCACCATGTTCAAAAGTTGTTAGGAACATCCGACAAGGTGGCAAGGATGCAGGGTCAGCCGAATTACAATGAGTTCTCGGTCCGGCTGGAGCTTCAAGCGGATTTTTATGCCGGAGTGTGGGCCCACCATACCCAGAAATACCTGGAGCGGGGTGACATCGAGGAGGCCATGCGGGCGGCCAATGCAATCGGTGATGATGCGATCCAAAAACAACAACAAGGCCGGGTGGTCCCGCATTCGTTCACCCATGGCACCTCGGCACAGCGGATGCGCTGGTTTACCAAGGGGCTGGAAAGCGGAAAAATCGAGGACGGCGATACGTTTACCATGGCGTATAAGGATTTGTGAGTCGCTGGGGGCAAGGTCGAGCTTGAATCTTTCCCGGCGAGCACCGACAAGAGCGGGGCCATGAACTTTGATTTTGACACGCTGATCCCTCGTCGCGGAACGGGCTGCATCAAGTATGACCGCCGCGCGGATCTGGACCCCTTCTGGGTGGCGGACATGGATTTCGCCTCGGCTCCGGTGATCATCGAGGCGCTGCATCGGCGGGTGGATCACGGGGTTTTCGGCTATGCGCAGGCGCACGATGGCTTGAACGAGGCGATTTTGGCGTATTTGAGGGATCGGCGGCGGGCGGGCGTCCCGGCGGAGCAACTTGTCCACCTCGGCGGCTTGGTGCCGGCGCTTTCTTTGGCAGGCCGGGCGTTTTGCAAGGCGGGTGATGCGTTGATGACCTGCACGCCGGTCTATCCGCCATTCATCGGAGTGCATCATGATGCCCATGTTTCCCTCATCACTGTCGATCACGTGTGGCGGGATGGGCAGTGGTGCTTCGACTGGGAAGCCATGGAAAACGCTGTCACAGCGGAAACCCGGGTGTTCTTGTTGTGCAATCCGCAGAATCCGCTCGGGAGGGTCTTTTCTGGCGCTGAGATTACCCAGCTTGCGAAATTTTGTGAAGCTCATGATCTGGTTTTGGTTTCGGACGAGATTCACTGCGACTTGATTTTCGATGAGGACCGCACTCCTCACTTTTCCGCGCTCAATCTGCCGGAGTCGCTGGCGAAACGAACGATCACCCTGCTTTCTCCCAGCAAGACCTGGAACATCGCGGGGCTTGGATATGCCTTTGCGGTCATTCCGGATGATACTCTCCGCCGTAAATTCACCGCTGCCCGGGGTCATACCCTGAGTGAGATCAACGCCCTCGCCTACTACGCGGCGGAGTCCGCCTACCGCGATGGGGAGCCGTGGCGGCTTGAGTTGATCCGCTACCTTCAAACCAACCGCGATGTTTTGGTGGATTTCATCCACAGCCGTTGCCCCGGACTTACCGTGGCCGCAGGGGAAGCGACTTATCTGGCATGGATCGACGCGAGAGACTTGGGCGTGGAGAATCCGGCGCAGTTTTTCGAGAAAAAGGCAGGGCTTTTTCTATCCGACGGCGCTTACTTCGGCTGGCCCGGCTGGATCCGCTTCAACTTCGGCTGCTCCCGCACGCGAATGCTGGAAGGCTTGGAAAAAATCGCCCGAGCCATCGGCTCCTAGGACGCGAGGGTTCTCGATCAAGCCAGCCAAGGGTTGATGGTTTTCACCTCAGGGGGGAAATCCGCCGTATTCCAGGTGACGACTACCAGGTGATGGTGGATGGCGGTGGCGGCAATGAGACTGTCGAGCACGTCCAACTCAAGGCCTGCTGCTTGGTTCTTTGCGTAGAGCTCACCCCAGGTTTCCATGACCGCGGCATCGACGGGCAGACAGGGCTTGGGCAGCTCCTTGCAAAGCTGCGATACCCATGCTTCAAGCGCATCCCTCCGCGCTCCCCGTGGCATCAGGTGGATTCCCTTGCGGATCTCTCCAAGGGTGACGCAGGAGAGGTAGCTGTCGGCAGCGTGTTTTTCACACCAAGCTCGCACCTTGGGATCAGGGTTCCGGGAGGCAGCTTCAGAAACGACGTTGGTATCGAGGAGATAGGCCATGATGGTTTTGTGGAGTGGATCAATGCTGCCGTGCCGCCTGCTTGTCGCGCGGGCGGACGATTTCCCCAAGGTCCTCAGGGCAATCACGCAAAAGATCGAGCAGCGATTTGCCAGGTGCGATCGCCCGCTGGTACTCGGCGGCGGAAATGATCACGACTGCGGGTTTTCCGTGTTTGGTCACGGTCTGCACTCCTTCCTTGAGCGCGAGTTCCACCACCTCGCTAAAACGATTTTTAGCATCCTGAAGCTGCCAGCTTTTCGAAATCATGGCCGACCATCACTCAATCAAGCTAGATTGTCTAGCCCGAAATTTCTCGCCGGTGTCGGACAAGCTCGGTAACTTGTGCCGCGAGGGCGCGAGGGTGATGCTTGCGCCCCTGCATGGGATTTTTTCGCCTGCGTTGACATCTGCCCGCGGTCGAGTCACGTTCCCGCGCATGGACACGATGAAACTTCTTCTCGGCGCGACGATCGCCCTGCTCCTTGGTGCGCTCGCCGTATCTTGGCAGGGGTTGAATACCAACGTGAAAAACACCTCACCTGACGAACTGGCCCGCCTGCAAGCCCAGATCAAGGAATTGCGCGCCGAGCAGGATAAGCTTCAAATGCAGAAGAATTTACAGATTCTGCGCAGCGAACCCATCGCGCCCCCTTCCTCCAGTGCTGAAATGGAGGCGATGAAGCTCCAGCTGGCGCAAAACAAACTCGCGCTTGAGCAAATGGAGCTCAAAAAACAAAACGAAGAGCGAGATGCCAAAACAGAAGACGCGGAGGAACTCCTGCTCGATCAACGGAAACTCGAAAGCAAAGATGGCGAACTCCGCCGCGCCCGGATGATCAGCGATGCCCTGCTGATGGGCCGCGTGAAGGAATACGTCGAGGACGCCCAGTATGGCGGATTCGTCACCTTCGAGGTGATCATGCCAGAAAATGTCCAGACCGGCACCATCCTCGCCATCCGCCGGAAGACCGGGATTCTCGGGCAGCTCAAGGTTTCCGACATGACTGCGGAAGGCGCCATCGCCAATCCCCTGCCCGGCTTCGGGGATATCAAACCCGTGCCTGGTGACGAACTGATCTTGCCTCCCCAGTATTAAAGCCCCATACGACCCCGAATTCTCAAATCCGCATTATGTCCACTACAGTAGGCCTTATATCCCTGGGTTGTGCCAAGAACCTGATCGACTCGGAAGTGATGATCGGCCACCTCGCCGAGGCGGGCATGGCACTCACGCCCGATCCCGAACTTGCCGACGTCCTCATCATCAACACCTGCTCGTTCATCGACATGGCCAAGCAGGAGTCCATCGACGCCATCTTCGGTGCCGTGAAGGATCGCTCGGAAGACCCCGACCGCGAGCGTCAGAAAATCATTGTCGCAGGCTGCCTTTCGCAACGCTTCGCCAAGGACCTGCCCGGCATCATGCCCGAGGTGGACGCCTTCATCGGGCTGGATCAAATCACCAAGGTCGCACCGATCATCGAGAACTTGTTAGGCAAGCAGAACGACGCGGAAGTGACCAAGGATGAGGGTCCTGCCGCGACGGATGATCCAAGGGATTTCGTCACCTTGAAGCCCAAGTATGTTCCGGACTACACCACGCCGAGGTTCCGGCTCACGCCCGACCATTTCGCGTATGTAAAAATCGCGGAGGGCTGCAACCACACCTGCACGTTCTGCATCATCCCGACCATCCGCGGCAAGCATCGCTCGCGGACGCAGGAGTCGGTCGTGAGGGAAGTCCAGGCTCTGGTCGCCTCCGGGGTGAGGGAAATCAACCTCATTTCCCAAGACACCACCTATTTCGGCATGGATCATTGGGAGGGCAAACGCCCGACGCCCAGCTCACCGGTGGATTCCAGCCGCGGTGAGTCGCTGTCCACGCTGCTGCGGGAAATCAACAAGATCGAGGGCGATTTCTGGGTCCGCCTGCTTTACACCCATCCCGCGCATTGGTCGGACGAGCTCATCACCACCATTGCCGAGTGCGACAAGGTGGCCAAGTATGTGGACATCCCGCTGCAACACATTTCCGACCGGATGCTCACGGCGATGAAGCGAGTGACCACCGGGGACTACATCCGCGACCTGCTTCGGCGGATGCGCGCGGGAATCCCGGGATTGGGGATACGTACGACGTTCATCGTAGGATTCCCGGGCGAGACCGAGGAGGATTTCCAAGAATTGCTGGAATTTATCGAAGAGTTCCGATTCGAGCGCGCCGGGGTTTTCCAATATTCCAAAGAAGAAGGCACCCGCGCCCACAAGATGGACGGCCATCTTCACCACGCCACCCGCAAAAGCCGCTGGTCACGGGCGATGTCCGCCTTGCAACGCATCGCCTCGGAGACGAACCAAGCACAGGTCGGCAAGTCCGTGCGCGTGCTTGTCGAGCAACCGGGCGTGGGCCGCACCGAGTGGGATGCCCCGGAAATCGACGGCTCCGTGATGGTGGATGAGGCGATCCCCGTGGGCGAGTTCGCCGAGGTGACCATCGGCGACTGGCGCGGATACGACCTCGTCGCTGCCCGCTAATTTTACCCAGACTTCACCATGTGGAAAGGCCGCTTCTCGCAAGACACCTCCTCGCTCGTCCAACAATTCGGCGAGTCCATTTCCTATGACTGGCGCTTGTTCCCGCATGACATCGCGGGCTCCATCGCCCATGCCCGCGCGCAGAATGCCGCCGGACTTCTCACGCATGAGGAGTTCTCGGACATCGAATCCGGGCTAAAGGAAATCCTCGCGGACATCCAGGCTGGGACATTCGAGTTCAAGACCTCGCTCGAGGACATCCACATGAACATCGAGTCCGAGCTCACCCGCCGCATCGGCGCGGCGGGCGCGAAGCTGCACACCGCACGCTCGCGCAATGACCAGGTTGCCACCGACACCCGCTTGTATGCGCGGGCTGAGATCGACGGCCTTCTCGGCGCGATCACCGGCCTGCAAAAGGCCCTGCTCGACCGTGCGCGGAAATACGCCGCGACCGTGATTCCGGGCTACACCCATCTCCAGCGCGGCCAACCCGTGACCGCTGGCCACCATTTTCTTGCCTACGTCGAGATGCTCGCGCGGGACAAGTCCCGTTTGAACGACTGCCGCAAGCGCCTGAACATTTCCCCGCTCGGCTCCGGAGCCCTTGCCGGATCGACGATCAATCTGGATCGCCACGCCATCGCCAACGAGCTTGGATTCGATGGTGTCACAACGAACTCCATGGACGCCATCGCCGATCGCGACTACATCGCCGAGCTGTTATTCGTCATTTCCCTCTGCGGTGTCCACCTCTCACGCTTGAGCGAGGATCTGATCCTCTGGTGCACGGCCGAGTTTGCGTTCGCTTCCTTGTCAGACGCCCACACCACGGGCTCTTCCTTGATGCCGCAGAAAAAGAACCCGGACGTTTGTGAACTCACCCGTGGCAAGACAGGCCGCCTGGTGGGCAACCTGATGAATCTGCTCGTCGCCGTCAAAGGTCTGCCTCTCACCTACAACCGCGACTTGCAGGAAGACAAGCCACCGTTGTTCGACTCCGTGGACACGCTCAACCTGATTCTCGCGGTCAACACCGAGATGATTTCCGCCATGGAGTTGCGCGAGGAAAACTGCCACGCCGCAGCCTCCGACCCCATGCTGCTCGCCACGGATCTCGCGGATTACCTGGTGAAAAAGGGCATCCCATTCCGTCACGCCCACGAACTCGTGGGCAAGGCCGTCGCGGAGGCGATCGCCAGCAAAACACCACTCGACCAGCTGGATCTGAGCAGCATCGACCCTGCCTATGGCCCGGATGCCCGGGAGGTCTTTTCATTAGAGCGCGCTTTGGAATCCCGCACCAACCCGGGTGCCCCGTCGATCTCTAACGTCACCGCCGAGATCGCGAAATGGGACGCGCTTTTGAAGTGACGCCGCGGCCGTGACGCGGTCGGGGCTTGGATGTTTTTCGCATCGCCAACCCTTCGCCGTTTTCAGACATTTCCTTGCCGAGTGCCACCTGCGTCCCATGAAAATCGTCTTCCGCGTCAACTACCACACCGTGCCCGGCCAGGCGCTTTGGCTGAAATACTCAACGATTCTCGATTCCAAGGGCGTCTGCTTCGACCAGACCGTGCCGCTTCACTGGATCAACGATCAACAATGGGAAACCGCTGTGGAACTCCGTGGAAAAGGGAAATTCCGAATCGAATACGCATACCAAGTCCGGCAATCCCCCAACAACTTCTCGCTCGATGAGTGGCACGCGCCGAGACTTTGTGAGGTCGATCTGGACGCCCATGACGCCTTGGTGTTGTTAGATTCCTGGTGCTCGGCGGGCACCGTGGACCATGCGCTTGAGACCACAGCGTTCCGCGCGATTCTAGCACCGCGCGGGCCCTACCAGACACCACCCGTCCCGCAGGAGGCCAACCATACCTTTCAGCTGCGCATGACAGCTATACCCGAGGGGCAAGTCCCGTGCATTATCGGCAGCGTTCGCGAGATCGGCGATTGGGGATGGCACTCGGCGGTCCCCATGCAGGAAGTCGCAGCCAACCTCTGGCAGCAACATGTCTATCTGCCGGCGGATTGGCAAATCGAGTATAAGTATGGACTTTATGATCTCAATTTGAAGTGCGTGGTGAGCCTTGAGTTAGGAAACAACCGGCGGCTTCCGCCCCATGCTTATTCGCCACGACAGTGGACCTATATTAAAGATGAAGCCTACGCCCGTGACCACCAATATCTACCTCACGGCGCGGGAGTCGCCCTGCCGGTGTTTTCACTTCGCAGCGAGGAAGGCCTCGGGGTCGGTGAATTCGCGGACCTCAAGCCGCTGGCCGACTGGGCCCATGAAGTGGGGCTAAAGCTAATCCAGATTTTACCGATCAATGATACCACGTCTTCGCATGACTGGACCGACTCCTATCCTTACTCGGCCATCAGTGTGTTCGCACTGCATCCACTCTACCTGAGGATCGATGATCTCTCCTACTCCATGCCGGCCAGCTTTCAAAAAGAGCTGGCGGATGCCCGCAAGCGCCTCGATCCCCTCGCCCAGGTGGACTACGAGCAGGTGATGCGGGTGAAGACCAAGCTTACACGCCAAATCTTCAACAAACACCGCACGGCGATTCTCAACAGCGAGCCATTCAGGAATTTCCTAACAGCTCATGGCGAGTGGGTGATTCCCTATGCGGTTTTCTGTGTGAAGCGCGACCATTACGGCACCGCGGATTTCAGCCGTTGGGGGGAATGGGCAACATTTGATCAAGAACAGGTCAATCAACTCGCCGATCCATCCCATCCGGATTGGCCGGAACTTGCTTATCATTGCTGGCTCCAATCTGAGCTCGACCTTCAACTCACGGATGCGGTGAAACACCTTCATTCCAAGGGCCTGGTGCTCAAGGGGGATCTCCCCATCGGCATCGACCGCCAATCCGTCGATGCCTGGTCCGTCCCCCACCTTTTCAAGATGGATGCCCAGGCCGGAGCCCCCCCGGATGCCTTTGCCGTAAAGGGCCAGAACTGGGGGTTCCCAACGTATAACTGGGAGGTGATGCAAAAGGATGACTATGCATGGTGGAGTTCAAGGTTTGCACACCTGAGTCGTTACTTTGATGCCTATCGCATCGATCATATTCTGGGATTTTTTCGGATCTGGCAGGTGCCCTATGATCAAGTTGAGGGAATCATGGGATACTTCGACCCCGCCATGCCCATCCACATCGATGAAATCCGCAGTCGGGGGATTCATTTCAACTACAATCGCCACTGCCGTCCCTATATCAGGGAAGAATTCCTGGGCGAGCGCTTCGGAGATGCCGCACACGAGGTCAAAGAGCGTTTCCTGAATGATTGTGGAAACGGTTTTTTCCACCTCAAGGAGCCATACTGCACCCAGCGCCGGATTGTCGGATTCTTTGCGGAAAACCCGCACGACGCCTTCATCAAGGAAGGCCTTCTTGATTGCGCGAGCGAGGTATTGTTCTTTGAAGTTCCGGGCTCGCAGGGCACGCAGTTTCACCCGCGCTGCACCATGCAGACGACCCGTTCCTATCAGGAATTGGATCCGGACCAGCGCCGGCGGGTGGAGGAGCTATACAATGATTATTTCTTCCGCCGCCAGGAAGAGTTCTGGCAGGCACGCGGCTTCGAGAAGCTTCCCGCCATGCGCAAGGCCAGCCCGATGCTGCTGTGCGGTGAGGATCTCGGCATGGTGCCAGCCTGCGTTCCCGGCGTGATGCACGAACTGGGCATCCTGTCCCTCGAGATCCAGCGGATGCCCAAGACGCACACCATCGAGTTCTTCGATCCCGCGAAAGCCCCCTACATGAGCGTCGTGAGCCCATCCACCCACGACATGCCTACCTTGCGCTCATGGTGGAGAGAGGATTCCGCGACGACCGCGCGTTTCGCCTGGCAAATGTTAGGATCCGCATTCCCGACACTGGAGCTTTCCGGAGAAGTCGCGTCCCGGATCATCTGGCAGCACCTTCAATCACCGGCCATGTGGGCGGTTTTCCCCCTGCAAGACCTCCTGGCCATGGACGAGACGCTCCGCAACCCGGATCCCGAGTCCGAGCGCATCAACGTGCCCGCCATCATGCCCTACTACTGGCGCTACCGGATGCATCTCAGCCTCGGCGAGCTTGCCACCGCCAAAACCTTCAACAAACAACTCAGCCGCCTCATCCAGGCGAGCGGCCGTTAAAGTCGCAAGAAATATCATTTTTTCACGACGATGCCTTGACCCAACACAAAATGGGGGACTACCTTGCCGCGCACTTTAAGTGTCAGTCCACGATTTTCGCCCCTATGAATATTCACGAATACCAGGCCAAAGAGCTTTTCGACCGCTTCCAAGTTCCCAGCCCCAAAGGCAAAGTCGCAGGGACTCCCAAAGAGGCCTATGACGCCGCGACTTGGCTTGGAGTGAAAAACTTCGTTGTCAAAGCGCAGGTCCACGCCGGCGGCCGCGGCAAAGGGGTGTTTAAAAATGGCTTTAAAGGCGGGGTGCATCTCGTCGATTCCGCAGACTCGGCACGCGACATCGCCTCCAAAATGCTCGGCGAAGTTCTGGTCACCAAACAAACCGGCGATGAAGGCCGCCTGGTGCGCAAGGTGATGGTCGCCGAGTCGGTTTCCATCAGCAAGGAGCTCTACCTTGCCATCTTGATGGATCGGGAAAGCTGCCAACCCGTGATCGTGGTCTCTACCGAAGGCGGTATGGACATCGAGGAAGTCGCGGAAAAGACCCCTGAAAAAATCCTCCGTGAATACGTCAACCCGCTCGCAGGTCTTCAGGCGTATCAAGTTCGGAAGCTTTGCGAAAACCTCGGCCTCCAGACCACCGCCCGCCAGTTTGGACGCCTGCTTCACTCGCTTTACAAACTCTTCATCGACTGCGACTGCTCCATGGTCGAGATCAATCCGGTGGTCATCACCACGGAAGACCACGTCTACGCCCTGGATGCCAAGTTCAATTTTGACGATAACGCCCTCTATCGCCACCCGGAAATTTCCGCAATGCGCGACAAGGAAGAGGAGGACCCACGCGAAGTGGCGGCGGCGGAATATGATCTCAACTACATCGGCCTCGACGGAAACATCGCCTGCCTCGTCAACGGCGCAGGACTCGCCATGGCCACCATGGACATCATCAAGCACTACGGCGGGGATCCTGCCAATTTCCTCGACGTAGGCGGCGGTGCTTCCAAGGAACAGGTCACCGCAGCCTTCAAGATCATCCTCGGAGATCCAAACGTGAAGGGTATCCTCATCAACATCTTCGGTGGCATCATGGACTGCAACATCATCGCGGAAGGGGTCATCGCCGCAGCCAAGGAAACCGGCCTGCCCATTCCGCTCGTGGTGCGACTGGAAGGAAATAACGTTGAACTCGGAAAGGCCACGCTCGCCGCATCCGGCCTCAACATCGTCTCTGCCGACACCATGGCCGATGCCGCTCAAAAAATCGTCGCCGCAGTCGCCTAACCTTTCCCACCCGAATCTCTAACGCACTTTCCCCATGTCCATTCTCATCGATGAAAACACCAAGGTCTTGATCCAAGGCATCACCGGCGCATTCGGAGCTCGCCACGCCTCGCTCTCACTCGCTTACGGCACCCAGGTGGTCGCGGGAGTGACACCGGGAAAAGGCGGGCAAAAATTTGAAAACGTCGTCCCGATCTTCGACACCGTCGGTCATGCAGTGCAAGAAACCGGTGCTACCGCTTCAGCCATTTTCGTGCCGCCCGCCTTCGCGGCCGATGCCATTCTCGAAGCTGCCGACGCCGGTGTTGAGCTCATCGTCTGCATCACCGAGGGGATTCCCGTGATGGATATGATGCGGGTCAAGGCCATGCTGGTCGGATCCAAATCCCGCCTCATCGGACCGAACTGCCCCGGCCTCGTCACTCCAGGCCGTGGTGAAAAAAGCCACGGCGGCTGCCGCATCGGCATCGCTCCTGGATACATCCACAAACGCGGAAACGTCGGCGTGGTATCACGCTCAGGAACTCTCACCTACGAGGCCGTCTGGCAATTGACCCAACTCGGTTACGGCCAGAGCACCTGCGTCGGCATCGGCGGAGATCCCATCAACGGCACCAACCACCGCGATGTCCTGGAAATGTTCAACAATGACCCTGAGACGGAAGCGATCATCATGATTGGCGAAATCGGCGGAAATGCAGAAGCAGATGCCGCTCGATGGGCTCAAAAACATTGCAAAAAACCCATCGCCGGCTTCATCGCCGGAGCCACCGCGCCTCCAGGCCGCCGCATGGGCCACGCAGGCGCGATCGTCGGTGGAGAAGAAGACACCGCCGAGGCCAAGAAGCGCATCCTTACGGAGTGCGGTATCGCCGTCGCGGAGACCCCGTCGGAAATGGCAACGACCCTCCTCACCCGCTGGGGAAAATAATCCCGCAAAACCCGGCACTCACCCTGCCGGATCCCATCGAGCGGAGCCTCGTTCCTCCTCGACTCCCACCTTGACCTTCTTTGTCGGATTGCCAAGCTCGTTGATCTTGCTCTGATGGATGTTCAACATGCAGTCATCACCGGTGGTGGTGGGTCACTCGCCGCAGCCATGATGCGTGCCATGAGCACACCGCTCTGGCAGCTAGAGGCACCCACCCGCTCGGAACTGGACGTGACGGACGCCGCAGCCGTCGATGCTTACTTCAAAGATCGTCCTATCGACCTACTGGTCTGTGCAGCCGGAGCGGTGGCGGACGCTCCATTGGCCCGCATGGGTGAGGAATCTTGGGATCATATCTTCGCGGTCAACTATCAAGGCGCCGCCGACTGCGCGGCCGCTGTTTTACCGACGATGCTGCGCCAACAACGCGGACACATCATCCTGATTTCAAGCCACTCCGCGCTGCATCCGCCGACCGGCCAAGCCGCCTACGCCAGTGCCAAAGCGGCACTTCTCGGGCTGAACGCCACCTTGGCCAGGCGCTACGGGCGCCACAACATCCGCGTGAACACGCTGCTGCCCGGTTTCATCGAGTCCCGGATAACCGAAGCCGTCAGCGCATCCCGCAAAGCGGAAATCCTTGAAAAACACGCGCTGGGACGCCTCAACGATGCCGCCGCAGTCGCTCGGTTCGTTGCGTTTTTACATACCGATCTGCCCCACACCTCCGGACAAGTGTTCCAGCTCGACAGCCGCCCTACGTGAAATTGTTATCTTCACAAGGTTGCACATGACTGAAAAACCATTTTAAATGGAGCGCCGTTGGCATCTGAACCTAATAAAACACCACATGAAAATTACGAAAAACACTTTCACAAACGAAGAAGTTGTCTTGGATTTCCACGAGTATGAAGCTTGCCACTTCACCAACTGCCGCTTTGTCGTTCTCGGTTATGGGCCATTCGCCTTGAATCAATGCGAAGTGACCAACTGCGAATTTTCCTTCGCCGGTCCCGCCGCAAGCACCATCCAGACGATGAGCATGATCTATCACAACATCGGCGAGCAAGGAAAGCAGCTCATCGAAGGAACCTTCGAAAGCATCCGCAACGCCGGCGGTAACAAGCCTGCCTGAGTGACCCGTGTTCCGACTTCGGAACCCTTCATCAAGCCGCCGTCTCGGCTCTCGAAAAACCCAAACCCACCCAACCGAACCCTGCTCCGTCCCCATCACCCTTGTCGCGCCCGCGACGAGAGTGGTGGGGATTCTGCTAAATGGGCGGGATTCTACTGGGAGCGCGGATCGGAGTCCGCGCATTTTGCCAGGTCCTCATCCGGCCCTGGTGGATAGTATTCCTGGTACATCCGCTCCGAAAGTCTGGCAGCATGGGCAGGCGTCTTCATCCGGGCGATCTGGTAGCTTGCGACCAAGCGAAAAATCATCAACACGCGCCGTCCGAAGTTCTTCCCCCACTTGTTGGCAGAGAGCGTCCATTCCCTGCCCAGATAGACCACGCGCCCCTGGCCCGCCAGGCGGATGCTGACTTCCACATCCTCCATCAGCGGTTGTGCGGGAAATCCTCCCGCTGCGTCCAAAGCTGCGCGGCGGATCACCATCGTTTGATCGCCAAACGCGACCCCGCCGAAAACGACACGCGCTTCATTGAGCGCCTCAATCCAAAGAGTCCCGGGGCTACAGCGGTCAAAACGTTGCCCAAAAACCAACAGCGATGCATGGGGGTGACGGTCCACAGCCGCGGAGATATCACCCAACCAACCCGGCCGCGGTGTGCTGTCGGCATGGACAATCATCACCCACGGGGTGCGGGTGATGGAGATTCCCGCGGCAATCTGATTTCCCCGCCCCCGCGCAGAGGGGATGACCCGGAGCTGCGGTTGCTCGAACTGCGGGACCAAACCCTCGTCAGATCCCCCGTCCACGATGACGAATTCGCAGCTTGCTCCAGCCTCCTGCCGTAGCGTGGCGATCAAGGACCGCAGCTCCACCCCCACATTGAGCACCGGGAGGATGATGGTGAGCTGGAAGGGTTCCGGCTGGAACCGCCGGAGCTGTCTCCGGAAAACGAAATGCCGATGCTGTGCCAGCCCTGCAAGCAGCCAGGGCAACCAAATCACCGCCGTAATGCCATGGCCATAGCCCCACCAACCACGATGGGCCTCTGTCCACCAAGCTATGAAATAACCACCCAGGGTGATCGAGAGCGTGGACCAGGCGAAGGAAGGCCGCAAGGCAACCAGCGGCAACAACCAAGCCACATACCAGAAATGCACGATCGGCGAGCAGGCCAGCAGCCCACCCAGCATCGCCAGCATTCCATCCGCCCGTGCCAGGCCACGCCAGCTTGCCATGCAGATCGCCAGCACCCAGCCAGTAAAGACGAGGTTGCAGAGGGGCCTCACGATTTCCAGGTCCAGCCCGGTGCTTGCAAGCAAGGTATGCAGAGGACCGTTGAAAGCTCCGGCGCTCGCAAACGTCTTGACCCCAGCCACCCACTCGACGATCCCGCTTGAAAACGGCAGGCTTGGCAAAATCACCACCAGCAAAAACATCCAGATCCCCTGGGCCAGCCTGCGAGTCAGAAAAAATGGAAGCAAAACTAGACAGACTAGCTTGATTTGAATCGCAAGTCCGAGCCATAGCCATGCCGTGCGCTGGCCCTTTTCCGCTGCGAGCAAGGCGGCTAGCATGGCGGCAATCATCAGACTGTCAAAGTGCGCCTCAGCGGCGAATGCAATCAAAACGACGGGGTTGAACGCGTAGAATCCAGCCCAGCGGATCGGCAAGCCTTGGCGGCGCAGCAGGGCGAGCAGCAGCAAAAGCGTCGCGCCATCCCCCGCCAAGGCCAGCACCTTGAAGCCTGCATGGCCGGGTGCCAGCACCGTGGTCGCCGCCATGATCCACTGGGCACCAGGAGGATACGCCGTCGGCCGATCGCGGTGATTCATCGCTTGCCAAGTGGCATCCCGGCGGTTTTTCCACACCTCAGCGCTGGCAGGTGCTGAGTAGGGATTCCCACCATCCCGGACGAGCTGACCTTCCCAGAAATAGCGGTTCACATCATCCGAGACAGGAGCAGGCCAAAGAAGAAGACGCAGAAAAATCGCCGCAGCAAGGACCAGGCGGGCGGCCGTGCGGTCGCTTGTGTTGGGAAAGAAAAAAACCAAGCCGAGCATTCCAAGGCCACCGCAGGAAAACATCGCCACCCGCAGCAGTGGTGCCGCATCCAAGGTCGGAAACAAGCTCCAACCGCAGCAGACAAGAGCCACCCACCCCAGCACCGTGCTCCAGACCCAGCCACGCATCTCAGACACGGCGCTTGGTTTGGAGTTGTTCACGCAAGCTGGACCATCCCACAAGACTGAATCCCACTACGTAGAGCGTGAGAAAAGGAAGGATCGCATAATTCCCACTCCACCCATGAACTAGGGCAGTGACCGCGCAATACAGCCCAGCCAGGATCTCCAACAGCGGAACACGGTTCGCCACAGGACGGTAGGTCTTCAGCACTCCAGCGCCACGCTTGGGCGTGCGAATGAAGCCGCTCTTGATGCCGAGGAGCGCTTCGAAAACCGCCCGCGTGTTTGATATGCAGATTCCAAAGCCGACCAACATCAAGCCCGGCAGCATCAAAATCCGTCTCCGCCAGCACTCGGGATAAAGGTGATACTGGCTGGTGATGTAGAGAGCGCTCGGGCCCAAAGTGGAGGCCAACAGCAGAGTCGCGGAAACCAGAAACCACCGCTGATCCCTCGCTCCGTCAAGATGATGCGCTGCCGGCAGGGCCAACAGCGCCACCGCCAACATGAGCGGATGGGCGCAGTAGTGACAAAGATGAAAGACCGACTGCAACTTGGCGAAAAAATCCCGGTCCGACCGGAAAATCCCCGGCAGCAACTTCATGGCCGTCTGAATCGAGCCTTTCGCCCAACGGAATTGCTGAGCCTTGAAAGCCGCGTAGGTATCAGGCAGCTCCGCAGGTACCACCACGTGCGACACATACTCCAGATGCCAACCTCGCAACTGCGCGCGGTAGGATAGATCCAGATCCTCCGTCAAGGTATCCGCCGCCCATCCGCCCGCGTCCTCGATCGCTCTCCGCCGCCAGATGCCCGCGGTACCATTGAAATTCAGAAACAAGTGATTGGCCGAGCGGGCGGTCTGCTCGATGGCGAAGTGGCCGTCGATGCCCACGGATTGCGCCCCCGTCAGCAGGGAATGCTCGCGGTTCAGATGACCCCAACGGGCTTGGGCCAGCCCGGTTTGTGGATCGCCGAGGTGCGGCAGCAGGCTGCGGAGAAAATCAGCGGCCGGGACGAAGTCGCTATCAAAAATAGCGATCAACTCACCCTGCGCGGCTGGCATCGCGGCAGCCAGCGCCCCGGCTTTGTAACCCTGGCGGACATCGCGCCTGAGCACATCGATCCAGACCCCGGTGGCGCGGATTTCCTCTGCGATGCGATCGACCAGCTCCCGGGTTTCATCCGTGGAATCATCGAGAACCTGGATTTGATGAAGATGCTTCGGGTAATCCAAGGCCGCGACCGCCCGGATCACCCGCTCCGCCACGTTGAATTCGTTATAGAGCGGGATCTGGGTGGTGATGACCGGCAGATCGGCCGCCGCCCCCGGGGGATGGGCATGGTTCCACGCCTCTTCCACCGTCTTTTGCCGGCTGAGCGTTTCCCTAGCCCGGCGGGCGAAGAGTCCAAGAAGCACGTAACCGTTCAGCCCGTAAAAAACCAGCCCCGCACTCACGGCCAGATAGAGGGCGAAGGAGATGTCAAAAAACCAATGAACCATGATCAATGCTTGGCGGGGTGCTTGCGGCGCTCGGCAAGTTGCACCAGCGACGCGGGCAGCGTATCAAAGATTTTCTCAAAGCCATCATCGGTTTTCGCACCAAGCCTGCCGAAGGAAAGCACGCCGGTCGGGCAGCTTTGCACACAGGCGGAGCAACGCACGCACTCCGGGTCTTCCATCGGCTTGCCCTTGTTGGCGAAGGCCATCACATCGATCCCTTGGTGACAGACCGAGGTGCAGACGTTGCAGGATATGCATCGATCCTTATCCGCGAAGATTCGGAAGCGGGTGAATCGGGCGTAGATATGCATCAACGCGGCGAGCGGACAAGCGAAGCGACACCAGATCCGGCCGGAAAAATGGAAATAAAACGCCACGCCTAAGATCCCGGCCAACCACAGGTCCACCAGGTAGGAATAGTTCAACAGCGGAATGCTGTAAAGCAGCCGCTTGAAGAGCCCGTCCAGACCACTGCTTGGAAAAATCCAACCGACAATGCGCACGGCGAGGATGATGAAGGCGAAGGCCAGCACCCCCTGGCCGACCATGTTGAGCTTGTTCCAGAACCGGCCGTGCGGCATCTTGTGGCGGTGCGCGTCGCCCATGGTTTCCGCCAGTGCGCCACAGGAGCAGATCCAGCCGCAGTAGGCTCCTTTTCCCCAACGCCAGACGATGAGCGGGATGATCACAAAGGTCTGGATGAACCCGAGGATCAACCAACCCCAAAGCGGCGCGTCCGTGAATAAGTTGAAAACAAACAAAGGCCACGCGAGGATGAAACCAAAAGCCCGCCAATATTGATCCGGCGGAGTTCCGGGTCCGTTAGAGAGAAACGTTTCACCAAACCACTGGCCGATGCCGCCGTGGCTGAAGACTCCATTCGCGCCGAGGTAGGGAAGCACAAAATAGGGCAGAATGAACAACGGGATCCACTGCACGAGTGTTAGTGAAACCGTCTGGAGCTTCACATAGGGCGTCCTTCTACGCCTGATCCGCCGGATTCCGAAAATGAGAACGCACAGGCAGTAGGCAAGGGAGTAGTGGAAACCGGGGTCGGCAACGGCGGTTTTGAGGATATTTCCCAGGCTACCCGCGGTATCCCACCACCCATGGAGGCTTGAAAAAAGGTGGCCGGGTTGGGGATTGAGCCACGCAGGCAGCTGCGCGCCAAAAGGCAGCTTGCCGCCTTTTTTCCAATGATAGAGCCAGATCGAAAACAAAACGGCGAAGCCCAGCGTGATCCTGAAGGCCAGCGTCCGCTCCCCGCGGATCTGGATGCCGGAGCGGCGGAAAAATTCCAAGGGAGCCTCACGGCCGGTGAGCACGAAAACCTGGTCGTTGGCGATCACGGTATCGCATCCGTTTTCCCCGCACAGGGTAACCTGGGTGTCATCGATTTCCTGCACGTTGGTGCCCAGGTGGAGGCGGATTTTCCCCGCTTCCGAGAGTGCGTCGAGTCGGTCCAGATTGCCCGCCTTGGGACGGGAGAATTCCTTTTTGCGATAACTCAGGTCCACCGATGCGCCGGACTCCGCGAGGGAAATGGCAGCCTCCAAGGCCGAGTCCCCACCGCCGACGACGAGCACGCGCTTGCCCGCAAAGCCCTCGGAGTCGATCAGGCGGTTGCTCACCTGATCGAGGCCCTCGCCCGGCACGTTAAGTTTGCGAAAATTCCCCGTCCGGCCGATGGCCACGATGACGCGCTTGGCACGCACCGGTTCACCTTTCAGAACATGAAGTTCCAATCCGCCCTCGACCTGCGCGACCCGCTCGATGTGGGCAGGGATGGGCTCGATCCCGTGCCTGGCCTGCTGGGCGACAAGCTCGGTGAGAAGCTCTTCCTTGATGGTGCCGCGGAAGCGCATTTCACCCGCCGGCTCCATATCCGTCGGATAGGTGAAGATCGGTTTCTTCTGCGGGAAGTTCCGGATCGTCGAGAAAGCTTCGGCCGATTCATAGAGGCAAAATCGGAGACCCGCCTTGCGGGCCTCGATGGCGGCGGAAATCCCGGAAACCCCCGCTCCAATGATGGCGAGGTCCAGAACGGCGGCATCGCCACCTTTCGAAAAATTTTTTTCCGCGAGGATTTCCCGGACCGCCCGGGCTCCGGTGTCTGCGGAAAATTTAAGCAATGGCACTCCGGTGAGATCACCGACGATGCGGATGCCGGGGATGTTGCAAGTGCCGTCATCATTGACACGGGGGACTTTTTCGACGCTGCCGGCGGGCCATTTTCCATGAAGCCAGTGGGTGTAGGATTGGATGACGGATCGCATGGCGCTTGTTGGATTACCCGAATGGGAGCGGTGAACCGACTGCTTATTCGAATTTTTTCAGGACTGCGATCAAAGAGGCTACCAAATTGATCTGGAGTCTGCGCCTGCATTTGACTACACTTCGCCCGTGGATGGCAATCGTGTGAATCAATCAACCGCTCCGAGTGGTGTTCAAGCACCTGGCGCGGAATGGACTCCCGCCCCGACTTCATTCGAGCGCTTTACGGCCTGTTTCTAATGTCCACGAAAGCCACTTGGAAAGTAAGCGCCGCCGTGATGGCGAGCCGGGTCCTGGGTCTCGCGCGGGAGGTGATGTTTACGACGATTTTTGGCGCGGGTGCGGCGCTCGACTGTTTCCAGCTCGCCTTTCGGGTTCCCAACCTGTTGCGCGACCTGTTCGCCGAAGGAGCCCTCTCGCAGGCCTTCGTCACCACCTTTTCCAAGAAACTCAAGACGGATGGTGATTCACCCGCATGGGCGCTTGCGAACAAAATGATGACGCTTGCCGCCGTCTTTATGAGCCTCGTGACCGTGGCGGGCGTGCTGGCCGCGCCTTGGATCGTGGAGTTGCTCACCTCCTTCGCCCGTAGCGACGGAGGTCACCGCAGCTACAGCCCTGAAAACATCGCTCTCACCGTGACCATGGTCCGGGTCATGTATCCTTTCATCCTGTTGGTTTCTCTTGCGGCCTTGGTCATGGGGATGCTCAACGCCAAGAACATCTTCGGAATGCCTGCGCTTTCCTCGTGTTTTTTCAATCTCGGCTCCATGATCGGCGGGGCCGCGCTCGGCTACTGGATGGATCCGTCCTGGGGCCCGCAAAGCTTGATCGGCTTTGCCATCGGCGTGGTCATCGGCGGATTGGCCCAGCTCGTCTGCCAGTTCCCCGCCTTGTGGCAAGTGGGTTATCGATTTGCAGCAGACTTCCGCTGGCGTGATCCGGGCGTGCGCCAAATTTTGAAATTGATGGGACCGGCCGTCATTTCCTCGTCGGTGGTGCAAATCAACGTGGTGGTCAACTCGATGTTTGCCGTTCACGTCGGCGCCGGGGCCGTGAGTTGGTTGAATTGTGCGTTCCGGCTGATGCAGCTGCCCATCGGTATTTTCGGTGTCGCAGTGGCCACGGTCACCTTACCCGCTCTCGCCCGAGCGGCCATCGGCGGTATTTCCGGCGACTTCAGCCCGACATTGGCCAAAGGGCTCCGGTTGGTGGCCTTCTTGGTCATTCCCTCCACGATCGGCCTTGCTTTTCTCGCAGAACCCATCATCAGCCTGATTTACGAGCACGGAAACTTCACCGCTACCCAACGAGTGGAAACCGCCCTCGCCTTGCGGGCTTACGGATATGGGCTGGTCTTCTACGCCGCCCTCAAGGTCTTGCAACCAGCCTTCTACGCGATCGACAAGCGCTGGTTCCCGATGCTGGTGAGCTTTCTGGCGCTGGCCCTCAACGTGGGTTTCAACTACCTTTTTGTCATCGTTTTCGGATGGGGCCATGAATCACTGGCACTCACCACCAGCATCACTGCGGTGGTGAATTTCATCCTTCTTTACCTCGCCATGTCCAAGTTTGCGGGAAATCTTGGAACTGGGAAGCTCCTTGCGATGCTCGCAAAGCTCGGCATCGCAGGTGGCTTGATGGCGGGTGTATGCCTGCTTTCCGACGTGTATTTCTTTCAAAACCTCGCAACCATGAAGCTGCCTATCAAAGCCCTCGGGCTCGGGATCTCCATCGGGCTGGCCTGTTCCACTTACTTCTTCGCAGCAAAACTTCTACGCGTCGCCGAAGCAGAGGAAGCACTGGGAATGATCACCCGCAAACTCCGCCGCTAAATCGACTCCGCACAGCCCCTGGAACCAGGACCGCATTGC
>ERZ1022724.114-NODE-114-length-20389-cov-17.040917_pt1 | contig 20389 bp, 15 predicted proteins | sample MGYA00521091_ERZ1022724 | MGnify/ENA primary metagenome ERZ1022724 (study PRJEB33162, sample SAMN09537610) | freshwater metagenome | isolation source: freshwater | place: Canada:Alberta | collected 2017-07 | study: EMG produced TPA metagenomics assembly of the... | reverse complement strand
AGGGAACGTAGCTCAAAAGGTTACCGAGGGTTCGAATCCCTCCCGTTCCGCCATCTGGTTGATTACCAACACTTCGTGCGTCTCTTAGCGTATTCATGGGATCCATGCGTTACTGGTTTTGGTCGGTGTTGCATGTTTTCGCGCTGTTGACGGTCCGTTTGTGTGGAATCCGTCGGAAACCGGACATTTTTCTGTCGCGGATTGGTGCGTTTGAACCCCGGTCCCCACATGGCTGATTCTTCAACGGCACTCATCCATCATCTGGCGGGGTGGCTGCCGATTTCAAGATCCGAGTGAATACTCTTTTGGCTTGTAACAAGTTGAGTCGTTCAGGCAGGCACTCGTGAATTCTTTCAGATCCGCGTATCTCCAACCGCCCACCCGATGACAGAAGCTGATACTTGCCGGAAATTCGTCGTCCCTGCTTTGCAAAAAGCCGGGGCCGCGCAGATTTTTTTCTCTAAAATTCTTCAATGCTTTTAGTTGAAGCAGGTGGGGTGGTTATTGTTTGCTGTTAGTTTTGTGGTTTCAGGTAGGATTTACCGGATTCCCAGGCTTCGGAGATTTCGACGAGGACGGCGGGGGCGAGTGCCTTGAGAACCACTTCCAATTCGACATGCGCAGTCATTCTGCTTTTAGGGTCATGAAAATAGGGGAATGTGCTTTTGTGCGTACGACCCTTGAACTCCCCGATTCCCTGTTCCGCGAGGTGAAAGCCACTGCCGCTCGGCAGGGCATGCGTCTGAAGGACTACGTGACTGAGGCGCAGCAGGACAAGCTGGCCAAGCGGCCGACTCATGCGGAGAAGCCGTGGATGAAGTTCGCGGGGATCGCCGCCAATGACCGGGAAATGGTGGCGGAACTCAGGCGTGTCGTGCGACTCGTCGAGCTCAACCTCAATCGCCACGGTTGGAGCTGCGAGCGCCGGGTGATCCTCGTGCGCACGCTCAAGCCGCTCAACCCAAGCCCGCAAGGCAGCTTCCGGGAACCGTGCGAAGAAGGCTTCAGCGCCTACGCCACCGATCTAACACCCGAAGAGGCCGCTGCCTTCCAAGTTGTCGAACGTTACCGCCAGCGAGCGGATGCGGAGCATGTTTTTGATAAGATCAAGAATGGTTCCCCTAGAGATGATCGTCGCGAACCGGAGAACGCTCGCGCTGTCACTTTTCTCTGAGTGGTCGGGGCTTTGGTTTTGTTCGAACCGGGTGGGAAATAGATTTCCTCGGGGCACGGGTTCCGCTTTAAGTCTCCGCCATGGATGCGGTATTGTTAGCGGTGGCGTTTTTCTTCGGGTTGCTCGCGCAGCAACTGCGGCTGCCGCCCTTGGTGGGGTTTCTGGTTTCGGGCTTCGTGCTTCAGGCATTCGGCCAAAAAGGCGGGGACGCCCTGGGAGTGATCGCCGAGCTGGGCGTGACGTTGATGTTGTTTAGCATCGGGGTGAAGCTGCGGGTGCGGACTTTGGCGAGGCCGGAAATCTGGGCGGGCACGTCGTTGCACACGCTGGTGGTGGTGGGCTTGTTCGCGCCGGCGCTCGTTTTGGTGGCTGCCTTGGTGGGGCAGATGGCGGGGCTGTCATGGCAAACGGCCTTGCTGCTCGCCTTCGCCCTGAGTTTTTCCAGCACGGTCTTCGCGGTGAAGAGTCTGGAGGAGGCTGGCGACATGGGTGCCATGCACGGGCGGGTGGCGATCGGGATTTTGATCATGCAGGACATCCTGGCGGTGCTTTTTCTGACATTTTCCACCGGTAAGATTCCTTCGTTATGGGCGGTCGTGTTGTTGGCGGGCTTGTTGCTCGGGCGCAAGTGGATCGGCGGCTTGATCGGGCGCTCCGGGCACGGCGAGATGATCACGCTGTGCGGGCTTTTTCTTGCCTTGGTGCTGGGGGCGAGAGGCTTTGAATTGGTCGGGCTGAAGGCGGATCTCGGCGCGCTATTCATCGGGGTTCTGGTGGGATCCCATCCGCGGGCGAAGGAGTTGAGCAAGTCCTTGATGGGGCTGACAGATTTGTTGTTGGTGGGATTTTTTCTACAGATCGGCCTGGAGGGAGCGCTGTCGTTGCAAGGTGTATTGTGGGCCTTGTTTTTGCTGCTGCTGCTGCCGCTCAAGGGGCTTGCATTTTTCGGGCTGCTCACCCGGTTTCATCTGCGGGCGCGGACGTCTTGGATGGCGGGAATCACGCTTTCCACCTACAGCGAGTTCGGCTTGATCGTGATGGCGCTGGGGGTGGGGAAGGGCTGGCTGCCAACCGAGTGGCTGGTGGCCATGGCGGTCGCGCTGTCCCTGAGTATTCTGTTAGTCGCGCCATTCAGCCGCCGGGCGGAGGAGCTCTATGATCCGATCAGCGGCTTCCTCAAACGCTTCGAGACGAAGGGCCAGCATCCCGATGATCTGCCCATCGAGACCAAAGGTGAGCGCATCGCCATTTTCGGCATGGGAAGGGTGGGGGTGATGGCTTACAAGAACCTCCAATCACGCTTTCCTGGCCGGGTGATCGGCTTCGACCGGGACCCCGTAGCCGTGAAACTTCATCAAGAAGCAGACCGGAATGTGCTCTTGGCCGACGCCACGGACTCGGACTTCTGGGAGCGGGTGCGCGTGAATGAAAACATCGACCTCGTCGTGCTGGCGATGCCGAAACACGGTGCGAATGTGCACGCGGCGAAGACGCTCAGGCGGCATGGATTCGAGGGGGTGGTCACCGCCACGGGCAAGTTTGACGATGAGGTCCGGGAGCTTCGTCAGCTGGGGCTTGATACCGCTTTCAATCTCTACAACGAGGCGGGTTCGGGATTTGCCGATCATGTCGTGCAGGTGTTTTCCCAACAACGGCCCGACTTGACCAGTGCTTGGCGGAAAGCGGCGGTGGAGTAAGCGTGCTGAGCCCGAAATCCGAGGTTGGATCGTCTTGGGCGAAGCGGCGCCTGTTTCTACCGCTGCTGTCCCCTTTGTCATGCTGTCTCCGGGCGGCTCGGGCGGCAACTTCGGCGAAGTGGATCCTGGCCATTGTAAAATAGGGTCCAGCAATGATTTCCGTTTACTCAGGCCACCCCAGCTTGCGGCGATGTAGAGCACCGGCGTGCGGCTTGGAGTCGCGTTAGGCACCTTTTTGGCTACCGCTGCGCTGGAAGACGGTGCTGTCAAGATCGAGGCTGAAGCCCTCGGATGGCATGGACCAGCAGGGTGCGAGAAGGCATTTCCAAAAGGGACACTGGAACTCTCCGAGGTAGCCTTGGCGAAAACGGGTGAAGTGGTCTCGCACGATGTCTGTGCCTGGAAATCGCTTGATGTCTAGCAGGGAGTGGAGTGCTTTGCCCGCACGCAGTCGGTCGGTATGGGCGAGGCGGCGGGCACCTGCCACTGAGGCGAGCGGACTTGCCGTAAGGGGAAGACCGGGGTGCAAGAATTTTTCATCGTTTGGTGAAGGGGTGTGGTGTGCGGTGATTCGACACAACCCTTGTATCACATGTCTTGTAGCCGAACGATGCCCTATCCAATTTCGGATTTCGGGGTTTAAGACAGCCTCTGAGCCAGACCTTGGGGTTGCAGAAGATCGTTTGCTGGGTAAGCTCGGGGTGTGGAAATTCCCGAGCGCTTGGAACTCGCACTGCGCGATGGAACGCCCGCCATCGCGCGCCCTCTGGTTCCTGAGGATCGCCCCGCATTGGTGGAGGCATACCGGCGCTTGTCACCAGAAGCCAGATTCAATCGCTTCTGGACGCATACCGGCGAGGTCGTGGGGGACAAGATGCTTGATCGCGTGCTGGACCAGGATCCAGCGACTCATGTCACTTGGACGGTGCTTGATCCATCGAGGGAATTCAGTCCGCTGGGGGGAGCGAGTTGGTGGCGGGGTGGTCATGATCCCTCGGAAGTCGAGATTTCGTTCCTGGTGTTGGATGATGAGCAAGGGCGCGGCATCGGCACGCTGCTCCTGGCCATCATGTGGCTCACCGCATTCCGGGCCGGGGCGGAATCGATGGTTGGTTACGTGCTTGTGGAAAACCGCCACGCCGCCAACTGGCTGTGCGCCTGCGGTGCGAGCGGCGAGTGGGATGGCTACAAACTGATCTATCGTTGGAATCTTCATCATCTCGACGCCCTGCCTGAGACCCGGCCCGCCGCAGAGCTGGCAATGTGGCTTGCCACCCTCGCGCCGAAGATTCTCCCGTGAGGGTTTCGGGCTTCATCTCGCGTCGCATCCTGCGCGGCCACTCCTCCCAGCCGTGACTGGAGCGGCAGTTGATGATTGAATCTTGCGCTGGGAAAGAGAATGAATGTCCTGCCAGCCTTGAATTCATTCCTTCCTACCAACCTCTTCTTGTGAGCCCGATCACCATTTCCGCCGTTAAAGAACAAGCTGGTGAAGTTCCAATCTCCGCCGCGATCCTTGCCCAACTCCAATCCCGCAACGTCCGTGCGACCAAAGGCGGCAAGCCCTATCTCGAGCTTGCCTTCGCAGACTCCACCGGTGGGTTTTCTCTTAAAATCTGGTCGGACTCACCGATGTATGGGGCGGCCGAAGCACTGGCGCCAAACACGATCCTCCGCCTCGAAGCGGAATGGACCCAGAATCAGTATGGCGTGAATCCGAACCACCTCACCTGGGCCCATCTCGACGAGTCCGCCATCGCCGATTTCCTCGCCGGTGATCCCGAGATCCGTGAGAAACAAGACCGGGACTTTGCGGAAATCCGCCGTCTTTGTGACTCGATCGAAGACCCGCGGCTCCATGACTTGTGTGCACTTTTTCTCAGTCAGTTAGGGGATCGCTTCCGCCGCACCGCTGCGGCGAAGAAGAATCACCACGCCCGGCGGGGTGGTTTGGTCGAGCACGTTGCGCAGATGATGCACTCCGCCGATGCGCTGTGCCCCGTGTATCCGGAACTCAACCGCGACCTGATCCTCGCCGGAGTGCTGTTCCATGATTGTGGAAAACTATGGGAAAACTCTTACCCCGAGGATGGCTTCTCGCAGATCCACAGCATTCATGGTGAGATGTTAGGGCATATCCCTCTCGGTATCGAGTTGGTGAACAAGCTTTGGAACGATCTGTTGGATGGGGCGGAATCGGCGGATTGGAAGGCGCTCAAGCCATCCACCGAGATGACCCGCCTGCATTTGCTCCACCTCATCGGCAGCCATCACGGCCAGTATGAGTTCGGCTCGCCGGTCCTGCCGCGCACGCCCGAAGCCTTCGCCCTGCATTACATTGACAACCTCGACGCCAAGCTGGAAATGCTGCGTGATGCCTACTCCCAGTCCCACGAGCTGGTTCCCGGCATCTACGAGCGGGTTTTCCCTTTGCCGACGAATCTGGTCAAGCCCTTGGCGGCCTTTATTCCACCGCCGGACTCCGGGAGAGAGGACTCCGAAGAGAAAAGCTAGCCCATCGAAGGGGTCTCGTGGGATATTCAAGGGGCTGCCTGGCGGTTCAGCGCTTGGATGTCAAAAAAAAGAGCCGTTTCCCGCCGTCTCGGGACTTGCCGTTCCCCATGCTGTTTCTTATCTTGGCCGATATCTGCTGCAAGGAGCGGCCCTGTATACAAATCGAAATCATCCATGAGCACCCAAAAATCCTCATTCAATCACAACCAGGACGTGGTTCACAAGCCGTCCAAGACATTTTCCTCCAAGGCTCGCATTTCCTCCATGGCGGCCTACAAAAAGCTTTATAAACAGTCCATCGAACAGCCAGAAAAGTTCTGGGCGCGCGAGGCGGAGGAGCTTGTCTGGCAAAAACCGTGGTCCAAGGTGCTCGATTGGAAGGCGCCGAATGCCAAGTGGTTCGAGGGCGGCAAGATCAATGTTTGCGAGAATTGCGTCGATCGTCATGCCGTTGGCCCTCGCAAAAACAAGGCTGCCATCATCTGGGAGGGCGAACCCGGCGACAAACGCGTCATCACTTACGGCCAACTCCAAAAGGACGTCTGCCGCTTTGCCAATGTGCTCCAGAAAAATGGCGTGAAGGCCAAGGACCGGGTGCTCATTTACATGCCCATGGTGCCTGAAGCCGCAGTGGCCATGCTCGCCTGCGCCCGCATTGGCGCGGTTCACAACGTGGTTTTCGGAGGCTTCGCGGCAGAAGCCATCGTCGACCGCCTCCAGGATTCCGGCGCAAGCATCATCATCACCGCTGACGGCGGCTGGCGCCGCGGGAAAGTCGTGGCACTCAAGCCTGTGGTGGATGAGGCGCTGGCCAGATATGATCAGGTCAGCCGGGTCATCGTGCTCAAACGCTGTGGTAACGAGATCGCCATGGACGCCGCGCGGGATGCATGGTGGCACGACGAAGTGGCCACGGTCCCTTCCAAGCACGTCGCCAAGGGCTTCGACTCGGAGCACCCGCTCTTCGTGCTCTACACCTCGGGCTCGACCGGCAAGCCAAAGGGCATTCTCCACACCTCGGGCGGCTACCTCACCGGCACTTACTCGACCTGCAAATACATCTTCGACATGCGCGATGACGATGTTTACTGGTGCACCGCCGACGTTGGCTGGATCACCGGCCATTCCTATATCGTCTATGGCCCACTGGCCAACGGAGCCACTCAAGTGATGTATGAAGGTGCTCCAAATGCCCCGGATTTCGGGCGGTTTTGGAAAATGGTCGAAGAATACGGCGTCACGATTTTCTACACCGCTCCCACTGCCATCCGTGCCTTCATCAAGGCGGGGGACCAATTTCCAAACGCCTACGACCTCTCCTCGCTGCGCCTGCTCGGCTCCGTAGGCGAACCCATCAACCCGGAAGCCTGGAACTGGTACCACCAGAAAATCGGTGGCGGTCGCTGCCCGATCGTCGATACCTGGTGGCAGACGGAGACTGGCGCGATCCTGATTTCCCCGCTCCCCGGCGCAACCCCTTGCAAGCCAGGCACCGCAACCCTGCCATTTTTCGGCGTGGATGCCGTGATCCTCGACGATGCAGGCAAGAAGTGCAAAGCCGGTCAAGACGGGCGGCTTGTGATTCGTAAGCCGTGGCCATCCATGATCCGCTCGATTTATGGCGACAAGGAGCGCTACAAGTCCACCTACTGGTCGGACTATCCCGGATTTTACACCGCAGGAGATGGTGCCCGCCGCGACAAGGATGGAAATTTCTGGATCATCGGCCGCCTTGACGACGTCCTCAATGTCTCCGGCCACCGCCTCGGGACTGCCGAAATCGAAAGCGCGCTGGTCTCCCATCCCGCCGTCGCGGAGGCCGCCGTGATTGGCCGCCCGGATGAAATGAAAGGCCAGGCAGTGGCTGCCTTCGTCACGCTCAAAGCGGGCTTTGAAGAATCGGAAGCCCTTTGCGCCGAGTTGCGCAATCACGTCGGCAAGGTCATCGGCGCCATTGCCAAGCCGGACGACCTCTACTTCGCACCCGGCCTCCCGAAAACCCGCTCCGGTAAAATCATGCGCCGTCTCCTCAAGGAACTTGTTTGCACCGGCAAGGTCACCGGCAATGTCACCACCCTCGAAGATCCGTCCATCATCGAGAACTTGCAGCGCAAAATTGCCCCACATCCTGCACCATGACTTCCTCCCGATACATTGTCGCCCGGGTCGCTCAGGCTTTCGGTTATTTCCGGAAAAGCCAGCGCATGGGCGACGCCGCCAGCGAGATGCACCTGCTCCGCGAGGCGGAAGCGCAACTCGGAAAAATGATCTGGGAAAAAGTCGAAAATGTCGAAAAACTCTCCGTCGAATACTGGAACCTCCGGAAATTCATTAAAGAAAAACAAGAGGTCGATCAAAAGCTTGCCCAAAGCCAAGCCATGCTCGATCAGGCTCACGAAGAACGGGCAAACACCCTGAATCGCAGCCCCGAGGAACACCAGGAATACGTCGAACAACGCATCGCACTTCTCGTCGAACTCGAGGACATGGCGAGAAAACGTGATCAAATCGTCCTTGAAGCCCGTGAAGTCCGCCGCGCCTATGACGGGATGAAGATGAAACTCGAGGTGCTCACCCAAGAGCATCTTTCCACCTCGGCAAACGCAGAGCAAATTCAGCGCGTAAAGGATCAACTTGCCGAGTTCAAAGTGAAGTTCGCCGACCTCAAGGAACAACGCATCCAGATCGGCGACGCCATTGAAGCGGGTGACCTCAAAGTCGATCAAGTGGATCAGATTCTGAATCAAAAGAAACGCGAACGCATCGACCAAGCCTCCGAGACCTTCCAACTCATCAGTGAAGGTAACAAGGAAATCTCAGCCCTGAGAGCGGAAAGTGGTCTGCTGGATACTCAAATGCGTCAGCTTTACGCCGAGATCGGCCGCTACGTGAGCCGCAATGCCCATCTCGACCCGGCCTGCGCCGCCGCCGCCACCGACCATCAGGGCTTGATCGAAATCATGCGCGCGCTGCGCCGTTCCATTGCCTTGAATCATCGACTCGCCGGCACCGCCTGAGCCAAGGCTCCCCCCAAGGAGCGCGATCTCCCGACCCGCCGCAGGCTGGCTCCGGACACCGTTGCACGCCTGTCACCTCGCAGGTGGCTGCACCGCTTCGCATTGACTAAGTGCGGCGCAAAAAAAGTTCTGATCCCGGGGTGACTCACGAGCCGCTGTTTTACCTCGGGGCGCGAATCACCCGCCGGTTGGAGAGCCCCACGTCCAGACAAGGGGACTTCCTCGTCCATCGACGGGCAATGGGAGCGGGTGATCCCGCAAGACGATGGATCCCGAGCATCCAACCGCTTCGCCAGAATTCGCATCATTGCCGCGCATGGCGCCTGGTGAAGTCTGAGTCCGATCCCCACGCCTCGTCACCATTCAATTCCATATAGTTGATAGTAAGCGAATATTAACGATATAACCATAGGCAAATCCCATCCTACGTGATTGCGTAGCTATACCATCTGAGTCAGATATTGATAACTTAGGATCCGTTGATGACCTGATTTGATTAACTTCATCAAATCCTTGAAAGTTCAGGTTATCAAGAAAGCCAATCCTCACCCAGCCAAGAAACAATCCGATGTCAGCCAAGCCAAATCAGCTTCAAGCACGATTTTTGCTCTTTTTCGGGTGGTGTCTGTCCGGAATCCTGCTGCTGACAGCGCCGTGCCATGGTCAGACACTCTATCAATTCGGGAATCCGACCAGCGATGAGCAGTTATACATCGAGTTCATCAACCGGGCGCGCGCGAACCCCACGGCGGAAGGGGTGAGGCTGGCGAACACAACGGATCCCGATGTGTTGGTCGCTATGAATTTTTTCTCCGTGAACAGGACCATGATGCAAAGCGAGTTCGCGGCGATTCCTGCGGCTCCGCCGCTGGCCCCCAATGCGAATCTGACCACCGCCGCGCGCGGGCACTCGCTTTGGATGCTCAATACCGCCACCCAGTCCCACAACCAGGGCACGGCCAACACCCCGGCGTCACGGATCACGGCAGCAGGCTACTCATGGGCCACCATCGGCGAGAATATCTATGCCTATTCGAAAAACACATGGTTCGGCCACGCCGGCTTTCAAGTGGATTGGGGAACCGGCGGAACCGGCGGGATGCAGGCCGGGCGTGGGCACCGGGTGGCGATCCACAATGCCGCGTTCCGTGAAGTCGGAGTCGGAGTGCTGCACGGGACCAACGGTGCCGTAGGCCCCCAATTGGTAACCCAGGATTTTGGAAGACAGTCATCGAACCCCACTTTCGCAACCGGCGTTGCCTACTACGATCTCAACGGAAACAATTTCTACGATCAAAACGAGGGGATCTCCGGCCTCACCGTCAATGTCAGCGGGGCCTCCCACTTCTGCAACACCGCCATCGGTGGGGGGTGGGCCGTTCCCGTCCCCTCGACCGCTGCCACCCGGACAGTCACTTTTTCAGGCTTGAACGTGAACCATACGTCCAACCTCACCTTGGCCGCGAATACCAATGCAAAGCTCGACCTGAGAATGACTTACAGCCCTCCATCCATCACAAGCCAGGCAACGGCGGTGGCTGGCAGTCCCCACCAACTGGCGTTTACCAGCGTGGGTGGTGCCGCGACCTATGAATGGAATACCTGGGGAATGACCAACGCCGCTCCTGAAAACTGCAACAGCGCTTCCACCATCACCTCCTCGACGACCGGAACCTATAGTGTGTTGAATACTGCTGTTAGGCAAGAAGGCACGGGCTCCTTCAAACTCGAAAACTCAACCGGAGCCAATCAATGGTTTCAACTGAACTCCCTCTACTATGGCGGTTCCTCACCGTCGATTTCCTTCCAAAGCAGTATCCGCTTCGCGGCAATCGCGGAATCGTTCAAGGTCCAGGTCAGGGAGGAAGGCTCGACGGCATGGGTGGATGTCTTCAGCCAGAACGGAACCAACGGCGCCGGCAGCACGGCGTTCACACTCCGCACGGCGAATCTTACAGGTATGGCGGGCAAGGCGTTCCGCATCCGCTTTCTGCTGAACAGCAGCGGGAGTTATTATGCGTTTTCCGGTAACTTATACGGATGGTTTGTCGATGCGATCCAGTTTTCCGGAGTCTCATCCCTGCAGGGCAACATCAGGCAGACGCTCAATACCAACAACGGCAGCTTCACCCCCGGCGCCGGGACCTTTCTCATGGCTGTCGCACCGGTCATCTCCGATCGTCCTTTCACCCCTGCTTACCAAACCCTCGTGGTAGCCCCGGCGACCCAGCCCTCGATCACGACCCAGCCCGTCTCCGTGACCATCAACCGCGACAGCAGCGCGGTGTTCAGCGTGGTTGCTACAGGCAGCGCTCTTGCGTATCAGTGGTTCCAAGGCGCATCCGGAGTCACCAGCCAGCCGGTTCCCCTGGCCACCTCAAGCTCCTACACCACACCCGGCCTCGGCGCGGATGCCAGCTACTGGGTCCGCGTGTCGAATGTTGCGGGAAGCGTGAACTCAACTACCGCCACCGCCACGGTGGTGATTCCTCCGGCCATCATCGACCAACCTGCTTCCACCCAGATCTTGCGCGGCCAGTCCGCCACACTCGCCGTAGAGACGACCGGAACCGCTCCGAGTCTTCAATGGTTCCAAGGAAGCTCGGGTGATACCACGAAGCCGGTATCCGGGGCCACCTCCCCGCAGCTGGTCACGCCGATTCTCACCGAAAATGCGGCTTACTGGGTTCGCGCCGCCAATGCCGCGGGGGTCGCTGCTTCTGATGCTGCCGTGGTCACCGTCACCGATGCGTTCACCAACTGGGCGCGCAATCTTGAAATCTCCAACGGCTTGCCTGAAGGCACCATTTCAAATGCGACGGGAGATGCCGACCACGACGGCCGGAGCAATCTCGTCGAATACGCCTTTGGAACCTCTCCCGTGACGGCCAACGAGCCCGCACCCCGCATGCCCGTGCCGGAAACCACCGAGACCCACTTCATCCTGCGCTACCAACGTGACACCGCCTTGTCAGGAGTGCGGATCACCCCGGAGGCTTGCCCGGGCCTGGGTGACTGGAAGGAACCCGGCGCCATGGAGGGATTCACCGATATCTTGATCTCCACGGATGGAACCATCGAAACGCGCGAGGCACGTTTGCCACTCACCTCCGGCGGCAACTGCTTCATGCGGATGAAGGTAAGCCAGCCTTGATCCAAATATCCGTTAGCCCGGCATCATGTAGCCGAGCAGCGAGCCCAGCCTGTCACGAAGCTTTCCTCTCGGAACGATCGCGTCCACCAGACCATGCTCCAGCATGAACTCCGCCGTCTGGAATCCCGGGGGTAGATTCTGGTGTGTCGTCTCCTTCACCACCCGTGGTCCGGCAAAGCCGATCATGCACTTTGGCTCGGCGAGATTGATGTCGCCGATCGTCGCAAACGAAGCGGTCACGCCACCCGTCGTCGGATGGGTCATTACCGAGATGTAAGGAAGCTTCGCCTCCGCCAGGCGGGCCAGCGCACCGCAGGTTTTTGCCATCTGCATCAAGGAAAGCATCCCTTCCTGCATCCGTGCGCCCGACGATGCGGAAACGATGATGACGCCTCGTTTTTCGACGATGGCCATCTCGATGGCGCGGGTGATTTTCTCTCCTACCACTGACCCCATGGAACCTGCGAAGAACTTGAAGTCCATCACCGCGATCATCGCCCGCTGACCCTCAATGGCGAGGCGTCCGCAGACCACGGCATCGTCCAACTGCGTCTTCCCCCGGAGAGCGGCGGTTTTCTCGGCATAGCCCGCAAATCCAAGCGGGTTTGCGGAAATCAGGCCGATCTCGGTCTCCTCGAACGAACCAGGATCCGCCAACAAGTCGATGCGCTCGCGTGAATCGATGAGGAAATGGTGACCACAGTGCGGGCAGACGTGCTGGTTTTGCTTGAGCTCGATGGTGTGGATCAAGGCCCCACAATCCGGACACTTCACCCAGAGGCCTTCTGGCATGTCTTCACGTCGGTCTCGGCTGCGTAAGCGGGGTTTGCTGAAAATGCCCATGGAATTGGAAAGGTAAGTATCTGGGACACGTCGCCACCGCAACGCTCCCGTGCAAGCGACGCTAGGCGGGCCTGAAGGTGAGGACAATCCTCTTTTACACAGCCTACCCATTCCAGGTGATTTTCACTCCCACCGGCAAATCCCACTCGGTGACACACAGGGCTTGTCAAACCGCCGCGCTTGGAGAACATGCCAATGCTTGCTGGACGCTGCACCGTCCCGCACACCGCAACATCATGTATTTTCTGGGGATTGAAATCAGCCACAGTGGTAGCCGCGCGGTTGCCTTGGACCTCGAAGCGGCGGTGATCCGTGCCGAGGCCGTGGTCCCGCATGACTGGATCGAAGGCCTGCCTGCCGGCTATCGTGAGCAGAATCCCGCCCAGTGGATCGACGCGGTGGACCGTGCGGTGCGTCAGTGCCTCAGCCTCTTGGGTGACCAGAAAAGCCGCCTCGCCGCCATCGGCGTCGCCGGACCACAACGCGGGCTCGTGATGCTGGACGAGGCGAACCGCATCATCCGACCGGCAAAACTTGCAGGTGACGTGTCTGTCAAGCGCCAAGCGGATGAAATCGCCCGCGCCTTCGGGGGGGCTCCTGGGCTGATCGAACTCGCCGGCCAGGCCCCGGGGGTGGATTCCGCCGCAGCGGAGTGTCTGTGGCTCAAGAAACACGAACCCTATCATTTCCAGCGGGCGGCGAGTCTTCTCACCGCGCAGGATTTCATCGCGTATTGGCTAACCGGTGAGCGGGCTACCGAACCAGGCAGCGCTTCAGGCACTGGGCTGCTCGACATCCGCACGCGCAAGTGGTCGGCAGACTTGCTCGATTTCATCGATCCAGGGCTCATCTCCCTGCTCCCTCCCATCGGTGCGTCCGATCAGCCAAGGGGTCTGTTGCGTCCCGTTTTGGCCAGGGAATGGGGAGTCTCCGAGATGGTGCAAGTCGGTGCAGGCAGTGCCTCACCCATGTTGGCGGCGCTCGCCGCCGGCTGCGTCACCCATGGCACGGTGGCCGTGGATCTGGGGGCCACCGGCGTCATCGTCGGTGTCGGGGCCGCTCCGGTCATCGATTTCCGCGGTGAAATCACCCCGCTGTGTAACGCGACAGGAACCTGGCTCGGCCTTGCGACCACCCAGAACATCGCCGTCGCCCCGGAGGTCTTCCGCCGTCATTATGGCTGGAGCGCTGAGAACTTTGAAACGATGGTTGCCAGTGTCGCTCCGGGCGCTGACGGGCTGTTGTTGCTGCCTTATTTCAATGGGGAGTCGATTCCCCGGCTCCCGGATGGCACCGGTGTGCTGCACGGCATCAACCCGGGGAATTTCACTCCCGCCCACATGGCCCGGGCCGCTGCGGAAGGGGTGGCGCTGGGACTCGGATACGCCATGAGCCGCCTGCGCGAACTCGGCTTCGACCCCTTTGAAATCCGCCTTCTGGGCGCCGGCTCGGCCAGTCCGGTCACGCGCCAATTGCTCGCAGATGTGTTCGGCGCACCCGTCGCCACGGTCTCCAGTCGCCAGGGAGCCGCAGTCGGCGCCGCCATGCAGGCGGCTGTCGCATTCTTCCACCAAAGTGGCGAGTCACTCGGGTTTGAGGAAATCGCCAGCTACCTCGTCTCCGGCGATCTGGAATCACGCTGCGACCCGAACTCCCAGACACACCAACTGTATCAGGAAATGATGTCGCGCCAGCAATACCTCGTCGATACTCTCCACCCCGCGGGATTTCTCTAACCGCTGCCCTGTCGATTGCCGATGAGTTCTGATCGATCCCGCGAAGTCCGCAGCAGCCGCAAGAGCGCGTTGTTCGGGACCGTCGCCGGCGTCTTGATGAAACTCTGGTCATACACGCTCCGCTTTCAAATCACCGACCAATGTGGCATCACCCACCCCGGAACCCCGATGGGCCCGGTCATTTTCGCCCTCTGGCACAATCGTATCTTCAGTATTCCCCCGGTCTGGTGGAAAACCGGCGGAAATCACCGAAATGCGGTGGCCCTCACCAGCGCCAGTCATGATGGCGATGTCGTCGCACACGCCATGGCCGTCTTCGGTCTCAAAGCCGTCCGCGGCTCTTCCTCCCGGCGTGGTGTCGCCGCCCTGCTCAGCTTGAAGCGTGCTTTGCGAGAGGGATTTGACGTCTGCATCACCCCGGACGGTCCGCGTGGTCCACGCTATCGGTTCCAGCCCGGCGTGATCAAACTCGCGGAGTCTTCCGCCGCACCCATCATTCCGATTCACATTCGCTTCTCTTCCGCCTGGCGCATCCGGTCGTGGGATCGCTTCGTGATTCCCAAGCCCTTCAGCAAGGTGGACATCACCTTCGCGGCTGCCGTCAGTATCCCACGCGGCATTTCTCCCGCAGAGTTTGAATCCTCCCGCCTCAATCTCGAATCCATCCTCCGCACCGGCGCGGATGATCTCTGACTTCCAACATCACGGACTCCTCTTATGACCACACCTCACATCATCGATGGTAAATCCGTCGCCGCCGCCGTAATCGAAGAATGCCGCGCAGAAACCGCCGCTCTCCTTGCCCAAGGTATCCAACCCGGCCTCGCCGTAGTTCTGGTAGGCAGCGACCCCGCCTCCCAAGTCTATGTCGGCTCCAAGGCTCGCACCTGCCTGGACCTCGGGTTTCACTCGTTGAAAATCGAACTCCCCGCGGAAACCAACCAGGAGCAGCTTCTCCAGGTCGTCCGCGACCTGAATGCCGACCCCGCCATCCATGGCATTCTCGTACAATCACCCCCGCCACCCCATATCGATGAAGAAGCGGTCATCCGTGCCATCGACCCCCGCAAGGATGTCGATGGTTTCCACCCGGAGAACGTCGCCAAACTCGTTCTGGAGGATCCCACCGGATTCGTCCCCTGCACGCCCGCAGGCTGCATGAAATTGCTGGAAGTCTGCGGCATCCCGACGGCCGGCGCGGAGGCGGTGGTCATCGGCCGCAGCATGATTGTCGGCAAGCCGATGGCGCTTCTTCTCGTCTCTAAAGTTTCCAATGCCACGGTCACCATCGCCCACTCCCGATCCAAGGACCTCCCGGGGATCTGTCGCCGGGCGGATATCCTCATCGCCGCAGTCGGCCGGCCGGAGATGGTCAAGGCGGACTGGATCAAGCCCGGCGCGGTCGTCATCGACGTGGGAATCAACCGCGTGCCCGATGCCAGTAGAAAATCCGGCTTCCGCCTCACCGGCGACGTGGCCTTCACGGAAGTGGCACCTCATTGTGCTGCCATCACGCCGGTCCCCGGCGGAGTCGGCCCGATGACCATCGCCATGCTCATGAAGAACACCCTGCAAGCTGCCCGCCAGCTCAGTGCGGCCAGCATCGCCCCTTAGGATCGTGTGAAATTCGAATTGGCGGGTAAGGGGGGCTCACTTGCATGGTAAAGGCAGCCATTCGCTCCAATGAGAAGAGCGTCGTGACTCCCCACCTTGTCCGCCAGTTTGAATTTTACACGCCGCTCGCAATCATAAGCTCCAGACAGCTCCACTCACCGCGTCGGCGCGGGTAGCCAGACCTTGGCTCCAGCACTCCGACCGGCCGCAGCGCGGAAAAAGCCCTCCAAGCCCCTGCGCCCGTGCAGGTCCGCCACCGCATCCACGGCCCGTCCCCAACGCCACCGGAACCCCGCATCCCGTAGGCGCACCGGATCGGCCCAGCGGCTTTTCAAGACCAACTCGGGTTCGGTTTTCATCAATCGGGCACCCACCGCCAGCATCCAGCGCATGGCGGGCAATCCCAGCGGCATCCCCACCGCCTCCCGGAAGGTCTGCATCCACTCACGGTTGGTCGGAAACTCGGGGGCGGTCACATTGACGCAGCCATCCAGAAACGCATCCTGGATCACAAAATCCACCGCGCGCAGGAAATCTTCCATGTGGATCCAGCTGATGCGTTGCTTGCCATTCCCCATCGCCCCGCCGAGGCCGCAAGCTGTCAATTTCCGCAACACGCCATAGACCGTCGCTTCCTCATTGGCCAGAACCATCCCGATCCGCAGCGCGACTTTCCGCGTCGCAGCCGGCACCTCGGCCCCGAAAAACGCATCCTCCCACGCCTGCGCCACCTCGCAGGAAAAACCCTCGCCCGGCTCGCCCAGCCAATCATTCTGCGGCTTGTCCTCGGCATGCCGGTACCAGGTCGCCGTGCTCGCGTTCAGCCAGTTCTTCGGCGGGGTCTTGCAAGCGGCGATCGCCATGCCGATCACCTGCGTGCTCGTCACGCGGGATGCCAGAATCTCCCTCCGGTTCTCCGCGGTGTAGCGGCAGTTCACACTGCGGCCAGTGAGATTGATCACCGTCTCGGCTCCTTCCAGAGCCAGCGCCCAGGGGCCCAGCGTCTTCCCGTCCCACTCCAGGAACATACCATCGCCACTCCAGCCCTCACGGCTGCGGCCTATGGCCACCACCTCTTTCCCATGACGGGCGAAGTGGCGGCAGAGATAGCGGCCAAGAAATCCATTGGCTCCAAAGATCACGATGATGGGGTTCATAAGTTGGTTCGGTTTGAAATCGGGTGCAGGGCAAGCGCCCATGCTTGGTTCAGGGGTTCCTATAAATCGTGCCAGTCGGCGGCAGGGGCGGTGGGGACTGCTTCTCATGCACTCGCTCTTTCATTTTCGCAAATACCAGAAGGTTAAGGAAATGCATACCTCCTAGAACTAACAAAACCACCCCGAGCTTGCCGCTCAGGGCCTCGAAAATCCCCCTCACCTCCACCACATCACCCGCCATTCGGAGATAGAGCGCAACGAATCCAAAGTTCACCAAATAGAACCCCGTCACCAACAACTGGTTCACGCTGTCTGCCATCGACTCGTCACCATGAAAACAATCCACCAGGAATATCCGCCCATTCCGGAAAAGGCTCCGCGCGACCCAAATCGTCAACGGCAGCGCGATCATAAGATATAACCCATAAGTCATTACGGTTGCGTTCATAAGTTCTCTCTTTTTGGTTGATCCCAACTTTTCAGAAAAATCTGAAAATGAACGGGAAATTTTTTTTAGCCGAAAAGCTTGCTGGCCATCTGCAAGGCAAAGCCGTGCTTCATCGATGAGATCCGATCCGACATCTTCGAGGCAAAGCCGACGAAGTCCTCGAGCGCACGCATCTGCTCATGGAAGGCGACACCCTCCGGCGTGCGGATGCTGCGGCTGTCCTCCGCGCACTTGCTCAGAATCGCCAGCGCCGGCTCGATCTCGCGCCGTTTCCGCTCACGGGCGACGATGGTGAAAATTTGCCAAACATCCTTCTCCGCCTCGAAAAAATCCCTTCGCTCGCCCTTCTTCACCACCGGCCGGACCAAGCCCCACGCCACCAGCTCCTTCAAGTTGCTGTGCGCATTGCCACGACTGATCTCCAGCTCCTCCATCACATCATCCGTCGTGAGTGCTTGAGGCGCAGTCATTAACAACGCATGAATCTGCGCCATCGTGCGGTTGATTCCCCACTGCGTCCCAAGCGCGCCCCACTGGGCGACGAACTCGTCCCGTGCCTGTCTCAACTTTTCACCTTCCTTGCTCACGTTTTCAGTAAATACTGAAAAGTCAGAAACCGCAAGCAAAAAAATGTCGGTAAATATAATAGCTCAATTCTGGCCCGTCACTTGCTCCTCCCCGTGACGAACAAGACACACATCACCGCATGATGAATTCCAATCATGGGTTTACCCTGCGGGCACTTCCATATCCCCGAAATCATCATACCATGAACACGATCCCACGATTCACACTCCCTTTGTCCAGTAGTTGGGTAAAGCCTGCGGCTTGGTCTAGAGCTTTACTTGCTACAACGGGCGCGATGGTGCTCACTCCCGCAGTCGTTGAAGCTCAGGCAGTTCTTATGACTGGCGTTGGAAGCTATTCCCAAAATTTCGACACCTTGGCGTCTGTTGGAACAATCGCTCCTGCGCCAACAAGCGGCCCGGCGGTTCCATGGGTCGACAATACTAATATTGCGGGTTGGTATGCGGCCCAGGCCAGTGGCACTTTGACAAACCTTTCGATCAGTAATGGAGCCAGCACGAGCGGACAACTTTACTCATTTGGGGCTGCTGGTGCGACTGACCGTGCCCTAGGATCGCTTAGCTCGGGTACCCCGCAGGCGCTTGCGTATGGGGTTCTTTTCCAGAATACCAGCGGCGTTCCTTTGGTGATCGATTCGCTATCGTTCACAGGGGAGCAATGGCGAAACGGAGGGAATGCAACAGCTCATAAACTGGAATTCAGCTACCAGACCAGCAGCACGGCGATTACCTCGCCGAACCCCTCCAGTCTTTTGCCAGCAGGCTGGACAGCTTTTGCTTCCGGCAATTTCACGGGACCAATTGCAACAGGAACCGTTGCTACACTTGACGGTAATGCTGCAGCAAACAAACTAGCAATTGCAGCAACTCCGAGCATTGTTGTTCCTGCGGGACATTATGCGTTCCTGAGGTGGTACGATTCGAATGACACTGGAAGCGACCATGGTCTAGCTTTGGACGACCTCACGGTCTCTTGGTCTGCCGCAGCCGATCCACTTATCGGTCTTACCGCTCTTGCCACTAACTTTTCAGAAAATGCAGGAAATGGTGCCACCACGGGTGTGGTCTCAATCCCAACGGCATTGGCGGCTGACCTAACGGTTAATTTAACGTCAAGCGACATTACCGAAGCAACGGTTCCAGCCAGCGTCACAATCCTCCAGGGAACCACTTCCATTCCTTACACGATCAATGCAGTGAATGATTTTATTGTCGATGGCAATCAAGCGGTTTCAATCACCGCATCAGCGCCAGGCTACTTGAGCGCTGTGGTGAACTTGACTGTCGCAGATGATAATGATGCGCCGATTGCGGTGACGATCACACCAGAAACATTCGCGGAAAACGCAGGTTCCGCGATTGCAAGTGGCTCGGTGACAGTTGTCGAAAACGTTGTAGCCGACTTGACGGTGACGCTCACTTCAAGCCTGATTACCGAGGCTACAATCAGCTCGTCAAGTGTCACGATTACTGCTGGCACGAATACCGCCGCATTCACCGTCAATGCGGTCGATGACCAGATCATCGATGGTACACGCACTGTCAACATCACCGCTACAGCGCCGGGTTACACAACCGGATCAAAGCAAATCACTGTCACGGATTTTGGTGATTCAGCGCCGCTTCCCACACTGCCGATCAACGCAATCGCATTCACCGGATACAATGCAGACGGAAATGATAATTTGGCCTTTGTGGCGCTTACGGATATAGCGCCTGGCGATGTGATTCTGTTTTCGGATAATGAATGGAATGGAGGGCCTCCTGGTGGTGGCGGAGGTTTCAGTGACACAAATGAAGGATTACTTACTTGGACCGCTCCCGCCGGTGGTGTCGCTGCCGGGACAATCGTAACATTGGATGATGTTTCTACTATTGGGAGAACCTCGAGCGTTGGAACAATCACGGGAAGTAACTTTGCATTGGCTGCTGGGGGGGATACCGTTTATGCTTTCCAGGGCGCCTTGTTGCAGCCAACACGCGTTCTTGCCGCGATTTCCGCAGCGGACCCACTTGTGGAGGTGATTACGAATACCGGTTTAACAGACTATGTTCTGTTGCCCCTTGGAACGGACATCGGGGCCTACAAGGGCTTACGTAATGATCAAACAACATTCTCAAGCTACCTCACTTCAATTCACAATGAGGCGGCCAATTGGGTTACTCAAGATAACTCTGGGAACGATGGTATCGATTCAGTCGCGCCAGATGTGCCTTTCAGCAATATTCCGTTCACACTTAGCACCCCAAGCAACAACTTCTCAAGCTGGGCGCAAGCCAATACTGGCAGCAGTTCAGCCAGCACCACCGGCGACCATGACAACGACGGTGTCTCCAATGGAGTCGAATTCTTCATGGGCCAAACCGGTTCCACCTTCACCCCGAATCCGGTGCCTGATGCGAATCGCTTGTTATCCTTCCCGGTAAGCGCCACCGCAACGGGCGTCA
>ERZ1022724.113-NODE-113-length-20490-cov-18.120920_pt1 | contig 20490 bp, 18 predicted proteins | sample MGYA00521091_ERZ1022724 | MGnify/ENA primary metagenome ERZ1022724 (study PRJEB33162, sample SAMN09537610) | freshwater metagenome | isolation source: freshwater | place: Canada:Alberta | collected 2017-07 | study: EMG produced TPA metagenomics assembly of the... | reverse complement strand
GCCCCACCGACGCAATCGCCCCCCCCTGTCGTCAATCCACCTACAGGCGATTTTGCGGCACCCGCGCCAACGGTGGCACCCGCGCCAACGGTGGCACCCGCGCCAACGGTAGAACCTAAGGTAGAGGATTCCATCCCACTCCCTCCCAACGGCGAGGAAGGCAAGGAACCTTGATTTTCCCACGAGCAGGCATTCCCTCTCCTTGCATCCCACCATCGAACCGCCCGAATTCCACTGTGAAATTCTGCCTCAGCCTGGTTCCCCTGCTCCTCCTTGCTGCTTGCACAGCCGCCCCGGAAGCGTTGCTCGTCAAGCAATTCAAGCTCCGTGACGAGGTCGTGAACTCCCAGGAACAACCCTTGATCCGGATGGAGAAACTCAGACGCCTGCACGGCGCGGTCAGCATGGAGGAACGCAGAAAGAAACTCGGACAGTATTACTCGATTTACTGGAACGATCCTGCCGCCGTGGGCCAGGGAAACGTGGAATTGATCTTCCAATACCAGCAAGGAACAAGTGGCAGCCGGATCAAACAAATGACCCGCAAATTCCCAGCTTCCGATTCCAAAGGCGAGGCCGAGTTCGCGGTCATCGGCGATGACTACTTCATCGGAGGCAAGGTCTTGACCTGGAAAGCCACTTTACGCCGCGGCAACCGTGAAATCGCATCGCGCCAATCTTACCTTTGGCAATGATTCCGTGAATTTCCAGATGGGTGATTGACCAATCGCCGGTCTTCACTTACCGTTTCACACCAATTGCCGATCAGACTCCGGCTTTTTTCTTTGTGACAACAGAATGCCCTATTTTTATCGGAATCTTCGATGGATTCAGCTGGATCCGCTGTGAAGGAAAAGGTTCCTTTCTCAACAGCCCGACCCTCAAGGAATACGGAGACTCAAGAATTGCGGCAGGTGAAAGTTGCCTCGTGATCGACCTTGAAGCATGCACCGGGATGGATTCCACGTTTATGGGTACCCTTGCCGGCATGGCATCACGTTTGGCTGCCCAAAGCGCGGGCGTCCTCCACATCGCCCAAGCCTGCCCCCGCAACCAGCGCTCACTCGAAGACCTTGGCCTGGATTTCTTAATGGAGATCAATCCCACCAACGCGGTCTGGCTGGAAAATCTTCCAGCCATCCGTTCCCAGATCCGACCATCCGTTCCCTTGCCCACCCCAAGCATCGCCCAACGAGCCCTCCATGTGCTCGACGCACACAAAACTCTGGCAGACACAAACGAACAAAACGCCGCGACCTTTGCCAACGTCGTCAAGCTTCTCGAATCCAACATCAACGACAAGCAGCGGCCTCCCTCATCCAACGAAGCAATCTGACACGTCTCAACACGCCCGCTCAGACTTCCCTTTCCTCGCGAGATGCACGATTCGACCCTTATTTCCCTCGCGACCTGCTTCCTCATCATGGCGGCCCTGCTCTTCGCACTTCGCAATCAACGCCAAAAGGCGAAGAGAATTCGCAAGAAATTCCACGAATTCGAACACGAGGAACAGCGGATGTTTACCTTCCTCCATGACCTCGGGCAATCCATCGAAACCGAACCCTCCTCCACAGGACTTTCCAAAATCATCGTGGATGGCATCGACAAGGTCGTCAAAGCGCGCGGCGGTGCCATTTATTTCGTCAACCACGAAAACAACTTCCTCAACCCGTCCTACATCTCGGCAGAATGCCCACCACTCATCGGCATCCCCGTCGAAATCCGAAAAAAAGCCGAACGCGACCCCCGTGCCCTTGAAAGCCACCTCCGCCTTTCACGCGTCTCACTCGATGAAGGAATCCTCGGTCACTGCCTCAGCGTGAATGAACCCATTCACGTCAGAGATGTCAAAAACCACCCATCGTTCCGAGACGCATTCACCCTTTACACGGATGACGTCTCCGCCTTGCTCGCACCACTCCGGCATGCCAACCGCGACCTCGGAGTCCTCGTCGTGGCACGTCGCCACGAGGACGGACACTTCACCGCCAACGACTACGCGGTTTTCCGCTCGGCGGCAGAACAGTCGTCTTTCGCAATCGGCAACGCGAAGATCCACCGCGAGGCGAATGAAAAACGCGCCATGGAAAACGAGTTAAAAAATGCCCGCGAAGTCCAGCGAGTCCTGCTCCCCCAGCAAGATCCGGTCGTCCCGGGCTTCAGAATCTCGGGCACCAACCTTCCCGCCCGGATGATTAGCGGCGACTACTATGATTATATCGAACTGGGAACATCTAACTTCGGCGTGGTTATCGCTGATGTTTCCGGCAAAGGAGTTCCAGCTGGACTCCTGATGGCCATGTGCCGCAGCTCACTCCGATCCGTCGCCCCAGGCGAAGCCTCGCCCTCCAAAGTCATGGCTTCCATCAACCGCCAGCTCTTCCCGGATATCCGCGAAGACATGTTTATCAGCATGACATACGGCATTCTCAACACGGACGCCGGCAGCATCACCTTGTCACGGGCCGGGCACGAGCCAGCACTCCTCTTCCGGCGCGAAACAGGCAAGGTCGAGCCACTCCGCTCACCAGGTCTCGCACTAGGCATCGATAGCGGAACCGTCTTTGAAAGAGTCACTCGGGACCAGGAAACTATCCTCAAATCCGGCGACTGCCTCCTTTTCTACACCGACGGCGTCAAGGAAGCCATGGACGTGCACGAGCAGGAATTCGGAATGACACGCCTCTCGGAAGTCTTCAGAATTGCAGCCCCTCTCGGCGCAGAAACCATTCTTACCCGCATCCAAGAAGAACTCCAACACTTCACTGGAGAAGCTCCGCAAGGAGATGACATCACCCTCGTTGCAATCGAGAAGCGCTAGCCCATCCGCCCGATTCGACACAAAAAAAGGAACTCCTCATGGAGCTCCTTCCTCAAATTCAGAATACGATGCAAATCAACTCGGCCATCTTCACCATGAGCGCACGCGACCTTCAAGCCGCTCCGGACTGGCAACACCCGGAATTCGCCTTCATCGGTCGCTCCAACGTCGGCAAATCATCCATGATCAACATGCTCTCCAACAAAGATGCGTTGGCCAAAGTCTCAGCAACCCCGGGAAAAACCCAACTCCTGAATTTCTTCGTCATGAACGGAAAATGGAGCCTCGTTGACCTGCCCGGATACGGATACGCCAAAGTCGCCAAAAGCGAAAAAATCAACTTCAACGAGTCCGTTGGTGATTACATCGCCCACCGCGAAAATCTTCGCAGGGTATTTGTACTGATCGACTCAAGACTCACCCCCCAAGCCATCGACCTCGACTTTATTCACTGGATCAAAGGATGCGCGATCAGCGTCGCCTTCGTTTTTACCAAGGCAGACAAACAATCCCCCAAAAAAACCCAGGAGACCATCAAAACATTCATCGAGCAAATCCCCCAATCACTCGCCGAGGTCAGCCCCATCATCACAAGTTCATCGAAAAACCGCTCCGGCAGGGTTGAGATTCTCAAACTCATCGAACACGACCTAAAATCATAAGGGAACCGAAGGACCCGAACGCCCTTTGATTCCCTCATGCCTGACGAACTTACCAATTGCTTTGCTTGACGTAAATCACGTCATAGGTTCTAACATAGAACGGACTGCTGTCCGCACCATAGAGGGCATCGTTCATGTTCAAGACATAGCGCTGGTTCTTGCCACCCTGGTTGCGGACGACAATCACCTGCTTCGGATTGGCGAACTTCGTAAAGCCACCCGCTTCCATCACCGCTTCCAAAGCCGTCATCGGCCGATCAAGCGGAATCTTTCCGGGCCGCAGAACCTCACCTGACACATAGACTCCCGACGCTGCCGACTCCAGGGAGACAATCACCGTAGGATCCTGCAAATGCGGCTGATAGAGCGAGGTCAACTCCGACTGGAAACCCGTCAGACTCTTACCTGCCGCATTCACATCGCCAATCGTCGGCAAACTCACTTTACCGTTCGGCTGGATTTTCTGCTTCACGTTCAGCTCAGGAGCTCCCGAGAATGCAACATTGATCTCATCGCCCGCTGCGAGTGTCGCATTGGGCTTCGAACGGTATGCTTCAGCAGGCACCGGTGGCGGTGGATTCATGTCCGCACACCCACTTGTCACCACACCCAGGGTCAGGACAAGAGCACTGACGAGCCCCGATTGCAAACAAACCCACATCTTCCGGCGCGACCCGGGGGACTTCATCATACTTTTATTGATATTATTTTTCATGTTTTCTTCTGATTCATGGTTCACTACGACTTGTCATCTATCCCAACGAACTCCCCCCCAGATAATTCGCCCAATCTACTGGAAGTGGCGCGTTCTCGACATCACTGGCGATGCGTCCTTCCCAATCAGGATTGAATGAGGTGCTGGTTCCATAAGCCATCACCAAGTCTTCATTGCCGATACTCCGCAGCGCATGAGCAACCCCGGGTGGGATCACCACCGCAACGTTGTCAGGCCCGGGACGACTATCCCCAAAAATCGTAAATCTCATGACCCTGCGGTCCATCCCGGCCCGCTCATCCACCAAAACCATCTCACACAACCCGGTCAGGAAGAACATCACATCCCACTGCTCGCGATCATAACAACGCAAGGTATAGTCACAAGGGGACTGGAGAAACAAACGCTTGAACCAATCCTCCGCACTCACCCCATCGGGGATGAATGGTGGGTGGATATGGAACCCCTTCGCGCTGTCGCGATGCATCAGGGCTGAGGCCCACTGCTTCGGCTCGATGCCGATCTGATTCAAAAGCCCCTCGTTCAAGCGGCCCAGCTCGCTGAAGTATCCCCTTCCCTTCTGTTGATATACTTGTCTCCTAAAGACCTCAACGCCGGGTATCCATACATCACCAAGCTCTGCCCGCCCGGAAACCAGCTCTCCACCACCCACACCTGTGGAACCTAGACGAACGCCCAGTTCAGCCTTGGTATAATCACGAGTCTCTATTCTTGCTCGGGCGGATTCACGCAAGCCCACCCAGCGATCATGAAAATTCGGATTCATCGGCTTAGAGAATGCTTAAGTATTCACCATACGGAGTTCCCGCATACTTCGCGATCGATCGATTGAGGGTCGCACGGTCGATGCGACCCTGCAAAAACGCAATTTCCTCAGGACACGCAATCTTCAACCCCTGGCGCTGTTGTATCACCTGTACAAACTGGGTCGCATCCGCCAGCGAATCGGGCGTTCCGGTATCCAACCACGTCGTCCCCCTCCCTAGAACTTCGACACGCAGCTCACCCTTTTCAAGATAAAGGCGGTTCAAGTCGGTGATCTCAAGCTCACCCCGGGCCGAAGGCCTCAGGGACTTGGTCATCTCGACCACTTTGTCATCGAAAAAATAAATTCCAGGGACGGCATAATTCGACTTCGGATGCTCCGGCTTCTCTTCCAGTGAAACAACGTTCCAGTCCTCGTCGAACTCCACCACTCCATACTGGTCCGGTTGGTTAGTGTGGTAGCCGAACACAGTCGCTCCGTCCATCCGCCGCGACGCGGCGAGCAATGAATTTCCAAGATTGTGCCCATAAAACAAATTATCACCAAGAACCAGGCAAACTGGCTCACCTTGGAGAAACTCCTCTCCTATCAAGAATGCCTGAGCCAATCCTTCGGGCTTGGGTTGCTCCGCATAGGATATCTGAAGGCCCCACTGGGAACCATCTTCCAACAAACTCTTGAAACTCGGCAAATCACGCGGTGTCGATATCAATAAGATCTCACGAACGCCCGCCAGCATCAGAACTGTCAACGGGTAGTAAATCATCGGCTTATCATAAACCGGAATCAGCTGCTTGCTCACCGAATGAGTCATCGGAAACAACCGGCTACCCGTGCCGCCAGCAAGAATGATGCCCTTCCGCAGGGCCAATTCCTCTGCCGGTACCTTCAGATAACTTTTATCGTGCATAAATTTGATCAAACAAGGGTTCCAAGCCGTTCACCACGGTAGCTGCCGTCCTCGATGGTCCGGATCCATGAATCATGATCCAGATACCACTGCACGGTCTTGCGGAGACCCGTCGTAAAGTTTTCACGAGGGGACCAACCAAGTTCCCGCTCAATCCGGCTAGGATCAATCGCATAGCGTTGATCATGACCCGGACGATCCTTCACATAGGTGATCAGCTCCGCAGCCGACTTCGTGACACGCCCAGGCGCAAGCTCGCACACTGTGTCAATAATGGCATGCACGACGTCGATGTTTCTCATCTCACACTTGCCACCGATCACGTAGGTCTCACCGAACTTTCCATGCAGCAGCGCCATCGCCAGGCCACGGCAGTGATCTTCCACAAACAACCAATCACGCACGTTGCTTCCATCTCCATAGACTGGCAACGACTCGCCGCGGAGGGTCTTCTGAATCATCAAGGGAAGAAGCTTCTCCGGAAACTGATAGGGACCATAGTTGTTCGAGCAGTTTGTGGTAACGACCGGCATGCGATACGTATGATGATACGCGCGCGCAAGATGATCACTACCAGCCTTGGAAGCACTGTAAGGACTATTTGGAGAATAGGGAGTCGTCTCACAAAATGCAGGATCCCCAGGCCCCAGCGAGCCGAACACCTCATCCGTGGATACATGTAAAAACGCACAATTGTGACCATCCGCGAATGATGCTCCGTGGGAGCGGACATTGATTCGCTCCGTCTGCATCAGATACCGCCTGAACGCCTCCAACAAGCGGTAAGTTCCCACGAAATTGGTCATGATGAACTCCTCAGGACTATCGATGGATCGATCTACGTGGGATTCAGCAGCAAGGTGCATCACCGCATCAATCTGATGTTCACGCAGCACTTCTCCAACCAAGGACATATCTCCGATGTCTCCTTGGACGAAAACATGCCGTTCATCACCGTCCAAATCGGCCAAGCTCGCGCGATTGCCTGCGTATGTCAGGAGATCCAGGGATACGACCCGATCAATGACGACTCCAAGTTCATTGGCAGCATCCCTCAAAAGGTAATGCACCAGATTTGATCCGATAAATCCCGCAGCTCCGGTGACTAGTATTCTCATAAGTGGTTGAAGTCCGGATGATTGCTAAAAACAAGCGCTTGTCAAAATCATACGTTAGTCGTACGCGTTGACGTGTATCCCTTGAACAGGTCGCTTTGATGCAGGTGTTTTCCAACGGCTTCCTGCCATGAGGGAGGTTCTTTTCCCGTGAGCTTCATGAATCTTTGAATGCACAGGGCACTATTCGAAGGCCTTTTCGCAACAAAGGCCGCAACCTCAGCCATGGGGATGCCCCGGATGGACTCACAACGGATCGGGAGTCCGGCACGTTTCGCTGTGTCGATGCAGAACTGTCCCCAGTCCCGCCATGAACAGGGCTCCGGATTGCAAAAATTACACACTCCCGCAGCCTCTTCACCGCTCGCTCCTCCGGCCAGCTGCAAAAGCGCGCCCACTAGATCGTCACAGGATGTCGGGCAAGCCCACTTGTCCATGGGCAGGGTCACATCGGACTCCGCCATGCACTTTTGAATGATCCACTCCGGAAAGGCGGACTTCCCCCGACCGAACAACCAGGAGACCCGAATCACCAGGTTTTTCGGCGAAGATCCAAGCACATTCGCCTCGCCCAGCAACTTTGAAGCCCCATAAACACTGATCGGGTTGGCAGGATCGGATTCAGTATATGCTGAACGCTTCGTGCCGTCATAAACAAAATCCGTACTGAGATAGGACACATGCGCCCCCTTGCCTGCCGATACCTCGGAAATCCTGCCGGGGCCGGTCGCATTGACGGCAAAGGCTTCCAGCTCGTTAGACTCACAATAGTCAACCCCGGTCAGCGCACCCGCAATCACCAAAGAATCATAATCAAGCGGGCCCAAAGCCTTTTCAATCGACTCTGGCGATGCCAAGTCAAGGTCACCCCGCGTCAACGGAATTACCGTATGATCACGCCGCAAGGCCTCGACCAGCGAAACACCAAGCCGCCCGGCGGAACCAACAACGACCACTTTTTTCGAATGCTTCATCGATCTAATTTACTCCATGGTTAGATGACCATTTCCTCAAAAACACCCGACTGGCCACGGGATACAGGAAATACACCAGAAAACTTCTTACAAATGATTTCCACTGCCCTCCGAAGACCAACCCGCTCAAGGCATAGCGCCGCGCGAGATCCCTCATTCCAAGCGCACATGCGATCTCGGCTTGGCGTGACATGAAATACAATTGGTTGTTACGGACCATCGCAGCTGCGGCGGCGTCCACATCAATAAGCCTCCAATAAGCTTCGGCTTGCACCCGGATATAGCACTGATGTTGCTTGAATGCGTTCCGCAGGCTCACGGTATCCGACAAGCCTGGAGTTTCCCGATCACGACAGATATTCACAAGCTTCTCGTTCACCACACAGTAACCAAAACCCATCACAAGCCCGTAAATCAACTTGGTATCTTCAGCCACCTTGAGAGACTCGTCGAAGATACCGGCCTGCATCAAGGCGGCCTTCTCAACCAGCATAGACTGAAGAAACGGATGCTTCGAATGCATAAACAAGCGATAGTCTCCCTGCGGGTAAAAACGCTCTCCACCCAGCTCCAGCTCAGGATCCATTCTCTGCAGATCATCAAGGCGCTCCTTCGTCTCATCCATGCTGGCGCAGAGGCAAACCTTCGCCTTGAAGCGATTCACAGCAGCAGCTTGACGCTCCAACTTCTCGGGCTCCCAGGTATCATCCGAATCCAGAAACGCGATCCAATCACCCTTGGCTTCAAGTATCCCTCGGTTCCGAGCCGCACTCACGCCATGGTTGGGAGTTTTGATGTAACGGATTTTATGCATCACTGACGCGAGCACCTCCTCCGTCGTATCACTCGATCCATCATCGATCACGATAACTTCAAAAGCTTTCCACGTCTGGGAAAAAACACTCTCCAAAGCGCCTCGAATCTGGGCAGCTCGATTAAACGTTGGAATGACGACACTGACTTTCATAACAACCGACAAGGATCACCCGATTTTGACGAGCCCGTGCTTTTCGTATTTCCGGGGTTCTTGATGAATTTCAACGTGATACGCGATCAACGCCTGCTGATAGACTAGATTCAATTCAATTTCATCACAGCCATCATCCAAGAGCCGATCCTGGTGACGCAGCCGCCACGTGGCAACCCTGCAAGACGCCGCCAAAGCTCTCGCACGCCCAAAACGCAGTCCCCAGTGATCCCAATGGTGCCCGCGGTATGCATGCGACATGCCGAGTACCTTCGCAGCACGCAACCAGCTCGCCCGCTTGAGGCGCTCCACCTGAAAATGATGCTCCATACACAAATCCAGCCGATTGGCGATCCGATAGCCGGCGATGATCAGTTGAGCTGCAAACAAACTCTCCTCGCCACTACCAAGCGCACCGGCACCCAGCTCGACGTCGAAGGAGGGAACCCGGGCGAGCACCGCTCTTGAAAAGCACATGTTGGCTCCCACCATGTTCTGCGGAGACTCTGAGTCCAGCCACTCGGACGACGCGAGCCAGGACCGGTGCATGGAAGACATCCAAGGCCGGAGCAATGATGGCGCGATTCGAACACCACCCGCGACGGCCTCGGCCCGCCGCTGGAGAATCGGATCGCACATTCCATCGAGCCATCCCTCCGGCGGGCGCACATCATCGTCGGTGAAAAGCAGGATTTCCCCCTTCGCCTCCGCGACTCCACGGTTACGCCCGTGGGAAAGCCCGGATTTGCACTCGAGGAGGTAACGCACGGACAACCCCGGTATCTCACAACGCTCAACAACCTCCCGTGTTTCATCCGTGGAACCATTATCAACAACGAGCAACTCGGCGCTCAAGCCATCAGGGACCACCACACTTCGCATGGCTTCAAGAGTCATCCGAAGGTCCGCGGCGCGATTTCGGGTCACAATGAGGATACTCGCATTCATTTGCCACTCTGAGGGCTAAGCTCGGCGCATTCCAAACCATGATGATAGAAGTCCTGCTGCAAGGACCGGACACGCGCCGGCGGATACACAAGCTTCAAGAATGCGGTCACGAATCGGGATACCGATCGACTCAGGTACCTCACCAGCCTCGACGGATGGGCCATACTCAACTGCAAGAGAGGTAGCCAACACTTTCGCAGCATCACAGGCAGGGGAACCATCTCCTCGAAATACGCACGACAGATCACATCCAACTCGTCCAGAACCTTCTTGCCACCAACAGTCGACTTGTTTGCACCCGTGAACCGAAAGGTGCTCAGTACCTCCTCAGACCACTCCCAAACCGCTCGCTTTGACCAAAGGTAAGCCCAGAGTTCGCGATCCATGCAGTAGTGCAGATCGGTTCTCACCAGATTGAGACGGCTTACCAACGAACGCCGGAAAAAGCAACTCGGTTGATAGATCACCCCCGAAAAGGGGGCGGAATTCCAGTCTTGCCACTGGACCTTCCAAACTCCGCTCCGTTCGGGCTCATCATCATACTGGAAAATACAAGCTCCGGCGATCACATCGACCCTGGGTTTTTTCAGAAACCGTCTAGCAACTTTCTGAAGGGTGCCTTTCATGAGAAAATCATCACTGCACAACCAGTTGAAAATCTCGCCGGAACAAAGCGCGAATCCCTTGTTGATCGCATCGGATTGACCTTCGTCCTTCTCGCTTACCCATGAACTGATCCAAGGGGAATACTTCTCAAGAACACCAACCGTAGAGTCTCTACTTCCACCATCCATCACATGAAGCTCTAGATTCGGATATCCCTGAAGCAGGATCGACCTGAGGGTTTCTTCAATATACCTCCCTTGTTGATAGCTCGGTATGACGATACTGATCCTTGGCCATGACGAACCATCAGGCATCTGAAGGCACACCGGGGAAGTCTCCTCGTCCCATGGCCAGCCGGAAGACCCCGGAGGTGGCTCGGGCAGGGATTCAAGCGTGCATGGAGGTATGGAACGATGATTTGTCATAATTACGTCTAACCGTGGACTTCCGAAATATGAGGAACGATGAACGGCTCCCAGAACTCACGGTCCCACTGGGGCCATGCGTGACAACCAAACGGCATCTTGCCCCCGTTCATCTCAAGGCACTTGCGTGGCGCGACCTCAAATGCAAAGCGGAGTCCATCTTCAAGACTTGCCACCTTAAACTCAGGAAGATAAGACACCGCCTGATCCGACCAGAAAACATCATTGTTACGATTGAAGGGAGCTGGATTCTCCATCTCATACCATTCTTGGAGCAACCGTTCAACAACCCAAACTCCGGGAACCGATTGGTTGAACGCTTCCAGCCCTTGGATAACCCGCTTCGGGGTATATGATGTGAACCGGCTTAGCCAATAACTGGATGGCTCGGCCAGATATAAATTGGTAATCGACTTGATCGCGCTTTCCACCCGCAGAAGGGTAAATCCACCATTCCCGACACGGGGACGATCGACCCATGGGCTGTCATCACATGGAATCCATGGCGGGCCGATGTAGTCGATCCCTGCTGAACACCAATCCTCCAGCTGATCCGAAAAAGCAAGACTGTCCAAATGATAGAAAAAAACGAACTCATAATCGAGAAACCGTTTGTAGAAAAACCGATTCAGCAACAACTTTCCATGGGCTGCCGCCGACCCAAAAAACTTCCTGGGAAACCACATCGTCTTGCACCCATCATGGCGGATATCCAGCCCTTCAGGCGCAAGCAAATAAATATCATGCTTGCCTAAGTAGTGTAGAAGCTGCCGCATCGAAATCTGCTCCTCAGGCGTCAGCTCAGGACGACTCGAAAGAGGCACAATGATGGCTACGCGCTTGCTGGGTGGGGCACTTCGCTCAAAAGGCCTCACAAAGCAGCGAGTCGCAATGCGCAACAAGCGCCTCCGCAGTTCCCTGGTGTCCATCATATTCTTGCAAGGACTCTTTCAGCAGCAGGTTCCTGCTTTGACAGCACGCCGATCCCCTCATAGCGATCAACTGCATCTCTCGAGATCACCCTCCGGCCATCAATTAACAAGGGCTGTGGGTCGATTTTCGCAAATATTGCTGGTAACCCGCTGAATTCCGGCCAACGCGTCAACAGAAGAACCGCCTGCGCATCAGAAACCGCCTCGTCAACCGAATTGGCGAATTCCAGGGCTCCATCACCGAACACTTTCTCTGCTTCACCACGGGCGACAGGGTCGAATGCGATTACCTTCGCATTGCTCGCCAGGAGACTTTCGATAATGGGCAACGCAGGCGACTCACGGATATCATCAGTCCCGGGTTTGAAAGCAATTCCCAAAACCGCGACCCGCAGGCCAGCAACATCCGGAAAATGCTTCTCTAAGAGATCAAGCATTCGCTGGGGTTGGGCCAAGTTCACATTAACGACCGCATCAAGGAGTTCCATACCGCCCCCAAGCTTCCGACCGTGGGCGATCAATGCTTTGACATCCTTCGGGAAACAACTTCCACCAAATCCACAGCCGGCTTCGATGTAAGTCGTGAACGATGGGGTGATCCGCCGACCGTCCGGGAGGATCGGACTGAGCCGCTTGTCAAGGTGCACGCCCCGCATCACTCCGGTCACATCCACGTCGGGGATCGAAGCGCAAAGGTTGCCAATTTCATTCGAGAACGAGATCATGGTCGCAAGCAATGCATTGGCGGAATACTTGATCATCTCCGCCGTCCGGGGGTTTGTTCGGATCTGGTCAACACCCTCAAATGGAAGATAAAGCTTTTCAAGAACGTCCAGCGTCCGCTCGTCATGACCGCCCAATACAATCCGGTCGGGATTCATGAAGTCCTGAACGGCCTCCCCTTCACGGAGGAACTCGGGATTCATTCCGATGCCAAAGTCGCAACCGGCCCGCTTGCCCGACGCCTTTTCAATCAGAGGCAATACCACCTCATTGGTTGTTCCGGGGACCACAGTACTTTTGACCAATACGACGTGATAGGAATCCTTTTCCTTCAACGCGGTTCCAACCTGGGTCGCAACCGCGCGGATATACTTGAGATCAATCTCATCGCCGTCGAACGGCGTCCCGACGGCGATCATCGATACTTCCGAGTCCAGAACCGCTTGCCGAAGATCTGTCGTAGCTCGGAAATTCACTCCGCAATGATTGGCAAGCAGCTCGTCAAGGCCATTCTCGTGAATCGGCGACTTCCCTTGATTGATCCGGTCAACCTTGGCGGCATCAAGATCAACACATACCACATCATGCCCTTTCGCCGCCATGCAAACCCCCGAGACGAGGCCAACATAGCCAGTTCCTATGATTGAAATTTTCATTATGCGTCTTGTGCTTGTTGATTTCCCCGATACCAGGCCAAGGTCCGGCGCAGTCCTTCTTCGAGCGGCACTTCCGGTTCGAAGTCCAGATCCTTCCTCGCCTTGTCGATGATCGGGCACCGCCGCTGCGGATTGTCAGTGAGATAGTCCTTATCACCGCTCGCATTGTGAACGACCTTCCCGTCGTAGCCGAAAAGCGAGCTTCCTCCCGCAGCCAGCATTTCAGCCAGCGTGAGCATCGAAATCTCCGGGGTTTCATTCCCAATATTGTAGGGTTCACCCGCACGTCCGCGAACGAGAACCTTGAAGTATCCAACGACTGCATCTGCAACATAACAGAAGGTCCGCGTCGGCCTGCCATCTGACAGCAATACCAGATCCTTTCCGGCGAACATGTCTCGAGCAAAATCGGGAATCACCCGACGGTCCGTTATTTTAAGACCCGGCCCGTAATTGTTAAACGGACGAGCCATGGTGATCGGCATCGAATACTGTTGGGCGAAGTTCACACACAGCGTCTCCCCAAACCGTTTGGACTCGTCATAGCAAGCGCGAGGCCCCGTGCACGAGACATAACCACGATAAGTTTCCGGCGTAGGAATGCTGTCCGGTGTGGGATCACCGTAGATTTCACTGGTTGAGAAAAACAAAAACCCCGAAATCGGGTGCCCGTTGGTGTGCTGTTTCCGACAACGCTCCAACAGCAACCTCAATCCGTTGACGTTGGCATCCATCGTCTCAATTGGATACTTTCGATAGAAGATCGGCGAGGCAATGGATGCTGCATGAATCAGATAATCAAGTGGCCCGAGGTCATCTGGCAAAGGATCGGTAATGTCATGGCGGAGCAAGGTCATGGACGGATCCCCTTCAAGCGCAGTCAACCAATCGGGCACGCCCCGGATATAATTATCACTCACAATGACGCGAATCGTCTCAGCCGGGCCACGGGTCCGATTCCAGTGCAGGACGGCTTGGACCAGGTAGTGCCCGAGAAATCCCGCTCCACCGCTGATGAAGAGCGTCTTACCCTTCATTGTGGAAAATTCAGCCTCCAAACGTCGGCAGATATTGGCGAGGTCCTCTGCGACGACCTGATCGGCAGTTAATTCTTCTGGTTCTAATTCGCATTTACTATTCATTATTTTTTAAGCGTTTCGTTGTTAAATGGATCTTGGTTCTCTCTGTAAAAGGCCAGCTTTCTCAAGTGCCAAGGCGGCTTGATGGATTTTTTCAAACGCCATTCCAGCACGTTCCGCGATGGCCAGGAGGTCGCTTGACCCATCGGACTGATTGAGGACCCAAAGGAGGGCGAGTTCATCAAATTGACCTGCTCTCTGACCACCACCAGCGCCGTAGAGACCGTATTTCCCGAGACGGGGCTCGCATTGCGGCTTCATGTTCACATAGGTGGCATTTTCCTCCAATACCTGGATCACATCGACCATCCGTGTAAACGATTCAGCGAGATACGCGGGCCGGATGAAGTCGAGGTTGTCCGCACTGGTGTGATATTCAGGAAAGGTTCCATGGATTGACCGCATCAGGCAGCCAACAGGAAGATTGATTCCTGGAGAACCAAATTGGCGCTCGTCATAGCCGTAGGGGTGAAAGTCTACAATACGGAACTCCGAACCACTTGTTTTCAGCACATGCTCCGTTGCCCGATCGATCACGGAATCTCCGTGGCGTGTTCTTTTATACGTCATCGGCGCAGAATCTCCGACGCAAGTAAGAACCAGTCCATGTTTTATCTTATTAAGACTCGATTGATGCTTGGCTAACCATACAATTGAACCGATGGTTGCAGGAGCGAATAAGAACCGGTACGACAAGCGCCGAGGGACAGATGCTAGGAATTTCGCAAGCTCCACGCCAACCACAATTCCCGAAAGATTGTCATTCGCCAAGGACGGATGGCATGTGTGACAAGAGATGATCACCTCGTCATCGGATTCACCTTGGATAAAACATTCACCATAGGTCAAGCTTCCCTTCACCAACTGAGAATCGATGAATACTTCATAATCTCCCTCTTGCAGTCCCACAAGCTGGGAGTGAGGCAGGCAAAAACCCCAGGTCTTCTTGTAATAGCTCGTTCGATAGGGAATCAGGTCCGGCTGGTCGGGCAAACTGAAAAGATGATTCTTCATTTCCGCAAGACCCATCGTTTGATGCACCGATTGACTGTAGCCAACAAGATGGAGGTTGTGGTTCAGGAAATTCACCACCTCACGTCCACTCGAATCCTTGATCCATGCGGTCCGGACATTCCACTCGTCGGGCACCGTCCAATCAAAGACATCGCTGCCGCTGGTAACCTCGCTAACAGCAAGCGGAATATCCTGGGCAATTCGCTGCAACGAGAAACGCACGCCATCGCCTGTGATGCTCCGGCAGAGTGGATACAACTCCGCTGCAAAAGAATGCATCCGGCGCCCTGCGGCTTCGCTGTCCAAAAGATTCATCATTTGAGGAGGACGCTAAATTCAGTCGAGCACCATGACCTCCGGAATCGGAACGACAAAGCGTCCACCCCACTCCTTGATGCCAACCATTTCCGCGCTGATTTCCTTTTGAAGATTCCATGGCAGAATCAAGACGTAGTCTGGCTTGGTCTCGAAAATCTTTTCGGGTGCGTAAATCGGAACGTGAACACCCGGTATCAGGTGGTTTTGCTTGTGAGGGCTCTTGTCCACCACATATTCAATGAGATCTTCCCTTACACCACAATAGTTCAAAAGGGTGACACCCTTGGCTGCTGCACCGTAACAAACGACTTTCTTGCCCTCTTCCTTCGCCTGAATGAGGAACTTTAACAACTTCCGCTTGGTGGCTTTGACCTCCTCATCAAATGCGGTATAGGTCTCCATCTTGGTCAGTCCAAAGTCTACTTCTTGTTTCTTCATCGCCGCAACCCGTTCGGTAGTGGCGAACAAAGGCGCTTGATTTTCCACGTGGCGGGCGAAAATCCGCAGCGATCCACCATGGGTAGGCAATTCTTCGACATCGAACAACGTCAATCCATGGTGGGCGAAGACCTTCTCCATGGCAATGAACGAGAGATACGAATAATGCTCATGGTAAACCGTATCAAATTGATTTCCTTCAATCAACCGTAGCAAATGAGGAAATTCAAAAGTGATGACGCCTTCGGGCTTGAGCGCGATCTTTAGTCCCCCTACGAAGTCATTGATATCAGGAACATGTGCGAGCACATTGTTGCCAAGCAATAGGTCTGCGGACTTTCCGGTCTCAGCAAGCTCCTTGGCGGTCTCCACCCCGAAGAATTTGACGACGCTCGGAATCTGCTTGGTCTCCCAAGCGACTTTCGCCACATTTGCTGCTGGCTCAACGCCGAGGACAGGAATACCCTTTGCTTTGAAATGCTGCAAAAGATACCCGTCGTTGCTTGCGATCTCGATGACCTGGCTGTTCTCGCCGAGACCAAAACGCTCAGTCATCATCTCGCTATAACGTCGGGCGTGCTCGACCCAACTTGTCGAGAAACTGCTGAAATAGAGGTAATCACTGAAGATCGCATCGGGTGATTCGAAGTTCTCCAACTGGGCGAGATAGCATTTGCTACAAACCCAAACTTTCAGTGGGTAAAACTTCTCGGCATTCTGAGAATTCTCATATTTCACATAGGAATTCGCTAGCGGAGACATACCGAGGTCACACAGGATATGTGTAAGTGGCTCGGCGCAAAAGCGGCATGGTGGCGTGTGCATGATTACAATGGGGTGGAGTGAACAGTTAGTTAAGAAGCAGGTTTAGGGCCCTTTATCGGACAATTTCAAAAGGAAACATCAAGGAGTTGGGGCTGGATCCCGGGGCGTATCCGACCGAAATCGTAGGACTCGTGCAGGCACTCCTCCGGCGATTGCATTTTCCGGAATGTCGTGAACCACGACCGAGCCCGCTGCAATCACGGCGCCCGCCCCAATGGTGACACCCTGCAGGACCGTGACGCGGTAACCAAGCCACGCTCCGTCACCGATCGTAATTCCGCCCTTGCTACTCAAGGGCTGGTCCATGATCAGCTGGCCCCGAACGATTCCGTGATCGTAACAAAAAAATCCACAACCTGAGGCAATTTCCACCTTCTTACCGATTTTGATATCGGAGAGAATGGCATAAATATGGCATCCTACCTGGATGTGTGTTCCCTCGCCAACACTCAGACAACCACCCGACTCCGTATGCAGGAACGTTTCACCGTAGATTTGAACATGATTTCCCAATTGGATGGGACCTCCTTGGTTTCCATAGGATACCACCACCCGATCACCCAGGTAGACATAGCTTCCAAGTGCTAGCTGCGGGTGCGCCATTGCAGCGCTGGGGTGAATATAGCCGCGTGGTGTCAAGTCAGCCAAGAACGCCCTCCCATGAAAGGGCATCGTCCCTCGGGCCGCAACTTTTCCAGCGATCTTTCCAAGAAATCGCGGACCCGAGTGCCTCAAGCAGACCATTCGAAGCATGTGTTTGAATCGGCTTCGATGAGCTGGACTGGACTGGCATTCACCCGGCAGAGGGACTACCAGCTCCGCCATGGAGTCGGCATTTACATTCAAAGAAGTTGAACAATCGGGGGGCATGTCGCTTTACTTCGCTGCTTAGAAATATTGATTCTGATGAAACATTCAGGGGGAGGCGATGGTGACGTTCAAGCGGGCAAACAGCCTTCCATTGACTGCATAAGTTCGCGGAATGAATACTCTCACGAGTCCGAAGTTCGCTCCCAGAGCGTTTGGCTCTTCAATTGTTACCACTCCTGCCGTGCCTATCGCATGGTTCCAGGCACCTACAAGGCTGGTGCCCCACTCACATCGGATGGTAGTTCTCGGGTCATTCTTCGCAAGATCGGTGCGACGGTAGGTGAAGAGCAAGTAGCTTTCGTTAGTGGAATTGTTGTCAGGATCGGCACTGACCAGTGAGATCGTTGGCAGGAGGCTTGAGTCGGCCATGTTTGCCGGATTTCCTCCGATTACGTATTCAATGGCGTTGCTGATTGAGTCGTTGTCTGAGTCTAGATTGGGCGCTGCCGCAAGACCGAAGGTGCTCATCCACTGATTGAACTGATGCAAAGGCTGAATCGTGACCGATACCGTGGCCGGAGCGGAGTCGGAGATTCCATCGTTGGCAACAAACGTAAAGCTATCCGATCCGCTGGTGTTGGGAGCGGGCGTGTAAGTCAGGTTCGGCGCGACACCAGTCAACAGACCTTTGGTCGGTGGAGTGGTAATTCGATAGGTCAATGGCTGGCTGTTTACGTCCGTTGCTGCCAGAATAATAGGGAGACTGTTGTTTTCATTGAGCGTAATGCTCTGCGCCTGTGCCACAGGAGGCACATTTGCTGCCGGAACATCTATCAATACAGAAAGTCTAGCGAACAACCTACCATTCTGCCCAAACGATCGTGGAATATAAACATTCACAGTATCAAGACTGGGATTGATTGGTGTGATCAGCGTCACCACGCCAGGAGTGGTCGAGGCGTTGCTCCAATTTCCAGTAAGCGCTGAATTCCACTGAACCTGAATGGTGGTCTTTTCATCCGCATGCGCCTGTGCTGTCCGACGATAGCTGAACAGGAGGTAGTCATCAAGACTGGTGTTCTGATCCGGGTCAGCACGAACCACTGTCACTGTTGGAAGAAGAGAAACGTCTGAGCGGTTCAGCGGATTTCCGCCGATGACGAACTCCACAGCATTGTTGATGGTGTCACGGTCATGATCCTCACCCGGGTTCCCAATCATCCCAAACCCGGCAAGCCAGTTGGCGAAATTGTCGTCAACAACCGGACGAACCGTGATGGAGATGGTTGCGGGGCTCGAGGTTGCTTGGCCATCGGTCATCGTAAACGTGAAGCTGTCAGGACCGCTGTAGTTCGGTTTCGGGGTATAGGTCAGATTTGGTGGAGAGCCTGAGAGGAAACCATTTGCCGGTAGGCTGATGCTGGATAGCAAAAGGTTTTCGGAACTATCAGCATCCGTTCCTGTCAGGACGATGTTGACTGAGGTGTCTTCATCCAGGGTGATACTCTGGGAATTCGCAACTGGCACATTATTCGCGGCAATGACCGTAATGTTAAGAGTCGCGGTTGCAGTGGCGTTCGCAGCATCGGCAACCTGAATGACAAAGGAATTCAAGCCGACGTTAGTCCCGGCAGGCGTTCCCGACAGCGCTCCACCATTGGAAACCACCAACCAGGAAGGACCGCTGATCTTCGAGTAGCTGAGCGAGTCACCGCTATCAATGTCGCTTGCAGAGCCAACTAAGGATCCATTGTAAAGGTTTCCACCGATAACGGATCCTCCCTCGATCGGATTGACCGTGAAGGTTGGTGCGTCGTTTACATTTACGACGGTAATGTTCAGGGTGGCCAGCACCGGAGTGGATAGCCCATCCGTGACACTTACGGTAAAGATGTTGGGGCCGACATTGGCGTTCACCGGCGTCCCCGAAAGCGCTCCATCGCTTGCGACTGTGAGCCAACTTGGTCCGCTCACTTTAGCGTAGGCAAGGGTTGCCCCTGCGTCCAAGTCGGTGGCAGCACCTGCCAGACTCGCGCTGTATGGTGAGTCTTCAGAGGCATTGGCACCGGCGATCGGATTCGCGGTGAATGCAGGCGGGTCATTCACATTTACAACCGTAATACGGAGCGTAGCCACCACCGGAATTGAAAGTGAATCACTGACACTGACGGTGAAAACATTGACTCCCACATCCTCATTGGCTGGTGTTCCGGATAGTTGACCCGTGCTTCCGACAGTCAGCCAACTTGGTCCACTCACTTTAGCATAGGTCAAGGTGGCTTCCTGGTCCACGTCGGTGGCAGAACCTGCCAAGGTGCCGCTATAAGCGAGGTCCTCGGTTGCATCGATGCCGTCCATGGGATCAACCGTAAAGGCGGGAGCGTCATTAACGTTGATCACTGTAACATTGAGGATGGCTAGCACGGGCGTTGACAGCCCATCCGTGACACTTACAGTAAACACGTTAAGACCGACATTCGTATTAAGCGGTGTGCCCGAGAGATCCCCACTTGTTCCCACCGTGAGCCAAGCCGGCCCACTGACCTTTGCATAGCTCAGGGTAGCACCCGGATCCATATCACTTGCGGCGTTTGCCAACGACGCAGTGTAAGGGGAATCCTCGGTCGCATTGTTGCCCTGGATCGGATCAACCGTGAACTCAGGGGCATCATTCACATTAAGCACCGTGATTTGAAGCGTCGCCT
>ERZ1022724.112-NODE-112-length-20614-cov-15.433387_pt1 | contig 20614 bp, 18 predicted proteins | sample MGYA00521091_ERZ1022724 | MGnify/ENA primary metagenome ERZ1022724 (study PRJEB33162, sample SAMN09537610) | freshwater metagenome | isolation source: freshwater | place: Canada:Alberta | collected 2017-07 | study: EMG produced TPA metagenomics assembly of the... | reverse complement strand
GCCGGTTGCCATTCCTGAGGCGGGGAAAAGGGGGTGTTTTTTCACCCACGCGCCCAAGGGAAGATGTTCCAGGATCAAGACAATCTTCGCGAGAACCCGCGCACCGATCAGTACGGCGGAGGCACTTCCGAAGCGGATCTGATAGCCCTCCAGAATGAGGATTTTTAGCCCCATGAACATTCCCAGCCAAGCGGCGAAAAACAGCGTCACCAGGGTGACCGCCTTCAGTTCGTGTTTCAGTTTTCCCGGATGCTCATCGTGCTGGAGGTTTCATCTCATTTTGTGAAGCCATCGAATTCAGAATCCAGGGCGTCCTTCGCGGATCAACTTGGAAAAATCGGGGGATTTGTCGGCGGCCTTTGCGGCAGCGTTGATCAAGGCTCTCTTCCTGAGTTCAGCGAACGGCAAGCCTCCGGTGTGAAACGCGTTTCTCTCGAAAAGCATCGCATCTCCTTTGCCGTTGACGAGCATCCGCCAGTCCCAGGGAAGGCGCTCGCTGGTGGGATGTTGGGCGCGGATGGCCGTGGTGCAGTTCGTGGTGATGGCATTGTACCAGCGGGGCTGTTCCCGCAGTCGGTTGACGGTGGAGATGTATTCCAGGAAACGCTCGCGCGCACGATCCGGGGTGATTTTGGTGCGGTAGAGGTAGGCTTCCTCGCCGCTGCGGTAATTCGTCCGGACGCGGATCACATCGCGCTCGTCGGCGACGATGTAGGTCAGTTCATATTGGCGGTAGATGCCGCCGATGGCCGAATACTTCTCGCCCGTTTCCTTCCGCGTCTCGATGGAAAAACAAACCGGCGGAGCGTCGGCGAACTGGAAGCTCACGATGGGATGGGCCATCCAGGGAGAACCCCAGTAATTGATGAACATGTCCACGCCCGTGATCTGTGAGAGCCGCACGGTGCGCGTTTCCCAATGCGGGGTGAAATCCGTATCGGTGCGGTAGTCGCAGTTGCGGATGTTGTGCAGGGTGACCTCATCGCCGTTGATCTCGGCCCACGCGACTTTCGCCACATCGGGCTGCCAGCTGCGGTCGTTGCGTGGTTGCTGCGTGAGCCACCAGACCAGCACGAGCACGAACGCGCCGGCTACCACAGCGAGCTTTTTCCAGACCCCGCGCACGAAATACAGCACCGCCGCCACAGCCGCGAGGAAGCCCCATGCGACGACGACCCGCAGGATGGGGAAATCAAAGTGCAGCGCGCCGAACGCCCAGGCGGTGCAGCCGCCCGCGATGATCCACAACAAGGCGAGCAGGACGAACCGGCGAAGACAGCGGGCTCGGGTATGTCGGTTTGGTTCCTGGGTGCTTGTCATCATTATTTCACCATTTGGACGGCGGGCGGCGCCCAATCTCCCTCACCCGGTGGCAGGATGGATGGGGATTCGGTCTGCGGCCAGTACAGGCGCATCACCAGATAGACCGGGCCGTCGGGCGCGGGAAGCCAGTTGCTTTCCTTGTCGGCACCGGGGCTGTCCTTCCGGATGTGAAGCGTGATCGAGCCGTCGTCATTCTTCTTCATGCCTGACAGCATGGGGGAATTGATCAGGTAGCGGTTGATCGGGTTCTTGATGAGCAGCTGGCTTTTTCCGTCATAGATCGTGACCGACCAGAACGCCTTTGCCGGCGGAAATTTTCCTGCGGGAAAGGTGATCTCGTAGTTGTTCTTCGAGGTGTCGATCACTTCACCATCGGGCAGCCAGCGCGTCATCGGATAGACCGCTTCCTCGGCGTTGTTGCCGAAGATTCCGGCCTGCGCGGCGGCGGCGCGGAGCAGCCAGTCGCCCTTGTAGAAATCGCGGTTGCCGAATGCCGAGCCGACCTGCCAGCCGTTGATGCGCTTGCCGATGCTGCCCGCGCGCTCCTGGACTTTCGCCATGCCGGCCTTCACGCCTTCGAGCGCGGCGGCCTTGTGGGCGGGCGGGAGATCCTTGAAATCGGACTTCTTTTTCGGCCCCACGCCGATGCGCGCGAGCTTGGCGCGGATTTCCTTTTCCTCAGGGCCGGGCGGTGCGACTTGCATCACGAACTCCAGCAATCCGAAAAAATTCTCCTTCGCGAGCTGGGCGTTCGCCTTGGGGAAATCAATCGCCGCTGCGGCGGGCGTAGCGGGTTGCTTGAGAAACGCCGAGAGCGGGCGCGCCTGATAGCCGTCCTGGATTTTCGCCACGTTCGCCATGTCGTCCGGCCCGAACAACTGCGTGCGGATGATGGCGATGCAGAACTGCGAGGACGAGCGCAGCACGCCCTTGGTCCCGGCGGGAGCCTCGCCCTTCCAGTCCGGCCCCACGACGAGGAAATCGCCCGCGCCATTGCCGGTGGTCCGGCTGCCGATGTAGCCGAAGTTGAAGGCGTTCCAATCTACCAACTGCACGGAGAAATAGCGCCCTTCCTCCACATCCGGCACGGATACCACCCACGGCTCGGCGCGCAGGTCGAGGCATACGAAGGAGTAGGGCGTGTCGCTGTTAGGTACGATGACCGCCGTGTCCTCGTAGGTGAAAACGCGGCGGCTGTGGGTCAGTTCGCCCATCGGGCTCTTGTATTGCGACGAGGATTTGTCCAACCAGAATTCATAGCTCGCCGTGTAGGCCATCACCATCGGGAGTCCGTAGATGTAGGCCTCTTCAGCGGCGGCCTTGACCTCATCTGCCGTCGGCGCGTCGGTTTGGGCGGAGCAGGGATGGATCGTGGCGGTGAATGAGGCGAGGGTCGCCGCGAACAGCAAGCTAAGACGATTCATGGTGAGATCAGTTTGTTAGGGTTTGTAGTTGCTCATGCCCGGCCCGGTCTTGTCATAGACGTTGAAAAACTCGTCCGCCATGATGGTGGCCACGCCGCCTTCCGGCGTTTCGATCAGATCCTTCTCGAGCGTGATGATACGGAACTTCCAACCGGCTGGGAGCTTCTTGAACTGGCCGCCGCCTGCGGCAAGGAATTCATCGTAGGTGTGTTGCGGTTTGAGCCCCAGCTGGAAGCCTTTCATGATCCAGGTGTTGCCGTCCGCATCGTCGAGCAAGGCCACCTTGGTTCCCTTGTTCCAGCCCAGCCCGCTCTTCCTCGCGATCGTCACGGGTTTGTAGGGCGTGGTTTCCCCCACACCGCCCTTGTTGTCGCCCATGTTCAGTTGGGCGACCCAGATGGCCTTGATGCCGTTGAAGTCCCGCTCCACGCCGGTTTCGATTTCGGTCCAATTGGGCAGCCAAAGTTTCGGGCCGTTCAACGAGGCGTTGAGGACACCGAACTCGGTTTTCATTTTATCAAAGTCGAGTCTCTCAACCAGCGCCTGCGGGGCGGTGTCTCTCGACGCAGGGATGCCAGCGGGTGTGAACAACGTGTTGTAGCAGGCGGCGACCAAGGTCCCGGTTTTCGCGTCGCGGGCGGCGAGGAAGATCTCGATGAACCGTGCCTGGTGCAGGTTCTCGACCCGCTTGGATTTGGCATCCGCACCGTCGGCGAGCACCTTGGGTTCGGCGGGTGCAGGTTCTGCGAGGGCGGGCAATGTGGCAGCGAGGAAGGCTGCGGCGGACAGGAGGCGAATTTGTTTCATGGTTTTTCTGTGCTTGTTTGATGGGTTGTTGAAAATTTTGCCATCTAAGCTGTAGGCCGCCCCAGTGGGGACGGCGCGCGCGTTTCAGTGGGATCTTGTTATTTCACCTCGATCATCACCTTGGGAATTTTCCCGGTGAATTTCGATTCGTGTTCGCAGCCGATGGCTTCGACGACTGGGGTGCCGAGGTCGATGCCGACATCGGCGGTTTCGTCGGCGGAGAAGATGCCGGCCTGGGTGTTGGGGATTTTTCCTTCCGCTGCTTTCACGTCGTTTACGAATAGGGTGGCGGAGCCGCCTTTGCCGGGGCCGCCGCCGTCGTAGGCGAAGTCGAGCTTGAGCGTGTTTTTGCCGGGCTTGAGTTTTTCCTTTCCGGTGACGCTGGTGCGCTGGAGTCCGAGGAAATTGTAAGCGTAGCCGGGGATGCCGTCCTTGACGTAGAGCGCCCATCCGCCGAAGCGGCCGCCCTGGGCGAGGATCATGCCATTGGCTCCGGTCTCAGGCACTTCGATTTCCGCGGTGATGGTCTTGGATTTGTTTTTCACGTTGATGAAAGCGGATTCCATCATGCCCTGCATGCCTTCCGCGAGGGTCAGCGAGGTGCGGGCACCCATGAGGTCAGGACGGCCGACCAGTGCGCCGTTGAGGCGTTCGAAGACGCGGTCATCGATGGGAAGGACATGGTATTTTTTCGCTTCGGCGAGAAACACGGCCTGCAATTCCTTGAGTTTCTCCGGGTTCTTAGCCGCGAGGTCGGTGGAACAGCTAAAGTCGGAGCGGATGTCATAGAGTTCCCAGAGATCCGCTTCGAGCGAGCGGCTTGGCTTCGATTCCCAGGGAGCCTTGTGGACGACGCCGGCGAGCCAACCGTCGTGATAGACCGCGCGGTTGCCGGCGATTTCGAAATACTGGGTGGTGCGGGCGGGAGCCTTGGTGTCGGTGAAGCTGGCAAGCAGGCTTTTGCCTTCCATCGGGATCTGCGGGGTGCCGTTGACGACCTTGGGTTCGGGCAGCCCGGCGGCTTCGAGGATGGTCGGCGCGATGTCGATGACGTGGCTGAACTGCTCCCGGATCTCGCCTTTGGCGGAAATGCCTTTGGGCCAGTGGGCGACCATGCCGACGCGGGTGCCGCCGAAATTCGAGGCGATTTGTTTGGCCCACATGAACGGCGAGTTGAAAGCGATCGCCCAACCGGCGGCCATGTGCGGATAGGTTTCCGGGCCGCCCCATTTGTCGGCGAACTTCGCCATGTCCTCGATGGTTTCCGGCACGCCGTTGAAGTAGGTGTATTCGTTGAACAAGCCGTTCATGCCGCCCTCGGCGCTGGTGCCGTTGTCGCCTGCAATGTAGAAGACGAGGGTGTTGTCGAGCTGGCCGGTATCGCCGATGGCATCGATGACGCGGCCGATGTGGTGGTCGGTGTAATCGAGGAAGGCGGCGAAGGTCTCCACCTGTTTGGTGAAGAGGGCTTTTTCCTCATCGGAAAGCTTGTCCCAATCCTTGATGGCGGCTGGTTTGGAGGCGAGCTTCGTGCCTTTCGGAACCATGCCCATGGCGATCTGGCGTTCCAGGGTTTCCTCACGGATCTTGTCCCAGCCCTGGTCGAATTTGCCCTTCCATTTTGCGATCCAATCGGCGGGCGCGTGGTGCGGGGCATGGACGGCTCCGGGGGCGAAATAGACGAAGAACGGCTTGTCCGGAGTCATCGCCTTTTGGTGCTTCATCCAGGCGATGGACTTGTCGGCCATGTCTTCCATGAAGTGATAATTCGGGTCGTTGGGAAGCTCCACCTGGGTCACGCCGTCATGGAGGAAGGGCGCCCACTGGTTGGTTTCGCCGCCGATGAAACCGTAGAATTTGTCAAAACCCTGATGGGTGGGCCAGCGATCGTAAGGACCGGAAACACTAACTTCCCAGGAGGCGGTTTCGTGCCATTTGCCGAAGGCGCCGGTGCTGTAGCCGTTGAGGCGGAGCATCTCGGCAAGCGGCGCGACGGCGTTGGGGATCTCTCCGGTGGCTCCGGGGAAAGCGGTGGCCATCTCGGTGATGAAACCCATGTTGCAGGTGTGATGGTTGCGCCCGGCCTTCAGCGCGGTGCGGGTGGGCGAGCAGAGCGCGGTGGTGTGGAAATGGTTGTAGCGCAGGCCGCCTTTGGCGAGCCGGTCGAGCGTCGGCGTGGCGATGGGGCCGCCGAAACTGCTGGTGGCGCCGAATCCGAGGTCGTCGAGAAGGATGACCAGCACGTTGGGCGCGCCTTGCGGGGCGTGGACGGCGAAGCGCGGCGGCGGGGTGGCCTTTCTGGCGTCGGTTTCGTCATAGAGCGGGCGGGCCGGCTGGGGCACAGGCAGAATCGTGCGGTCGGGTTCGGACTGGGCTTGCGCCGCGTTGGACCAAACGGCGCAGACGCATGCGATGACGGCGAGGGGCTTGATGCTTATCATCCGCACAGGGACATGAACGAGAGGGGGAATATCGTTTTTCATACCTCATCCTGGATACGCCACCGCATGGGATGCCATCATAAACCCTATCCGAAATGCGCAAAAACGCATTGCCCCGACCATCCGAGGAATATAGGCAGGTACATGTCCGAGACCGGAACAGCCGTGAGCCGCATCCAGTTCAGTGATCCCGATCACCTGGTCGGCGCGATCCGCGGAGGACACATCGAGCCATGGGTTTTGGGCGGGCACCGGGCGGAAAGTGAGCTGTCGCGGATCATGCTGCCGGGTTCCTGCCTCGATCAGGCGGAGATCGGCTCTGCGATGTGGTTCCGCGGCGAGATGCCGAAGGACAGCTATACCATGGTCTATGTGACCGCATGTCCCGAGGATGGTAACTCTTTCAATTTCAACACGCGCCACCGCGACCGATGCCTCGGGTTTTTCGCTCCCGGCGAGGCGCTCGATGCCACGACCCCGCCCGGCTACCGGCACGGGACTCTGTCCATTCCCGCAGCGGTTTTCCTGCATGCTGTGGAGTCGCGCTATCCTGAGTTCACGGCAAAGTCCCTGAAGCGGGGGCGCTCCATTTTCCCCGAAGAAAACGCATGCCGGAACGCCGCAGCGCTATTGGGCGGGATCATTGAAACCGTCCGGCGCGATCCCGATACACTGGAGGGCGAGTCCACACGCGCATTGCTGGAAAACGAACTTCACGACCGTTACTTCGATCTCTTGCGAAAGGATCAGGCAAACCCCATGGCAAAGGGAAATCCCGCGATCACACGGCGATACCAGCGGCTAAGATTCCTGCGCGATTTCATCAGGGAAAACACCCACCGCCCCATCCGCATGGATGAATTGTGCGCGGTGAGCGGCTTGAGCAGGCGCGGTTTGGAATACCTGTTCGTGGATGTCCTCGGGGTCGGGGTCGCCGCTTTCCTTCACAACCTGCGCCTGCACGGTGCGAGGCGGGAATTACTGGCGACCGCGCCGCGCCATGGATCGGTGAAGGGCTGCGCCCTGAACTGGGGCTTCTGGCATCACGGGCGCTTCGCCTCGGAATACCGCGCGCGCTTCGGCGAGAATCCGAGCGAGACCTTGACCCGGAATCCCTGAGCCCGGATCACACCCGATCCGCCACGAACAGCGTGTGCGTGAAACGCTTCGCCTTCGGGTACGCTTTGGCAGTGATGGCCTGGACGTTTCCGAAATGCTTCGCGAGGCAGCGGGCGAAGGATTTGTCGGGGTTCGCGGACCAGAAAACGACACAACGGCCATCGTAGAGTTTGGCGTTGCCTTTCTGCACCAGCGGATCGGGGCTGTTGTCCACATCCAGCAGGATCGCATGGTAGCGGTTTTCTCCGGCGCGGGAAATGAGCTCCGCCACATCGCGAAGATGGATGTTCACACGCGGGTCATCGACGAGCAGACCGTTCACACCGGGGAGGAACTCGCGGTCCCAATCGACCACGACCTGCAACAGCTCCGCGACATCCACGGTGGCGTCAGGCGGGCAAAGCTCCAGCACGCGGCGCAGGGTGTAGCTGAAGCCGCCGATGAGCACGCGGGCGTGCCCGGTCAAGACGTCCGGCAATGGATTTGGCAAGTCGCTTCAAAGCCAGATCAAATGAGCCGAGGCTGAGTTTGAGTTCGTCGTAAGAATCCAAGAAAAAGGTGGCGATTTCGGACTGGGAACACAGCCAACGATCAAATCGTTCTTCCTGCTCAATTTCAAGCATGCTCCTGAGTTCCGTGGTAGCCAAGGTCGCGAGTTCAAGTCGGAAGGCTGTTTCGCCAGCGTTCCAGAGCAGGTCTGCCTGCTTGTTGCATTCGTGGGTTTTTCCGCTGCCTGCTTCAGATAAGATCAAGACGCGTTTCGATTTCAGAAGATCCGCCCATGTCTTGCCTGGGGAAAGGCCGAGGCTCGCCAGAAAAAGATGGCTTTCGGATTCCTCGATTTTCCCTGCCGGGATGTCCTTGAAATACCTCTCAATCATTGGAAGGTTTGAGTGGATTGAAGGCGATGCCCCGCGCCCAGTGTTTTGAAATCAGCGATTCATCAAGGGTCACCAGGATGAGTCCGTGACGTCTCGCGAGGATTGTTAGATGCGCGTCCCTCGTGTCCTTGTACCCCGATTCCGGCGACTCGGTGGCGCTGACATCATCCGGCAGGAAGCGATGTTCGGGACGGGACAAAAGGCTGGTGAGCGAGCGATGGGCGTCCTTCCATGTGGCGGAGTAAGCCGGGCTGAGGCTGACGCGCATGAAGCCTAATTCAACGATGGGGGTTGTGTGGAATTCTGGTTGGGCATCAAGCCATTCGCGGACGGCTTCATGATCGGCATGGGTTTTCCATCGGCTGGCGAGCAGGATGTTTACGTCGATGAGCCAGCTCATGGCGTTTCATCGAGGATTTGGCGCACTCGCTCAGGGGTCATTTCCGGTGCACCGATGGGTGCGGATAGTAAGAAATCGCGCCGCGCCGCGTTTTTCGGTTTCGTGTTCCCCGCGCTGAGCCCGCGTTTCAAGAGATCCGCCGCGACATCCTTGAGCTTGCGCCCCTCGTGGACGGCGAGAAGTTTCATTTCCCGGACTAGATCAGGAGGGAGATCGATGGTGGTTTTCATACCAGCAAGCTAGCTGGTTAGCTGGCTCGATGTCAAACCGTCGTCACGAGAAATTATACGCATCCATATCGAACACCACGGTCACGTTGCTGGCTGCTAGGAATTTGCTTTTTGGGTGAAGGCCGTTGGAAGAGCCGGTGGCCAGTCCTGAGACGGCGTAGGAGATCATCGGAGGTCATGATCTCAAGCAGGTGGCGGTATTTATTACGAATGATCTCGAAGGCAGTGCGCTGGTCTTGGTGCCAGTCTTGGTGGCGGCTCATGATGATCATGCCGGAGGGGGCCACAATTTGGAGAGTGACTCCCGCAGGCAGCTGGGAAGCGAAGCGCGTGTTGAGAACCCTCTGTCCCTGATCGCCCCAGCGATTGAGGTGAAGAAGATATTTTTCGAGCTGCATCACGGTTCCGTCCAATTCGCGCATCGGGATGAGGCGGACCCCGAAATTCGGGTCTCCCGCCACTCCATCCCTGATCGCCAATCCATGATCTCCTATCCCTTTCCCACACCCCGCCACCATCGTTTGACTCAGCTCTTCCGTGGCCGGACTTTCGGGTCCGCCTCAGTCCCCACCCTAAAGCTCTCGTGCCGCAGGGATAAGCCGTAAAAACCAATCGCGACGTCATTTTGCGAATTCCAACGGCAACCGCATGCATGCTCCCATCCATCACCAACTGTGCCTCAGCGACATCCGGCTCCCGCGTATGAAGGAATCCGCATAAACGTATGATTCTCAATCACTGGGAATCCCCGTTGGCACGCTTGGTGCTATCCCCAACAAGATTCCCGCGTGGGGTGTCCATCATCCAATCCAGCTACTGAAGGTCATGAAAATCAACAAATCCATCCTCCTTGCCGCCATCGTCGGCTTGTCGTCATTCGCCCGCCTCGCCGCGGAACCCCTGAAAATCGGCTACTCGGATTGGCCCGGCTGGGTGGCTTGGGAAATAGGAATCAAGAAGGGCTGGTTCAAGGAGGCCGGAGTGGACGTGGAGTTCGTATGGATGGATTATGTGAAGTCCATGGAAGCCTACGCTGCGGGCAAACTCGATGCGGTCAGCGTCACCAATGGCGACGCGCTGGTGACTGGTGCAACTGGCAAGCCATCCGTATGCATCCTCATCAATGACTTCTCGAATGGCAACGACATGATCGTCGCCAAGGGCGAATACAAGACGCTCAAGGACCTCAAGGGTAAGACCATCGCCCTCGAGGAAGGCTTCGTCGAGCACCTCCTACTCTTGAAAGGACTCGAGCTGAACGGCATGGCCGAGAGCGACATCACCATCAAGAACACCCCGACGAACAGCACACCGCAGGTCTTCGCATCCGGCGAGGTGGACGCCATCGGCGCGTGGCAGCCGAACTCCGGACAGGCCCTGAAACTCGTGCCCGGCTCGAAACCGGTGTTCACCTCCAAGGATGTTCCAGGATTGATCTATGACGGCCTTTTCTGCGATCGCGACAGCGTCAAAACCCGCCGTTCGGATTGGCTCAAGGTGGTGAAGGTCTGGGAAAAAATCGCCGAATATCTCGCTAATGAAGACAACACCGACGAGGCCCTTGCGATCCTTTCCGAGCGCGTGGGAGTGAAGCCTGCAGAATACGAGCCGCTGCTCGCTGGCACCAAGATTCTCAGTTCCAAGGAGGCTCTCAAGGCCTGGGAAAAAGCGGACGGCCTGGGCTCGATCTACGGCTCCACCAAAGTTGTGGATGATTTCAATGTGAAATACAAAGTTTACGAAAAGCCCGCCGACGTGGACTCCTACCTCGACCCTTCGCTCTTCAAGGAAGTGATGGACAAGTAGGCTCTTCGATTCGAGCCACCCGCCGATTTCCAATCATGAAAACGCAGACGCGAAGCCGGTGGTGGGTGGTCAGAAAGGAGCTGGATCCGTCGCAGTCATCGATCCTGATGGCGCTTTCTTTCATCCTGCCACTGGTCATCTGGAGCGTCGCCTCTTACGGTCCATGGTGGAAGGTGGCCCATCAGGTGACCGTTTCCGCAGAGAGCCCGCGCTTGCAGAGCATCTATTCGGTCGGCGACCGCCTTGCGCCAAGCGTTTGGAAAGAGTTTTCAACTGCGATCAAGGAGGACAACGAGGAAATCCTAGCGGCGAGAAAATCCGGTCAACCCCAAGCCAGCACTGCTAGGCAAAACAAGAAGATCGTCCGTCAGATCCACCCGATCGCCACGGTCAACGGTTGGCTCACCCGCGAGCAAGAGCTCGCAGATGACTCGATCCGAAAAACATGGATTGATCTCGCTGAAGGCAAACTCAAGGCCACCAAGGAGCCGCTAACCGTAGAAAATCTTGGCGTCGTCAAGGCCAACGCGGAAATGCTAACCAAGGCTGGCACCGACTGGCCGACGGAGGCGCTCTTGAAGCTGCTTCCCCAATCCTCGGAGGAGGTTTCCCGCCCCGTCTATCTGGTCCCGCCCGGAGTCGTCGCTGTGTCCTTTTGGCAAGGCATCACCGCCACCAAACCCGATGCGGGCGAAGCCGGAGCCGAACGCAAAACCCTGCTCCAGCGCTACGCCGAATCCTGGCGCACCATCGTGTTAGGATTTCTCCTCGCGATTTCCGTGGCCATCCCTTTGGGCCTCCTTTGCGGCACTTATGACTTCGCGTCCAAGCTCGCCGAGCCCTTCGTCAACTTCTTCAGCTACATGCCAGCACCCGCCTTCGGCGTGGTGCTCATGGCCATCTTCGGCCTCGATCTAGGCCCCAAAATCATGCTTGTTTTCCTCGGCACCCTCCCGTCGGCGATCCTGATGATATCCAAGACCACCCGCAGTCTTGACGGCTCTCTGCTAGAGGCCGCCCAGACACTTGGGGCCAATCAACGGCAGCTCCTCACCACCGTGGTCATCCCGGGCGTCCTGCCCAGTCTTTACAAAGACCTCCGCCTCCTCTTCGGCACCGCCTGGACCTGGCTGGTCATCGCCGAATTGTTAGGCTTCAAGAGCGGACTCGCTGAAATCATCGACACCCACGGCCGCCGCTTCCAGTTCGACATCGTCTATCCGGCCATCCTTCTCATCGGTCTATCAGGTTTTTTCATGGATCAGATTCTCGCCTATCTCGCCCGTTTCTTCTTCCCATGGATGGACCAGCCGAAGAAAGGATTCCTCAGTCGCTTTTTTTCGGGACGCGCTAGAATCCTCGGCCCCGCCAAGCAGCCCGTCACCTCTACGCCTGAAGCCCCGACCGCCTCACCCTCATGATCGCGAGCCTCTCCTACAAGGACCAGTCACCCGCAGTCAAAGCGCGTTTCGACAAGCTCAAGCAGCGCCCGCCGCTGTTGGAGATTTCCAGTCTCTTCAAAATCTTCGACTCCAAAGCCGGCGAGATTGTGGCGCTGAAAGACATCAATCTCACCGTCCACCGCCGTGAATTCATGTGCGTGTTAGGCCAGTCGGGCTGTGGGAAATCCACCCTCATCCGAATCCTGGCAGGATTGGAAACACCCAGTTCCGGCCAGGTTCTCGTGGACGGCCAGCCGGTCACCGGTCCCGGTCGCGACCGCGGCATGGTCTTCCAGAGCTATACCTTGTTCCCATGGCTGACCGTGAAGGCCAATGTCATGTATGGCCCGCGGATGGCCGGAAAAGATGATTTCACCAATGAGTCCGAAGCTCGCCAGTGGCTCGCCCTCGTGGGCCTCGACAAGTTCGAGAACTCCTATCCTCACCAGCTCAGCGGCGGCATGAAACAACGCGCCGCCATCGCCCGCGCGCTTGCCAACGAACCGCGCATCCTGCTGATGGACGAACCCTTCGGCGCGCTTGACCCGCAGACGCGCCAGCAGATGCAGGCCTATCTTCTCCAAATCTGGAAGAACGTCGATATCACCGTCTTTTTCATCACCCACGATCTCGATGAGGCGGTTTTTCTGTCAGACCGTATCCTGGTGCTGGATCCCCGTCCCGGTCGCGTCCGCGAAATTGTCGAGGTTCCGGTCCCGCGCCCGCGCAGCCATGACCAGCTCCGCGAGCCCGAGTTTCTCGCCACCAAGGCCCACCTGGAGACCATCATCCATCCGGAGGACACCCACGCAGCGCCGGTTTTCGACAAGCTCCCGATCGGCCGGATGACCGATGTTGGTGACGACGTGGAGTGAGATTCCAGAGTATGACGTTTATGCCCCATTCGTCATACGATTTGCGAGAATTCCGTGTCCCTGCGGGCACCGGCGTGATACGTCTCATGCATGCCAGTCACACGCTCCAAGTCCGAAAAGAACGCCCACCGGCTGACGATTTCCATTCCCGACGAGCTGCACAGCCAGTTCGAGGAGTTGATGGCGGAGCGGGGCTTCGTAAACCGCTCCCAAGCCATCGCGGAGGTGCTCAACCAGCACATTTCCGATTATTACAGCTTGAAAGGAAATTCGCTGATGGCCGGAACGATCACGCTTTTCTACGATCACAAACGCGCGGGTATCAAACAACAGATCACCGACATCCACCACGAACACATCCGCGAAGTGATCAGTTCGCTCAACGTGCTGCTGCAAAATTCCTGCACCATGGAGGTCATCCTCGTGCAAGGTCCGGCCAAACGCCTGCGGCAGATCGCGAACAAGCTTCTTGGCGTCAAGGGCATGATCGCCGGCCGGCTCAACCTCACCCGAACCCTGCTTCCGCAGATCCAAACCGAGCCTGAAGAAGACTCCAACGACTGATTTCCCATGACTCCGAATTCCCTCCTCCACGAACGCACCCTCCACGGTGCCGGCATGTGGTCCGCCGTGATCTCGCGTGGCAAACGCCTCCGCCTCACCGACATCGACGGCGGCGCGAACGTCGGCATGCTGCTCTACAACGCGCTCGAACACACCGAGCGCTACAACATGCCGGACACGCTCAAGGGCCAGCACATTTTCTATCTGCGCGCTCCGTATTGCCTGCACTCCGACATGGGCCGCCTGTTAGCCTCCATCACCACGGACAGCGTCGGCTGGCACGACACCGTCTGCGGCCACTCGGACGCCGCCCGCGTGCTGGCGAAATACGGCGAGAACAACTATCAGCAATCCCGCAACGACTGGAACCGCAACGGCCGCGATTGCTTCCTCATCGAACTGGCGAAATGGGGACTCGGGAAAAAAGACCTCATTCCAAACCTCAATCTCTTCAGCAAGGTTGTCTCCGATGATGCGGGACACCTTTCCTTCGTCGCGGATCATTCGAAGCCCGGTGATTCCATCGAGCTGCGTTTCGAAATCGACACGCTTGTCGTGCTCAACACCTGCCAGCACCCGCTCGATCCAGACCCGGTCTACCGCCATCGCCACGTGAAGCTCGAAGTCTTCGCCGGCGAGCCGCCCGCTTTGGACGATCCATCACTCACCGTCCGCCCCGAAAATCTCCGCGCCTGGGAGAACAACCAAACCTATCACACTCTCCGCTTCTGATGACTGAAAGCACACTCAATCCCGAGACCGCCGTGTTCCGCGAAGTCATTCCCGCGGGCGACTGGTGGGTCCACGAGATCAAGAAAGGCCAGACCCTGCGCATTCTCGATCTCGAAGGAAACCAGGCGGCCGACACGCTGTTCTTCAGCGCCGCCGATCCCACCGAGCGTTACAGCGCGGACCGCACCATCCAGGAGCAGGCCGCGCTCTATCTGACGACCGGCACCCGGCTGATGAGCACCGAGGGAAATGCACTGCTCACCATCACCGCCGACACCTGCGGCCGCCACGACACGCTCGGCGGTGCCTGTTCGCGCGAGTCGAACACCATGCGCTACGCCCACGACACCGAGTGCATGCACGCCTGCCGCGACAGCTTCATCCGCGGCGCGCAGGAGTGGAACATCGAGTTGAACAAACGCGACCTCGGCCCTAACATCAATTTCTTCATGAATGTGCCGGTCACGCCGGACGGCCAGCTCAGCTTCGCGGATGGGATTTCCGCGCCCGGGCGCTATGTGGAGATGCGGGCGGAGATGGATGTGGTGTGCCTGATTTCGAATTGCCCGCAGCTCAACAATCCCTGCAATGGGTGGAATCCGACACCGGTGGAGGTCATGGTCTTTTAAATTCCGCGCTCCAATTTCATGAAAATCATCATCGCCAACCGCGGAGAAATCGCCGCCCGCGCCATTCGCACGTTCAAGAAGCTCGGCTATCAGAGCATCGCCGTTTACTCGGAACCGGATTCCGGCGCTCCCCACGTCGATCTCGCGGACGAGGCTTACCTGCTCGGACCCGGCCCGGTTTCCGAAAGTTATCTGCTCAAGGAAAAGCTCGTGGAGATCGCCCGAAGCACCGGTGCCAACGCCGTCTTCCCAGGCTACGGACTCCTCAGCGAAAACACGGACTTCGCCCGCATGTGCGAGGATGCCGGGGTGAAATGGATGGGGCCGACGCCCGAGCAGATCATCGCCTTCGGCTTGAAACACGAAGCGCGACGGCTCGCCGGTGAGGCAGATGTGCCGTTAGTGCCAGGAACCGGCTTGTTGGACGGCGTGCAGTCCGCCGTGACCTCCGCGGAAGCCATCGGCTACCCGGTCATGCTGAAAAGCACCGCCGGCGGCGGAGGGATCGGCATGAAGGTCTGCCGTGATGAGGACGAACTCCGTCGCGAATACGATAGCGTGGTGCGGCTGAGTGAACGCAGTTTTGGATCCGGCAGCGTGTTTATCGAGCGCTTCATCCAGCGCGGACGGCATGTGGAAGTGCAGATTTTCGGCGATGGCAAGGGACGGGTGTTAGCTCTGGGAGAACGCGATTGCTCGGTGCAGCGGCGCAACCAGAAAGTCTTCGAGGAAACTCCCGCGCCCGGTCTATCCGACACAACGCGGGCCGCGCTGCACGCTGCTGCCGTGAAGCTGGGAGAAAGCGTGAACTACCGCTCCGCCGGCACCGTCGAGTTCATCTATGACGCGGACCGCGATGACTTCTTTTTCCTCGAAGTGAATACCCGCCTGCAAGTCGAGCACGGCATCACCGAAATGGTCACCGGACTCGACATCGTCGAGTGGATGGCACGCCTCGCGCTCGACGAAGATTGGGAAATGCCCGCCACCTCGCCGACGCCGCAAGGCTGCGCGATCCAGGCGCGGGTTTACGCGGAGGACCCGAACCACAATTTCCGCCCGAGCTGCGGGCTGCTGACTGAAGCGAGTTTTCCGGAGTGGGCGCGCTCTGACCGCTGGATCGAACCAGGCACGGAGGTCAGTCCGTTTTATGATCCGCTGTTAGCGAAGGTGATGGTGCATGCGGCGGACCGTGATGCTGCTGTCGCGAAAATCGAGCAAGCGCTGGAGGAAACGAAGATCTCCGGCATCGAGACGAACCTGCGCTACCTGCGCGACATCACCCGCTGGGCGCCTTACCTCAAAGGCGGCGTGGCGATGCGCGACATGGCGGAGTTTCTTTATACGCCTAACACCATCGACGTCGCCTCGGCTGGGACGATGACCACCGTGCAGGATTGGCCGGGGCGTGTCGGTTATTGGGAAGTAGGCGTGCCACCCTGCGGGCCGTTTGATTCGTTGTCATTGCGGCTGGCGAACACGCTGGTTGGAAATCCCGAGGGCGCCGCCGGATTGGAAATCACCATGACCGGGCCGACCCTGCGTTTCAATTCCGCGACGACCATCGCGGTGGTGGGAGCGGCGGCGTTGATGTTGAAGAACGGCGAGCCGGTGGCAATGAATGAGAGAATCGCGATCGAAGCTGGCGATGTTTTGAAGATCGGCCGGTTCGAAGGTGCCGGAGCGCGTGCCTACTTCGCAGTGGCTGGAGGGATCGACTCGCCGGAGTATCTGGGGAGTTGCTCGACCTTTACGTTAGGAAAGTTTGGCGGGCCGTTCGGGCGGGCTTTGTTACCGGGCGATGTGTTGGGAATAAGGAGTGGGGACACTCCTGTCCCCACGAGGAAGGGACAAGAGTGTCCCTTCTCCTTAAAACACGAATGGAAGATCGCCGTCCTTTACGGCCCTCATGGCGCACCTGATTTCTTCCTGGATGAAGACATCGACACCTTCTTCGCGACGAAATGGGAAGTTCACTACAACTCGGCCCGCACCGGCGTCCGCCTCATCGGTCCGAAGCCGAAGTGGGCGCGGACGGATGGCGGCGAGGCTGGACTCCATCCATCCAACCTGCACGACAACGCCTACGCCATCGGCGCGGTGGATTTCACCGGCGACATGCCCGTCATCCTTGGTCCCGACGGGCCAAGTCTCGGCGGTTTCGTCTGTCCGGTCGTAGTGGTGGACGCGGAGTTGTGGAAACTCGGGCAACTTCGCCCCGGAGATTCCATCCAGTTCGTCCCGGTCGATGAAGCGTGGGCTCGCGACCGGCAAATCGAAGTGAGCGAGTTCATCGCGGGTGGTCGCGCGGAACTCACCGATCCCGTGGAAGTCGAACGCGGCACGTGTTTCATCGACTCTTTCGGCGAAGGTGATGATAAAGTGGTCGTTAGACGTGCGGGTGACCGGTATTTCCTGATCGAGTTTGGCCCGCACCATCTGGATCTGAAACTGCGGTTCAAGGTCCACGTCGTTCACGAGTGGGTGAAGGAGCAAGGCATCCCGGGCATCATCGACCTGACGCCCGGCATCCGTTCGTTGCAGGTGCATTTCGATCCAAGCGTGATCGGGCGTTGTGATCTGTGGGAGAAAATCCGTGAAGGCATCATTTCCTTGCCGCCGCTGGAGCAGATCGAAGTGCCGACCCGCATCGTCCATCTGCCGCTGAGTTGGGACGATCCGAGTACGCAGGAAGCCATCCGCCGTTACATGCAGAGCGTGCGGCCGGACGCGCCGTGGTGCCCGAGCAACCTCGAATTCATCCGGCGGATCAACGGGCTGTCGTCGATCGCGGACGTCTATCAAATTTTCTTCAGTGCTTCCTATCTGGTCATGGGGCTCGGCGACGTCTATCTGGGAGCACCCGTCGCCACGCCGCTCGACCCGCGCCACCGGATGGTGACGACGAAATACAACCCGGCGCGGACCTGGACGCCGGAGAACGCGGTGGGCATCGGTGGGGCGTATCTCTGCATTTATGGCATGGAAGGCCCTGGCGGCTATCAGTTCACCGGGCGGACGATCCCGGTGTGGAACCGCTGGCGGAAAACGCCGGATTTCGAGAAGCCGTGGTTGTTGCGGTTCTTCGATCAGCTGCGGTTCTATCCGGTGAGTGCGGAGGAATTGCTGCGCTTGCGGGAGGAAGTCCCGCGTGGTCGGCACAAGCTGGAGATCGAGGACCAGGTGTTTCGATTTTCCGATTACGAGGCGTTTCTTGAGGCGCACTCGGAGGAAATCGACGCGTTCCAGAGCAAGCAGCGCGCGGCATTCGAAGCAGAGCGGAAACGCTGGGAGGAAGCCGGACTTTCGATGGACGCCCCAGCGGCGGCCGAGGTCGAGGTGGATGAAATCGTGATCCCGGACGGCTGCTTCACGATGGACAGCCCGGTCACCGGAAGCGTTTGGAAAATCGAGGTCGCGGCTGGCACAAGGATCGCTTCCGGAGCGACTGCGTTGATTCTGGAAGCGATGAAAATGGAGGTCTCGGTGGAAACGGATGAAGATTTGGAGATCATTGAAATCCTGGTCGTCGAAGGAGCCAGCGTGCGCGCCGGACAGGCTCTGGTTGTCGTCAGGCCACACTCAGAATTTCGCGTGGAATAAATCCCGCGCTCCAATTGCGTAGTTCCACATGAAAATCAACGAACTCAAGAAACGGTATGCGGCAGGCGTGACTCCCACGGAAGTGATCGGCGAGATCTGGGAGAAAATCATCGCTTGGGATGATCCGGCGATTTTCATCCACCTGCCGGAGAAAGATGAGCTGCTGGCGCTCGCAGCGAAGGTCGAGGCGATGTCGCAGGAGCTGCCGTTGTGGGGGATTCCGTTTGTGGTGAAGGATAACATCGACGTCGGCAACTGGCCGACGACGGCGGCTTGTCCGGAATTTTCATACGTTCCTGCGGAGGATGCGGAGGTCGTCAGGCTGCTGCGGGCAGCGGGGGCGATTCCGATCGGGAAGGGGAATCTGGATCAGTTCGCCACCGGATTGGTCGGCACGCGCACGCCTTATGGAATCGCGCGAAATGCGATCGACGCGGAGTTTCTGCCGGGAGGATCGAGCTCGGGCAGCGCGTCCGCCGTGGCGGCGGGGCTGTGTGCGTTTTCGTTAGGAACCGACACGGCGGGCTCTGGCCGGGTGCCGGCGGCGTTCCAGGAATTGATCGGTTGGAAGCCGACGCGCGGACTGTTGAGCAACCGCGGGCTGGTGCCGGCGTGCCGCTCGCTGGACTGCATTTCGGTTTTTGCGAGGACGGCGGCGGATGCGCTGCTGATTTCCGGAGTGGTGGGGAAATACGACGCGGCGGATGCCTTTTCACGCGAGGTGACGCCCACCGGAGTGATCCGGAAGAGCTTTCGATTCGGAGTTCCCAAGGTGCTCGATTTCGCGGGAGATCCGGACACGCCGGGGCTTTTTCTCGATGCGGTGGAGCGGATAAAAGCGCTGGGCGGAGTCGCGGTGGAGATCGACCTCACGCCGTTCACCGAGGCGGCGAAGCTGCTTTACGAAGGTCCGTGGGTGGCCGAGCGATGGGCGGCGGTGGGGGAGTTCGTGGAAATGCACGGCGACGATGTTTTCCCAGTGACGCGGAAAATTCTGGAGGGCTCGAAAGGCTGGGACGCGGCATCGACCTTCCGGGCACAGTATAAACTACGGGAATTCGCGCGGGAGGCGGAGGGAGTCTGGAAACGGATCGACGTGCTGCTGCTGCCCACGACGCCGCGACTCTACACCGTGGCGGAAAATCTGGCGGAACCCTACGGCACGAACGCCACACTCGGGCGCTACACGAATTTCATGAACCTGCTGGATCTTTCCGCCGTGGCGGTGCCCGTGGGGCGGGCGAGATCCGGTCGCGCGCCGTGGGGCGTCACGCTCGCGGCTCCGGCCGGCTGGGACGCCGCGCTGTTGGAACTCGCTGGGAAATTCTGCGGTGAGTCCATCGTTCCGAGCTTGTCTGGCAAGATTCCGCTACTCGTCTGCGGTGCGCATTTGGAGGGGCTCGCCCTGCACTGGCAGCTCGCGGATCGTGGCGCGGTTTTGCGGGAAGCGACGAAAACGGCGCCGGTTTACCGGATGTATGCGATGCCGGCGGCGGGCGGCATTCCTCCGCGTCCGGCATTGATCCGGGACGAGGCAGCGGGCGCGGCGATCGATGTGGAGGTCTGGGAGCTGGAGCCGGCGGCGTTTGGAGATTTCGTTTCAAAAATCCCGGGACCGCTTGGAATCGGGAAGGTTTTGCTCGAAAGCGGCGAGGAGGTTCCCGGATTCATCGCAGAGCCGCGGGCCACGGCAGGCGCGGAGGAAATCACCCGGCTGGGCGGTTGGCGGGCGTGGTTGAAGGGCTGATCCGAATATTTGGGAAATTCAGGATTCGCCAGATGCGGACGGCTTGCTAAGAATGTCCAACCGCCGCCCCGTCTTTCAACCCGCGGCCTCATTCCTGAGAGCCCGTAGTGCCCGCCCGGCGCATCCGTGGCGACGTCGAATCCGCAGCCATCGTCCACCACGGAGATTTCCAAGCCCCGGTCGGCGAAATCGCAGTGGATCTCGATCCGCTCCGCCTTGCCATGGCGCGAGGCATTTTCCACAGCTTCCTGGTAGGCCAGTAACAAACCCCTCGATATGCTGGCTGGAAGCGGGAACGGCTCGCCGGTGATTTCGGTGTTCACTTTGGCGTGGCTCCATTGGCGCTGGATTCTGGCGAGCCTCCGCAGTTCGTTGTCCAGATCACCCGTCTGGCGGCCAAGCTCATACAGGCACCAGATGCACTGGCGGAACTCCTCGCGAGTCCGCGCAAGGCGCGAGCGCTCCTCCATCATCGCCGAATGGGCGGCGGTGACCTGCCGGTGCGCCAACGCCTCCGTCGCGAGCTGGTCGGACCGCGCCCGCACCCGCCGTATGAGCAGCCGCTGACCTCTGACCTCTGACCTCTGACCT
>ERZ1022724.111-NODE-111-length-20759-cov-5.351768_pt1 | contig 20759 bp, 15 predicted proteins | sample MGYA00521091_ERZ1022724 | MGnify/ENA primary metagenome ERZ1022724 (study PRJEB33162, sample SAMN09537610) | freshwater metagenome | isolation source: freshwater | place: Canada:Alberta | collected 2017-07 | study: EMG produced TPA metagenomics assembly of the... | reverse complement strand
CAGATTCTTGTTCATCCGTCACACGTCTGCCAGATCGGTGCCTCCGATCAAGGTCTTTTCGGCGCTTCCCTCCCGAATTTGATTGGCTGTCAGGGACGCTTCTAAGAGCATCGTCCCGCTAGTCCAGATAATGAACGACCAGAAATATCTCGAACAATGGATGCAGGAGCCACGGAGCCCCGCCGACTGCTCGGGAAATCCGGTTGCCGAAAGACTGCAGCAAGCGATTCCGGCAAAGGAGTTCCTCGCCATACGATACTACGGCGGTTCATCGCCAGGAATGGAACGCAGGATCCGGCCGCTGGAAGTCTTCGAATGCGCGGGGATGCTGTATGTGGATGCCTACTGTGAAAGTCGCGATGAAACTCGCTGTTTCAAGATCTGCCGTATTGAGATCGAAGGCATCAACAAGATTGCTTTCAACGAGATTGCCTTCGGCGAAAGCGCGCCCGACCCGGTAGGTCGCACATCGGTAAACAAGCAGGGGGGCGGCTGCCTTGTCATGCTCGCTGTAATTCCGATTGGAGCTGGGGCTCTGAGAGTCCTAGCCCATTGGCTCTGAGGTGGCACCACCCCGTCGTGGCAGGCCTTTGAATTAGCGATCAGCCGCGTGTTGCCGTATGGTCCCGCAATAGCTTCAGGATCGAGGAAGCTTTCTGAACCCATGTCTCGGGGTGATCGTCTAGGCTTGGCCGGTGGAATTCCATGATGCGCATGATGATTTGCTCCGCCGATTGATCCATCTCGCTGTATCCGTTCCGTTCGGAATCCCCGGCTCGATGGGCCTCCTCTTCGCATGCTTCAACCAAAAGCCTGGCATGTTCGGGGGAAGGCTGCACCGCTAGCATCCCCGCCATGCGCCGGTATTCAAGAATTCGGAGTGCGGGCCTCATGGTTCAGTGTGGTCGCTTCGCTCAAAGTTCAAACCACTTCAGTGGCCCGAAGATCTAACGTGTATGACTATTTTTTTGAGATCAGAGCACGTCGTCTGGTTTCGTCTGAAAAAGGTCAACGGATGGACTCGATCCAACCTTTTCAGAATTGACGGATTTGCCATCATCAGTGCTATTCTCTTCTTTCTTTGCACTCGTGACACTCTTTTTCGCTCTTGGTTTACCCTTGGAGGCAGGCTTTTGCTTCTGAGGCGCTTCAGTGATTAACTCGACTTCAACCGCCTTGATTTCCGCAGGAGTAGGTGCCGTATGCTCTTCCAATCCGCTCCCTACCGCTTTGTCATTTTCATTCTGAATAGCGGCTTGGTCTTCTCCTTTCTCCCGATCAATCTCTTGCGACTCCCTTAAAACATCGAGGGAGTTTAGTTCCGTGGCGGAAACTGCGGCCAACTCTGGCTCACTTTCCCTTTCAGGGCTAACACTGCCCGCATCACTACTCGGAGTCTCCTCGGTAGTGGGTGGCTTTGCAGCCGTGGCTGCTTCCTTAGAGTTACTTGTGTGGGTGGTCTCATCGTCCGAAGGAGGGGGCAACTTCGTATCGGGCACCCTTTCAAGTCTGAGGAGGACGGTTCTCTTCACAGTCTGGCGCTTTGCTCCAAACGGATGGGGCGTTTCGAGGCTCGCATAGTAAGACCCAGCAAATGAGCTGAACCCTGCACTGAAACCCAACAGCCAGATTGCCTCCAAAACAAACCGAGCGTCGAGGACGCCTGCGAGCTCTCTGCAATCGGGCTGCAGCGCCTTCAAATCGACTCCCTGCACCCTAAGTGAAAGTTCCCGCCAATGCAGGAAGATGCCGAGACTGACGGCGGAGACGGGAAGCTTCCAGTAGTCGTCAATCAAATCAAGCGACTTGATCAGCTCCAGATCTCCATAAACTTTCCGGAAGCCCGAAACAGTGTCCCACTTAGGGTCTCCCCATGCAGACAGCTTAGCCAGTGGCGGATTCAAGTGTTTGGGATCCGACAAGGTATCCCTTAGAATTTTCCTCAAATCTCTCAGGCCGGAAATTGGTTCTAGCGCGGCAGGTGCATGACGAGTGTATCCGAGCGCTTTTTGAACCAAGGCACCTGCTTCACTGTTGGCAGTCACGATGCCCCTAAACCCTGAAAAATCGTTTATATCGTAATTGGAAACGAGGACCTCTACGAGTGCATCTCCACCTTGAATCTTGTTGAGCAGATCCCTCTGGGTGAAGCGTTCTTCAATCAATCCCTCAAATACAGGTTCCATTAGCTCTACTTCGCGGTTGAATCGTCCATTGAGAATCTCACGACTCCTCTCCGTCAGGGGAATCAACCCGGAGCATTCTTTGGCCATGAAGCATGCCTTAGATGCATCAAGTGGGTCGCAAGATTTGAACCTGCCACCCTCAAAGGACACACTACTAAAACAGGCAATGACTACCGAGAGTTCTGCATCCGGCATGAAATCAGGGAGAGCGGCTGCCACTTGGCAGAGCGCCTCTGGACGCGACAGGCTGCCCTTCTCAGCCGAAGCAACTACAATTCTGGAACGATCTACCGAAATGTATCCCGAATCATGAAGGGACTGAAATTCATCAATAAATAAAGGAACAAGATAAATAATTGGTTTCATTGCTTTCAGTAGTAATCGTCGTTGTTTTGACTTGTTGCACCAGCGGCTGACGCTCCGCTGATAGGCATTTTTTCCAAAAGATCGTGTGGCATGCTCGCTACAAACGGATGCGGCCTATGCCCTGTGTAGCTGATGAACAAATTCCGCCGACTTCGAGTGGCAGCGACATAGAAAAGTCGTCGTTCCATCGGCTCATCATCACGATTGAAAATTGAGACGTTTTCGTCGAGGCCGGGCAGGAATACGGTTTCAAAATCGAGTCCTTTTGAACTGTGATAGGTCATGACGTAAACAATTCTTTCCCTGTCGGATTCAACGAGGCTGCCATGGCTGTTACCAAGATACCGAAGAATCACACCCTTAGAAGCAAGGTGCTGGTTGCATGCGTCATAGTCCCGCTGCCCGCGCTCCCCTTTGAAAGATGGAGTGCCTACACGCGTCTCGTTACACACGAAAGTAATGAAATCCTGAACAAGTCGATGCTTCGACAAGAGGATGCAAACGGGATCCCCGGCCCTGGTAAACCGCTGGGCATTTTGCCATACCCAGCGCATCTCGTCTTCGTGTTTGCTGGCATTCGCGAGCGTGATTTTGACGTCTGCGGTTGGTTTCCCCTGCCTTGCCGAGTGAACCTTGGATTTGGGCAGGATCGTGGCGACAATTTTTCTTAGCTTCTCTGTGAGACGATGGACGATAGATAGCGAATGAATGGAGGGGCTTGTGCTAGCCTGGATGAATTCCGGAGAAACCCTTTGCTCGTAAATCGACTGCTCCTCGTCACCCGCCATGATGAGCTTCGAGCAACTGCTTTGAAGAAGGGTTAGAATGTAGGGCTCAAGATCTTGAACCTCATCAACGAAAATGTAGTCGTATCTCCTAGGACTCGACTTGAACTCGTGGTAAGTCATCACCGGAATGTGCCGTGAGTTGTCCGGCAAGCCGGACTGCAACATGTCTTTGAGGGAGTGAGTGAACGCGACCACACACGCCGTGGCCTGCGGATTTGTTACCAGGGTTTCACGTAATGAATGAATGAGAAGAATGCTCTTCCCTGATCCGGCAAAGCCCCTAATCCAATGAGAGCTTTTGACTTTGAGCAAATTATCGAGAACAACACGTTGCTCAGGATCGAGTTTATTTATGGTCACCATCCAGTTCATAATTTCAGCGGGTTAAATTTTCGTTTTTGATTGAGACGGCAAGGAATTCCTCGGCGTAAAGTTTGGACTTCTTCGAAAGTTTTGATTCGTACTTTCCGAGTTCTGTCAGGAATTCCTGATCGTTCAAAAACGAGGCGAGGCGTATGGCACGCCCAACATCTTCCAATTGAAGGCTCCCGTGATTGAGCATTTCCCGGAATAATTCATTCGCCTCCCGCAGCATTTCGCGCCCGCGCTCCTTCTTGTTCCGTGTCAAGAGTCGATCTCCTAAAGCTGCCATTACCACTGGATTGCGATCCGAAAGTTGATTGGCTTCTTCAAACAACTCCATTGCCCGATCCTCGTTGCTGGATCTCTCCATCGTCAGCGCAAGGTTGAAAGCCGAGACCCATGTTGGTTGTCGAGAATGAGCTTTTTCCGCCCATTGATCGCTGAGGCTATGCTTTCCGCAACATGAATACTGATAGCAAATTTGGGTAGCGTTGGGGCCCGTCAGATGTTTCGGATCGATCCGTTCCAAAGATTCGAGAGACTCAGCAGCTTCGAGATGGGCACCTGATTTTGCGCAGGCATCCGCAAATGCCTTCAATGCAGCGGCAGAAGGCCTTCCCCCATTCTTGACAATTGACTCGTTGAGCTTTTGTCGAGCTATCAGGCGTTTCGTTTCTTCGGGAGACAATTCTTCGTTCGACAATGGGTTTACGAGCGCACCCTTAGCCATCGTGTTTCCCAGCTTGGCGGTGATGTGAAGGAGCTTGTTTTGATCAAGAAATGCGCTGATGGTAATCCGATCTCCACCTTGAAAGGGTGAATCGTCTGGCGAATTCAATTCAAGAATATGCAGGACCTTGGTTGATGTGGAAACGCAGATAGGCAATTCTACCTTTTCCTGATTGTCGTTCGGAACGATCAGGGAATCGGTAAATAGGACTTCCGGGGTTGGGATTGGAGTTCCAGCAGGAATGACCGGATGGAGGGCATTACCCGCAGTAAGGATGTAGATGGTCTCACTGGTGATTGGGCGAATGAACTGCATTTCCAGCCCGTTCCATGTCAGGGAGTGTAAAGCAGCTCCACGAGAAACAGGACTGCGGATGTCGGCTCCGATTTCGCATTCAACATGGCGACCGAAATAGGTACGTATGGCATCTTGGACCAGTGGATTCTGGGCGCTGCCTCCGATGAAAAGCACCATGTCCAACTGATCCTTCTGCAGGCCGGCCTTCGCTAGGGCGCTCTCAATGGGTTCCAGAAGGCAAATCGCTTCTGATTCATCAGAGGGGACTTCCATGGAGAGAAAGGGGTCCATGATCTCATAGAATTCCTTCAGACTGATGGACGGCTCGGCAAGATGCAGATTGTGGCCGCGAATGCTTATTGGCGGGATCGAGGCTGCTTTCACCCGTTCTTCGGAGGTTCGATAGATCGAGACATCGCCACCTTGAGCACGTGAGGCGATCAATTTGCTGCATTGGACTTTCAATTCCTCACCCACCGTCTGAAGACGTGGCAGAATGCCTTGCTCGAACTCCACGGAACGCATGTGATCGTCCTCGCCAAGGCTTGCGCGTTGCATGGCCGGCCAGAGAATCTTCCGAGCGATTTGTCTGTCGATGTTATCACCACCCAATGCGCGAAACTGGGAAATGGCGAGATTTCGTGACACCAATTTCTCTCCGACGCATCCGACATTGAGAATTGAAATATCGCAGGTACCTGCCCCAAAATCGAATACCAGCGCGTTTCTTTTCTGATCCTGGTAGGACTTTAACACCCCATCACCATTGGCCAGGCTATCCAACAGGTAGCTGATGAAGGCAGCGTTTGGTTCGTCGATGATGCTGCTGTCTTCCACATTGATGCCAGCGCGTTTCATGACACTGCACAGATCAAGACGCTGATTGGCTTCGAATGAAGCCGGCACGCTGACGGCATAGCGGATTTCCGTGGGAAGTCCACGTTCAGCAACCCATTGTTCGATGTGCTTTTTCAGGTAATCAAAGAAAGTTGCGGCGACATCTTGAGGTCTGCGGAGATCCAGTGTTCCATCTTTCCCATTGAGCTTGGAGCGGACATATTTTGGGCCAAGGTCGATGCCCAACTCCATTTTGAAGGAAAACCAGACATCCTCGTCCCTGGTGCATTCGGGCTTGAGCTCGGCAGCACCTTGACCGATCAGCAGGCGACCGTCATGCCATGCAACACAGCTTGGAAGAAGGTGATCCTCGATCGTGCGGCCCATTCTATCCAGTTGGGGTATGGGAATCGCCTCAGTGGCGAGTATGCCCTTCACAGGATCGAGAAAAACCCGGCTTGCGATTGTCGTTGATGTTCCGAAATCGATTCCAACGAAAGTCGTCAGAGACAGTGCGGCCTCCAACTCTTCTCGAATTTCTCCCTCGCAGGCAAGAACGCCTAGAGGAATGCCGGGGTCCTCGCGCGGAGCGATTGGGCGATCTTGGGAACCTCTTTGAGGCGGAGCTTCACTATCTGGTGTCTTAGGCGGCACGGGGGGCGCTCCACCTCCGGACATGATGAGAGTGATTGCCTGCAAGTCTTGATCCAGTGATGTGATGAAATCATCCGTCGTGCCGAGCAACTGGCTCAGTTTTTTGATGCTGAGCAAGGCCGAGAGAGAATCCTCCAGATTAAGCGTGGTGTCAGCTCCCAGATGAGAGAGCGTGTTCCGTAAGTTGATCAATGTGTCACACTGGAGCGCTCCTACCCGTTGCTGGTCGTCGATTTCCTTCTTTTCGCAAATGGACCGCCAGTTGTGCTTCAAAACGCCGCATAACGAGACTAAATCGAGTTTTCCAAGGTCACGAATGGTGCCGGAACGAATCCGGCTCGACTGCGAGCCTTTGAGCCGGGGAATGCTCCGGACAAGAAGTGTCCACCAGTCCGCGCCCCCCACGCAAATCTTGGGGAGGATTTCTCCAAGAAAACCACATAGGTATCCTTGAAATTCTTTCAGATGCCTCTCGATGGCGACGGATGTTGTATTGTTTTCAGTCATGGCGAATAGTTTTTCAGGTAAGGTGGCATATTTCGAAATCTCCCCAGTTCCGGCGTAAATATTCTGCAACCAGACGACGGTGGCAGTGGTGGGGCTTGTCCTCACTGCAAAGCAGGCACCCCCCCTTTATGATTTCGGGATCCAGACGCTTTTCGATTTCCCGCTTCTTCATAAGATCCAAGAAAGCCGGCTCATAGACATTCCAGTCGCCCTTGTGCTTTTTGTAAGCATCGAGAATGTCCTGGGTGGGAGCGAGCAGGGGAACGTGAACGTAGTCGATATTGGCAATTTCCTTGAGAAAATACTGAAGGTCATCCCGCTTCGAAAAACCGGCAAGCTGGGAGACATTGTTTAGCCTCACATCGACGACCCGCTTAGTGCCGCTCTTGCGAAGGAGCGAAAAGAATTCCGAGGCGGTCTTCTTAGTGAAGCCAATGGTATGGACTGTGGTTTCAGGGTTCATCGTTCCAAGTTTCATTTTTTGCACCAGCGTGTTCCGGTTGCTCAACGTATGCAATTTCTTCGCCACGCCGCTTGTAGGCTTCATTGAGTAGCTCAATTCGGGACCGAAAAAGGTCACCCTCGGCGGCGCTGTATCTGGAAAGCATGCGGATTTCAGCTTGCTCATGGGTTTCCAGGTGGCTATCCGCATGAACGTGTGAGATTGCGGCAAATTCCTTGGCGTAACGGCAAACAAGAATCGTCCGGTGGCAATCCAAGGGGTCTTTCTCAGCACACATTAGGGCGATCCTACATTTATCGACACCAACCCGGAGACGTTCGATTCCCCTTTGAAATGCCGGTGTTCTAGCAATCAAATCGTAGTCCGCTCTTGTTCCGATATAGCACTCTCGCTCATCCCGGCGTGCTCCGAGTTCCAGCCCCAGGAACACGTAGCTGATTCCGTTTTCCTTCAGTTCCTTTTCCAGCGACGGGCGACTGAACCAAGGCAGTCTGCTGAAAGGGCGGGATCGCACGTCAGCTACAGCCGCGATCTCGTGCTGTTTCAGCAGCTTGAGAAACGTATCGAAGTCGTGGGTCGAGTGACCGATGGTAAAAAGCGGATTCATAGTTCGAAGATCGTGGCTGCGATCTTGTAATGGTTCCCTTTGAGAGGTGGCGTGAGACTGGCAACAACTACCGTTCTAGCAGGATCAAGTGGAAAAGTAACCCGCTTTTCACCAACTTGATTGCGACCGATCACGCTCCGGTGCCTCCAGCTAAATAAGGGATCATCAATACTGAAGAGATGGTTCACTCCTCGGTGTGCGATCTTTAAATAGCATCGAAATTTAGGTCCCCAAGAAGTCGTTTCGAGGAAGGCTTCTACCTCCAAATTACCGGTGGGTTTGATAAGTCTGAGAGTCTGCATACCTGCCCTAGGAGCGACCTTTCTGGATCTGGCTGACACGACTCCCCAAAGATCACCCGAATCATCATCCATTTTATCCAGAACGCTCGGATTCAATGAATTGACGCGTTTCCACGGGACGGTTCGCTCTACGTTCCAGTCTTCAGGATGATTGGCATTTCCTGCGTCACCGGTAAACTCGATCTTAATGACATCGAGGGGATTGATGAACTTTCCCGCAATTTTTGCCATCTCTTGGTCAATTGTTCCCTCATCACCCAGCGGGTCGATCGGGCGAATCCATGGCCCGATACGCTGCTTGCCGTTTTCACAGGGGATGAGTTCCCTGCCTGCTACACATCGCCCGCTCTTTTTGATCGAGTTCGCAAGAACGAGAATGGTCTTTGTGATCGTTGGCGACATGGGATTCTACTTGGTTGATTCATTAAGGACTTGCCCGAACCACAACAAGGCTGCTTCACCTTCCTTGCGGACGATTTCGCCGAGAGCCCGGCTGTGTCGGATGCCATTTCGTAGATCGGCGAGTTGGTCGAACTTGGTTGCCAGGGCCGGTTTGTTGCGGAATCGGTTTTCAAAGTGCGGCCACAACGATCCATTCACAATCAGGTCCTGGATTTCCCGGAGGTCGAAATACTCCAGTTTTCCCTTCATGGTCGCATAGAAGTCTCCGTCGAAGGAGGCATCCTTTTTGGAGGCACGGGCAATCCGCTCATCCACCTTCTGCATGATGTGGCTTGGGGGAGATGCTCCATTCTGTTCCATGACACTCAGCACCACGGCGCGCAGTGCAAGCTCGGTCGTCTCCACTTGCGCATCCAGTTCACGGAGGTGCGGGCTGAGATCCAGCCGCTCCTTGATGAGGAGGTTCTCAATGGCTTCCTGAATCGTCTTTTGCCGCTCGCTGATGAACTCCTCGAAATCGGCGGATGTGAAAGGATTGCGGAGCAGGATGTCGAGCGCCGTGGCCGAGATCAGGTGCGACTCCATCATCGCACGCACGTTATTCTCACCATTCGCCGCGATCAGCTCGGGGAGGTATTCATTGGGAAGCTTGCTGCCGATCACCTTGCGATTGGTATCCGCGGTAAGGGGTGTGCGGTTGAGAATCGTATGAATCGCGTCGCCTTTCAGTTCGAGATCCTCCTTGCCACGCGAGACCGGCACGATGTGGTGGTCATCCAACTCATCATGGTGGGGAACGTCGCTCGTCATCCAGTCCCGGGCACCTTTCAGGACCAGAAGATTGAAGACGCCCTTGTAGATCGAGCTGCCGGTGTTCGTCTCCTTGCGGAATTCCAAGTTGCGGAATCGCTGCGAGAACTCGGCAATCATGCCCGGTTGCGCGGTGTCGTCTTCGATCCACTCTTTCAGATCGAGAAAGTCACGGGCGGCGGTGGATTCGACGGAACCCGAGTAACGACTGGTGAAGACCGAGGCCCAATACCAATGGCGGATCTTGCGTTGTGCATCCATCTGCCGGTTTGGCGGCACGGATTTGGCATGTTGGCGGATGGCTGCGAACGCGGGGAGAATGGAGACGTAGGGCAGGTATTTTGAGGAGATCGCACCGTATTCCTGCGGATGTTTGAGGACCTTGATCGCGTTTTCCAAGGCATCCACTGCGGCCTGCCAACGCTTCTCGAAGTCGGCGATGGTTGGAATGAGAACTTCCTTCCGTCTCGTCCCATCGGGGTTCCGCACCGTTTTCTCCTGACCTGGTAGAAGGAAATAGAGGTATTTCGGCGAGCAATAGGCCTGCCGGATGATCGACATCACCTGCAGCACATAGACATTCAATTTGTCACTCTCGACGAAGTCCAGTCGGCTCATCGCATCACGCCACATGTGTTTAAGCTGGAGACCCTTTGGCTTGAGCAGGGCGTTGATCAGGTCGAACACGTCAAGTTGGACGCCGCGGCTGTTGATCTGGGTGAAGATGTCGCAGACTTTGTCCACTCCGATTTCACGATCCAACTCGATGTAGGAAATTTGGTAATGCTCGATGATTCCCTGAACGTGCTCGTCGAATCTGAGTGCATTTGCCGCATGTTCTATGGCTAGGGCCTCGGCCTGAGAATTGCCATCCTCGGCCGCCAGAACAGCCTTTGCCTTCCAGTAGTTGGCGTATCCGTCCGACCATCTGTAGAGTTCCCTGCCTCCTTTGCCAATGATCCAGAGCGGGAAAATGTGCTCTTCATACTGAGCTTCGATGGAGCGTTCCAACTTCTTCCGCCGCCTTTTGTTCCAGTCGTATTCAAACGCCTGGTCATATTCCTCCGCCATGAAGCGATCCACGTGGATGTAATAGTAGTAGGGATTCGAACGCGATGGGAGTGGGATTTCCGGGGCGGTGAAGGCGTAATAGATCGCTGTTAATCGCTGTTGCCCATCGAGCACAATATGTGTGCGCCTCCCATCACCTTTGAATCCGTAGATCTCCTCGCAGCTCAGCGCATCGAAGTTCTCTTCCTTGCCCTTCCAGAGCAACAAGCTGCCGATGTAGTAGTCGAGGAAGATCGAGCGCATGAGATCGCGGACATCCCATGGCTTCCACTCGAAATCTCGCTGGAAGTCAGGGATCACGAATTCGCCCTCCTTCAAGCGTGTGATCAGGCTGCTGAGGCTGAGATGGTCTGGCTTTTGTGCGTCTTTCATGAGTTCATTTCCGAGAATTATTCCCTGAGTGGTAGTTCGCCTGATTGCTGAAACAGCTTTTTCTCAAGGTTGATGACTTCACGTTTCCGGGCCTCTTCAAGCGGCAGCAGCAATTTGCCATCGAGGAAATACACTTGGGTGAAGACATTCCCCGAGTGTGACTTCCGCTTGGGCTCGTGCTTTTCGGAAAGTCGCGTGTATGCTTGGTTGACGCTCAATACAGCGACATCCTCTGGAAAGCCCTCCAGTTCGCATCGACATGGCTGAAGTTGGGCGTGCTTGGTGCCACGAAGGTGCAGTTGCAGATTCTCAAGGATCTTGAACTCCACCAGGTTCACGCGATTTAAGCCGTCTTGAGGACGGGTTTGGGCATACTTGGGTTTTCCGAGACCGGGACCTCCCATCCCGTGATGGGGAGACATGACCGCCCATAACGGACTACCCGATGGAAGAATTACTACCTCATCTTCCAAGTTGAACCGCTGAAGTTCTTCCGGCTTCTCAAAACCATGTTCCGGCAGGGTGATCTCGGCAAGGGTGCCTTCTTTGAAAGCGGGCATCGGCCCACCGTAGAGTGGATGCCATGCACCTTTCCGGAATACGGCCGGAATGACGACGTTCTTGTCCTGCTCGTTTGGAAAGTTCATAAGACAGTGAATTGTTGTTGGTGGTTCATCTGCCCTTGGTCTGCTCCTCCAACCATTTCCTGCCCTTGTCGGAGATGGCCCACACTCCAAATGGCGCATCGCTCTTCATGTAACCCAGTTCATTTACCAGAGTGTTTCTTGCCCACATCACCTTGTTGCGCCAGCGGACCATGTGCGGCTCGGATTTCAGTAAATCAAAATCCTTGGGCTTGAGTTTCCCTTCCATGAGTTTTCCAACCTGATCAATGACCTGTTGGGTCTTCCCGCTACCGCCGAGTTTGACCAGTGCATGAAGGAGCGGGATTTGAAATTCCTTGTCGGATGTGATTGTGCCTTTGCGGGCTCTCTGGAAGAAGGTCTTGCCGACGATGGCCTTGACCGTCTCCGGTTCAACGTCGTGCTGTTTGGCAATTGAGTTCCACTGCCCCACCAGTTTATCCACGTCGCCGGCGAATGACTCCAGTTTCCCAGCGAACTCGATCACGGACTTGGCCGTGTCGTAATCGCCCTGCTTCATAGCATCCGCTCCTTCATCCCGAATTCTCATGATCTCCTCGCGGACTTGCGTGGCGAGTAGGTCGAGCGCGGCTTCGACATCGGTGGTGTTGGTGGTCTTGCTCATGGTTTTCGGTGGTTGGAATTGTGTTCAGAGTTTTCGCAGAGCGGGAGGAAGTTCTGCGAGATACATGTGATCATCGGTGGTTCCGTAGAACACTTCATCGACTCTGTCCGCCATATCCGGGGTGTTCTTTCCATTCAGATCGGACTGCTTGATCTTGTCTTTGAAATGAGGGGCCCGGTCCGTCAGAAAGTCTTTGATGGCCTCGGATTCATCCAAGGGAAGAAGTGGTGAGATCACGATTTCGTTGATCAGGTTTTCCACTTTGATGTCCTTCACCAATATGCCAGCGGCACCTTCCGGGCAGTGGGCCACCAGGCGCACTTCGCCTTCGTGTTCATACTCGGCGGCCTTGAGGAAATATGGGCGAAGAATCGCTTCCGGTCGCTCGTGAATGACCCGCTGGAGCGAATTGTCAGGGCATGGCCGTCTATCCACATAGATCATGCTTTCAATGGTTCTTTCCTTGCCTGCGGGAAAGGACTGGTCGAGTTGTTCGGGGCTTGTCCTTACAGCAATGCCGCGGTTGCCGTAGATGGACCACATGCCTGCGGATTCGAGATCTGACTTAAACCAACACCACGCGACACGCCTGCGGGCAAGGATTTCGGCGTAGGCACTCCCGAGCACCCGCGATGTCAGGAGGTAGTGCCCGGGATTGAGGCCCAGCATTCGCTGCATGGAGGGATCCAGGGATTCATGCAGCCATTTTTCGGTTTCTTCGCGAAGTCCCTGACGATGCAACTCATCCCAAAGGTTCTCGTGAAAATTATCGCCCAGTCTCCCTTCAAGTGGATCCATTGACTGGAGAGTTGCAATCGAGGGAAGCCATGCCTTGCCATCTAGCAGCAGCAAAAAGGTGCTGAGCTTCATGTAGCGCCAAATTTTGTCGGTGGGTTCAAGCATCGAAATCAGGTGGCGAGGGAGGATTCGATCAGAGAGATTTCATCGCGGCTGAGGGCGAAGATCCGATAGACGATGTTGTTGATTTCTACTTCGAGCGCAGAGAGAGTCTCTGAGTCATTTTTCTTTGCTGCCGCAGCGCAGGCTTCCGCTAACTCCGCTAGACGTTTTTTGTCGGTGGCGCTGGGATTGGGCAAGGGAACGCGCTTTAATTCGTTGTGTTGAACATGGATGGTTTGATAAGTTGACTCATAAAAAAATCGAACGGCCAGCGAATTGATTGCAGCGGTGGCAGCCTGCAAATCGATAACGGAACCACCATTTTTTGCTGAAATAATGAGCACGTCTTTGACGAAATTCCCTTCGCCATCAAATGTTGCTTCGAGGCAGGAACCGGTATCTCTCACAAGGACTTTAGGTTGTATGAATCGAGCGCGCTCGCCTGGCCTAGCCGTGGTTCGATGTGCTCTCATCCGAGCTGGGTCATACCAAACATATTCTCCATTCCACTGCATTCTCCATCGTGAGATGTTTCTGCCTCGGAAAAGTTTCTCTGAAGCATTTTTGAATGGCTCTTTTGAAACGAATTTTGAATCATCTCCTGTTTTTAGACCAAAACAGACATCGTAGTTTTTTTCTAGCATCAAACCCTTCTGCGCTATTTTGTTGCAAATAGCCTGACGGTCTAAGGAATACCCAGTATCAAAGATACACTGATGATTTTTTTCCCAAAAACTCTTCGGAATTATTGTTGGATTCCGGCGAAATGCCTCGATTGGGGAATCGCCAACCCGAACCTTTACGTCATGATCGGAATCCGTGAGCACAAACGAAATAATTGCGGTTTTCACGGCCGCAGAGTCAAAGACATTTTGCTGAAACTCAACGACCTCGTCGACTGATCCCGTGGTAAGTAGGAACTTTCGGATTTTTGCAAAACTATCTAATCGCAGATAACTACTGGAAGTGATAAAACAAAGGAAGCCATCTATCTTGAGTAGCCGACATCCCGCTTCCAGAAAGCAGACATAAAGATCAGCTTTCTTTTCGAATGTATCGAATCTATCCCACAAGAGTAATTTGTATGATTCAGGAATACCTTTTGTCCTCACATAAGGAGGATTTCCCACAACTATATCGAAGCCACCATTTGCAAAGATTTCACCGAAGTGTAGATTCCATAGAAAGGTTGGTTTTTCAGGATCGTCGAACCAGTGTCTGAGTCTGCTGAGGAGAGAATCTTGAAGTTGGGCCTTTTCCTTCTTGATCGCATCGATCTGCCCGATCCACTGCCCAAATTCCTTAATGCCACGAGTCAACTGAGACAACCTTTCACCATCGGCGAAGTTGGTGCCGTTGCGCATCCAGGTGAACTCCGCTTGTGCGAGCTGGGCAAGGGCACGGTAGAGATCGAACCACGCCAAACGTTTCTCTTTCATGCCTTGAGCCGTAAAGAGAGATTGTTTGGCGACGATGAGTTTCTCCACGGCAGCCTTCGCCGCCGCGTCCTTGGGCGCTTCTGTTCCGAGATTCACAGCCTCACCGCGGATGTATTCGATGAGGGAGTCCGCGCGGTGGATCTTGTAATCGAGGTTCGGCAGCGGGCGCGGTTCATCCTCATCCACAACAAGTGCTAACCAGAAGCGGAGACGGGCAATCTCGATGGCACCGGGATCGATGTCCACGCCATGGATCGAGTGCTGGATGATCTGGCGCTTTAGTCTGGCGCGCTCGGCGGGGGTGTTGAGCTCCGGCTGGAGTGTGAGGAGCGTCCAGAGAATTTCCAGCAGCAGGCCGATGGGGAAAGCTCCCGAGCCGATGGCGGGATCGCAAATTTTCACATCTTCGAGGAGTTTGATAATCTTCTCGCGATGTTTGGCGACGAAGGAGTTCTTGCCCTGGTGTTTTGTCGTGTCCTTCTCGTTGAGCAGGATTTCCAGCTCCTTGTTCTCTCCAAGGTGCGTCTGGAGGTAGTGGAGAAGACTCTGGCGGCACATGTAGGAAACGATGGCCTTGGGCGTGTAGAAGGCCCCCTTGTCCTTGTTGTCCTCCAGCAGGTTTTCGAAGATATGGCTGAGCATCTCCGGATCGATGCCGACCTCATGGTCATCGGGGTCGTTCTCATCAATGGTGAAGTTGTATTCACCGAAGAAGTCGAGCAGGTTGGCGAACAGGTCCGCCGGGAAGTCCATGGCGCGCAAGGCAGCGGATTCCTCTTCGAAAAGGCCGCCATTGAGGTAAGGCAGGCGGGAATTGGTGAGCGGGAAGATGTCGCCTGGACGATCAGGCATGTTCAACGCCTCGAAGAAGAGCGCGGAAAGGTATTTCGAATGGAAATGGCCGGCATCCTTGCGTGACTTCGCCATTGAGAAAAGGGACTGCACAAAATCCGGGTCTCCACCGGTCCAAGCACGGCTTCCTGCCTTGCATCCGAGCCATCCCTTTTTCTGGAGGAAATGAAGGAACACGAGGCGGCCCAGCAGGGTTTTGACAAAGTCCCGAATGGGTTTATCGGCATTATCCTGTTCCGCCTCATCGGTAAGGGTCGGAACACCGAATGTTTTCCGGGTGACTGTCCGCCGTGGGGGGGACAGCAAACAGGTGACAAAGGCCAGATAGTGCTCCTTGTATTTCTTGAAAAAGTCCTTTGACAGGGTCTCAACAGAGAAGGCTTTCTCGACGTCTGTGAGTGAGAGTTCGTCGCCTTTTTCGAGAAGGGTGGCGAGACGCGACGCGGCTGTCCGGCAAGGCTCATTCCGGCCAAGGACGAAGGTGAAACGGCGAGGTGCCGTTTCGATGGTGACGATGGCGGATGTTTCTTCGTCGAGAGTGGTCTGGCGGGCGGCATAGGTGAGCCGCCAGTCTTCGGACTTTTCCTGATGAAAGACGGCGAGCACTGCGGACGCCCCAGCCTCATCAATGAAGGTGGAAACGAAGTTGCGCAGTCCAACGCGGTTGCGGGCGAGCTTGATCTGGTCGGTGGTTTCCACTTCGAGCAAGGCGATGGTGTTTCCATCCGGAAGGTCGATGGTGCCAAGCTGACGGGTGGATTTCACCTTTTCCTGTGAGGCGGCAAGCTTCTGGGGACTGGAGAAAAGGTGAAGCGATCCGTCCGGGAAGAGCGAGTGCAGAAGCTTCTGCCAGACCTGACGCTCGTAAGGTTGGCAGAGAAGCGGTTGAATCGAGGGTGAAGTGGCCATGGATCAGTCGGGGTTGGAGAAGGATTCGGAAAGGATGATGACAGGCTCAAGCTCAGCGGCAGACAGGCCGGCGTTCAGGTCTTCTGCGGACTCGCCGTCGTAGCTGGAGAAATCGTAGCGACCGATGATCTCCAGGGTCTTGTCGAGCAGGGCGGCGGGTTTGAGCGGGGCTTTTTTCTGGGCTTTCTCCAGCTTCACCAAATCGCGCTGGAGTTTGCCGAAGGCAGCCTTGCGCACGGCGATTTGGGCGTGCTTGAGGTGGGTCTTTTCCTCAGCGGACGCAAGAGTCGGGTGGGCGATGAAGATGTTGAGGAACTGGAGCGCCTTGCGCTCGTTCGGGCCGATCTGATTGTCCACGATCTGATCCCGCACGGCCTCGGATTTGAGAGTCTCGTGGTAATGGCCGACCGCTGCATTGACTTGGTCGTGATGGCATTCGGGCAAGGGAACACTCTTCTCCTTAGCGTTCGCATGGAAGATCCGCGCGGCTTCGACGAATGAGAGTTCTTCCACGGTTTTGTCCGCGTGGACGTAATAGAAGCCATCCCGGCGACGGTTCCTAACAAAACTGATGGTGGTCTGATCGCGGAGTTTGTCTTTCCGCCCGACTCGGGCGCGGAGTGGGAGGTTGCGGATTTCCCGGAAGCGTTCCGGGTTCTGTTGGCGGAATTTCCGGAGCTCCATCAGGAGGGCGAGAGACTCATCCTTTTCTTCCTCCATCTCCTTGTCGAAGAGGCCAAAGTTATCAACCTCTTCATCGGTCGAGTAAATCTGGCTGTCCTCGCCGAGGGCGGAATGGAAGGCCTGGAGTTTAACGAGCGCCTTCTTCTTCAGGTCGATGTCGGCATCCACCTTGGCGGTGGGGAAGAAATTGTAGATGTGGATCTCGGCGGCGGTGGTCCCGATCCGGTTGATGCGGCCGATCCGCTGCATCAGGCGGGTGGAGTTCCACGGCGTATCGTAGTTCAGGATGACGTTGGCGCGGTGCAGGTTCACGCCTTCGGCAAGGACTTCGGTGGAGATGATGATTTCGTAATCGTCTAACTGTTCAGTAAGCGGAACATTGGCATCGAAGTTGGCCCTCACCTTTGGCATGCGGTCTTTGCGCGTGCTGGAGTCAATGGTGAGGATTTTCTCGAATCCGCGGTGATGAAGCTGCTTCACCAGATAATCGGTGGTTTCCTTGGACTCGGAGAAGACCACGAGTTTCGGTTTTCCGTGAGTGGCTGCGGAGTGGTTGATCTCTGGAGATAGCAGTTCGGTTTTGAGCCGATGGACGAATTCGTCGAGTTTCGGATCCTCCTTCACCGCTCCCCACCGCGCTGCGAGATCACTTAGAATTTCGAGGTCTTTCTGCAAACCCGGGAGGAAGTTTGGTTCGAAGTCTTCAGGGGTGCAAATTTGGAGCGTCGCATCGTCGCCCTGCGTCGCGAGTATTAGCTCAACCAACTCATCTTCGCGATCCTCGATGATGTATTCGGAGACGTTGAGACTCGGGGCGATGTAGATCTTGCCACGCTCGAACATGGTGACCATCGCCTTGGTATTGTCCCGGAAGCGGCCCAAGGAACGGGTGAAGGCATGGAACGAACTGTCGAGCCGCTTCAGCAGCAGGGTGCGCATGATGCGGGCGAGCTGTGAGGAAATCTGCTCGGCTTGCTGATACTTGATGCGCTTCTCAGGGACGAGGGCTCCGATGGCGCGATAGCGGTTGTAAGTAAGACCTTTGTCCAGATCGGCCAGGGTCTCGTCATAGAGTTGGTCCAGCTCCGGGCTCAGAGGGTAGAGGATTTTGTGAGGAGGCTTTACTTTCGGGAAGGTGATGCCCTGGGCATCGAGATCCTTGCTGTAGTCATCGTGCTCCCGCAGGTCGGTGCGGGTGCGGCGAATGGTGACTTCCGTGACGATCTTGGTGCGGATCAGTTCATAGATGCGCTGGATTTCAACGCGGGCGTCTTCAGGGGAAAGATCCTTGAGCGCCTTCTGAAACTCTTTTTGGCGGTTGGCGAAGAAACGTTGGATGTTGGGGACTTCGAGAGTGGAATCCTTGCCGTCTTGAAACAACAGAAGCTGGTTCTTGATGTCGTTAGGTCGGTTGTTCAGCGGTGTTGCGGAGACGAGGATGACACGTTTGCGATAAAAGCTGCCGTCCGGAAATCGGCGGGTGGTGCGGGTTTTGCAAATCCGTTGGAGTTCGTCGTAGGAGGCGGCGGTGTCATTGCGGAACTTGTGGGCCTCATCCACGATCACGAGGTCGTATTTTTTGGCATTGGTGATTTTATGGAGACTGCCATTGCTGACGACCCTGACGCCCTTCAGTTCGAATTTCTCGATGGTGGCCAGCCAGCCGTCCTTCAAAGCAGGTGGGACAATGACCAGAGTCTCGGAAAGGTGCCCCGGGAAACCGTTATGATAGAAGAATTTCTTGGCGATCAGAATGGCGACGATCGTTTTTCCAAGGCCGACGACGTCCGCTAGGAAAAAGCCGCCGTGCTTCTGGAGGAGCAGGAAGCCTTGGGTGACGGCATCCATTTGATAGGCGAGACGCATAAAGCCCTCAGGCAAGTCTGTCTCACTGTTCGGGTCATATTCGATGGCGGGGCCAAAGTATTCGATGAGCAGCTTGTAGTAGAGTTCGAATGGCGTGAGATCGTCACGGAGGAAACTGTTATTCGTGACTTCGGTGATTTCCTTGGGAAGGACATGGACGGATTCGCCCCAGAGTTTCTCAAACTCGTCGGCTGCGAATTTCACGTCGTCGTAATCGTGGCTCAGGGCGTTGAATTCGTAGGTCTGGTCGTCCCTTTGTGCACCCAGACCGGAGGCGGTTAGATTCGAGGAGCCTGTGATGACGTGGCCGGGTTTGTGCTCGTTGAAGCCCTCGGGCAGGAAAATGTAGATTTTCGCATGGAGCCGCTTCGTGGGGTGGGCCTTGATTTCGACTTTTTTTGAGACCACGTCCTCGACGAATTGGAGGATACCTGTTTCTACCTCCCGGGAGTAGTGGGCGTTCTGGATGTCGGCCGCGAGCGCGCTGCGGAATTCCTTGAGCGCCTTGCCGGCGTCCGCGAGGAAGAGTTGACCCTTTTTGTGATATTCCTCGACGATGTTATCGACGTTGATGCCGACCAGAATGCGAACCACCGGGACATTGACGAGTTTCGGGCGAATGGCGAAGTAGCCCGACGCACGGAGATAGCCGACCAAGGCGTCGAAACGGGCGAGGTCGGGGTTATTTTCGAAGATGCCTTCGAATTTCTTGAGCAGCGTATTGCTGTTGTCGTTGGTGAAGAAGCGGGTGGACATCTGTTAAATCGGCGATTCTTAGGAATTTTAAATGCAGGTGTGGGACAAATGCAGGGGTAGGCTCTAAAATTTTAGGCGTTTTTCAGGAAACCCGAATTCGATCTGTTTTTGTAAGTATTTGATTCAAAATTGTTTAATTACTCCGAATCGAAAACCCGGCCCTCTCGGCCGGATCAATATCGTCCTGATAGGTGAATGGCGAGTCTTCATCGGGTCTGTCGGCGATTTTGTCATCTTCGATGGTCCTCACCTGACGGCGTCCGATCTGGTCATTGACGGTGAATCTGATCCCCCATCCGTCTTCGAACTCGTGGAATGGATCGTCAGATAGAGGCATCACGGAGGATTTCAGGAAAATGCGGACATTCGAAATCGCCTTGCGGTCATTTGTGTCGCCACGGCGTTGGGTTAGGCGCGTGCCGGTTCCAAGGTCGCCGAGGATTTGGAGAAGCCGGGTTGGGTGCCTGCCGTTCCGCAACCTGATGTTCATGTCAGTCCATGGCCGGGTCCGCTCGTCGCCGTGAATCCGACAGCGCAGGCCTTCGAGCTCGATGGACAGCATGAGGTCTTTCCAGCTCCAGTCTGCCTTCGGCGTGAACATCGGCGGCACGGATTTCTTTTCCGTCCCACGGACTTTTTTTCGGGCGGGAGCAATGGACAGTTTTTCCAGTCCCTTGGCAGAGCTCAGAACGATGATTCGAACGTCGTATCTCGCGGCGAGTGTGCTCACCTCCTGGGTGAATCCGCTGCGCGTGGGCAGAAGCAGAATCGATGACTCAACATCGCGGATCGCCGATTTGATTGATTCCTCACGGGAATGGAAGTTAGGAACAAACAAATGAACGGGCATTGGTTCGCCATCACGGATGTCGAATGATCCGATCTCATGAACGGCACTTTGGCTCCATTGCGGGTGCTCCGCAGGCGTGAATCCCAATTTCCTGCCAAGGCACTCGGCGCTGCCCTTCAGATTGGGCACGAGTCGAACGCAGTCTTCACGTTTGAATGAGAGTGGTGGCCGGTGGGAGGGGATTTTCTGACTGAATCCCACAAAGCTGCCGTCCTCTTGCTCCTCCAGTTCAAGGATTTGCCCCGGCCAATCCGGATCTTCGATGGAAAAAGCCACGTCCGATGCACGCAAAAGCGGCGCGCACTCGGCAAACTCATCGCCAAGTTCCTTTTGCCATGATGCCCGGACCGCCCCGAGCCGGCCGAGTCGGTCAAGACATTGCAAGAAGCGCATCATGCTCGGGGTTGCGGTTGAATTTGCAGATGTCCATCCACATGCGGACGTTGGGGTCGTGGATGTCGCCTTGGATTTTGTCGGCT
>ERZ1022724.110-NODE-110-length-20761-cov-7.989327_pt1 | contig 20761 bp, 20 predicted proteins | sample MGYA00521091_ERZ1022724 | MGnify/ENA primary metagenome ERZ1022724 (study PRJEB33162, sample SAMN09537610) | freshwater metagenome | isolation source: freshwater | place: Canada:Alberta | collected 2017-07 | study: EMG produced TPA metagenomics assembly of the... | reverse complement strand
AAAGCAGATGTGATGAGGGCCGCAGCACTTCAAGGTTTTGCAACAGCCACTGATTTGGCCGATTATTTGGTTAAAAAAGGTTTGGCTTTCCGTGATGCGCATGAGGCTGTTGCTCATGCCGTGAAGGCATGTTCAAACAAAGGTTGTGACTTGGCAGATTTATCTCTGGCAGACTTAAGAGCTGCCTGCGATCTTGGAGATAAAGCCGATCTCATTGGTGAAGATGCGTTCAAGGTTCTAACCCTTGAGGGATCCATCAACAGTCGCAACCATGTTGGCGGTACCGCTCCTGAGCAGGTGAAAAAAGCCATTGCAGCTTATCGCAAGAATATGAAGTAAGCTGCCATAGTTTCTGCAAACCAAATAAAAAGGGCTCGCTGTAAAGTGAGCCCTTTTTTACTGGACGGAATCAGTTCCTGAGCTAGTCTTTCACACAGTCAACGTAATACTCTTTGCGACCGTTCAAATCACCCTTGACCAAACCATGAACATCGGTTTCAAAGCCAGGGAACTGCTCATTAAAGTCACGCGTGAAACGCAAGTAGTCAACGATGCGCTTGTTGAAACGCTCACCTGGAATCAATAAAGGAATGCCTGGCGGGTAAGGCGTTACCAACATCGCTGTGACACGGCCTTCTAAATCATCAATGATCACACGCTCAATATCACGGTGAGCCATTTTTGCCCACGCATCCGATGGCTTCATCGCAGGAATCATGTCTGACAAATACATCTCTGTGGTCATGCGAGCCACATCGTGCTTTTTGTAGACTTGATGGATTTGCTGACAAAGATCTTTAAGGCCAATGCGCTCGTAACGCGGATACTTAGCAACAAACTCCGGAAGAACACGCCACAAAGGCTGGTTCTTATCGTAGTCGTCTTTGAATTGTTGCAAAGTCGTGACCATGGTGTTCCAACGACCCTTGGTGATACCAATGGTGAACATGATGAAGAAGGAATAAAGACCGGTCTTCTCAACAATCACGCCGTGCTCAGATAAATACTTGGTCACAATGCTGGCCGGAATACCGGTATCTGCAAAGCTACCATCCATCTCCAAGCCCGGGGTAATGATGGTTGCCTTAATTGGATCGAGCATATTGAAGCCCGCAGCCAATTTACCGAAATCATGCCAACGTTCATCCGCTTGCAAAACCCAATCATCTCTCTCACCAATACCCTCTTCGGCAAGGTACTCAGGACCCCAAACCTTGAACCACCAGTCAGCGCCCCACTCTTCATCCACCTTGCGCATGGCACGACGGAAGTCCAAAGACTCAGCAATTGATTCATGAACCAAAGCTGTACCACCTGGAGGTTCCATCATGGCCGCTGCCACATCACATGAAGCAATGATGGCGTACTGTGGGCTGGTGGATGTGTGCATCAAATAAGCTTCATTGAAGCAATCGTTATCCAATTTATTGGCCTCGGAGTCTTGCACCAAAATCTGTGATGCCTGAGATAGACCTGCCAGTAACTTGTGCGTTGATTGCGTCGAGAAGACCATGCTCTCTTTTGAACGTGGTCGATCTTTACCAATCGCGTGCATGTCTTTATAGAAGTCATGGAAAGTCGCGTGCGGCAACCATGCTTCATCAAAATGCAAGGTATCGACTTTGCCATCCAACATTTCTTTGATCATTTCAACGTTGTACAAAACACCATCGTAGGTGCTTTGCGTGATCGTTAAAACACGTGGCTTGGCATTTTTATCAGTGATGAATGGATTATTCTGAATTTTCTTCTGAATGGTCTTCCAGTCAAACTCTTCCTTAGGAATTGGGCCGATGATGCCGTAGTGATTACGAGTTGGCATCAAGAAAACAGGCACAGCACCGGTCATCATGATCGCGTGCAAAATTGATTTATGGCAATTGCGATCCACGATCACAATGTCACCGGGTGCTACTGTTGAGTGCCAAACAATTTTGTTTGATGTTGACGTACCGTTGGTCACAAAGAACAAATGGTCCGCATTAAAGATGCGTGCAGCATTGCGCTCACTGGCAGCCACAGGGCCCGTGTGATCTAACAACTGGCCTAATTCATCAACCGCATTGCAAACGTCGGCGCGCAGCATGTTCTCACCAAAGAATTGATGGAACATTTGACCTACTGGACTCTTCAAGAACGCCACGCCACCTGAGTGACCTGGGCAATGCCATGAGTAAGAGCCATCAGACGCATAGTGCGTCAATGCTTTAAAGAATGGTGGCGCTAAGGCATCCAAATAAACTTTTGATTCACGAATAATCGTGCGTGCTACGAATTCTGGCGTATCTTCATTCATATGAATGAAGCCGTGTAACTCACGCAAAACGTCATTAGGAATGTGGCGAGAAGTTCTCGTTTCACCGTATAAGAAAATTGGGATTTCTTCGTTACGTTTACGGACCTCTGCAACAAAAGCTCTTAAACCTTGAAGTGCCGTATCGATTTCAGCAGGTGATCCAGCGCCGAACTCTTCGTCGTCAATCGATAAAATGAAGCATGAAGCTCTAGCCGCCTGTTGAGCAAAAGAAGTTAGATCTCCGTAACTGGTCAAGCCCAGAACTTCCATGCCTTCTTTTTCAATCGCTTCAGCCAGGGCGCGCGCACCCGAACCTGAAATATTTTCAGTACGGAAATCCTCATCAATGATGACCACAGGAAAACGAAACTTCATAGCAACTCCCAACCTAGCAACCCCTCAAAAATAAGGGGGGTTTTTCTTAAAAACGTGACTATATCGATAAAACGAATATTTCGCTGAATTTATTTCAACAAAAATAAGCCCCAGAGGGTTAGTTTAGCCATTCACGCCTTGAATAGACAGAAAAATCCATTAAAAAAGCACCTATTTAGGTGCTTTACGTACTGCTCATACTAAATAAGCCTCTGCAGGCTTTTAGGCGCTTTATGCGGCTTATTTAGGTTTTTGGCAAGGTAACGCCGACTTGACCTTGGTATTTGCCGCCACGGTCTTTATAGGACACCTCACAAATCTCATCGCTTTCAAAGAACAAAACCTGAGCACATCCTTCGCCAGCGTAAATTTTTGCTGGCAATGGTGTTGTATTGGAGAACTCCAAAGTCACATAACCTTCCCACTCTGGCTCAAAAGGAGTCACGTTCACAATGATGCCGCAACGAGCGTATGTGCTCTTACCCAAACAAACCGTTAGAACACTTCTTGGAATCTTGAAATACTCCACCGTGCGCGCCAAGGCAAATGAGTTCGGAGGGATGATGCAAACATCGCCCTTGAAATCAACGAAGGATTTATCGTCAAAATTCTTTGGGTCAACGATGGTGCTATTGATATTGGTAAAAATCTTAAATTCGTCTGCACAACGAATGTCGTAGCCATAACTTGATGTGCCATAACTCACGATTTTTTGCCCCTCTGGAGACTGGCGAACTTGGCCAGGCTCAAACGGAGAAATCATATCGTGCTCTTCGCACATGCGGCGGATCCAGCGGTCAGATTTAATAGTCATAGGCTCTATTTTGACATATCTGGGTGGGATTGCTTTATTTCACAGACCCCAAGCACTTAGAGCACCTGCTCCTGATTGAACAAGCTCTCAGGGAAATATTTAATAGGTCAAAACGGTGGTATTTGAATCAGTGGCCAGGTCAATCATGGTGACCATACCAATCACATCACTCATACCCTGAACCAAATCACTGAGCTCCAGCTGTCTATCTCTTAAAGCAGTACTGCAAACCCTGATCTTCACTCCCGTTCTTAGAGCATCCTCAATGAAAGCAGATAAAGGGCGATTGGATGGGATAACGATTTGCTGATTCTTGGGATTGTCTTTGATGAATAAATCCACGGTCGAGCCAATCACATGGATCTCAACCTCGAAGTTCATCGCTGCCGCAGTGCTAGCCATTAAAAATGGTGTTACCGCAAGATTTGGCTGATCGGCACTGGTGCGCCAAAGCTGCAGAATTAATCGCTTCAAGGCTTAACCTTGCAATGCTCGCAGCTCTTCAACGGTATTCACATTAGCGAAAGCAGCAACATCATCAAATACCACGTGGTTTGTTTTCATGGTCTCAAACCACTTGTCAATCTTACGCCCGCCGCCAGACATAAATATTGTCAAACTATCCACCACTGATGATTTCATCAATGAAAAAACTGGGTGAGTTCTAAGCTCACCATTTTCCATGGTGGCTGCATAAACCAAATCCAAATCTTGAACAATCAAAGCCTCTGAGAGCTTCTCAACCAAGTCCATTGGAAGTCTTGGTGAATCACACGGTACCGTTACAAAATAAGGATGCTCAGAATTTTCTAAGCCTGCCTGAAAGCCTGCCAAAGGACCCGGGAAATCGCCGATCACATCAGGCAAAACTGAAACCCCCAGGGATTCATATGCGGATAAATTGCGATTTGCATTGATTTTCACAAGATCAACCTGTGGCTCTAAACGCATGATGACATGCATGGCCATTGGTGCGCCCTTAAAAGGCTGTAAGCCCTTATCAGTTCCGCCCATTCGTCGACCTTGGCCACCCGATAAAACTAAACCTGAAATCACATCACGCGGTATGAACATTTACTTCCCTTGTATTAACTCGATTAACGCCACTGTATATCAAATAATGCTGGCCACTACAGCGCCCAAACAATGTCATATTGACCTTATTGGCCATTTCTAAACCCATCGCGGTCACGCCGGAACGTGACAACAAAAATGGTATACCCATTTGAGCACCCTTGATCACCATCTCAGACGTTAATCTGCCGGTGGTATAAAAAATCAAGTCTTCGCCAGCCTGCTCATCAAGCCACATCAAGCCTGCAATCGAATCAACGGCATTGTGTCGGCCCACGTCTTCAATAAAATGCAATAACTCAACGCTTTGCCCATTATTTTTGAACACGGCACAAGCATGAACAGAGCCCGCTTGTTTATAGATCGATGATCGAGTTCGGATGTGGTCAACTATTTCATATATAGCTGGTTTTGTTATCTCTGCTTTATTTGATAGCTGAATAGAATCAATGTCATCCATGATTCCACCAAAGATGGTTCCTTGGCCGCAACCTGTGGTCACAACCCTGCGACTGGTTTTCTCTTCAATATCAACAGTGTTTCCCTTGGTCGTGACAGCAGCTGATTCGGTATCCCAATCAACCTGAATACTCTCAATGTAATCAATGGAAGGAACCAGTCGTTGATTGCGTAAATACCCCAAAATCAAAGCCTCCGGGGCACCGCCAAGGGTCATGAGCGTGACTAATTCTTTTTTATCGAGATAGATAGTGAGCGGTCGCTCACCAGGAACATGAATAAACTTCTCACGACCTTGCTCATCCACCACCTTAACTTCATGGATCAATGGGGCAACGGCTTTGGATAATTTAACCACGTAGAGTCTTAAAAGAAAAAATCAGTAACTAAGATAACTTAGTTACTGATTTGGTTTGAAACTAATTACTTTTTAGCTGCTGGAGCTGCGGCCGGTGCAGGGGCTGCAGCAGGCGCAACAAATGGACCTGGATTTGTACAAGCACCAGGAGCAGGAGTGCCCGCTTTTCTATATTTGTTGGCAATCTCATTTTGAGACATGCAGAGCTGGTAATTACCAACCCTATTTCCATGATCTGCTCTAGCTTTGGCTAGGTCAGCAGCAGCCGCTTGCTCGGGTGTTGGCGCTGGCAATTTGGCAAAAACAAAACCAGAGCTTAACAACGTGACCAATAGTAGTGATAATTTTTTCATAATTATTTATTCCTTGAATCTATGATTTTATTTTTCCAGACTTGATGTCGTCATACCAAAGTTCATGGTGCTCTTTGCCCCAAGCTTCGTCGACATAGCCAGTCTTCATGCCCTGCAATGCGCCTTCCATACCGATTGAACCGACATAGATGTGACCCATCGCCATGACAGTCATCAAAATCGCAGCTACCGCATGAATGATGTGGGCTAACTGCATAGTGCCACGCCAGTATTCAATACCAGGAATCGGCACAATCATATCTAGAACCCAACCAGAGGCTGAAACAACTAGACCAAGAACTGTTACACCGCCCCAGAACCAAATCTTCTCACCCGCATTGAAACGATGTGATGGGACGTGCTTGCCGGACAATAGACCGCCAAATGAAGCTAACCATGTCAAGTCTTCTTTTCTCGGTAGATTGTCTTTGACGTACAAAACAAAGAAAAGCAATGTGCTGACTGTGAATAACGGTCCAGTGAAGTTATGAATATTTTTCATAACTAAGAGGAATGTTCCGTACGCAGCACCACCCATGATTGGCAACAAGAAGAACTTGCCCCACAAAATAAAGATACCTGTGATAGCTAACGCTACAAAACTAAAGGCCATTAACCAGTGAGAGAATCTCTCTAGGCTTGTGAAACGCTTTAACAAGCGTCCAGTCTTCGGCTCATGCAATTTGATCTGGCCTTTGATAACAAATACTGTAGTAATCAAACCTGCCACGATCACCAATAACCAGCCACCCCAAACAGTGATCACACCGTTACGGATAAGGCGCCATTGCTGACCTGATTTCTGAATCAACACACCCATTTCCTTATTAGGGAAATTGACTGAGTGAGCTACATCAGAATTTGCATTTTTCCAAATCGGTTGATTGCTGCCAGGCTTGTTGTCTTCAGCAGATCGCTGGGCTTGAACATCCTTACTTACTTCCAAAATATTCACAGACTCAACTTGCGGCTTTGCTACAGGGGCTGCCCCCTGCGCAAATGCCACTGAAGCTGTTACAGAAAGTACAACGCTGGCGAGTAAGTTTCTTATTGTAATTCTCATACCATCTCCTAAATTACTCGAATAACTTACTTTGCTTTAACGTAATCGTCTTGACCTTGGCTACGAAGCTTTAACTGCTTCTCCCAAGTTACTGGATCACCCGAAGTCCATCCTTTTTCAACATATTTGTTGTCGGCAGCTATATAGGCTTTTTCATCACCCTTTTTTGCCGCAACCACAGTTTGAGGCAGTTCAGAACATGCCCCAAGTGTGAATGCTGATGCGACCAAAGCTGCAGTTAGAGAAATTCTTTTTATCATGATTTTTTTCCTGGAGCTTGTTGTGGTTTACCGTAAGCAGTACCCCAACCAAATACGTTGGCGCCAGCTGCTTTACCGTTTGATTGACGTTTAACAACACGGTTGCGGAAAATATCAGCAACTACATCGCCATCACCACCAATCAAAGCTTTGGTAGAACACATTTCAGCACAGGCTGGTAACTTGCCTTCAGAAAGGCGGTTACGTCCATACTTTTCAAACTCTGCTTGAGTACCGTTCTTCTCAGGACCACCAGCACAGAATGTGCACTTGTCCATTTTTCCGCGAAGGCCGAATGTGCCAGCGCTTGGGAACTGTGGCGCGCCGAATGGGCATGCATATGAACAGTAGCCGCAACCGATACAGATATCTTTATCGTGAAGCACTACACCTTCATCAGTTCTGTAGAAGCAATCTACTGGACATACAGCCATACATGGTGCATCTGAACAATGCATACATGCTACTGAGATTGATTTTTCTGCGCCAATCACACCGTCGTTAATTGTTACAACACGACGGCGATTCACGCCCCAAGGTACCTCATGCTCATTCTTACACGCTGTAACACAACCGTTACACTCAATGCAGCGCTCTGAATCGCAGATAAATTTCATTCTTGCCATTATCGTCTCCTAAATTCCGCCGCAATTAAGCGAACTTCTCAATCTGACAGATCGTTGTTTTAGTCTCTTGCATGCCCGTTACGATGTCGTAACCATAAGTTGTCGCAGTGTTAACAGCCTCACCACGAACAACTGGAGCAGCACCCTTTGGATATGAATCCAACACGTCTTTACCTTGCCACCATCCAGAGAAGTGGAATGGAATAAAGGCTGTATCTGCAGCAACACGCTCGGTCACCAAAGCTTTCACCTTGATCTTCGCGCCGGTCGGAGACTTAACCCAAACATACTCACCGTTACGAATACCGCGTTTGTTAGCAGCTGCTGGATTGATCTCAACAAAGTTATCTTGTTGCAATTCAGCCAACCATGGGTTTGAACGAGTCTCTTCACCACCGCCCTCATACTCAACCAAACGGCCAGATGTAAGGATGATTGGGAACTTCTCATGCATCTTGTCAGCGATATTCTTATCCTGAATAGACTTATAGAGAGTCGGCATACGCCACAAAGTCTTTCTGTCCTCGTGTGTTGGATACTTCGCCATCAAATCTGGGCGCGTACCGTACAAAGGCTCACGGTGCTGTGGAATTGGATCAGGGAAGTTCCAAACAACTGCACGAGCTTTAGCGTTACCGAATGGGTGGCAACCGTGGTTCTTCATGATCACGCGGATCATACCGCCTGACAAGTCAGTCTTCCAGTTCTTGCCTTCAGCCGCTTTTTTCTCTACATCGGTCAACTCATCCCACCAACCAAGCTTCTTCACTAAAGCGTGATCAAATTCTGGGTAGCCAGTTTTGATATCGGCGCCTCTAGAATGTGAACCATTTTCAGCCAAGAGAGTTTTACCATCTCTTTCAACACCGAAGTTAGCGCGGAAGTTACCGCCACCGTCCATCACGTGCTTGCTGGTGTCATATAGGTTTGGACTACCTGGGTGCTTCAATTCAGGCGCACCGTAGCAAGGCCATGGCAAACCGAAGTAGTCACCAGTTGTGTCGTAACCAGTCACAGGATCTTTACCGCCCTTGGACTTCAATGTCTTCACATCAAACACGTGCATCATGCGCATGTGAGCTTTTAGACGCTCTGGTGAGTGGCCTGAGTAACCAACAGTCCATACGGCCTTATTGATTTCACGCAAGATTGACTCAACTTCAGGCTCTTTCCACTCTTTACCAGCGAACTTGCTCTTCAACATCTTGAAGTTCTTTGATAACTCATTACCAAAGCCAAGTTTGTCGGCCATCGCTTGCATGATTGCATGGTCAGGAACAGCTTCGAACAATGGATCGATAACTTTTTCACGCCACTGAACTGAGCGGTTTGAAGCAGTAATTGAGCCACTTGTTTCAAACTGTGTTGTTGCTGGCAACAAATAAACAGCACGATCTTTGTTTACTTGAGCACCTTCAACTTGCATTGCAGCCATTGAAGCAGTTGCACTTGGGTATGGATCAACCACAACCAACAACTCTAACTTGTCCATGGCTTTCTTCATGTCAAGACCACGTGTCTGTGAGTTTGGAGCATGGCCCCAGAAGAACACACCCTTCACGTTGTTGTCTTGGTCGATTAGCTCATTCTTCTCAAGTACAGCGTCCACCCAACGTGAAACTGTTGTACCTGATTTTTCCATCATGTTAGGAGCAAACTGAGCTTTGATCCACTCGTAGTCTAGACCCCAAACTTCTGCGTAGTGCTTCCATGAACCAGCAGCCAAACCATAGTAGCCTGGCAATGAGTCTGGGTTAGGGCCTACGTCTGTAGCACCCTGAACGTTACAGTGACCGCGGAAAATGTTTGTACCGCCGCCAGCCTTACCAACGTTACCTAGGGCCAATTGCAAGATACATGAGGCACGAACCATCGCGTTACCGATTGTGTGCTGAGTTTGACCCATACACCATACGATTGTTCCTGGACGGTTCTCATGCAATGTCTTAGCGACTTTGAATACTTCTGCTTCAGAAGCACCGCAGGCCTCTTGAACGTTTGCAGGAGTCCACTTAGCAAGAACTTCTTTCTTGATGTCTTCCATACCGTGAACACGGTCATTGATGTACTTCTTATCTTCCCAACCGTTGTTGAAGATGTGATAAAGAACACCGAACAAGAATGGAATGTCTGAACCTGAACGAATGCGCACGAACTGGTCAGCTTTTGCTGCTGTACGTGTGTAACGTGGATCAACCACAATCATTTTGCAACCAGCTTCTTTAGCGTGCAACATGTGCAACATAGACACTGGGTGAGCTTCAGCAGCGTTTGAACCGATGTAGATAGCAGCCTTTGAATTCTGCATATCGTTATAGCTGTTTGACATCGCGCCATAACCCCAAGTGTTCGCAACACCCGCAACAGTTGTTGAGTGGCAGATACGCGCTTGGTGGTCGGTGTTGTTAGTACCGTAGAAAGAAACAAATTTACGCAATAAGTAAGCTTGCTCATTGCTGTACTTTGATGAACCTACGAAGAACATTGAGTCAGGACCTGAAGTCTTTCTTAAGCTCTTCATCTTGTTGGTGATCTCATCGAGCGCTTGATCCCAGCTGATCTTTTCATACTTACCGTTGATCAACTTCATTGGGTACTTCAAGCGGTACTCGCCGTGACCGTGTTCACGAATCGCAGCGCCCTTTGCACAGTGTGCGCCCAAATTGATTGGTGAATCAAATACTGGCTCTTGGCGTGTCCAAACACCGTTTTCAACAACGGCGTCAATCGCACAACCAACTGAACAGTGTGAACACACTGTACGTTTAACTTCGATCTTACCTTTACCGTCCATCTTGGCGCCAGCACCTACAGATGCTTTTGCTTTTTGAACTAAGGTTAGCTGCGATGCAGCCAAACCAACACCCACACCAACGCCAGAGCGCTTGAGGAATGTACGGCGATCCATCATTGGAATCGCGGATTGCAAGCTGCGCGCTAAGCTACCGACCATATGGGCGGAATGACGTGAAGCAGCAACTGCTTGTTGTGATGTTTTACGAATCAGACTCATGGTTAAACCCTCAAAGATTCAAGAGAAATTAAAAAACACTCGTTTAAAAATTAAACGAGTGTAGTTTTGTAATATTTACGGACATGATCAGACAACTTGTAACCCTTCTTGTTGTCGTCAATCATGGTAGATGCTTGTTCAGCAATCGCTGTACCCAATGGTGTTTGAGATACAACTGCTACTGCACCAGCAGTAACACCAGCTGTAACAAAGAATTTTCTGCGCGAATCTTTGTGCTTGTTTTCACTCATAACTATCTCCTATTAATTCTTAACAATTTGCCACTAAATTACAAAAGTAACACTTGCATTTATGGTCTAACTATAAACCTTTATTATTTTTTTTGCACACTACAAATCAAATACTTGACTAGGGGTTTCCCTAAGTTAAAAGGCTTGCCGAGTCTTAATTGGCAAGCCTTTTATGAATAATGATTAAGCCAAAAATAGATTGATTTTTTAGAAGTTTATTCAACCATGTCCATGGCACAAGCCTCAACCTCAAAAAAGGCTTTCGCCAACATCGCCACGGACCTGTAATGTTTGACATTTGGATGAGAATCTATTGCAGCGCACAAATCTTGAACCCAAGGGCGCATGTGTTCATCAAAAAACTTTTTTTGCTGGGTCAAGTTGGCAATTGCCAAATCATCACCTGCGATCAAATAACGCATCACCTCACACAATGATGCGATGTGATCTTCAGTTTCAGTAACATCCTCAACTGGTTCAAGCCCCAACTCCTGCAGTGAGTCACGTAAACGCACCAAAGGTTTATCGTTCATGAACCCAGTCAAATGGTATGAACCATATAGAAAAATTTCTGGCTTTCCAACACCCACAAAAATTTCTTGATATTCATCCGCCCACTCTTTTGAACTTGACGTGGATGCAACTCTCACCAATTCAGTCCAAGCTTGAGTGAGCTCTGCATTTTCAGGTGCGTCAGAACCAGAACCATAAGCAGCAGAGGCAGCAATACGATGCAATAAATCATCATCAGGCGCTTGATAAAAAAGAGTTGCTAAAAGACCATAAAGGTCTGCGCGCGCAACGTCTTCTTCTAAACCATCTGCACTTAAGGCAGTGACTTCTTCATCTAATTTTTTTTCCATATCACTCATCAGACCACATCGTTATCGTTAGGTTTATTCATCATGTCAACCACGCGGCAGTCACTGCACATCTTCAGACGCTCAGTCGCTGCTCCAGAGAATGCTGCATGCAAGGACAACTTACCAACCATCAGCTCAACCATTTTCAAAGTACCAAATGCTTTACCGCAGCTGACGCAATGGAATGGTTTCGTTTCATTCAATACCACAGTCTTTTTTCTGATTTCAGTGGTTTGCAAACGCGGCACCAAAGTCAAAGCATTTTCTGGGCAGGTTTGAACACATAAACCGCACTGGACACAATTGCGCTCGATCAATGACAGCTGTGGCGCATCAGGGTTGTCTCGCAAAGCACTCTCAGGGCAAGCACCCACGCATGACATGCACAGAGTACAAGTATCTTTATTGACAATGACACCACCCAGTGGTGAGCCAGCTGCCAAAGCCAAAGGTTTCTCAGCAGTAACCTTGATTGAACCGTGCAACATCAAGTGCTCTAAAGCAGCTTCGAGTGTTTCACGTTTTTCATTGGCAAATGCAAAGGTTGCAGGCGGACATAAAGCAGCTCTCGCAACCAAAGCAGCCACATCTTTTTCTAATGCCTGAGGACTGTCAGCCTGCAACAACACAATGCTGTCTTTGGCGTAACCCAAACCTTCAAGCATTGATTGCGCCACAGTCACTTGGGTGGCCAATGCTTGCTGGTATTCAGGCGCTTCATCGCCGCTCAATAAAATTGCTACCTGAGCAAAACCATGCGCCAAGCTACCCAGCCACAAGTCCATACCGGTTGATGCACTGTGATGCAAACCAAGTGGGATTAGATGAGCTGGCAAACCTTTATGCTTCGCTTTATCGGTGGCTGCGAGACGACCCAAAGATTGAATTAACTCTTGACCTTTGCCATTACTATGCAATAACAAACTAGGCGCCAATTTTGCGCCAGCGGCTTGGTAAGCCTTGGTCATCACTTTGATTTGCTGACCTTGATAAGGAACACTTGGGTAGTTATAGCGCATAGCGCCTGAAGGACATACAGTGGCACATGCACCACAACCCATACAAAGATTTGGATTGACCTTGACGACTCCCTTGCCATCCCTGAATTGAGATTCAATGGCTTTGGTTGAACAAACGTCCACACAGGCAGAACAGCCCACTTTGCCATTGCGACCATGCGCACAAACTTTTTCGTTGTAAGCAAAAAACTTAGGCTTTTCAAATTCGCCGACCATGCTCATTAACTCAGATGCAGCAATCGCTTGATCCAAAGGATCTGATTTTGGAGCGTAATAACCTTGTGGCGGCTGACTCATCTTCAAGACTGGCTCTTGAGATAAATCAAAAATCAAATCCCATGAATCGGTGCGGCTTGTATCAACGCGATCAAAGTTAATTGCTCCGATTGCAGAGCAAGCGGTCACGCAAGAGCGATGACTCTTACACTTGTTCAAGTCAATTTGATAGCTGAGGTCAATCGCATTTTCTGGGCAAGCATCCACGCAAGCACCGCAGCGAGTACACAACTCAAGATCAATCGGATTCTCTTGAGTCCACTCAACAGAAAATGCGCCTAGATAACCCTTGAGGTTTTTAATCTTGCCGCTGTAAACCGGAAACTCACGAAGTTGGGGCAATGAACCCTTATCAGTGCACAACACACCAACGCTCAAGTTCTTAGATAAACGTTCAGCCCATTGAATAGCAGCATCACCTGGGCCAATCACCAATACACGTCCACCGCTTTGATAACTAACTGTGTTGACCGAATCTGGCTCAGGCAAAGACGCCATGGCCAGTAGGGCTGCGATCTTTGGCATGGCATTTTTCGCATCGGCAGACCAACCGCCAGTTTCGCGAATATTGACAAACTTAATCGGGGCAATCAGTGGCTTTTCTTGTTCACTGGCAACCTCATCAAATAATCGTTTCTCTTGAGTGCAAGCCAAAACAATCTCATCAGAACCCTGAGAAGCAGCAATAAAGGTGCCAACCTCTTGTCTGCACAAAGCATTGTTGAGAGAAATATCTTTGCTGTCGACCCCCATTCCCTTAGCTATCTGCACGATATCTATGGGCATGGTTTTATTACAGCTACAAACGAGCGTCTTCTTTGTCATCCTCTACCTTCAGCCATTTAATCAAAACACCTGGCTTTTTATGTTCAATAACCAGGCCTAGACCTGGTTCGATTCACTTTAATTATGTTTTTGTTTGAGTCTTTAAATCTATTTTTACTTCCGCATTCACTTCTGGCACATCTGCCGGTTTTTGCGAATTATCTAATTCTGCAGAATCCGCCAATTTTGCCGAATTTTCGTCATTTATAGCACTAGGGCTTCCATCAGTCTCTGAATTTGCATCAGACAGAGCTTTTGCATCTGCAGCCTCTTTATCTTCTATGACCTTCAAGCGCTCGTGATACTCAGCTCTTTCAATGCGCTCATCCTCTTGATCGATCAGCTTTTCTTCTGCGGTTTTAAACAAACCAAGCATGTGCGATTGGTTCAATTTTTTAAGCATGTCCAATGGAATTGGATCAGGCTTTGAATAGTCATCGATGTAAATATCCAAGCCATCCATGATGTTGTAGCGTGGATCGGAGAAGAGCTTTTGCATCGCAGCTTGTTGCACCTGGGGATCGATGCCTGGCTTTACATAAGCTGAAAAATCTGAATCCTTGGTCAGCTTCATAACATCATCAATGGTCGGCATCGCATCTGGCGTTTTGGCTAACGGCGCAGTAGCGTCCATGTTCTCGCCAGATGACTTGGCACCCGCTTCAGTATCTTTTATCTCTTGGGCACTTTTCAAAGTTCCATCAGCGGACTTTTTCAAATCAGCAGTGCCCAAGCCTTCTTTTTCGTTTGAAGGATTTACGTCAGGCTCAACACCCGCCTTACGCTTAGACCATCGGTTGAGAAATCCTGACATTAACTATCCTCATTCGCTGGGCGATGAGCGCCCTTGAAGGATGCTGGACGAATTCTTTTCTTAGGTTCAGGCTTGTAGTTTTCCATCACAAAGTCTGATAACCATTGAGCAGTGTCTGAATCCAGTGGGACATTTTCAACAGTCTCACCGCCATCAAGCAAACGGCCTGCTTCGTAATAACTGATACTCAAAAAGTGAGGCACGGCGATTGGGTCACCGCCATTTGGATGGTCCTCAAGACGCCACATCACAAACCAAGCTGGCTTTGTGGATGTTGAATTCAAGTAATAGCCCTCGGCCTCATCCTTGTACAACTGAATCTCAAAACCCGTGTACAGCCAACGCTCGGTTTTTTCATCGCTGCGCATACACATGGCTGGGCGATCTGAAAGAATGTGATCGGGGGTTTTATGAGCAAATTGACCGACGTCATAAATCACCTCATCCAAAACCCAGCGATACGATTGCCATGGGTTATCGATGAATTCTTTGCGCATCACAACCGCAAGCTGTAGCTTCATGATTAAGTGTTCTGCACAACAATGCTTGGGAACTTGCTGCTCATGTCTTTTGACATCTCAGCCACTTGGATCGCGATCTTGCGAGCAATCCCTTTGTAGATCGCGCTGATGGCACCATCTGGATCAGCCACCACGGTTGGACGACCAGAATCCGCTTGTTCACGAATTGATAAGTTCAAAGGCAAGCTGCCCAAGAAATCAACGCCATAGTCTGTACACATCTTTTGACCGCCGCCCTGACCAAAAATATGTTCCTGATGATCACAGTTAGGACAAACATAAATGCTCATGTTTTCAACGATACCGATAATCGGAATGCCTACCTTCTCGAACATCTTGAGGCCCTTGCGAGCATCCAGCAAAGCGATGTCTTGTGGGGTTGTCACAATCACTGCACCAGTGACCGGCACTTTTTGAGATAAGGTCAACTGAATGTCACCAGTACCAGGTGGCATATCAACAATCAAGTAATCCACATCACGCCAATTCGTTTGGCGCAGTAACTGCTCAAGAGCCGAGGTGACCATGGGGCCTCGCCAAACCATTGGACTATCAGTATCAATCAAAAAGCCAATCGAACTTGCTTGCAAGCCATGACCTTCCATCGGTTCAATGGTGTTTTCAGCAATTGATTCAGGGCGACCGGTGATGCCCAACATCATTGGCTGACTTGGGCCATAGATATCAGCATCCAAAATACCAACTGTGGCGCCCTCTGCGGCCAAGGCCAAAGCCAAGTTAACCGCAGTGGTGGATTTACCCACGCCACCCTTACCACTGGAGACTGCGATGATGTTTTTAACGTTTGGCATTAATTTAACGCCGCGCTGAACGGTGTGGGCCACAATGTTCATGGTCACATTGGTGCTGACGTTTTTAACCCCAGGAACCTCGCGCAACGCGGTAATAACCAGTTTTCGTATAAGGTCAATCTGGCTCTTGGCTGGATAGGCCAAAACCACATCCAGACTCACGTCCGAGCCATCAACCTTGATATTTTTAGCAGATTTGGAAGAAATCAAATCTTTGCCAGTATTAGGATCTATAACGCTTTTAAGCGCATTTTGTATGTTTTCTACCGTGACCGTCACTCTTATCTCCTAGTGCTTTTTTTGTTTTTTCAGCTCTCAACTATATCCGCAGACTAAAATCCATGCCTATGCGCCAAATTTTAGTCACTTCAGCCCTGCCTTATGCCAACGGTCAAATACACATTGGTCACTTGGTGGAATACATTCAAACTGATATTTGGGTTCGATTCCAAAGAATGCGCGGGCACGAAGTTCACTACGTAGGCGCTGATGATACGCATGGTACTCCGATCATGTTGCGCGCCGAAAAAGAAGGCATAACACCCAAAGAGCTGATTGCGAATGTTTGGAAAGAGCATAAAAGAGATTTTGATGATTTCTTGGTCTCTTTTGATAACTACTATTCAACAGACAGCGCTGAAAACAAGATACTTTCTGAAGAGATTTATATCAAGTTGCGCGATGCTGGCTTGATTGAGAAGCGCGCCATTGAACAAGCTTATGACCCAGTCAAAGAAATGTTCTTGCCCGATCGCTTCATCAAAGGCGAGTGCCCCAAGTGTGGCGCAAAAGATCAATACGGTGATTCTTGTGAAAAGTGTGGCGCGACTTACGCCCCTACAGATCTGAAGAACCCGTTCTCTGTGGTCAGCGGTGCAACACCCATTCGCAAAGTATCCGATCACTACTTCTTTAAGTTATCCGACCCGCGTTGCGAAAACTTCCTCAGAGAGTGGACCCAGGTTAAAACTCCATTGCAAGCTGAAGCTCGCAACAAAATGAAAGAATGGGTCGGCGAGCCAGGTGAGAGCCAATTGGGTGATTGGGATATTTCTAGAGACGCCCCTTACTTTGGCTTTGAGATTCCGGATGCCCCAGGTAAATATTTCTATGTTTGGCTAGATGCACCGATTGGCTACTACGCTAGCTTTTTAAATCTATGCCAACAAAAAGGTTTGGACTTCCATGAATGGACCAAACCCGATACGACCACTGAGCAGTATCACTTCATTGGTAAAGATATTTTGTATTTCCATACTCTGTTCTGGCCAGCCACTTTGCATTTCTCTGGCTACCGCACACCGACCAATGTCTTTGCTCACGGCTTCTTAACGGTTGATGGTGAAAAGATGAGCAAGTCACGCGGCACCTTCATCACTGCGCACAGCGTGATTGAATGCGGCCTGAACCCAGAGTGGTTGCGTTATTACTTTGCGGCCAAGCTCAATGCCAGCATGGAAGATTTGGATTTGAATTTGCAAGACTTCACCGCACGCGTGAACAGTGACTTATTGGGCAAATACATCAATATCGCTAGTCGCAGCGCTGGCTTCTTGGTCAAACGCTTTGGCGGCATTGTTGATGATGCAGCGATGAGTCATCCACTGCTCGGTCAATTGGCTGATGCCAAAGATGAAATCGCCGACTTATATGAAACCCGTGAATACGCAAAAGCTTTGCGTCGCGTGATGGAGTTGGCTGATTTGGTGAACGGCTTTGTTGATAGCAACAAGCCATGGGAAATCGCTAAAGATCCAAGCAAAGAGCAAGAGCTACAGACTATTTGCAGTATCACATTAGAAGCCTTCAGACGTTTGACCTTGTATTTGAAACCAGTGGTTCCAAATGTGGCTGCTGGTGTTGAAAAATTCTTCAACATTGCACCAATGTCTTGGGAAGACGTGAACAAGTCTCTTTCTTCCAAGCAAGCGATCAATCCTTATCAGCACTTGATGACTCGTATTGATCCTGTGATGATAGAAAAACTCTTAGCGGCCAATCAGCAAAACTGAGTGGAAATATCACTCAAAAACTAAGCGCCGAAGCCTGTAAGGTAAATGTAGGCAGTTGATTCTGCTAAATCGCTACAATTGACAAACTATGGCCCAATACAAATCAAATATCACCCATTTTTTGGAAGAGCTAAAAGCTCAAAACCCTCAGCTAGAGCAGGCTCAGCAAGAGGGGCGCGCCCTTTTATGGGATAAAGCCCCGACCAGCCCAGAAGAGCAAGAACGTCAAAAAGCAGCTCGCGTGAAGCAAAAAGCGTACGTTTATCAATGAGCGATTTAATAACTGCCATTCCTGATGTCACTGATGGCATGTCAGAGTCTTTCGCCAGACTCTATGGAGAGCCTTTATTTCAGCTGCCCTCTGATCTATATATTCCACCCGATGCTCTAGAGGTTTTCTTAGAGGCTTTTGAGGGCCCGCTGGATCTTTTGCTTTATTTGATCCGCAAACAGAACTTCAACGTTCTAGATATTCCGATGGCCGAGGTAACAAAGCAGTACCTTGGCTATATTGAACAAATTCGTCACACCAATTTAGAGCTTGCTGCTGAGTATTTGTTGATGGCTGCCATGTTGATTGAAATCAAATCACGCATGCTCTTGCCAATGAAAAAAGCAGACAGTGACGAAGAGGTTGAAGATCCTCGCGCAGAATTGGTTCGCCGCTTGCTCGAATACGAGCGCATGAAATTAGCCGCTCAAGAACTCGACAAGATGCCCGTTCTTGGTCGCGACTTTTACAAAGCCAGTGGTCACGTTGATACGACTGTGGCTGTTACCTGGCCTGACATCAACCCGAGTGACATTCAAGCAGCCTGGAAAGATGTTCTTTATCGCGCCAAGCTCAATCAACACCACACCATCACTCGTGAGCAATTATCCGTGCGTGATTTCATGACACGAATTTTGCGACGCTTGCAAGGTGAACGTTTTATTGAATTCACTGATTTATTTGAAGATGCGATTGCCACCGGTCAAGGTGCACCGATGGTGGTAGTCAATTTCATTGCGATGCTTGAGCTCTCTCGGGAGGCTTTGATTGAAATCACCCAAGCAGAACCGTACGCCCCTATTTATGTGCGTTTGGCGTATTCGCCTAATTAACATCAACGCCCAAAGAAAAACCCCATGAAGATCATCAGCGACATTCAAGATTTGCGTGATCAATTGCGCGGCCAAAATCGAGCGGTCTTTGTACCCACAATGGGCAACCTTCATGAAGGCCACCTTTCTTTGATGCGTTTGGCAAGACAGCATGGTGATCCAGTGATTGCCAGTATTTTTGTCAATCGTTTGCAGTTTGGTCCTAATGAAGATTTTGATAAATACCCACGCACTTTTGAGGCGGATGTTGAGAAGCTAGAAAAAGAAGGTGTGTATGTCTTGTTTGCACCCACTGAAAAAGATTTGTACCCAGAGCCACAGGAGTACCGCGTTGAGCCTCCTGAAAACTTAGGCAAGATTCTTGAAGGAGAATTTCGTCCAGGATTTTTCCAAGGCGTGTGCACGGTAGTTTTAAAACTATTCTCTTGCGTTCAACCCAAGGTGGCGGTGTTTGGTAAAAAAGACTATCAACAACTGATGGTGATTCGTCAAATGTGTCGCCAATTAGCGCTACCAGTGGACATCGTTCCGGCTGAAACTGTTCGTGCTGAAGATGGCTTGGCGCTTTCTTCAAGAAACGGTTATCTATCAAGCGAAGAACGCTCAGAAGCTGTGCAATTGATTCAAACGCTCAAAGAAATTCAAGAAAAAGTATTGCAAGGCAAGTTAAGCTCGGCAGACATCTTAAAAATTGAACAAGATGCTTGCGCTAAGTTAAGCGCCAGAGGATGGATTCCTGATTACATTTCTGTGCGTAAACGCAATGATTTATTGAGTGCGAATGACGCAGACCTCTCAAGCAATCAGCCATTGGTCGTTTTAGCAGCAGCGAAATTGGGTAAAACTCGCCTCATCGACAATCTAGAAATCTAATCAAGATGTTTTCAAAAGGCTTTTCAATCGCATTGATCGCCTCCCAACTACTGCTAGGCATCTCAATAGGTTTTAGCAGTAATGACAGCTTTGCTAAGCAAGCAGGCCACCAACCCTACCCACAAAGAATCATCACCCTAGCCCCCCATTTGAGTGAGCTGGTAGATGCCGCTGGAGGTTCTGATCGTCTGGTGAGTGTCAGTGCCTTTAGCAACCTTCCGGAATCAGTCAAACAATTACCTATCACCAGCGATGCAAGATCGATTGATCTTGAGAAAATGAAATCACTTCGCCCTGATTTGATCATTTACTGGCGAGGCGGTACATCTGAGTCTCAGATTCAATCAATTAAAAAGACTTTTAACAAAGATGTTCAGTTCATCTCTGTTCAACCTAAAAAGCTATCAGATATTGCCGCCGATATTGAAACCATTGGCAAAGCCTTGGGCACAGAATCAGTGGCCAAAAAAAATGCTGATGCACTCAGATTAAAAATTGCTACCCTGAACACCCAACAAAAAAATATCAGCGAAAGAAAAGTCAGGGTGTTTTACCAAGTTTGGGCGCAACCATTGATGACACTCAATCAAGATCACATCATTGGCGACATTATTCAAAGATGCGGTGGCGAACAATTGTTTGCTAATGAAAAAGTCCTGTCTCTTATACACATCTCCGAGCCCACGAGACAGGCAGAAAT
>ERZ1022724.109-NODE-109-length-20875-cov-20.824496_pt1 | contig 20875 bp, 15 predicted proteins | sample MGYA00521091_ERZ1022724 | MGnify/ENA primary metagenome ERZ1022724 (study PRJEB33162, sample SAMN09537610) | freshwater metagenome | isolation source: freshwater | place: Canada:Alberta | collected 2017-07 | study: EMG produced TPA metagenomics assembly of the... | reverse complement strand
TAAATTACGAGAGACAGAAATAATCAAAATTTAGGAGTTGGGCGATGTTGGCGAGTCCGTCGCCGAGGCCTTCGGCGAAAAGAATCTTGAGGAGTTGGTCTTGGAGGGTAGCTTCGACTTGTCCGTTCATGGTCTTGGTCTATTGGAGTAGTAACCTCAGACTAAAGGCCTTGAACGGACGCTGCAAGCCACCCGGGAGGGCGGTGAATCGCAGGTGAAATCAGCGCCTCGCTTTTACAGAAGAAATTTTACACTTCCTTTGTGACTTTTGTGTTCTTCTGTTCAAGCTCGCTTCGGTTTTTAGGGTAAACGGTGAAGGGTAGCGTGCTACTGCTGTGAGTGCATGTGTATGAAACGCGAAAGGGGGAGCCCAGGACACCCGCCGCGGATTTGGCGGCGGTTGGTCTGTTCTCCCCGCAGTCGGTTGCGGCACCGGGCGGTGCGGCTACTTTTGATGGATGGGTCTCAGTGGCCTAACATCCATGGCCTAGAGGATGCCTTCTGGCCTTGGAGGACTCCGAGTTTGGTTTCCTTGGTCCTTGCCGGGCGGATCTTGGTTCCGCACCCGCAACCGCTGCCACAGGAGTGTCCCGTGCTCATCCGCGGCTCATGGCGGCTTTTCTCGTTGATCGCGGTGGCCTTGCGGGTGAACGGATTCATCAACGCCAGGTTCGGCGCGAGGATGAGCCGCTTTGCCGCACGCAGACAACTCGGACAGGAGATGGCGGCGTTTCGTTCCTCGATGGTGAGGAACATGCTGAATTCACCGCAATCGCCACAGGAAAAATCGTAGAGAGGCATGGATGTGATGGGTTTGTGGTTATTTCACCCGTGCGAGGTCGAAGCCTTGTTTCACGCTCTGGGTCGGCCCATGGGCGTTCGGCATGATGTCGAAGTCGAAGATCTCCGTAGGCAGCCAGAGGGTGGCACAGGCGTTCGGGATATCCACGATGCCGCTGATGTGTCCTTCAACCGGGGCGGTGCCTAGAATGGCGTATGCCTGCTCGCCGGTGTAGCCGAATTTTTTCATATACTCGATGGCGTTCAAGCAGGCCATCTTGTAGGCGACGAACGGGTCGAGGTAGTGTTGTTTGCCGGCCTCGTCCACGGAGATTCCTTCGAAGATGATGTGGCGCTTGTATTCCGGGGTGAGCGGGCTGGGCAGGAAGAGTGGATTGCGGATCGCATACTTCTCCATGCCGCCTTTGATGAGGCTGACGCGCAGGTCGAGGTAGCCGGCCATTTCGATGGCGCCGCAGAAGGTGATCTCGCCGTCGCCCTGGCTGAAGTGGATGTCTCCCATCGACAGGCCGCCGTCTTTGACATAGACTGGGAAGTAGACCTTGGAGCCGCGGGTGAGGTTCTTGATGTCGCAGTTTCCACCGTGTTCCCGAGGGGGGACGGTGCGGGCGCCTTCCGCTGCGGCGGCATCCCGCGCGGCACCGGTCATGCGGCCCATGTGGGCGGTGCCTGCGGAGGGCAGGGCGCAGAGCGGCGGCACGCGCTCGGGATCCGTATCGAAGAGTTCCTTTTCCCGGGTGTTCCAGGTGTTCAGCATTTCCTTGGAAGGAAGGCAGCCGATGAGGCCTGGGTGCATGATCCCTGCGAACTCGACATTGGGGATGTGGCGGGATGAGGTATAGATTCCGTGGAAGTCCCAACAAGCCTTGCGGGCGTCCGGATAATGGTCTGTGAGGAATCCGCCGCCATTGGTGCGGGAAAAGAGACCGGTGAATCCCCACTCGGATTCCTTGAGGACGCCGACGTCGAGGATGTCAACCACCAGGAGGTCGCCTGGCTCCGCGCCATGAACCCCAATGGGGCCGGAGAGGTAGTGGACCTTGGTGAGATCGACCACATCGATGTCGTTGGCGGCATCATCATTTTTGATCTGGCCGCCGGTCCAGTCGATGCACTCGACCCGGAACTCGTCTCCGGGGTTCACCATGGCAACCATCGGTAGATCGGGATGCCAGCGGTTGTGAAGGCAGTCTTGTGATTCCGGAGTGGCGTCGAGATCGACTTTAATCAGTGTTTTCATTTGGCTTTATGGGGTATGGTTTCGTGGAAATGGTTAGATTTAGTTAGACGGCGAGCATGGCCTTGATCTGGTCCGCGTTGACATCGGCGCGGCGGTCCTCGCGGATGAGGTTTCCCTTGTCGATGACCATGATGTTGTCACAGGTATCGAGCACGAAGCTGAGGACCTGTTCGCTCACGACGATGGTGAGTTTGCGGATTTTGCGGATTTCCCGGAGGCTCTTGGAGATGTCCTTGATGATGGATGGCTGGATGCCTTCGGTCGGTTCGTCGAGGAGGAGCACGCTGGGGTTGGTCATCAGGGCGCGGCCGATGGCCAATTGCTGCTGTTGTCCGCCGGAGAGGTTTCCGCCTTTGCGCTTGCGCATTTCGTGGAGGACGGGGAAGAGCGCGTAGATTTCGTTCACGGCGTCGTTGCTGACCCGTCCCTGCACGCCCGAGATGAGATTTTCATAGACTGAGAGGTAGGGGAAGATCATGCGTCCCTGGGGGACGAAGGCGACGCCCTGGGCGACGCGGCGGAACGAGGGTTGTCCGGTGATGTCCTTGTCGTTCAGGGTGATCTTGCCCGAGCGGGTGGGGATCATGCCGATCAAGGCGCGGAAGAGCGTGCTTTTCCCCATGCCGTTGCGTCCGATGATTCCTAGGATCTCGCCTTGGGGTGCGGTGAATGACATGTCGGGGATGACGACGCTCTGGCCGTAGCAAACTTGGAGGTTGGTGACGGATATCATAATGTTAGTGGCCAATGTAAACTTCGATGACTTTCGGATCATTGCTGACCTTTTCCATGGATCCCTCGGCGAGGATTTTTCCCAGATGCATGACGGTGACGCGGTCTGCGATTTCGCGGACGAATTCCATGTCGTGCTCGATGACGATGACCGAGCGGTCTTTGGAGATTTTACGGATGAGGGTTGCGGTTTGGGTCCGCTCGCGGACGCTCATGCCGGCCACGGGTTCATCCAGCATGATGATTTCCGGGTCCTGCATGAGGAGCATGCCGATTTCCAGCCACTGTTTTTGGCCGTGGCTGAGGATTCCGGCTTCGGTATCGAGGCGATCGGACAGTCCGATCTGTGCTGCGACGTCCTCACATTGTTGTTTGATTGACGCCGTGCGGCGGAACATCAGGCAGCCGATGACTCCGCGGCCTGTCGGGTGGGAGAGTTCGAGATTTTCGAAAACGGTGAGGTTTTCGTAGATTGATGGGTTTTGGAATTTCCTGCCGATGCCCGCGCGGACGATGCGGTATTCGCGGCTGCCGCGGAGTTCCTTGCCCTTGAATTTGATCGAGCCGGCGGTGGCGAGTGTTTTGCCACAGATCAAATCGAGCACTGTGGTTTTGCCCGCGCCGTTCGGGCCGATGATGACGTGCACGTGGTTCTGGGCGAGATAGAAGTTGAATCCATCGACAGCCTTGAATCCGTCGAACGAGACACCGAGGTCCTCGACTTCTAACACATTTGGGTGATCAATGTTCATCGGTGATGGGAGTTGATTTTTGAGTGGGAGGGGTGGAGGCCGTCTTTTTGAAGCGGGCGAAAAGCGCCTGGTAATTTTCCTTGCTGGTGGGGATTTTCTCGATGAGGCCAGCGAGGCCGTTCGGGAAGAACATGACCACGGAGATGAAGGTGCCGCCCATGAGGTAGAGCCAGAGGTCTGGGTAAGCTTCCGAGAAGGTGGTCTTGCCGAAGTTGACGATCAGGCAACCGAGGATGGCCCCGAGGACGGAGAGTCTGCCGCCGACGGCCGTGAAGATGACCATTTCGATGGAAGGGACGATTCCGATGATGGAGGGCGACATGAACCCGACCTGGAGCACGAAGAGCGCGCCGCCGAGTCCGCTGATCATGGCGGCGAAGGAGAAGATGAAGGCGCGGATCATAGCCACGTCGTATCCCGAGAAGCGGACCCGGTCCTCGCGGTCGCGGATGGCGACGAGGACCCGGCCGAGGCGGGTATTGATGATGTATTTCGCGCCCATGGCCACGGTGAAGAGCAGGACGACGCAGGCGAAGTAGAGGATGTATTGGGCGTTTTCACTGCGGATGTCCCAGCCGCAGAGCGTGCGGAGGTCGGTGATGCCGTTTCTGCCACCGGTGAAGCCCTGGTTACCATCGATGCCGAGGGAGAAGATCAGCGCGAGCGACTGGGTGATGATGGCGAAATAAACGCCGCCGACCCGGCGCCGGAACATGGCCCAGCCGATGATGAAAGCGACGGCGGCGGGCAGGATGAATACGGCGAAGATGGTGAAGGGCAGGCTTTTGAACGGTTCCCAGAAGAGAGGGAGCTTGGTGAGCTGGTTCCAGTCCATGAAGTCCGGGATGCCGGGGGTGGATTGGATCGCCGTGGTGATGGGGTCGGAGGCTTCGAGTTTGAGGAACATGGCCATGCAGTAGCCGCCGAGCCCGAAGAAGACTCCTTGGCCGAGGCTGAGGATGCCACAGCGGCCCCAGAGCAGGACCAGGCCAACCGCGACAAAGCCGAAGGTGAGGTATTTGCCCACCAGGTTGAGGCGGAACACTGGGAGGGCGAGGGGAAGGATCACGAGCAAGAGGAGCAGGAAGCCCCCGAAGGCAAGTGCCTCGCCGCGCGTTTTGAACAACGTTTTGAAAAGGAGTTGCATGGTGTGAGGAGTTGGGTGTTAGGTCGGTCAATGGCCGCGGACCTTGCTGGGGAAAAGTCCCTGCGGGCGGATCATCAGGGCGATGACGATGACGAGGAGAGTCGCCACCTTGCCCTTGGTTCCTTCGAGGAAGAACTCGAGGATCGACTGTGCCTGGGCGATGCCGAATGCGGAAGCGAGGCAGCCCAGCAGGCTGGCGGTTCCTCCGGCGACGACGACGAGGAAGGCGTCCACGATGTAGCGGCTGCCGCTGTCCGGGCCGGTGGATCCGATGGTGGTGAATGCGGCGCCAGCGATGCCAGCGATGCCGCACCCGAGGCTGAAGGCGAGGCGGTCCACCTTCGCGGTGTTGATACCGACGGCCGCGCTCATTTTCCGGTTTTGGACCGTGGCACGGAGGCGGAGGCCGAAGGAGGAGCGATACATGAAAGTGATGAGGGCGATGGTGACGACGATGGAGAGGCCTAGGACGAACATCCCGTTGATCGGGATATCGAGGCCTTCCTTGATGTTGTAGGAACCCATCAGCCATTCAGGCAGGGTGGGGGTGACCTCGCGAGCGCCGAAGGTGGAGCGGTAGGTTTGCTGGAGGATGAGGCTGAGGCCCCAGGTGGCGAGGAGTGTGTCGAGCGGTCGGTGGTAGAGGTGGCGGATCATGGCCCACTCGACCAGCGCCCCGAGGAGTGCGCAGATGAAGAAAGCCAGGAGGATGGCAAAGATGAAATAGTAGGGGCCGAAGGTGGGCGCGTAGGAGTCCGTGAGGTGGGAGCAGAAATAGACCGTGTAGGCGCCGAGTGCCATGAACTCGCCGTGGGCCATGTTGATGACGCCCATTTGTCCGAAAATCAATGCGAGGCCTAGGCCCATGAGCAGGAGCACGCTGAACAGGCTGAGGCCTGAGAAGCTCTGCATGATAAAAATGCTTTGTAATTCTTCGCTGGTGTAATCACCCATAATTTTAGAAGGTTAGAGGCTGGTAAAACGTCCCTGATTGGGGAAATGGAGGGCCGGAACACGCCCGGCCCTCCGGGGAATGAGAAGGTTCACGAAAGGAACCGCGGTTGCTTACTGATAACCTTTCGGGAATGGATCCGGCTCGATGAGTTCGGATTCATAGAGCACCTTGGCTTGGCCGTCCTTGAGCCACTGGCCGATACGGAGTTTGCTCCAGAGGTGGTGGTTTTCGTGGAGTTTCACGTAGCCTTCGGGAGCGGTGGTGAGCTCGATGCCGGGCGATGCGGCGGCGATTTTATCGATGTCGAAGCTATTGGCCTTTTCCACGGCAGCTTTCCAAAGCCAAGGGCCGAGGTAGCCGGCCTGGGTGACGTCGCCGATGACGCTGTCGGCGCCATACTTCTCCTTGAAGGCTTTGACGAAGGCCTTGTTGTTCTCGTTGTCGAGACTTTGGAAGTATTTCATGGCGGAGTAGAAGCCGGCAAGGTTCTCACCGCCGATACCGAGGACTTCGTCTTCGGTGACGGAGATGGTGAGGAGTGTTTGTTTGCTGCTGTTGATCCCTGCCGCGGCGAGTTGTTTGTAGAAGGAGACGTTGGAGCCTCCGACCACAGCGGCGTAGATCACATCGGGCTTCTTCAGTTTGATCTTATTGATCAAGGATCCGAAGGACGTGCTGCCGAGTGCGTAGAATTCCTCACCGACGACGGTTCCCTTCAAGACGTTCTCGATGTGTTTGCGAGCGATCTTCATGGAAGTGCGTGGCCAGATGTAGTCGGATCCGACGAGGTAGAAGGTCTTGGCACCCTTTTCCTTGGCGATCCAGTCGAGACCGGCGAGGATTTGTTGGGTGGCTTCCTGGCCGGTGTAGATGACATTTTTCGATTGTTCGAGGCCCTCGTAGAAGGTCGGGTAGTAGAGCATTCCGTTTTCCTTTTCGAAGACGGGGAGCACCGCCTTGCGCGAGGCGGAGGTCCAGCAGCCGAAGACAGTGCCAACCTTGTCACTGACCAGGAGCTTTTTGGCCTTTTCCGCGAAGGTAGGCCAGTCGCTGGCGCCGTCCTCCTTGATGACCTTGATCTGTCGTCCGAGGACGCCGCCCATGGCGTTGATCTGGTCGATGGCGAGCTGTTCCGCCTGGATGGAGCCGGTTTCGCTGATGGCCATGGTTCCCGTGGCGGAGTGGAGTTGGCCGACCGTGACGGTGTCGTCGGTGACGGCGAGTCCGGTGGTGTTCACTTCCGCGGTGGGAGGCTTGGCATGGGCGACTGCGGCGGCAAACGCGAGGCAGGCGACCTGGAGGCCCAGGTATCGTAGTGGTTTGATTTTCATAGTATTAGATGATGTGTTGGATAGCGAGAAGAGGGGAAAATTTGGATGTCTTTCGCTGGTTGGAGTTGAGCACCCCCCATGCCACGAGGGTGGGTTGGAAGTTGAAATCGCTTCACGTTCGGGTCAGTGAGCCCCTTGGGGGATCGAGCGTGCAGGTGTGGAAAAGCCGACGTTTTCAGGCCTTGGTATAGCGCCTGCTCAAGCGGTCTGAGAATTCATGATGAAATCCATTCACGATCTTGAGAGCTCGGTTGAAAAAATTCCGGTAATTGACCGGGAGATTGTGGATTCGAAGCGTTTGCAGATGTTTTATGTGTGCGTGAAGGAGGGGAGTTTCGCGGCGGCGGCGCAGCGTTTGTCGGTGAGTCCGTCAGCGGTGAGTCACGCGATGAAGTCGCTGGAGGAGGATCTGGGTTGCCCGTTATTCCGGCGTTTGGGGCCCCAGGTGAAGCCTACGGGGGCGGCGGTGCGTCTGATGCCGATGGTTGAAGAGGTGTTAGAGCGGATGGCGTCGATGAAGCTTGAGTTGGCGGCGTTGAACGGGAGGTTGGGGAGTTTGGCGTTCCGGATGCCGGCAGTGTTTCTGGGGATCTTGGGGAATGGGGCCTTGTCGTCATTTCACGAGTGTTTTCCTGCGGCGAATTTGGAAGTGGTGCTGAGGGAGGATGAGGAGCGGGTTGGGGGAGTGCGGAGGGTGGACTTCGAGGTGGATTTTCTGGAGCATGTCCCTGCGGAGATGGTGAGGCGTGATCTTTCGGTGGATCCATTCGGGGCGTATGTGGCGCCGTTTCACCGATTGGGGCAAAAGACGCGGGTATCGGTCGAGGACTTGTGCCAGAGTTTACTGGTGTTCCAGGATGGGTCGATTTTCGCGGATGTTGCCAAGCATTTGGGGAGGAATGGGGAAGTGGGCTTGCGGAAGTGGATTTTACCCGACTCGCGGGTGGCGTTGGATTTGGCGAAGCAGGGGCAGGGGATTGTGTTTCTGCCGGAGCGAGTGGCGCAGGGAGCGGTGAACGAGGGGGCGCTGGTCTGCCTGAAGCTGCCAGGGTTTTCCGTGAGCCGGACCTGTTCCGCATGGTGGCCGGTGACCCGCCCGCTGACGTGGGTTGCGGAGGTTTTTCTGAGTTTGTTAGCCGAGGATATCGACCGATCCAAAGGGGCTCACTGACAAGGGAGGAGCAGGCGGGCCGTTTGTTCGCTGGCGGCGACTTGGCTGGGGAGGATGGCGAGGTCTCCGAGGAGCATCAGCTCGGAGACGAGTTGTTTGATGTCGGGGATGACGTCGTCATCGAGGGAGGAGAACGAGTGCAAATCCGCGGCTTTTTCCAGCATTCGCGGGCGGATGAAGGGTTTTCCAAGGTCCGTCATGGATTCGATGGCCTTGGAGAAGGCGCTGCTTGTCTTGAGTTGTGTCCGGGCATGGGCGATGCCAAGGGAGAGTTTCTGGCTGAGTTGGGGGTTTTTTTCGAGGAATTCCCGATGGCAGACGAGCACGAGTCGCTGGTGGTATTTGCTGCGATTGAAGCGTAAGTCCCGCCTGCCGAGGCCGCTGGCCTCCGCGTGGATGCCCCATGGAGAGCGTGCGATGATTGCGTCGACCGAGCCATTTTGGAGGGCCTCCATCCGAGTCTCCATGGGGAGCATGGTGAAGGTGAGGGTGGTGGAGTGGGTGGCTTTCCAATGGGCTAGCCACTCGCGGAGCTGGACTTTGGTGAGCGAGTGCTGGCTTTCGATTCCGATGCTGAGGCGCTGGGGGAGTTTGGCGGGACCGGTGCCAGCTGGTGCATAGAATGCCTTGTAGATGGGTTCGCGCAGCACCAATTCGGTAGGGCAGGCTTGCAGGAAGATCGGGATTTTCCAGCAGGCGCGCTGGCCAGGGAGGGCCAAGATATCGGCGATGAAAATTTCCCAAGGGATGATCCCGGCCACGAGCTTGCGGGTGAGCAGGCTGCGGCTGATTTCCCCGTAACTGGAAAATGGCTTGAGGTGGAATGGGAAATCCTCGCCGGGAAGGTGGCGCTGGAACTCGTCCGCGAAGAATGGCAATACTTCGAGCGAAGGTAGGATTCCTAGATAGTCGGCTGAGGATGGTTGCATTTCGAGTGGGATCAGATTGGAGAAATCCCGCATTCCGAATTTAGATCATCCGTCGAGACATGACGGATGGTCAGGGTGGGTGAGCAGTCGCCATACCAATTGTAAAAGCTTTGGGTGGTGGTGGGTGGTGAAGCTGGGGTGTTGGGATTTGATCCATGATGCCGGCGGGATGAGGATCGCTCTTGGAAGCCAGCATGTCGGGCTGCCTATTCCATCACGGAGACTCCGCCGGTGAGGCCCGCTTTTGGCTGGCCCTTGGCATTGACGATGAGCGACAGGGTGCGCAGGCCGTCTTTGGCGTTGAGCGGAACGGTCAAGGGGCCGGGCGCGGTGGTGGTCTTGCGGGCGGCGCTCACCCCGTCGATGAAGACCTCTGCGCTGCCGGAAATTTCCTTGAAGACAATCTTTCCGCCGGTTTTGGCGATGGCGGCGACCGGGGTGAACTGGCAGCGGAAAAGCGCCCATGAGCCCCCGCTGAAATTCTGGGGGATGCCTGCCTGGATGCTGGTCCAGGTGTTCATGTCGTTATCCGCGAATTTGGCGGTGGGATCGGGCGCGGCGGTGGAAACGGGCGATTGGAGCCAGCTGCTGAGGACCTGTCCGCCGCCGGGATTCTCGACCGAAGGAAGGGCGCTGGCCGCAGTGATCGGGATGCGGGCTTCTGCTGGCTTGAGGCCTGCCGCCCGGGCGTGGAGGACCAAGGTGCCGGTGCCGTCGCGGGTCGATTGCACGATGACTTGGGCGAGGCCGTTGAACAAGCTGCGCTTCCAGCCGGTGACTTCATTCTGTCCGGAAAACTGGAGGGAAGCGCCCTTGCCGAGTCCGCCGTCGTGATCTTGGTTATGCAAGCTCACTGCAATGACGTTGCCACCCTCGTGCAGGGCGGATTTGATGTCGCGGACGAAGGGCTCAGACCAGCTCTTCGACTCGCCGATGCGGCGGCCATTGACGAACACCAGGCCGACGTCGTCGATGGTGCCGAGGTTGAGAACGATGCGGGAGGCGGCGAGGTCCTCGGCGGTGAGGTTGATTTTGCGGCGGAAAACGGCATGATCTCCCTGCGGCACGGGTCCTTTCTCGGGGGTGATGTCCACGGTTTTCCAAGACGAGTCGTCATGGTCGGTTTTCAACTCCGCCAGATCTTTGGCGGCATGGTCCTTCACGGTCGTCCATTTCCATGCGTCGTTGAGTGCGGTACCACGCACGGTCGGCGTGGCCACGAGTTTCTCTGCTTCGTGGCAGTTCGGGTCGCCATTGCCGACGCCGATGATGCTGCCTGCGCCGCCGGTTTCGAAATCGACCATCAGGTTGGCATCCGGCACCTCGCGGCCCTGCGCATCCAGCGCGCGGATGGTGAGGGGCATGGCATCCGCGCCGTCACCCGCCAGAGACTTGCGGTCGGGGATGATTTCCAGGGCGGCGGGTTTGCCGGTGGTTTCCACGGTGAAGCGGGAGACTTCCCTGCCCTGCTTTTTTCCGATGGCTGCGAGTTTGCCGGGCGTGTAGGGGACTTGGAATTCCACCATGTCGATGGGGTCCACCTTTTTTTCTTCCAGTGGCTTGCCATTGAGGGTGAGCGCCACGGTGTCGGCATTGGTGAGAGCCATGACGCGGATGTTTTTCCCTTCCTTGCCGGGCCAGTTCCAATGCGGGATCAGGTGGAGGATGGGCTTGTCCTCGATCCAATGCGCTTGGTGAAGGTAGTAGGCGGCCTTGGGAAATCCGCACTGGTCCATGATGCCGAAGAACGATCCGGCGGACGGCCATTGCAGCGGCGTCGGCTCGCCGCGGTAGTCGAAGCCGGTCCAGACGAAGCCGCCGGCGACGAAGGGGCGCTCGGAAATGCAGCGCCAGGCGTAGCGGTGGGTGAGGCCCCAGGGCGCGCGTTCGTCGTCGTAGGAGCCGATGAGGTTCTTCGACTTGTCCGTTTCATAGATCCCGCGGGTCATGAAGGCGGAGGTGTCCTCCGAGCTGGTGATTGGCAGCTCGGGGTGGGCCTTGTGGAACTCATCATAGATGTTCTGGTTGTAGTTGAAGCCCACCACATCGACGGCTTGGGAGACATTGATCGGCGTCTTGTGGCCACCGCTCATGGCGGCGGTGACGGGGCGGGTTGGGTCGAGCCGCTTCACTACGGCAGCCATGCGGCGCACCATCTGATAGCCCATCTCGGTGCCCTGGGTGGTTTCCTCGTTGAAGACCGACCACATGATCACGCTCGGGTGGTTACGGTCGCGGCGGATGAGCCATTCCAGCTGGCGGACGTATTCCGGGGAGACGTTGAAATTGCGGTTTTCATCCATCACCAACATCCCCATGCGGTCGCAGGCTTCGAGAAACTCCTTGGCGGGCGGATTGTGGGCGCAGCGGTAGGCGTTGGTGCCGAGCTCCTTGAGGCGGCGGACGCGGAATTCCCACAATGAATCCGGCACTGCCACGCCGACTCCGGCGTGGTCCTGGTGGTTACAGGTGCCCTTCAGCTTGAGCGGTTGGTCGTTGAGAAAAAACCCGAGCTTGGCATCGAAGCGGACGGTGCGGAAGCCGCAGCGGGTCTCCACGGTGTCGGTCACGGCGCCATCCCGCGACACGGTGGTGCGGACGGTGTAGAGCGTGGGCCTGTCCACGGACCAGAGTTCCGGCTGGTTCACAGGAATGCTGAGCTTGGCCAAGGCGGTGTCGAGATAGGGCACCTGGATGGACGTTCTGGCCTCGGCGACTTGCTTGCCAGCCGGGTCTAACAGGACGCAATGAACCTCGCCGTCCACGGGTTTTTCTCCGATGTTGGAAAGCGTGACTTCGGCGGGGATTTCCCAATTTCCAGCGGCCATTTTGACCGGGTGGGCGAAGACGCCGTCGGTGGTGATGTGGAGGGGGCTGCGTTTCACCAGCCAGGTGTGGCGATAGATGCCCGCGCCTTCATACCACCAGCCTTCCATGGCCTCGGCATCCACGCGGATGGCCAGGGTGTTCGGTCGGTCGCCGTAATTCGCAAAGGGTGTTAGATCGATCTGGAAACTGGTGTAACCGCACCAGTTGCGGTGGACGACGGTGCCGTTGAGCCAGACGGTGCAGTGGGTGGAGATGCCGTCGAACTGGAGTTCAAGCGCCTTGCCGCGGTCTGCGGGATCGAGGGTGAAGCTCCGGCGGTACCAGCCGAAGCCGCGCGGGCGGTAGCCTTGGGAGAGGTTGGCGTTCGGGTCGAAGGGCTGCTCCACCGCCCAATCGTGCGGCAGGTCGAGCACGCGCCACTGGCTGTCATCGAACTCGGGTGCCGCCGCGCCCCAGGCCTTGCCGGCCTTGGCGTTGTTATAGGAATTCCCGTGGCCTTTGATTTCGGGAAACGGGATGTCGCCTTGGTGGAATTTCCACCCGCGGTTGAGAGAGAGTTTTTCCGTGACGGGAGTTGCTGTTAGGTGTGGGGATGCGCAGGCGAGGGCGAGGATGGCGAATGAAAGGCGTGAAAGGATCATGGTGAAGGGATGTGTTTTCAAAGGTGGATGATGCCGCGTTGGAGGGCTACGGTGACGGCCTCGGTGCGGTCGCGGGCGGGGAGCTTGGCGAGGATGCTCTTGAGGTGCGCCTTCACCGTGTGCTCGGTGATGAGGAGCACGGATGCGATTTCCTTGTTGGATCCGCCGCGGGCGAGTTCTTCCAACACCTGGAGTTCGCGGGGGCTGAGTTCCTCACGCATGATGCGGTTCGCCAGGCTGCGGGCGACTTCCGGCGGGATCCATTTTTCACCGCGCATGACGGCGTGGATGGCGGGGATGAGTTGTTCGCCGGGTGAGCTTTTCAGGATGTAGCCGAGGGCGCCGGACTGGAGAGCGCGGTAGATGTCATCGTCTCCATCGCTGGTGCTGAGGATGAGGATCCGTGCTTGGGGGAAGTCCGCGCGGATCTCCGCTGCGGCGCGCGCGCCGGATTTGTTAGGCATGAGCAGGTCCATGAGGATGACATCGGGCCGGAGCGCCCGGTATTGGGCGACGGCTTCGCAGCCGTCCGAGGCTTGGCCGACGACGGTGAAGCCGGGTTCGGAAGAGATCAACGCGGCGAGCCCGAGGCGGACGACCGAGTGGTCGTCTGCGAGGAGGATGCGGATGGCGGGTTCTGGAGGCGGCGGATGGTTCATGAGGAGGGTTCGGCGTCGGTGGGGTGGTGGATTCTCAAGGAGGCTTCGACGAGGGTGCCAGCGCCCGGGGTGCTGTGGATTTCGAGGGATCCGCCGATGCGTTGGGCGCGCTCGGCCATGCCCGAGAGGCCGAAGTGGCCCTGGGCCGGGCCGTGGACGTGGGCGGGGGAAAAACCGATGCCGAAGTCGCGGACGCGGAGCACGAGCAGGCCGGGTGAGAAGTCGAGGTGGATTTCCATCTGCTCGGATTTCGAGTGTTTGATGGCGTTCGTAAGTGCCTCCTGGCCAATGCGGAGCAGGTTTTCCTCCTGGAGTTCGGCGAGGGGGAGCGGCTCGCCGGTTTGGCTGACCTTGACGGTGATCGAGGTGCCCTCGGTGAAGCGGCCGACGGACTGGCGGAGGGCCTCGACCAGGCTGAAATCCTCTTGGCTGCGGGAGCGGAGGTTCCAGACCGAGCTGCGCAGGTCGGCATGGGTCTGGCGCATGAGCGTGCGTGCGAGTTCGAGGTGGTGGAGGGATTGATCCGGCGCGCGTTCGCGGAGGCGGGATGCGGTATCGAGCTGGAGGGCCACGCCGGTGAGCCCTTGTTGAAGGCCGTCGTGGAGCTCCTGGGCGAGGCGGGTGCGCTCGCCGATGACGGCTTTGAAACGAACCTCGGACTCCTTGCGGGCGCTGATTTGGAGTTTCAATTCTTCCGTGCGTTCATCGACGCGGAGGGAGAGTTTTTGTTTCGCTTGTTCGAGCTCGGCGGTGAGTTTTTTGCGTTCGCGGATCTCGGATTTGAGTCGGCGGTTTTTACGAAGAGATGCGAGCGCCCAGAGTCCGAAGAGGATCATGCAGGCGATGGTGGTGAGCAGGGCGACGCGCAGGCGGTCGGGATTGAGCCAGGGTGCCGGGCGGATCACCCGGACGGTTTCCTTGCCGTCGAGGCGCAGGCGGAAGGCATCGACGCGGCCGATGGCGTTGGCCTCTGCGAGGCAGAGGCCGGTCAGGGCGAGGCGGCTTGAGGGCTCGAAGGGGAGCGGGGCCTTTTCGAGGCCGTCGTCGGCAAAGTCGGCTTTGAAGGTCTTTCCCGCGCTTTGGAGAGTCATGATGATTTCCCGGCCTTTGCCGGTGCCGTCGGTGGCGGGGCGTTCGCTGATTTCGATGAGATCCGCCTCCACGCCGACGAGGCAGGCGTGGAATTTTCCGAGCAGCAGTTGGTCCACCGAAGGGCGGATGATGGCGGGCAGTCCCCGGGGTTCGCCGATTTTGACCACGACGGAATCTTGCAAGACCGGGAGAAAATCCTCGAGGCCCTCGAAGCCCACGGCCTCGACGGGATCGCCGGGTAGGAAGCTGCCGAGGTCGCCACCCTTGATGATCAAACCACCGCTGTCGTCCTCGATGGCGAGGGTGTCCTTGCCAAAGCGGGCGACCACCACGCCTTGGACGCGGGTGCGTTGGCCGGGTGCGAGGTCGCGCCGGTATTGGCCGACGCGGGCGAGTGGCGAGAGTGCGGATTCGTAGGGGTTGATTTCCTCCGGTTGTTCAACGGTCACCTCGTCGGAGGTGGCCACGAACAGTCGGACCATCGCCAGTCCGCGGCGGTGCAATTGGTAATCCGCGCCGAGCACGCCCCGCAAGCGCAAGAGCGAGCCGACCCAGGTGGTGGGGAGAGGCATATCCGGGCGGGCTGGAGTGACGGTGGCCTCGAAGCGATGGCCGCCGGATGAGATGATGAGGAGCCACTCGTTGGGGGATTTCGAAAATGCGCGTCTAACGCGGCCGGAGACTTCGACGCGCAGGCCGTCGTCGATGCCGCTGGCGAAGCGCTCCATGGAGATTTCCAGGGCAGTCGGCAGCGGGGCGTCACCCAGCACGGTCCATTCCGGGGTGTTGATGAAGGGGGCGAATGCGCCGGGGTGGCTCTTTCCGCGCACCTCGACGAGCTGCCCGACGGCGGGAGGGGTGTTGCCGGAGTGGCCGACGAAGATCCCGCCTGTTTCATCCTGAACAAAATATTGGCCCGCCCAGGAAGGGTTGGTGTAGGTGACCACGCCGCGAACCCGCACCGGTCGGCCGCGCATCGCTTGATCGGCGGAAAGTGCCAGCACGTCGCGCGCCTGGGTGAGCGGTGGCTCGTCGGCGCGCAAACCTGTTAGCCCGATGCCGAGGACGAGCAGCCAGGCGAAGAAGCGGCACATGATGTCATGGGAAGATGGCATTCCGATTTTCAGGTGGGTTTAGTGATGCCCAGACAAATGAATCGGCCATCCGCTGTCCAGATCGGCTTTGAGGAAATGGATGGGGACCGTCATGTCGGTAGGTGGGAGATGCGCTGGAGAGGACCAGATCAGGCGATCCGCTTCGGCTGCCACCTGAGGAGCGGCTTGGGGGCGGGCGGAGTCTGGCAGGCTGGTTCCGAACCCAGTCCTGTGAAGCAGCCCTGCGGGGGCGAAGATATCCGTTGGGGAGGCTTCTCAACCCACGCGGCGGCGGCGCAGCAGCGCGAGCAGGCCGAGCGAGCCGATCAAAGCGGCGCTTGGTTCTGGGACGACGGTGAGGATCAGGTTGTTTCCGCTCATGCTCAAGGTTCCGTCCCGACCGAGCACCGAGCCGGTTAGATTTCCGGTATCCAGCGTCCCGGTGAATGACGCCGCACCGGTGATGAGGTTGTAAACTCCATCGGTAAAGCCGCCGGAATCCGAGAAGGTGAAATCGCTCAGGCCGAGGGTGCCGGATCCGAGATTGAGGGTTGCCAGGTTGAGCAGTGAGATGAGGTCGCTGGAGGTGCCAAGCTCGAAGGTGAACTTCGAAGTGGAATCCAAAGCAAGCGTTCCGCCGTCGATGCTGAGAATGCCGACGCTGTTGCCTGCCGAGATCGTTCCCGATGCGGTCACGGTCCTGCCCGTGGCGAGGATGGTGCCGATGCCGCCCAGTGTTTGGGTGGAGCCCACCGTGAGGCCCGCAGCGGTGACGTCGAGCACTGCCCCAGAAGATCCGGTGTCGCCGACGGTGATGGTGGAGCTGTTAGCGATGGCGGTGGAGCTGTTGAGCTTGAGCGTGCCTCCCTTGATGGTGGTGGTGCCGGTGTAGGTGTTGTTGCTGGAAAGCAGCATGGTTCCGGCGCCCGTTTTTTGAACGGCTGAGGCGGCTCCTTGGAATGGCCCATCCTCCATGATGGCACTGACTTCAAGATCGATGGTTGCGGCTCCATTGGCCACGTTGAAGACGGTGCCAGTGGCGTCATTATCCCCTTGGCGCAGCCGCAGTTTACCGGCGATTGTCGCGGTGGTGCTGTTGGCCAGGGTGTTGATGGCGGTGTTGGAGTCGGGATTGCCGCCGCCAAGCGCTTGGGCATCATAAATGTCGATCACCCCCGCGCCTGTGGATTGCAGGGTGCCGCCAGTCATATTGACGGTGGCGGATGAAAGGGTGAGATTGCTTGCGGAGTTGTGAGTCAGGGTGCCACCTATGATGTTTAGCGTATTCACCTTGGTGCCGACGTTGTAACCGAGGGCATCGCCGGCTGTGGTGGTCACCGTGGCACCTGAATTAACGGTTAGTGTGCCGCGGATAGCTCCGGCAGCTCCGCCGTTACTAAGTGTCAAGGTGCCGTTGTCCACGGTGGTTCCGCCGCTGAAGGTGTTGATGCCGGAAAGAATCAGGGTGCCGCTGCCAGTCTTGGAAAGTGATCCGGTACCGGAGATGACACCGGCGTAGGCGGATGGGCTGGTGTTGTTACCGCCCACGGTCAACTTAGCGGAACCGAGGGTGATGTTGCCGCCGGTGGCACCGCCGCCGGTGAGCGAGCCGATGCTGTTGTTGTTATCGTTGAGATCCAGAACCGCGCCTGCCGTATTGGCGATGGTAACGGCGGAGTTTGTGCCGAAGGCTTGGGTGGTGTTGGCCTTGAGTGTGCCGCCGTTAACAGCAGTGGTCCCGGTGTAGGTGTTCGTGCCGTTGAGGGTCCAAGTGCTGGAGTTGGCCTTGATGACGTTTACAATGGAACCTGCGGTGGCATTGTTGGTATCGGTGATCGCTCCGATCGAGTTGCCGGAATTCGTGCCATCGAGTTGAAGGCGCTTGGAGATGCCGTTGTTCGTGATGGAGGAGCTCCCGACGGAGATAGCGGCAGAACCTGCAAGGGTCACTGGCTGGTTGTCGTTGCCACCGGTCATGCGTAGTTCAGTGAAGGATACCCTAGCGGTGCCGCTGGTGACGTTGCCGCCTGTGTTAGCGGTGAGCGTAACGCTACTGAGATCTAGGACACCGAGAGTGTGCGTAATCCCAGCACCTGTGGTGGCGCGATTTGAGATGATGGTGCCACCATTGAAGGTGCCGCTGCTGATGTTGTAGGCGTTGACGGAAGAGTCGGTTTGCAGATCTAACACGCCGGAGCCGCCGCCGGAAAATCGGACGGAGTTGCCTGCGGCTCCCAGAGCAGCAGCGTTTCTCAAGGTAACCGTGCCAGAGTCACTGCCGCTGAAGGTGAGTGAATCCGTCGCATTCAGGGTATTCGACCCATTGAGAATCAGGTTGCCACTGGCTGATTTCACGAGTCTGCCGAGGACGGGTGTAACCAACGCTACGCCAGCTGTATTCGATGAAAAATCGGTGGTGTATGCGCCGATGGTGCCGGCGAAATCGGTCCCTTGGGTGATCGTGCCGGTGCGGTTGAAGGCCAGGATGCCGCCGTTCTGAATCGCGCTGGAGGAACTGAGTGTTCCCGTCGCACCGCCGTTGCCAATCTGGAGAGTGCCACCGGCGATGGTGGTGATGCCGGTGTAGGTGTTGGCTCCCGTGAGTGTCCAGGTGCTGCTGTCCGACTTGATGAGCGATAGCACGCTAGAGCCTGTCACGCCGGTCGCCAAATTTGAAATTACTCCCGTGACAGCATTGTTGGCATTGGTTCCGGCGAGACCCAGGCGGCGGTTGTTGCCAGCGTTGGCCGTAGTAGCAACATCGCCCAGCGAGATGGCGGCACTGCCATTGAGTGTGACGACCCGATCGTTATTGCCCGCAGAGAGGCCCACATTTGCTATGCTGGCGGTCATGTTACCGGACGATACATTGGATCCTTGATTGAAGGTCATGGTGCGTGACCCGAGGGTGGCATAGGCGAAGTTCTGCACATAGCCGGTACCGGCTGTTGCGCGACCGAGCGTCACCGTGCCGCCGGTAGAACTGCTTCCTGCATCGAGCCCATAGCTGTTAATCGCGGAATTGTTTATGATCGAGAGCACCGCCGCGCCGTTGTTGGTAAAGGTGATGTGACCATTGCCATTTTGACCCGACACTGTACCGGTGCCAGTTGCCGCTGCACCCAGGGCGGAGGCACTGGTGAGCACCACGGTGCTGGTGCTGGTAATATTCAATCGCTGCGCCGCGCCGATTGAGTTGTTACCGCTGATAATGAGCTGACCACCGCCCGATTTACTGATTCCTCCACTGGCACCCGTCAGGTCTCCGGAGAGGGTAAGCTGTCCACTATCAATCGCAAAAGTCCGGACCGCACCCAAACTCATACCAATGCCGAAGTTCTGCCAATTTCCGGTGCCAACCGTAAAGGTTCCTCCGAGCGTGATCGCATTTCCGGTAACGGTGTTGTCCCTACTGCCGGAGTTCACAGTGATGGAGCTTGCGGTGAAATTCGTCAGCGTATTCGTGTATGTGCGGTTTGCTGTTGCTGTGTCGAATGTGAGAGCTACCGGTGTCCCATTGTTGGATGAGGGTGCCGAGCCAGCCGAGACCGTCCAATTACCGGGAGTAGCCCAATCACCACCTAATGTGGAACTGGTCCACGTCGCTTGCGCGTGGAGTTGGGATTGGGCGATGAAGTTCAGGACGGCGATGCCTGCGAAAAATGATTTGGTTTTCATGGGCGGATTTTTGAGTTGGGGAGGTGGGTTTGATCAGGGATTGGAGCTGACGGGAGAGGTTCCGGCGGTGGCGGAAGGATCTTGCTTGAGCACGCCTTTGAGGACGCGGTCGAGCATGGGATTGAGGGCGTAGGAGGTTTCGGTATCGAGGGCCTGCCATTTGGCGCGGATGGTCTCGGCGCTGTCTGTTAGGAGGTTGGGGGCGTCTTTTTTGACGGGATTGTAGAGGCCCCAGCTGTTGGAGCCGGTGCCGTGGTTTGCCTTGTAGCTCCAGAAGGTCCAGTGCATGCCGCTGGCCGAGTATTCCTTGAGGGCGTGTTTCCAAGCGGACTCCATGCCCATCGGGTTGAACTCGCCCATAAAGGCGGGCACGCCGAGTTTTTTGTGTTTGTTCCACTCGGAGACCTGGAAGTTGACACTGCTGATTTGCTTCTCCTCGCTTTTCCAGTCCCACTCGTAATGGTGGATCTGATAGAGGACATTTTTCCAACCGAAGAGATCCGGAGCTGGCAGGGCTTCCCACCCCCAATGGACGTATTTTCCGCCGATCTGCCCGGTGGCACAGCCTTCCACGGTGATGATGTGGTCGGGATCGACCTTGCGGATTTCCCGGTAGAGGAGGTCATAGGCAGACCAGAGCGCGCCGAGGGACGGGGCCTCGGCGGGTTCGTTGATCAGGTCGTAGGCGGCGACGGCGGGGTTGCCTTTGTAGTGTTCCGCCACCTTGCGCCAGATTTCAACGGTGCGCTGCTGGTGGGCGTCGCTGTGCCAGAACTCCGCCTTTTCGCGCTTGCGGCCGGTGCTGTCACCCTTGCTCTGGCCACCGGGGACGCCGTGGAAGTCGATGATGGAGTAGATGCCGCGTTTCCAGGCCTCGGAGACGGCCCAGTCGAGGCGCTTGAGGCCACCGGGGATCCACGCGCCGTCCTCGGTCTGGACGTTGCGATACCAGAAGGGAATGCGGACCACGTTCATGCCCTGGGCGGCGATCTTGTCGAGGTCCTTTTCCGTGATCCAGTTTTTCTGATAGGTTTCTAGGAGGCTGTTCGCCGTCTGCTCGCCAAAGCGTTTGGCGAGCGTCTCGCGCACCGAGTAATCGCACTTGATGGTGCCGGAGGAGTCCACCGGTGACATCCAGGGTTCGATGACGAGCCAGCCGCCTAGATTCACGCCGCGGAGGAGGACCGTGCGGCCCTTGGCGTCGTGGATTTCATTGCCTTTTGCGGTGAGAAATCGCTCGTCGCCCACCCCGCCGGATGCCAGCGAGGCGGTGAGGAGAAGAGCGAGAGCGGACAGTGAGCGGAGCATGAATCGGGCGGGGTGACGGGCGCTTTATTTTTCCACCTTGGCGCGGAGGAAGCCTCTGCCGGCGAGGCCGTTGGATGAGTTGAGGCTGAAGCTGCGGTATTCGTAGCTGGGATCCGCACTCAGGTCGGGCAGGCCGGTGGTGATGGGGGTGACCTCGGTGACGGCGGCGGCTAGGTTGGAGAGGTCGATGCTGCCTTGGATGGTGTAAGTCACCCCGTCGATGGCGAGTTGGAGGGGAGCGCCGGCGAAGGCGGCACCGCCCTTGCGGATGGCGATGGTGAGGATGAGTTCGCGGTTGGTATCCACGTCAGCGCTGCTGTCGGCGGTGAAGACGCGGACGATGCCATTGTCAGAACCGCTGAGGGGATTGCCCTTGAAGGCAAACTCGGAGAGGTTGGTGACGCCGTCGCCATCGGGATCGCCGCCGGCGGTGGCATCGGCTGCGGGGTTGATGGAGGTGATGTTGGTGAGCGCCCAGGAGGCGAATGGATCGCTGACGACTCCGGTGAGAACGTT
>ERZ1022724.108-NODE-108-length-20958-cov-17.839210_pt1 | contig 20958 bp, 24 predicted proteins | sample MGYA00521091_ERZ1022724 | MGnify/ENA primary metagenome ERZ1022724 (study PRJEB33162, sample SAMN09537610) | freshwater metagenome | isolation source: freshwater | place: Canada:Alberta | collected 2017-07 | study: EMG produced TPA metagenomics assembly of the... | reverse complement strand
TTCATGTAAAAGAGCAGATGGCAGTCGAAAGGTCTTTTCACCTGAATGCTCCGCATGTGAGTGAGTTCGCTGCCCCAAGCCCGGGCACTCGGCAATGCGTTGGATCGTTTCATGCACGGCCAACAGATAGCGTTCGGCCACGTCTCCCACCTTTTTTAGACGGCCCATAGCCGATGGTTTTTTCGCGGAGGCTGAGCTTGCGGAGCTTCGCGTTGAAAACCGCCGAAGGCTTGTAGGCGGTTTGGCCAGGAGCCAACGCGACGTGCCCCAACAGGGGTGAGGCCGTGACGAAGAGCCGCCTGAGATCGATCTTGATGCGGGTGAGTAGCTCGGGAAGCGGGGTGGAGTCGAAATCCCGGTAGTTGTGGAAAGTGAGTTTGTGCGAATGCTGGTTACTCATTTTTGGGCTTATCGCAATCAGGCGCTTCCCGAATCACCTTGATTTTTCACAACTGACTTGCCTGCCATCCTCGTCCCCGCTATCCCGTTCCCGGCCCCACGGCACCCAAGCCTCCGTAGTTCAATGGATAGAACGATGGTTTCCTAAACTGTAAATTCGTGTTCGATTCACGACGGGGGCACTTGGAACCGGGCTTGAGAGGAATGAGGCCCCGACGAGCTGAGGCCGGATCGGAACCAAGATCCCGGCTGACTATTCGGGATTTGCTGTGGGAGCGCTTGTGGTTGGAGCCTCGGAGGAGGGCTCAGGATTGGCAGCCGGTTCAGGCTCGGCGGCCTGCACAGGGATGGGTTCGACCGGCGCATCCAAGGTCTTTTCGAGCCTTTTCCCCTCGGTGAAATTACGACTTCTGCCCTGGCCGTCCGAGATTTGCGCGGGTGTCATCCGCTGTTCGAGAAAGGCCAGGATCTTCTTGGCGGCGGAATCGCCCTGGGCGGCCGCGACGTGCGCCCACTTGTAAGCTTCCACGTCGTCCTTGGGTACCCCTGCGCCGGTCATGTGCATCCTTGCCGCTTGCGCTTGGGCGCTTGGATTTCCCTGTTGGGCACTCATCATGAACCACTTGGCGGCCTCGATACTGTTCTTTTTTACGGATTTACCGGAGACATACAGCCCGCCGAGAACCATCTGGGCCTGACCGTTCCCCTGCTCGGCTGCCTGCGTGAGCCACTTGATGCCCTCGGAGACGTTTACCGGAAGCCCGTCGCCATGGAGGAGGGCTTGTCCGAGAGCGGACTGGGAATTCGTATCACCCTGTTGCGCCGCCTTGAGCAGCCACTTGGCGGCTGTGCCGGGATCCTTGGCCACCCCCTCGCCCTGCTGGTAAATCCTGGCCAACTCGACCTGTGCCGCAAGTTCACCTTTTTCCGCCTGTTCGAGAATTCCCGGGAGCCCATCCGCCACCGCGTGCGGACCAGCCACCAGAACGAGCATCATTGAAAACCGCGCAAAGCCTTGCATGGCTGAGAGTGAACCATCACCAAGCTGATCCGCCAAGATGGATTTCAGGTTCCCCAGCGGCTCTTCAATTCCGTGATGCATTCCCCTAACAGGACACAGTCGAGTTCATGAACCTCCACCCCGCGACCCAGATCCCCGAGAAGAAGGATGGTGAGTTGCCCCCCGAGATGTTCGCGGAACTCGTCCAGGCCCTCGAAGATCCGCCGCCTGCCCTGCGAGTCCAGCCAGTCGAGAGCCGGATGATAGATGCTGAATTGCAAGGTGGTGAGGACTTCCAGGATCTGTTCTGCGAGCGATAACTTCAACAACCCGGCCCGTGCGGAATACAGCACATCGAGCGCCAGCCCTACCCCGACGGCCGGCGCATGGGAGAATTGATACGAGGTCATGGCCTCCAATTTGTGGGCCGCCCAATGCCCGAAATCCAAAGGCCGGCTTGAGCCGGTCTCGAAAGGGTCACCTCCCGTGGCGATGTGACGGGCGTGTAGCAATGCCGACTTTTCCACGCAAGCCTCAAGCGCCGTCGGTTCGAGCACCGCAAGGTCCGCGAGGTGTTCATTGATCCAGCTGAAAAAATCGCGGTCCTTCACCAAGGCCACCTTCACCGCCTCGATCAGTCCGCCGCGGCGCGTCTCCTCGTCCTGACTGTGCAGAAAGCGAAAGTCATTGATCACGGCGGAAGGCACGGAGAAAGCGCCGACCCAGTTTTTTTTACCGAAGGCGTTGTAGGCGCACTTCACTCCCACGCCGCTGTCGGCCTGGGAAAGGGTGGTTGTCGGGAAACGGATCAACCTCACCCCCCGGTGGGCCGTGGCTGCCGCGAAGCCTACGGCATCCAGAAAGGCCCCGCCACCGATTACCAAGATGTAAGAATGGCGATCCACGTGCGCCGCGTCGATTGCCGCCCAGACTTCCTGCACCAGCGCATCCCCCGCCTTGGATGGCTCTCCACCAGGGAAGACCGAGGTGCCTAGGAAATCGAGTTGGAGATTGGAGAAATACTCCTGGATCTCGTCAACCAAGTCAGGCCAGCAGGAGATCACGGATGCATCCGCAAAGACCAGAGCGCGCCGGCCTTGCCCTTCTTCCAAGACCTCGGCCAGCGCTGGGTTCTCCGGAGAAAATGCATTTCGCGTGAAAACAATACGGTGCTTGAAGGTGACGGGAATCTGGAAATCGTAACGGGACATCAGCGGGCGGAAAAGTATCGCCATTTACGTCGCAGCGCCATCGTTTCTTGCCCCAATTCTCCTTATGCCTGACCCTGAAACTCTTTTTGAAAGCCGCTGGCTCGGACTTTACCGCATCGGCAACTGGGATTTTGTCCGCCGGCCCAGCTCTGAGGCTTGTGTCGGGATCCTCGCCATCACCCCGGCGCGGGAAATCATCCTTGTGGAGCAATTCCGGATCCCGGTGCAGCGCCGGGTCATCGAGATTCCCGCCGGGCTGGTCGGGGACGAGCCGGAATTCGCGGGTGAAGATCTGGCCGACACCGCGCGCCGCGAGTTGCTTGAGGAAACCGGCTATCGGGCGGGTCGGATGGATTCACTCATCGCCACCCCGACCTCTGCCGGAATGTCCTCCGAGTTTACCCACCTTTTCCACGCCAGCGATCTGGTGCGCGAGACCGAAGGCGGCGGCGTGGCGGGAGAAGACATCACCGTGCACCACGTGCCCCTGGCGACGCTGCGCGAATGGCTCAGCGCCCAACAAGCTGCTGGCAAGCTGGTGGACTTCAAGATCCACGCGGCTCTATGGCTGGCAGGTGTTGAGGGCTAGGACGGTGGACGGTGGACGGTGGACGGTGGACGGTGGACGGTGGACGGAAAAGACGATGAGCGGCGAAAGATGGAGCTCAAGGGGGGGCGGGGCGGTGGGACTTGAGCTTTTTCTTTCTTGAGCCATTCGCTGCGCTCTCGGCGAGAGCGGCTACCGGCGCGAGCGCGTTACCTTTTAGCGATCTACGATCGTTTCTGGCGCTACGGGTGTCTATTTCTTCTTCTTTGTCTCCAGTCCTTCTTTGACCTTGGTTTCAATTTCCGCGTAGATGACGGGGTCTCCTTTGAGGAGTTCCTTGGCGGCATCCCGGCCTTGTGCGAGTTGGGTTCCGTTGTAGCTGAACCATGAGCCTCGTTTTTGGACGACTTCCATTTCAAGAGCCAAATCGAGCAGGGAGCCAGTCGATGAGATGCCCTCGTTATACATGATGTCGAACTCCGCCTCGGTGAATGGTGCGGCGACCTTGTTTTTGACGATTTTGATCTTGGTGCGGTTACCGGTAACTGCGCCGTCCGTGGACTTGATCGCACCGATGCGGCGGATGTCCACCCGGACGGATGAGAAGAACTTCAGGGCGCGTCCGCCGGGGGTGGTTTCCGGGTTGCCGAACATGACGCCGATTTTTTCGCGAATCTGGTTGGTGAAGATGCAAACCGTCTGCGCCTTGGAGATCAGGGCGGTGAGTTTCCGCATGGCGGCACTCATGAGGCGTGCTTGCGCCCCCACGGTGGAGTCGCCGATTTCGCCGTCGAGTTCCTGCTTGGTGACCAAGGCAGCAACGGAATCGAGAACGATGACGGAAATTGCGTTGGAGCGGACGAGGGCCTCGCAAATTTGCAGAGCCTCTTCGCCGGATGATGGCTGAGAAACGAGCAAGTCATCCAAGTTCACACCTAATTTGCGGGCGTATTGCGGATCGAGCGCGTGCTCGACGTCGATAAAAGCGGCGAGTCCACCGCGTTTCTGGGCTTGTGCGATGACGGTGAGGGTGAGTGTGGTCTTACCGGATGATTCCGGCCCGAACACCTCGACAATCCGACCACAAGGAAAGCCGCCGACTCCCAACGCGCGGTCAATCAGGAGATTCCCCGTCGGGATCACATCGACATCGACACAGCGATCATCCCCCAAGCGCATGATGGCGGATTCCCCGAACTCCTTCTGGATGTGTGAGATGGCGAGATCCAAATTACGCTTGCGCGCTTCGTTGAGTTTCTCGGCGGCGGATTCTTCTGATGTTTGTTTAGCGGCCATGGCAGTGATTGGTGTCGGGAAGATCTTTGAGCGTGTTGGTCACGCTTGGCAAGAAAAAGATGTTCGCTCGAACAAAAAAGTGATCAATGCGGCCTCGGGCATTTTTCCACATGACAAGTGGATGCCCCGGGGCTGCGTGGCGGTTGGCGAGATCCGAGGCATGATCGATTCCGAGGCCTGGAGAAATCCCGTTTACGATTTCAATTTAAAACCAAAAAACTTGGCACGGAGGATGCTTTTTATCTTTTGTCGCGACACATTAGGCGGTCCGACTGAGATGCCTCAAGGTTAATGGGTTTTCCTCGTGGATGATCAGTCGGGCCGCTTCTTTTTTTAGAAGCATCCTTTCGGTGACTACTTCCGTAACATCCACGAGATGTGTGGGGTGTAGAGGTCGGGTTCGAGCAGGAAGGAGTCGTGGCCCTTGTCCGAGTGCACGGTGATGTGCATGACATCGACCTTGGCGTCTTCGAGATGCTTCACCAGCTCCGCCTGCTCCTCGGGGTAGAAGCAGAAATCGGAATCGATCGAGAAAACCAGCCAGCGCTGCCCCGCGGCTTTCGCGCGTTCGAACAAGTCGGCCGGAGCCTCCGCGTCTCCTTCCTGGGTGGCGTCAAAGCGTGACCAGAGATCGATGATCCGGAGGTAGGTGTTTGCATCGAAACGACGCACGAATTTTTTTCCCTGATGGAGCATGTAACTCTGGAACTGGTCGCGCACACGATACCACGCCAGCACATCGTCAGGCTGGACCACATCCTGGCGGGCACGTTTTTCGATGGAATCCAGGTGGACGAAGGTTTTGTGGGAAATCATCCGCGCGAGCACGAGTCCGTAGAGCGGAGCATCTGCCTCATAATAATCGCCGCCATGGAAGTGCGGGTCGTTTTCGATGGCGAGGATTTGCTCGAATAGAATCAGGCGATTGAGCACGGTGGTCTTGAATCCCGAGGCGATCACGATCACGTGGTGGACCCGAGCCGCGAAGCGGGTGGCGAAGGTGAGAGCGACCAAGCCACCCACGGATGGCCCGACCACCGCGTGCAGGGTTTCGATTTGAAAGTGGTCCAACAATTTTGAAAACACCTCGACCTGATCCGCAGCGGACACCGCCGGGAAGGTGGAGCCCCAGGGTTTCCCGGTTTTCGGATCCAAGGAGGCGGGGCCGGTGCTGCCATAACAACCTCCCAAGTAGTTCGCGCAGATGACGAAGTAATGATCGGTATCGATGGCCTTGCCGGGTCCGATCATGGATTCCCACCAACCGTCGTGCATTTCCGGTTGCCACAAGTCTCCGACACTGGGGATCTCGGGGTTCAGCCCGCAGGCGTGATGCGATCCGGAAAGCGCGTGGAAGAGAAAGATGCCATTCGAGCGGTCCGCATTCAGCTCACCCCAGGTCTCGTAGGCAAGGGTGATCCCGGGCAGGAGTCCGCCATCGCGCAGCCGGATGGGATCCGCCGCGCTGCCGGTTTGAAAAAATTGGGTGCATGTCGTGGCAGGCATATCCGAAGCCTAGACTGCGTCCGGCGCGATACGCAAGGTTAGGCTAAAGGTCGTCTTGCAAGCGGGCTGGCCGGATCGTATGCTCGCGCGCGATGATGAAACCCGCATTTCTTTTCGCCGCCGTATTTTGCTTCACCGCCTGCGCGCCCCGTTATGGGCCGAGTGTTCAGGGAGGAGGGTCCAGCGGCTTGGGATTTCTTCCCAAAAAAGCGGAAAAAGGCAGCTTGTTCGTATACTACCAGCCCAAGGATTCCTCCAAGTGGCAGAACAACTGGACGTCCGGAATGGATCTCACCGGCGTGTCATGGAACGACTCCCGAACCGCCACCTTGATTTCACCGAGCCATGTGGTGATGGCGGCGCATTTCGCCAGACCATCGGACGTGCCGGTCATGTTTCACGACAAGCGGGGCAAGCCGTATGAACGCTTCATCATGGAGACCAAGATGCTGACGGATGTGGGCGACATCGCCGTCGCGAGGCTGCACCTGCCGCTGCCCCCGGAAGTGACGCCTTACCGTCTTGCCAAGGCGGGTGACGCCACCCCGGGCACTCCGGTCATCGTCTCCGACCAGACCAAGACCCTGTCCGTGCACCAAGTCGAGGCGGTGACGGGTGGGATGATCCGTTTGGGATACATCCCCGGGCTCAATCCGATCTATCAGCGTAATCTGATCGTGGGCGACAGCGGGAATCCCTCCTTTTTACTGAAGAATGGCGAGCTTGTGCTGCTCGAAACCCACACCACCGGCGGCCCGGGCGCGGGGCCATTCTATGGAGACCCCGCCGTGCAGGCCGCAATCCGCCGCGCCATGGCCGAGCTTACGCCGTGATTCGATTTTGAAAAATTGGAAAAACTTGGGATTGATGCCACTTGGCGCATTCCTAGCGCCGTGCGGCAGCCAACGAGCCAACCACGCGGGACGCCAAGAAGCTGGCCGAGCCGGACTTCGAGGAGTCACTCGCAGCTCAAGTGGAATCACCGGTGATTGAATATCGGGTCACTCCCGGATCGGGTAAGCGCAGGCGTTCCGGCCCGATCCACGGCTGCCCTGTTAGACCATAACCGTTCCTGCAAGGCCCGCGCGGATGAGGAGTGGTTCCTGCTCCGGATCGCGGCCCATGAAGCGGCGGTAGAGTTCATCCGGCGGCACCGAGTTCCCCTTGCTGAGGATGTGCTCGCGGAAGTCCGCTCCGGTGGCCGGATTGAGCACGCCCTCGGATTGGAAGCGGGTGAAGGCGTCCGCATCGAGAACCTCCGCCCATTTGTAAGAATAATAGCCAGCCGCATATCCCGTGGGACTGCTGAAAAGATGGCTGAAGCGCCGCATCATCGAAGGTGATGGCGTGTTCAGTGGTGCCAGATAATCACGGAGCACCTCGCGGTCCACCTCATCCAAGTCTTTGCCGAGGTGGTCGGACAGATGGATGTGGAGTTCCAAGTCGAGCTTGGCAAAAGCGAGCTGGCGCATGAACCCGGATGCGCTGAGATAGTTTTTCGCCGCGAGCATTTTGGAGAACAAGGTCTCCGGGATGGGTTCATCCGTCTCGAAGTGCCGCGCGAAGAGATCCAGCGACTCGCGGTCCCAACAGAAATTCTCCATCATCTGCGACGGCAGCTCCACAAAGTCCCAGGGAACGTTCGTGCCGGCGAGCGACCTCACAGGCACCTCGCTGAGCAGACCATGCAGCAGGTGACCGAACTCATGGAAAATGGTTTCCACTTCGCGATGGGTGAGCAGCGCCGGCTTGCCATCCACAGGCGGGCTCATGTTTCCAACGATCAGGCCCAGATGCGGCTCGCCGAGGCCGCCGGTGTGGAGCGAGTTCATCCAAGCACCGCCTCGCTTGGACTCCCGTGGATGCCAGTCGGCGTAAAACGAGCCGAGATGGGCGGCGGTCTTGGAGTCATGGATCTCGTAAAACTTGCACTCGGGATGCCAGACTTCCACAGGAGACTGCGGGTTGGTGGCAGCGGTTTCGATTTCGCGGATGGCGATGCCGAAGAGTCGCGAAGCGATCTCGAACATGCCAGCCATCACGCCATCCACCGGGAAATACGGCCTTAGCGCCTCTTCGTCGAAGTCATAGTTTTCCTGGCGCTGTTTCTCCGCCCAGTAGGAGACCTCCCATGGTTCCAGCTTGCTGATGGGAGTGCCGGATTTGGCGGCCTTGTATTGGGCGAGCTGCTGGTAATCCGCGAGGAAAGCGGGGCGGATGCGGGTGTGAAGGCGGTCGATGAAGTCGAGGGCATTCCCGCCGGACTTCGCCATGCGCCGCAGAGTCGTTAGATCCGCAAAATGGGAATGGCCGAGAATCTCCGCCTTCTCCTGGCGCAGCTCAAGGATGCGCCAGACCAGCGCGGTGTTATCAAACTCCCCGACCGCGCCTACCTTTGAAGAAGCCTCCCAGACTTGCTTGCGGATCTCGGCGTCGTGCAAGTGCTGCATGATCGGAGAAATCGACGGGGCCTGGAGGGTGAAGCGCCACGCGGGTGCATCGAGGTTCTTGGCGCGCGCATTGGCCGCCGCCGCCGCCATCGCGGAATCAGGAAGGCCGGCGAGTTTGGACTCATCCGTGATGACCAGTTCCCATGCATTGGTGGAGTCCAGCACATGCTCGGAGTAGGCCTTGGTGATCTGGGAAAGCTCCGCTTGGATGGCTGCAATGCGTTCTTTCTGGGCGGGGGCAAGATCCGCGCCGGAGTTCCGGAAATCCGCCAGCGTCTCGTCCACGAAGCGCTGCTCGATGGGGGGGAGATTTTCCGCTTTCACATTTTCACCCGCCGCTTTGATGACCGTCCACAAGCGTTCGTTGAGGGCGAGGGATGAGTAGAAATCCGTCACCGCCGGGAGCATCTTGCCCAGAGCCTCGCGCTGCGCGGGGTTATCGCTGACCGAGTCCAGATGATGGAGGCGGCCCCACCCGTCGTTGAGTTGCTCCGTGGACTTTTCATAAGCAAGGAAGGTGTTCTCGAAGTTGGCGGTGGCGGGGTCCTGCGCACAGATCGCCTCGATGTTCTCCCTGGCCACGGCGAGGGCGTGGAGAATGTCAGGCTCGACCGCTTCGGGCACAAGCGTGGACCAACGGATATGAAACTCAGGAGCCAGAAAAGGATGCATGGTGAGTGCCCCTAAATGGGATCATGCCCGCTGTCAACATCCGCCCGGAACGGACCGGAAGAATCCCTGGCTCAGGCAGGGATGGATTGGCGGAGATTCCCGTGCAGCCATTCCAAAAACACATCTCCGATGATCGGGGCGATGCTCTGCGTCTGGATCAAGTCCGGGTCGATGACCAGGTGGCATTTGGCGGTGGGGTCGTTTTGATTGCCGATTCCGGCATGAAACGCTTCCGGAAGATCAAGCGCTTTCCCGGGCGGCGAGATCGAGCGGAAAATCACATGGCCGCGCTCACCGAGCGCCTGGTAGGCCTTCCGCAGGCCACAGGCGCTGGTAGGCGGGCATTTGGGACAAGGATCCACCATTCCTAACAAAAACCTCAACCCGGAATCCTGGGCGATGAGATGCACCAGATCCGATTCCACGGCCAACCAGCTGCCCGCTTCATCGTCGTCATACTCATTGAGGTAATCGGCGATTTCCCGGCTCAGGTTTTCACTGATGTTATGGGTATCTCCGTGAAGGATGATCGTGCGGGCCGAGGAGTTTTCGCTGGCTTCTGATAGAAACCAGCGATGAAAAAGAGTGAGGCTGAGGCTTGAGGACATCGGTGTGAGGTTCACGATAAACCTACTGGGAAGAATGGCCTGAGGCTACGCAATCCTTGATGAAGCTTGTGCAGATTCTCCGCTCATCCGGGAACGGAGATCAGGGTAGGATCATGAAAAGTCCGCCGACGTTGGCCCAGTTCGCAACCGGGACGGGAACCCAGCGGAGCTCAAAACGCGGGCCCCACGAATCACTGACCGCGATTTCCTGGGTGGCTTCGTTGTAGCCGATGATCAAACAGATATGATGGTTGGACTCGGGTTTGGGCGTATCCGCCCACTCTGCGGCCATCGCCGTGATTTCCGCTGCGTGAGCCTTCCAGTCGCTGAGCTTTTTGCGTTTTTCGGTAAATTGATCGGCCGCCTCGTTGTATTCATCCGCCGAGCACATGGCCCACATGATCGGGATGCCCTCGTCGATGTAACGCTTGAAGTCCCGGATGCGGAGTTCCTCGGCGGCCACCTCCTTGATGCGGCGGCCCTTGCTGAAAACCTGACGTCTGACGCCTTCCAACAAATTCTCCATGGAGGTGCCCCCACCGGCCTGGCTTTGTCCTACCATGGCGAGCAGATACATGTCCGCCTCGAGGCCCATGGTGCGCATCGCCCGCTCGAAGGTCGCCGGGGCGCAATAGCCCTTGGGTCCCTGATCGACCATGGGGATGTCGGTGAGCAGGACGTCTCCATCCGGTGATCTGGCGATGCTGGCGAGCAGGCGTTTTTTGAGATCCGCATCCTTGGTCATGACCGACTTGCCGCCGGCGTCCGCCAGCTCGGTGGGGATGACCGCGAGGCTGACGTATTCATTTTCCTCGTTGGAGAGGAGGAATGAATGACCGTTCCAATCCCAACGGGAAACTTTGCGGCGGGTTTTCCCTTCGCCGTAGCGCTGGACCTTCGCTTCGCCGAGCACGCTGGTGAGGGATTTGGCGACGGCTTCTTCATCCTGGGTCATGGCCTTGGCGAGGGATTCCGCAGTGGCTTCGGTCCCGCCCTTGAAGTGATCCTTACCCATGCCTGCGGTGCTGCCGAAGTCACCTTTGTTCGCATAGACCAGCGAGATGCTGGAGACGAGGCCGGCTTGGTCAGAGTAAAGGGCAACGGAGTAAGGCATGGCACCGAAGAGCCGGTAATCCTTGGCATAAGCCGCGTAAAGGCGCCAGCTGGAGCCGTATTTGGAAGTGGATTCCGGACGGATTCCCAAGGCCTTGGCGAGTTCCTCCGCCTTGCGCTCTGCAAGCCGGACGCCGTTGGTGATTTTGTGGCCGGCGGCGGCATTGAGCTTCTGCGCCTCATCACCCGCCCGTTGGGCAATCTGAAAAACGTAGGCCTGATCCGCCTGACTCAGCTTGTCTTTCGCGAGGCTGAAAACCCGCCCGTCCTCGCGCTTCAGCACGATCAGGTCACCGGACATCCCCTCGAAACTCGCTTTCAATGGCTTGCCATCCGCGCTGTGAAACGTGCGGATCTCCGCGGCATGGGAAACCGGCATCGCCGCTCCGAGGACCGCGACGCCGCAGGAAAGAATCAGGACGCTTCGTGGGGAGATCGGTCGGAAGTGCATGGCCGGCGCTTGGGGGCTGCGAATCACATTCTGAAGTCGTCACCCAGGTAGTGTTTCCGGGCGATGGGGTCGTTGACGAGTTCTTCGGATGCCCCCTCGAGGATGACGCGGCCGTCGTGGATGAGAAAGGCGCGGTCCGTGATGCTGAGGGTTTCCCGAACCGAGTGATCCGTGATCAGGATGGCGAGCCCGTCGCGGTCGCGAAGCTCGCGGACGATGCGCTGGATGTCCTCGACCGCGATGGGGTCGATGCCTGCGAAGGGCTCGTCGAGCATGAGCAGGGACGGGTCCGAGCATAGGGAACGGGCGATGGCGAGGCGCCGCTTCTCGCCACCGGATAGAGTGATGGCGAGTGACTTGGCGAGCTTGGTGATGCCGAAGCGCCTGAGCAGGTCATGGGCGCGGTCCATACGATCCGTGCGGGACAAGTGCGGCCTTGTTTCAAGGATGGCCAGCAGATTATCCATCACCGAGAGCTTGCGGAAGACGGACTCTTCCTGGGGCAGGTATCCCAGACCGAGTCTGGCCCGGCGGTGCATGGGCATGTGTGAGAGATCATTGCCATTGAAGCAGACGGTGCCGGCATCCGCGGGGACCAGGCCGGCGATCATGTAGAACGAGGTGGTTTTCCCCGCACCGTTAGGACCTAACAGCCCGACGATTTCACGAGGTTGGACACTGATGGACACGCCATCGACAACGGCACGGCCGCTGTAGGTCTTGCGAAGCCCCTTGGCGAAAAGGATGGCGGAAGATGAGTCTTCACAGGTGGAGCCTGGAGCGTGCTCGGGGACGGGATGCTGCATGAGGGCTTACTTTTTTTGTTCAAGGTTCCCGCCCATTTGCCAATTTCCTTCAGTGACAAAACTGCCCGTTTTCGGAGAAAGGCGCAGGATGAGTTCCGGCTGCATGGCACGCATGAACGTGGCTCCCTGGGTGAACCACGGGTAGCCACCTTTGATGATGATCTGGTCGGCCTTGAGATTGTAGGAGAAGAGGGCTCCGCTGGCCTTGATCGGCTCTTTTCCGGGGGCGCCTTTTTGCTCGATGACGACCGCGCCCGTGGCGACGATCCTCTCGACCGCGCCGAAGTTGGAGCCGATGCCTCCGCCGAAGCCGGAGGAGGCCGGGCTTTTATCAACGGTCGTGGCAGCAGGGGCGGGCGCGGGTTTTGCGGGCGCGGGCTTTGCGGGTTTTTTTTCGAAGAAGACTTTCAGTTCATCAGCACCTGATAGCGTGAAGCGGGGGTCCGTCACGGTGACATTTTTCATGTAGACGAGGATTCCATCATCCGAGTCGAAGTACATTCCGCCCTCGCACTGGATCACGGTGTCTTGCGGCTGAGGTTTGATTTCCAGGGGTTTGGCAGCTTCCGGAGCCGTCTCGGCCGGGGTGGTGGCCGGATTGGGGACATCCGCCTTGGCGAGAAAAGCACTGGCTGCGGCAGAAGCGTGGTTGGCGTCTTCGAGGTTGCGATTGAGGGTCACGAGGACGGCCGCATTCGCGGCGGCGGCGCTTGGCGCCTTGGATACGGCATCTTGCTGGACTGCGGCTTTTTCCGACTCCGAGACCGCCGGTGGTGGGGCGGCGTTGAGCGATTGGGTGACCATGGACACTCCGAGAAGTGCGGTGGCGCGGAGAGCTGGGCGAGGGGCATTCATGGTGGTCTCAGGAGGTGCTTGCAACGTAGTGGTGGCGGGGCCTTTCAAAAAGCCCTCCGCTTGATCAAACGAATAATAAAGGCTGGTGCCTTGCGCATTCAGCCGGTCGGACTGGATTTCCACCGGCTCGATGGCGCTGAGGAATCCCTTTTCCTGATCGAAGAGCGCCGTCTTCAGACGGATCCGGCCGCGGCCGCTTTGGTCTGGGTTGAAGAACTCGATGACCACGGATTTTCCGGCGATTTTTCCAGCGCTGACGAGGGTGAGTGTCGCAGCCTTGAGCACCCCGACGAGTTGGCGTTTTTCATCATAGCGGGGGAGCATGACCTCCTTGAGCTCACTGCCATCGGGAAGCAGTGACATGGCCTGCATTTTCTTGGGCGCATCGGGCACAAGCAGAGGCTGGCCGCCTACGAGCAGCGCAGGGGAACTCAAAAAAATCAGGGTAAGAACACGCTGCATGAAAACGACGGATGGCACAGGGATCACATTGATTAATGTGAAGCATGATGGATGGAAATCAATTTAACGAGCAGGTCTTCGATAAATTCCAGCGGGATTTGATTCGGGCCGTCCGAAACCGCGTTGGCGGGGTCCGAGTGCACCTCCATGAACAGACCGTCAATCCCGGTGGCCACCGCCGCGCGGGCGAGAACGGGAGCCAACTCTCCGTCGCCACCCGTGGCGCCGCCGAGTCCGCCAGGACGCTGGACCGAGTGCGTGGCATCAAAAATGACCGGCAGACCTTCTTTGCGCATCCAGTAGAGCGAGCGCATATCCACGACGAGGTTGTTGTAGCCAAACGTGGTGCCGCGCTCGGTGAGGAGGAAGGAATTGCAACCGAAGGCACGCATTTTCCCGGCGATGTTGACGGTGTCGAGAGGAGCCAGGAATTGGCCTTTTTTGATGTTCACGGCCCGGCCGGTCTTGGCAGCAGCCTCAAGCAAGTCGGTCTGGCGGCAGAGGAAGGCCGGGATCTGAAGCAGGTCGATGTATTCCGCGGCGATGTCCGCCTGCTCGGCCGTGTGAATATCCGTGGTGACCGGCACGCCGATTTTCTTGCCGATTTCTCCTAAAATGCGGCACCCATCTTTGACACCAGGCCCCCGGAATGCGTTGATGGACGTGCGGTTGGCCTTGTCGAAGGACGCTTTGAAAATGAAATGGATGCCCGTGCGCTCCGCGATTTCCTTGAGCGAGTGGGCCATCTCCCAAGCGAAGGCCTCACTTTCGAGGGCGCAGGGACCAAGAATAAAAAAAGGTGCGGGGCCACCTACGGGGACATTGCCGATGTTGAATGGGTCGAAATTCATGGAAGTTTAGGATTCAGTTGCAGCACTGGCCGCTTGGAAGAGTGGCCGGAGGTTGGCGAGCGCCGTGGCGAGGAGTTTCTGCTCGGAGGGTGTGAGATTTCCCAGGGTTTTGGAAGCAAGCATTTCGAGCGAGTCCATCACGGATTTGGCCGCACGGAGATTGATTTGCTTTTCGCCACTGTGAGGATTGGGGATCTGACCGAGAAAAAGCCCGGCGTTCTGGGCTTGGAGAATGATGAATTCGTTAAACCTAGGATCGGCTTCAGGCGCAGGAGGCATGAGCAAAGCGTCCGGGTTTTGGGATCACTATTCAAGAGGTAACACAGGCGGCGAGACGCTTTTGTGGCGTGGGCCGACATCATTTGCCAGCGCCCCGGCGTGGGAAGCGGTGATTTCGATCCACCCGATCCGCTCTTTTGCCTTGCAGGGCAAAGCCTCGCCGCTACTCTCCGGCCTCACGAGAGTGTGTTTTCCATCACACTGCCTCGCGCGAAAACCACCATCTTCATGAAACTTGCACTAACCGTCGCTCTTGCTTCCTTGCTGGCCGCTTCTTGCTCACCTTCCGCGCCACCGGCACCCAGCAAACCGACCTATGTAGATCCCGGCAAGTAGATCCCTCTCCGTTCTTCTCTCCGGGTGGGGTGAAGAACTCTTGAAATCAACGGATTCCAGTTTCTCCGGCGTCCCGCATCCATCATCCTAAAACCTAGTCCATCAGTTCCTATGTTCCGCATTTTCACCGCACTCATCACATCCGCACTCAGCTTCCTGGCAGTCTCATGCTGCTGCACTGGCGAGCCAAAGGCCCCTGGTTTGCGCCCGCTTCCGCAGTTCCAGGAAATCCAGTCCGCCCCAGCACCCGAGGTGCACTATTCCAAATAATCTCCTGCGGTGTCAGGTGAACTCCAGCGGTGGAGAACCGCTGGAGAGTTTTTTTCAGGTTTCATTTGCAACTTTCTCTTGTTTGCAGAGTTCAAGCCATTTCAACCCATGAAACGCACTTTTCCATCCGACACGCAACAACGATTCAGAGGTAATCTACGCCATTACCACCGGACAAACGCACAGGCCCAGCGCAGTTGGGAAGACTGGGTCAATGGATCCCCCTCGGAGGCCAAAAACTCAAGGAATTGGCTGAAGATCGTAGGCATCGCTCTCAGCGGGATCGTTCTCATCGCCATCCTCGTCGGTCTCTTTGTTGAGCTCAAGTGATCCGGCAGCCCTCTAAGGCTCTTTCTTGAAATCATGCAGATGCGGCTTTGACATTCCCAAAGTCCGAGGGCAATTTCCCCGCCCGCCACCAACCACGGCGAACTATCAACCATGGGAAAAAGCCTCTTCCAAAAAGTCTGGGACGCACACACCGTCGGCACCATCGCCGATGGACGCACGCAACTCTTCATCGGCACACATCTGATTCACGAAGTCACCTCGCCGCAGGCCTTCGGCATGCTTCGTGATCTCGGGCTGAAAGTCAAATTCCCTCAGCGCACTTTCGCGACGGTCGATCACATCGTCCCGACGATCGACCAAGATGCGCCGCAAGACCCGCTCGCTGCCGAGATGATGCAGGCGCTGCGGAAGAATGCGGATGACTTCGGGGTGACCTATTTCGACCTCGCCTCCGGCAAACAAGGCATCGTCCACGTCGTCGGGCCCGAACAAGGGATCACCCAACCGGGCACCACCATTGCTTGCGGAGACTCACATACGGCAACTCACGGGGCCTTCGGCGCGATCGCCTTCGGCATCGGCACGACCCAGGTTCGCGATGTGTTGGCCACCCAGACGCTTGCACTGGAGGAACTGAAAGTCCGCCGGATCGAAGTGAATGGCGACCTTGCTCCAGGCGTTTACGCGAAGGACGTGATCCTTCACATCATCCGCTTGTTAGGAGCGAAGGGAGGCATCGGATACGCCTATGAATACGCGGGCGACGTCTTCGACCGGATGTCCATGGAAGAACGCATGACGGTCTGCAACATGTCCATCGAAGGAGGTGCCCGCTGTGGTTACGTCAACCCGGACGCCAAGACCGTGGCCTACCTGCATGGCCGCCCTTACGTGGATATGAGTGATTTCTCGGCCACTGCCGCACGCTGGCTCTCATTCGCCTCGGATGCGGACGCCCACTTCGACGACATCGTCCGGATCGACGCCGCCGACATCGAGCCCACCGTCACCTGGGGAATCTCCCCGGACCATGGGATTTCCATTTCAGAAAACATCCCCGACCCTGCGACGGCCAAGACACCTTTGGAAAAGGCGTCCATCGAAGAGGCGCTTGCCTACATGAAGCTCGAAGCGGGCACCCCGATCAAGGGCGTGAAAATCGACGTGGCTTTCATCGGCTCCTGCACGAATGGCCGCATTTCAGACTTCCGCGAGGTTGCGAAGTATATCCAAGGCCACAAGGTCGCGCCGGGCGTGCAAGCCTTGGTGGTCCCGGGGTCACAAATCGTCGCCATCCAGTGTGAGCAGGAAGGCCTTCCCGAGATTTTCCGCGCCGCCGGCTTCGAGTGGCGGGGAGCAGGCTGCTCGATGTGCCTCGCGATGAATCCCGACAAGCTGGTGGGCGACCAACTCTGCGCCTCCTCATCCAACCGTAACTTCAAAGGCCGCCAAGGATCCTCCACAGGACGCACCATTCTGATGTCACCGGTGATGGTTGCCGCAGCGGCCATCAACGGCTCCGTGGCTGATGCCCGCGAGGTCTTCACCCTCGAAGCAGCAGCTGCCGTTGCGTAACTCATTACAAATCATCAATTCCCATGGCTCTTGAACCCGTCCCCACCGTCACCGGCCGCGCTGTTTTCATCCCCGGCGCGGATATCGATACCGACCGCATCATCCCTGCGCGCTTCATGAAATGCGTTACCTTCGATGGTCTCGGAGAATTCGCATTTTACGACGTCCGCTTTGATGAGCACGGCGTAAAAACCGAGCACCCGCTCAATGATCCGCGCTTCGCCGGTGCATCCATCCTCGTCGCAGGAGTGAATTTCGGTTGTGGTTCATCGCGCGAACACGCCCCGCAATCCTTGCGGAAATACGGCTTCAACGGCATCATCGCCGAGTCATTTGCGGAAATCTTCTACGGCAACTCCACCACCCTGGCGATGCCCTGCGTGATGGCAAGCCCTGCCGATATCGTCGCGATTCGTGATGCCGTGGAAGCAGACCCGACCACGGAAATCACCATCGACGTGACGAACCTGCGGGTCCGCAGTTCCGGTGGCTTGGACATCCCGGTGACCATGCCGGAATCCGCGCGTGAGGCATTACTGTCCGGCCGCTGGGATCCCATCCAAGAGCTGCTCGATAACGATTCACAAATCGACGCGAAGGCTGTCGAGCTGCATTACGTCTGATTTCCTCGGGGGGAAATCAGAGCGGTCTCGCGTAGCTGGCACAGCGATTGTGCCAGCCCTCTTCCCAGCGTTTTTCCCCCCGTTCCGGCGGGGAGTTGACGATGCGGCGTGACAAAATCCGCTTGGCGGATGCGGCGAACTCCGTGGCAGCGGCTGCTCCAGATGGCACGTCTTTCATCCCGCCTAGCACCTGCATCAGTCCCCACCCCTGGCCCTTGTATTTTTCCGTGGCTTGGATTCCCTCGCCCTTGAAATTCACATAATCGATCAACGCGTAGGTCCCCTGGGAAGTGGCGGCCACCTTGTGATAGTTCTGCTCGATGCGCGCCCGCTCACTCGCCGGGGCCGCCGCCAAGATCTTGGGCAGCGCCGCGCGTGAACGGGAAATGATGAATTCCGTCTGCATGCCCACATTTCCCGCCAGCCAGCTCCGAAGCGCGGTCATGCGGGAGCTCTTGAAATCCGCCTGAAACTGCGCCTTCGTTCTCCACGGGCTATGCGCCTCAAGCGCGACTGCTGGCACGTTTGCACCCTGCTTGCGGGCGAAGGCGACAAAGGACGGCCAACTCTCGTCGAAGCGACCCTTGAACCCCTCTGGATACCAGATGAAATGCCCGATTCCGAGCGACGGAAATTCCTCACCCGCATTCCAAGTCGTCAAACCCGTCACACTCCCCGCGCATTCGTTTTGCCAGATTTTCCGTCCGATCGCATTTTTCTGCGCCGCCGTCAGATGACTTCCCACCGACTTGGCAGGGGCACTGGAAACCAGCAGAATCATCACGGCAAAAACAAAACAGGCGGCTTGCATGACGCGAGCATAATCCTACCCTCCTCCAGACCGCAAGTCCCCTTCCCCATGAATCCTATCCCTTGGAGTAAAATCCTGACCTTCACCCCGCTCGATTTGGGGAAACTCTTGCTGAGCGCCTTCATCATCGTCATGGTCACCAAGATCCAGCTTTTCAGCGACCGCCTCTCGGCCCTGCTCATCGCGCTTCCCCTGACTTCACTGGTAGCGATGATCTGGATGCACAGCGCCAAGCAATCTCCCGAGCGGCTCGCAAATCACGCCGAGGGCACCTTCTGGTTCGTGCTGCCGACCTTACCCATGTTCCTCATCTTGCCCTGGATGCTCCGCAATGGTTGGGGCTTCTGGACAGCGCTGCTTGCCAACTGTGTCCTCACCGTCGGGTTCTTCTGGGTCACCGTGATCCTCCTCCGACGCTTCGGGATCGATCTCATGCCCAAGTGATTCCCCTGAACCCCTCGTGCCGTGGAAACTTGAAATGGGCGGACGTTGTAGCAAGCAACGGCAATCCTGCCATTCCAGCGAATGGCTGAACCTTGCGTAGACCTCAGCTCTCCTCAAAGGATACACATCACCCGCACCGCTCAAGTCAGCCACCTCCTCACCCGCCAATCTGAATTTTACAAGGCACTCGCGATTTTTCAAAATTAAGCAGATAAGACTTGTCAGGAACTCGATTCTCTGGTTTGACCGTCGGCCCGGCACGATACCCCGGAATCCCGTCCCACTTCTTTGTTTTGAGCGAAAAAAAACCGTCCTTGTTACCCGAAAACGTCATTCCGTTTGAAGAAGCAAAGCCGACTTCGCGATTTCCCGGTTCTAATATGAAAAGCGATCTCCTTGAAAAGGCCTCCGAAATTGTCACCGACCCGCTTGTTTTGGTCAACTTGGTCTCCCAACGTGTAAAGCAACTCAACAGCGGTCGCTCCCCATTGATTGCCACCCGCCCCAGCATGGGCGTGGCAGACATTGCCCTCACCGAGATCATCGAGGGTAAAATCAAACTGATCCAGCGGGAAGCTCCCTGAGCGCCAAGCTGCTGAGGATCAAGCCACTGCATGAGTGCGGACATCGCCACAAACCGGAAAGCCGGACGCGATTTCAATATCTCGGAAAAGTTTGAAGCTGGCGTGGAACTGAAAGGCACCGAGGTCAAATCGATCCGTGCCGGCAAGGTCAACGTCTCGGACGCCTTCGCCCGTGTCGAAAACAACCAGGTCTTCCTCTACGGGCTCAACATCCAGCCCTGGCAGACCGCTGGCGAGTGGTATAATCACGCCGAAAAACGCCCCCGCCGGCTGCTGCTCCACAAGCGGGAAATTCTCAAATTGGCCAACGCCACCGCCGTCAAAGGCTGCTCGCTGCCATTACTGCGACTTTATTGGAAAGACCGCCGCGTGAAAGTCGAAATCGGCGTCGGGAAAGGCAAGACCCACTCGGACCAGCGCCAGGACTTGAAAGAACGCGTCGAACTGCGCGAGGCCCAACGCGAAATGTCCCGCTTTAACCAGCGCTGATGATCACTCCGTGGCTGCTGGCTGCGGCTGCGGCTTCACCCGCGATGGCGGATCCGTGGGTGGGCGGGAAATCACCGCACCAGCCTCACCCGGCGTCTTGGGCAAGGCCGGATTGATCCCACGGAATTCTCCCTCACCCGGCATGTTCAGCATTTCCGGCATCCGGATCCCATCGTCAGGCAAGCCTGTCACCGGCAACTCGGGCACCACGACCGGCTCCACCTTGGGCTCTACCACCTTCTTTTGCTGCACCGGAGCCTCCTCGATCACAATCGCCTTGGGGGGCGCACACGAGCCCACCACCAAGCCAAGACCCAACGAGGTGGTAAGCACCGACGCCCGCTTCAGGATCAATTTATTCATGGATGGTTTCAGACCGCAAGAATGCGTGTTGGTGGGTCATGCGCAAGGCAGAAGCGCAGGAGATGATGCAGTTCATCGGCTCACGACAGCCGCTTCATCACAGCCGCAGACAGAAGTTTCCCATCGGCCCGGCCTTCGGCAAGCTCCTGGGCGCGCTTCATGACCTTGCCCATATCGGCCTTGCCCGTGGCACCCGTATCCGTCACGGCCTGCTCGATGATGGCGACCAACTCCGCCTCCCCGAGGGCTGCGGGGAGGTAACGGCTGAGGATCTCGATCTCCGCCTTCTCCGTCACCGCAAGCTCGGCACGACCCGCTTTCTCAAACTGCTCGCACGAGTCCACGCGCTGCTTGATTTGCTTGCGAATCACGGCCAGCACCTCGGACTCCTCAAGCACCACGCTGAGATTGCCCTTTTCAATCGCGGCATTCGTCAGCGCACTTTTCAAAGCTCGCAAGGCGTTGAGGGCTACTGTGTCCTTCGCCTTCATGGCAGTCTTGATATCTTCGGGGATGCGGGTGGCGGTGGTGCTCATGCATCTGTCTTATCACCCCCACCGGACCCGCCAAGCAAATCCTCACTCCTGCCCCGACAAGCGTCTCCCTCTTCAGCTCCGGCGAGGCACCGTAGGGGCGTGTCTATGACCGCCCAAGTGAATGAAGAGG
>ERZ1022724.107-NODE-107-length-20960-cov-4.647644_pt1 | contig 20960 bp, 22 predicted proteins | sample MGYA00521091_ERZ1022724 | MGnify/ENA primary metagenome ERZ1022724 (study PRJEB33162, sample SAMN09537610) | freshwater metagenome | isolation source: freshwater | place: Canada:Alberta | collected 2017-07 | study: EMG produced TPA metagenomics assembly of the... | reverse complement strand
CATGGTCGATGCGCTAAAGCGCGCATCAGCAAAGCGCATCACAGTGGTTACTCCTTTTTACGGATATGCACGTCAAGATAAGAAGAGCCGCGGTCGTGAGCCAATCACCGCACGTTTAATGGCAGATCTTTTCAAGACCGCAGGTGCAGATCGCCTCATGGCCGTTGATCTTCACACCTCACAAATTCAAGGTTTCTTTGATGGTCCAGTTGATCACCTCTTTGCACTTCCTATGCTTGCAAATTACGTTGGCAGCAAGGTAGATCGCACACGTTTAACAATCGTTTCTCCTGACTCTGGTCGGGTACGTGTCGCTGAGCGCTGGTCAGATCTTTTGGGTGGCTGCCCAATCGCATTTATTCACAAGACCCGCGACCCACGTATTCCAAACGAGTCTGTAACAGGTCGCGTTGTTGGAGATGTTGTAGGTCAAACATGTGTAGTTATCGATGACATGATCGATACAGCGGGAACAATTACAAAGGCTGTCGATGCTTTGTTTGAAGCAGGCGCTGCAGATGTAATCATCGCTGCAACTCACGCTGTATTTAGTGGGCCAGCGGTTGATCGCTTAAAGAACTGCCGTGCCTCAGAAGTAGTTATTACAAATACCTTGCCAATTTCAGAGGATCAAAAGTTTGACAATCTGACTGTGCTTTCAATCGCTCCACTGCTAGGCCGTGCGATCCGCGAGGTCTTTGAAGATGGTTCGGTCACTAGCCTCTTTGATGGTCACTCCTAAGCGGGGATTTGGAGCTTTCTCCCTAATCTCATAGACTTCTACCATTCTGGCGAGGGTTTCAATCGGAACCGTTATCGACGGCAAGGTATCCAACTCCTGTCAGACTCATGTATTACTGAGATGACAGGAGTTTTTTCATGGCAGAAGTAAAGATCGTCGGAACCACTCGTACTGAATTTGGTAAGGGCGCATCACGTCGTGCACGTCGCGATGGTTTAGTTCCAGCAGTTATCTATGGTCACGGAGAGAAGCCTCTTCACATCACTCTTAACGCTAAAGAGATCGGCGTTGCACTGAAGCAGTCAAACGTTCTTCTAGACATCACAATTGATGGCAAGACCGAACTAACGCTTCCAAAGGTAATCGTTCGCGATCCACTAAAGCAGATCCTTGAGCACATCGACCTAGTTCTAGTCCGTCGTGGCGAGAAGGTTGTTGTTTCAGTTCCTGTTCACACAGTGGGCGAGCATGATCGTGATGGAATCCTTGAGCATGTACACAACTCAATCGAAGTTCGCGTAGATGCATCATCTATCCCTAACTTCCTAGAGCTTGATATCCAGGGTCTTGCATCAGGTACCTCAAAGTACGCAGCAGATGTAAAGCTTCCAGCAGGTGTTGAACTTGAGTCTGATCCAAAGATGATCGTTGTTCACTTGTCAGAGAAGTCAACTGCAGCAGCTGAAGAGACAGCTGCACCAGCAGCAGATGCACCAGCAGCAACACCTGCAGCTGAATAAGCAATAGAAAGCAAGGCTTAACCCTTAGGGTTTGTTGTTATGACGTGGTTGGTAGTGGGCCTGGGTAATCCAGGAGAAAAATACGCTGCCACCCGTCATAACATCGGCCAGATGGTGATTGATGAACTCGCTAATCGCCACTCAATTAAATTCTCAACACATAAATCACGCAACGATATCGCCGCCTTTAAGTTAGAAGCGGGCACTCATTCGGTAATCCTTGCAAAATCAAAGAGTTACATGAATGAAACCGGTGGGCCAATTAAGGCGCTGGCAAGTTTTTACTCAGTAGAGCCAGCAAAGATCATCGCTTTACATGATGAGTTAGATATTCCATTTGCAGCTATCCGCACCAAATTTGCCGGTGGCGACAATGGCCACAATGGTTTGAAATCAATGACCTCATCCTTTGGTGGCCCAGATTATTTCCGGGTTCGTTTAGGAATTGGGCGCCCGATGGGTCAACAAGATCCTGCCGACTTTGTGCTCAAGGCTTTCTCAAAGGTAGAACAAAAGGATTTAGCTGAGTTTGTTGTTCGTGGAGCTGATGTCGTCGAATCTTTGATTACAAAGGGTTTAGAGGCAACGCAATCTGCCTATAACAGTTAATCAAATTGAAATAGTTAAATCAGCCGGTATTGCGTAAGCCTGCAGCAACGCCGTTGATTGTTAGTAACAAAGCACGACGCAGAACCGGATCTGCTGAATCACCAGCATCTCTGACCCGCTTTAACAAATTCACTTGTAATAAATGAATTGGGGAAAGATATGCATCGCGCACCTGCAAGGTGCGGGCCAAGATCTCTTGATCACCCAACAAACTTGTTTTTTGTGTAAGGGTAAGAATTTCAGAGACGGTTAAATCAAATTCAGCTTGGATCTCATCTAAGAAGTGGTGCAGCTCTTCCGGAACCAAGGTTTCAACGTAACGTTTAGCAAGTGCCAAATCAGTCTTTGCCAATGTCATTTCAACGTTGCTAATAAAGGTTGTGAAGAAGTGCCACTCCTTGAGCATCTATGAAAGCAGCGCTGAATGACCGGCTTCGCGCGCAGCCTTTAAGCCAGAACCCACGCCAAACCAGCCAGGCACAATCTGTCGAGATTGAGTCCAACCAAAGACCCACGGAATCGCACGTAATGAATCAAGTCCACCGGCAGCATCTGGACGCCTTGATGGACGTGATCCTAAGAAGAGCTCGCCAAGTTGTTCAACGGGGGTTGAGGTGTAGAAGTAAGCGGGTAGATCTGGTTGCTGAATCAATGCGCGATAACGTTTAAATGATGAATCACTCACAAGCTGCATGCACTCGCCCCAGGCAGCAAGCTCTTGCGTGCTCTGTCGTGGCCCACGATTGAGAATCGTTGCCTCTAAAGATGCGGCAAGTGTTAACTCAACATTTTCACGGGCAAGGGATGCAAGCGCGTACTTGTCGCTAATAACCTCGCCTTGCTCAGTCATCTTGATCTGTCCATCAACTGAACCCCAAGGTAAAGCGATCAAAGCATCATAAGTTGGGCCACCACCGCGGCCAACTGAACCACCACGTCCATGGAACAAGCACAACTTCACGCCATGCTTCATAGCTACATCGCGCAGAGATCGTTGGGCTCGGTGGATCTCCCACTGGCTTGTTGCAATTCCGGCATCTTTATTTGAATCTGAGTAACCAAGCATTACCTCTTGCACATCACCGCGCAGTGCAACGATGGAACGGTATGCAGGGTTACTTAAAAGCTTTTCAAGAATCTCACCAGCTGCGCGAAGCTCTGCAACGGTTTCTAGCAATGGAGCAAAGCCAATGCGCGCCTTCTTTTCCTTCAATGAGACAAGACCGGCTTGTTGAGCGATAACTACCGCTGCAATTAGATCATCGGCACCCTTTGTCATTGAAACGATGTAAGTCTCAATAGCCTCTGGGCCAAAGCGATCGATCAAATCATTGATCGCGGTAAAGGTATCTACTGTTTTCGTACCCAAGGCTTCAAGCTTTGAGGTATCAAAGCGAAGGTCATCGGCGAGCATCTGAGCAAGTAGAGCAAACTTTTCATCATGTGACTTCTCAAGATATCCATCGATACCAGTGATCTGCTTAAGGACATTGTGATGAGCATCAGAATGCTCTCGAACATCCATAGTTGCATGGTTAATTCCAAAGGCTGCAATGGTGCGAATCGTGCGCTCAAGTAAGCCGGTAGCAATCAGTTCGCCGCGGTGGGCCAGCAGTGAATCGCGCATCAAAACCAGATCGGCCAAAAGCTCTGCGGTATCTGCATAATCACGGTTCTCAACATGTGGTGCGCCCTTGGCGTGACGATCGCGGGTAAATGCCAGGCGATGAACAATCGCCGTTGCCTTTAAGCGGTATGGCTCTTCGGCGTTAAGGCGTAAGAAACGTGGTTCAAACTCTGGAATATGTTGTAGATCCTTTGCAACAGATGCTGAAAGCTCAGGCGTTGCGCCAACAATCTTTGTTGAAACCGACAACATCTGGCGCAGCGCGTTCATCGCAGCGATAGTCACACGTATAGCGTGAGATACCTGCAGCTCCATAGCTGATGTCGTGACTTCAGCGGTGATATTTGGGTTTCCATCGCGATCTCCACCGATCCAGTTTCCAAAGGAAAGTGGGCGAGCGGTGATCGGAACCTCAACATCGATTCGCTTCATCTCTTTTGCAAAATCATTGAGAACTTCAGGAACTGTTTCAGTAAACAAATCATCTAAGTAATACAAAGCATTGAGCGCTTCATCTAATGGCTCTGGTCGACCTAAGCGAAGTTCATCGGTTTGCCACAGAAGATCAACGGTTTCTGCAAGCCGTTCCTGTTGTGAAGGGTTGCGTGGATCATCAAGTAAATCTGCGATGCTTCCCAATTTGTTAAGTACCGATCTACGTGCAGCCTCAGTAGGGTGCGCGGTAAAAACAGGGCGCACCGACATTGCGCTAACCCATTCGGTGATCTCTTCCTTTGTTAACTCATGTCCAGGTGTTTGCGCCTTCATAGCCGCATCGATTCGATCAACAGCACGAGCTAACCAAGAGCCACCAGTTACTCGCGCCTCGGCCAAAACCCGCGCACGGTGAACCTGCTCTGCAACATTTGCTAAGTGAAAATATGTACTAAATGCGCGAACTAGCTGAACTGAATCTTCAACTGAAAGCTGGGCAAGAATTTCTGCGCCACTACCTTCGCGAACGGCTTTACGAACCTCTTCTACAAGTGCCAAAAGCTCTGGTCCTTCTTGGCGAACCAAGGTCTGACCTAAAAGATCGCCCAATCGACGCACATCGCTACGAAGATCTGCATCATCGGTAGCGATCTGGCTCTGGCTCATTGGGCAATCCTCTCAGGTAACGACTCATAGCAAAACTAAATTAGACTGAGCGCTATCAAGCCCCCCTCCTTTGGAGTTGGGGCCTAACTGCATTGGAGAGTAATTATGCGCGGGTTAATTCCAGCCTTGCCACTTAATTCCGATGCATCTCATATCGTGGCACCGCAATCCCTGTACCCCTTCATCGCAGCGGCTCGGGCTCAATCTCACCCACTCTTGATCGTTACCAGCTCTAGTCGAAGCTCGGAGGATCTTGTCAATGAGTTACGAGAGCTCTACGACAATGTGCTTGAGTTTCCGGCTTGGGAAACTCTGCCGCATGAACGGTTAAGCCCACGCAGCGATACGGTGGCGCGCAGAATTCAAACCCTTTACGCCCTGCAACAAAAACAGAGCACTAATCCAATTGTTGTAACACCCGTTCGTGGTGCAATCCACCGAATCATTAAAAAACTTGGCACCTTGCCGCTTCTTCAATTAGAGATCGGTAAAGAGCAATCATTTGATGAGCTAGTTCGCCATCTATCTTCTCTTGCCTACACACGCACCGATTTAGTTGAACGCCGTGGTGAGTTTGCTGTTCGCGGCGGAATTGTCGATCTCTTTTTACCACTAAGCCATCACCCAATCCGAATTGATTTCTTTGGTGACGAGATTGAAGATTTGAGTTTCTTTGAAGTTTCCGACCAAAGAACCTTTAAAGCCGTAGTGGGTTCGGTTGATGTTTATCCATGTCGTGAATTGTTACTAGATACCGCTATTAAACACAGAGCACTTGAAGTTGTTGATGAGTACCCGGCGGCAGCTGAGATGCTGACAAAGATCGCAGAAGGTATGAGCTTTGAGGGAATGGAGTCCTTGATTCCATTACTCATCGATGAGACCGAGAGCTTGCTTGCTCGTATGCCAGCCAATACTCAACTCATCTTTATCGATGAACAACGCATTAAATCTCGTGCTGCAGATCTGTTGGCAACCAATGAAGAGTTCCTTAATGCTTCATGGTCTAACGCTGCGCTGGGTGGAGCTGCTCCACTGCATGATGGAGCGGGCACTTATATGGCTTGGGATGAGTTACTAGATGAGATCACTAAGGCGGGTATGAGCGCCAAAGAACTCAGCCCCTTTGGAACAGATCTAGATCCAGAAACGACATTTTTGGATTTTGCTGCGATTGATCCGATGCGAGGTGATGTTGATCGCGCAATTGAAGCATTACGCCAAGCCCTAACTGAAAATCGCACCACAGTATTTGCAACACATGGCCACGGAATGCTTGAAAGATATGCAGGAATCCTGCGTGGTGCTGATTTACCGGTGCACATTGCAGAAAAGCTCACCGCAACCCCAACTAAGGGAAGCATCCACCTAACAACATCGGTATTGGCACATGGCTTTGAAAGTGCAGCTGACCAAATCTTCTTTATGACTGAACGTGATTTAACGGGCAGTAAGGGAAGTGTTAAAGATACAGAGCGGTTACCCTCAAAGCGCAAGCAAGCTATTGATCCACTAGAACTCACCGCTGGTGATTATGTGGTTCATGAACAACATGGAATTGGTCGTTACGTTGAACTACTACAACGCACAGTTGCTGGCGTGACCCGCGAATACTTAATCATCGAGTACGCGCCAGCAAAGCGTGGTCAACCCGGAGACAGAATCTTTGTTCCAACAGATGCACTTGAACAGGTATCAAAGTATGTTGGTGGCGAAACACCTACGGTGCACCGCATCGGTAGCGGAGAATGGCAAAAAGCAAAGGGCCGTGCCCGTAAAGCTGTGCGCCAAATTGCTGGCGAGTTAATTCGACTTTATGCGGCAAGAACTAGTTCACCCGGCTTTGCCTTTTCTCCCGATACCCCGTGGCAACGAGAGCTAGAAGACTCTTTCTCTTACATCGAAACTCCAGATCAGCTCTCAACTATTAATGATGTTAAACAGGATATGGAACGTCCGTACCCAATGGATCGAATCATCTGTGGCGATGTTGGTTATGGAAAGACTGAGATCGCAATTCGTGCCGCCTTTAAAGCGGTTCAAGATGGCAAGCAGGTTGCGGTACTTGTTCCAACAACTTTGTTAGTGCAACAACATTCAAAGACCTTTGCCGAACGGTATGCAGGCTTTCCATTAAAGGTTGCAGGGTTATCTCGATTTAACTCAGCAAAAGAGAGCAAAGAGATTCTGGAACAGCTATCTGCCGGTACCGTCGATGTTGTTGTTGGAACACATCGAATCCTGTCTAACGATGTTCAGTTTAAGGATCTTGGTTTAGTAATTGTTGATGAAGAGCAGCGCTTTGGAGTTGAACAAAAGGAGTCGCTTAAGAAGCTGCGCACAACTGTTGATGTGCTTGCCATGTCTGCAACCCCTATTCCGCGCACACTAGAGATGGCTGTTACCGGAATCCGCGAAATGTCCACCATTACAACCCCACCAGAAGAGCGTCATCCAATCCTGACCTATGTAGGGCCAGCAGAAGAGGCACAGATAACCGCAGCGATTCACCGTGAATTACTACGAGATGGCCAGATTTTTTACTTACACAATCGAGTAGACACAATTGATAAAACCGCGATGCGCCTGAAAGAGATGGTCCCTGAAGCAAGAATCCGTATTGCACATGGCCAAATGTCAGAGGGCGAGTTAGAGGATGTCATTCTGGCTTTCTGGAACCGAGACTTTGATGTCCTTGTCTGTACAACAATTGTTGAAAGCGGATTAGATATCCAAAATGCAAACACCCTGATTGTTGAGCGAGCAGATCGTTTTGGTTTATCTCAACTTCATCAGTTACGTGGACGTGTTGGCCGTGGCCGAGAGCGCGCATACGCCTATTTCTTGTACTCAGCCGATGAACCGTTATCAGAGCTTGCCCATGAACGGTTAAAAACTATTGCAACAAATACCGATTTGGGTTCGGGTATGCGGGTTGCACTGAAGGATCTTGAAATACGTGGCGCCGGAAATCTATTGGGCGGAGAACAATCTGGCCATATTGCAGATGTTGGCTTTGATTTGTATATGAGAATGGTTGGAGAAGCGGTTCAAGAGTACAAATCAGGGATCATCGAAACTGAAGAGAAGATCTCTGAATGCAAGGTTGAACTTCCAATTAATGCGCACCTTTCATCTGAATACGTTCCAGGTGAAAGATTAAGATTAGATCTCTATCGAAGGCTTGCAGATGTAAAGGCGCCTAGCGATGTTGCATCAATTGAGGCAGAGCTACTTGATCGCTTCGGCGATTTACCAGAAGAGGCCAAAGCTTTGCTTGGTGTTGCAGCGCTACGCGCACAAGCAAAGGCGGCAAAGTTGACTGAAGTTGTTGTTCAAGGAAAGTTCCTTCGCCTTGCTCCCTTGCTTCTTCCAGAGTCCCGTCAGTTACGTTTGACACGTTTGTACCCTGGCTCCCTCTATAAAGGTGCAGCGAGCACAGTTTTAGTGGCGCTACCGAAGGCTGCCTCTTGGAATCCGTCCCAGAATGCGCCTGAAATAGTGGATACTTCTCTTCTGGCCTGGGTCGTCGAGGCCCTACATCAATTAAGCGATGCACCGAAAGCGAGTACAGAATGAAGAAGATCCTGGCAATCACCGCTGTAGCAGCAACATTTCTATTGGCGGGATGCTCGCAAGTAGGCGCAGCAGCAACTGTGGGCGATACAAAGATTACGCAAGCAACTGTTCAGGGAAGCATCGATGCGATTTTGTCAGAGCGTGCAAAGGTCGATGTATCGCAGATGCAGCTTGAGACTGGCGCAACCCTTAACGTTTCACAACTTCGCTTCCACCTTCTTGGCACCTTGCTGCGTGAAGTTGGTCAAGAGCTAAAGCTCAACGTAACAAAGGCCGAGATCGACACCCGTCGTGCAAGCATCCTCGAGCAGGTTGGTGGAGAAGCAGCACTACCTACGGCACTTGTTAATGCAGGCATCGCTCCGCAAGATTTAGATCGCTACATCGAAGCGATTGCATACTCTGACAAGATCAGCCAAACCTTAGTTGCTGCAGGTGTAACTGAAGATCAACTAGGTTCAGAGATTCAAAAGCTTGTAGTTGCCAAGGCGAAAGAGATTGGCGTAACCGTCAACCCTCGCTACGGTAAGTGGGATCCAGCGATCGCAGATGTAGTTCCTGCAGACTCTGCTGAATCTGCTGTTACTCCTTCAAACGAATAAGCTGCAATCGCATGCAAGGATCTCAACTTCAGCGTCTTGTTGAAGTCATGGACACCTTGCGTTCTCCTGGCGGTTGCCCATGGGATGCAGAGCAAACACACGAGTCACTTCTTAAATACTTACTAGAAGAGTCTTACGAGTTTGTCGATGCGGTTCAAGCTGATAACCGAGTTGATATGCGGGAAGAGCTTGGCGATGTACTTTTGCAGGTTTACTTCCATGCGCGTATGGCGCAGGAACATCCAACAGATCCATTTTCAATTGAGGATGTCGCACAAGGAATTGCGGACAAGTTAATTCGCAGACACCCACATGTTTTTGCGGGTGTCGAGGTTCGAGATTCCAAAGAGGTGCTTGAAAATTGGGAGGAGCTAAAGAAGAAGGAAAAGGGCCGCACATCTCCGCTCGATGGAGTTGCGATGTCACAACCAGCGCTTCCATTAGTTGAAAAACTGCTCTACCGCGCTGAAAAATATGGCGTCGAAGTGAAAACTCCAGACACCCTCTCGATCGATGGGCCAGCTGATGAAAGCGCTGTGGGGCAAGCCCTTTTAGCGGTGATTGCATGGGCCCACGCCAATGGAATTGATGCAGAAGCAGCGCTTCGCAAAGAGGCCATGCGGATTAGCCGAGAGATTGGCCCCGCATAGTCTGAGCCTGGTTCGCGGTAGAGTTCGCTTATTGAAGTACATGCCATTTCAGCGTCGAGGTTGGCACTTAAAGTAGAACCCAGACCTTTTTAAATAAAAGCTGTATTGAATTTGAGGAGAAGCGCAATGGCAATTATCGAAGCATTAGGTGCCCGTGAAATTCTTGACTCCCGTGGAAATCCAACGGTTGAAGTCGAAATCCAATTAGAGGATGGCACGCAAGCTCGCGCTGCTGTTCCGAGCGGTGCATCAACAGGTGCTTTTGAGGCGGCAGAGCTTCGCGATGGTGGAAAGCGTTACCTGGGTAAGGGCGTCGAAAAGGCGATTGCATTTGTAAATGATGAGATTGCTCCAGAGATCATTGGTTTTGATTCACAGGATCAGCGTTTAATCGATGCAGCGATGATCGAACTTGATGGCACAAAGAACAAGTCACGTCTTGGTGCAAATGCAATTCTTGGCGCATCACTAGCTGTTGCTAAGGCATCTGCAGAAAGCTCTGATCTTTCATTGTTCCGCTACTTAGGTGGACCAAATGCACATGTGCTTCCAGTTCCAATGATGAATATTCTTAATGGTGGCGCACACGCAGATACAAATGTTGATATTCAAGAGTTCATGATTGCGCCAATTGGTGCACCAACATTCCGCGAATCAGTTCGCTGGGGAGCAGAGATTTACCACGCACTAAAATCTGTTTTGAAGAAGCGCGGACTTGCGACCTCAGTAGGCGATGAGGGTGGATTTGCGCCAAACCTAGATAGCAACCGTGCAGCACTCGATCTCATCCTTGAAGCGATTGATGCAGCAGGATTCAAGCCAGGCACTGAAATCGCACTTGCTATGGATGTCGCAGCAACTGAGTTCCACGAGAACGGTAAGTACAACTTTGAGGGTGCTGTAAAGACATCAGATGAAATGATCGCGTATTACACCTCTTTGGTAGATGCCTACCCAATCGTTTCAATCGAAGATCCGCTAAACGAGGAAGACTGGGCTGGCTGGGCTGCGATGACTAAGGTCCTTGGCTCACGTATCCAGATCGTCGGAGATGATCTTTTTGTAACTAACCCTGAGCGTTTAGCTAAGGGAATCGCTGGAAACACAGCGAACGCACTTCTTGTTAAGGTAAATCAGATTGGAACTCTTACCGAAACAATTGATGCAGTAGATATGGCGCATCGTGCTAACTACCGCAGCATGATGAGCCACCGCTCAGGTGAAACTGAGGACACAACAATCGCGGATTTGGCTGTCGCCCTTAACTGTGGACAGATCAAGACAGGTGCACCTGCTCGTACAGAGCGTGTGGCTAAGTACAACCAACTTCTTCGTATTGAAGAAGAGCTAGCCGAGGGCGGTCGTTACGCGGGTCGTGACGCCTTCCCACGTTTTAAGGCGTAAGAATTAGCCATGGCACGTCGACAACTTCGCTTTGGTCGTCGTCGTACCTCTAATCGCGTTTTAGCTCTATCTGTAATCTTCTTTGTTCTCGCATTGACGATTGCGCCACCGGTAAAGCATTACTTCACACAACGTGCACAAATCAGCGCGCTAAAGTCACAGCTTTCTGCAGATAACACCGCTCTTCAAAAAGCGCGTGAAGAGTTGCTGCTGTGGCAGGATCCTGAGTATGTGAAGTCGCAAGCTCGTGAACGTCTGCACTTTGTACTTCCAGGAGAACGTCAATACATCGTTACTGAAGGTCGTACCAATGCTACGCAAAACAGCACGACCAAAGTTGCAAGTTCATTAGCCGATGGTCAACCTTGGTACTCACGTTTGATCGCATCAATTAGCGAAACCGGCAATTAATGCGCGATGTCACACAGAACGATCTTGATTGCATCCAAACGCAGTTAGGTCGCACGCCTCGAGATGTACATGCAATCTCTTACCGCTGCCCTTGCGGAAATCCAGCGGTTGTCGAAACTCCACCTCGACTTGAAGATGGCACGCCATTTCCAACTTTCTACTACGCAACCTGCCCACGACTAACTGCGGCTATTTCAACCCTTGAAACAACTGGGCTCATGGGTGAGATGAATGAGCGGTTAGAAACAGATGCTGAGTTAGCCGGTGCGTATCACGCAGCACATGATGATTACATCGCAGCACGATCTGCTTTAGGAGTAGATGTTCCCGAGGTCGATAATGTTTCAGCAGGTGGAATGCCTACACGCGTTAAGTGTTTGCACTCACTCATTGCCCACTCACTTTCAGCCGGCCCTGGCGTAAACCCCTTGGGCGATGAAGCGCTGGCAAAGCTTCCTGATTGGTGGAAGAACAACCCATGCGAGTAGCGGCAATTGATTGCGGAACCAACTCAATTCGTTTACTGATTGCAGATATCGATGGAAACAACTTTCGTGAAGTTGTTCGCGACATGGAGATTGTTCGCCTAGGGCAAGGTGTTGATGAGACAGGTCAGTTCCACCCAGATGCAATAGCCAGAACCCTTGCCGCAGTTGATAAATTCGCAGCTGAGATCGCTAAGCGTGGCGTAGAAAAGATTCGCTTTTGTGCCACTAGCGCTACACGCGATGCAACTAACCGTCATTTATTTGTCGATGGTGTTCGTGAGCGTTTAGGAATTGAGCTTGAGGTTATCTCAGGCGATGAAGAAGCAGCGCTTTCCTTTGCAGGTGCAATTAAGGATTTAGATCCAAGTAACGGTCCATTCTTGGTGGTTGATATTGGGGGAGGCTCAACTGAGTTTGTCTTCGGTACATCAACCGTTGAAGCTGCTCGCAGCGTCAACATCGGTTGTGTGCGCATGACTGAAAGACACTTTGCCTCAGATCCGGCCAAGTCAGAACAGATCGAAGCTGCGCGCACAGATATTCAAGCTGCGATTGCTCAAGCAGCAGCGGTTGTTCCGATTACACAAGCAAAGACCCTTGTGGCAGTTGCAGGGACAGCTACAACAGTTGCCGCTGCCGCACTTGAGCTTCCCGAATACGATCGTTATGCAATTCATCTTTCTCGAATCAGTGCGCAACAAACCCATGATGCAGCCACTATGTTTGCGAACACATCCCGCGAACAACGTTTGCAATTGGGTTACATGCACCCAGGTCGTGTCGATGTAATTGCAGCGGGTGCGCTTGTCCTTTCAGAGATCATGAAAGCAACAGGTGCCACAGAGTTCATCGCCTCTGAGTCAGATATCTTGGATGGAATGGCATTTTCACTTGCCCGCAATTAAATCCATAAAACTTCTTGATCAAAAGATAATTGCCTGCACTAAATGCCCACGCTTGGTTCAATGGCGCGAAGAGGTTGCAGTTGTAAAACGTAAGTCCTACGAGAATGAAAAGTACTGGGGCAAGCCGGTGCCTGGCTTTGGTCCAGCAGATGCTCGAATCCTCATCGTTGGCTTAGCGCCCGGTGCCCATGGCGCTAACCGAACAGGGCGAATCTTCACCGGAGATTCATCAGGGGATTGGCTTTACAAAGCCTTACACAAGAATGGTTTGGCAAGTATGCCCACAAGTACATCAGCAGATGATGGACAGAAACTTATTGATACCCGTATTACCTGCGCGGTTCGATGTGCCCCACCAGATAACAAGCCCTCAACTGAGGAAAAGAGTGAGTGCTCTGATTATCTAGTTAATGAGATAGAGCTTCTTTTGCCAACAGCTAGAACTTTTGTGGCTTTGGGTAGTTTTGCATGGAGTGCAATCATTAAGAGCCTTCGTGTACTTGGTCACCAAATACCGAGCCCAACACCCAAGTTTGGCCATGGCGAAAGCTTTACCTTTGTTAGCGCAGATGGTGTGAAGCATCTGGTCTTAGGCAGTTACCACCCAAGTCAGCAAAACACATTTACTGGAAAACTCACCGAACCGATGCTTAACTCAATTTTCAAAAAGGCAAAGAGTTTTAAATAGCCGCGTTCTTGAGTTGATCGATATGTCCCTCAATATGATTTGCAGAAAGTGTTACTAACTGCAATAAGGTGACTGGCCCGCGCTGAGGATGTGTAGAGATTCGTTACCAATCAACATCTGATGCGTTCTTTAAAATCTCATAATTCATCGCATGTGATGCGGCTAAAGATTGAAGCGAGGTAGCGACATTTCGCTTGTCATACTGCAAGCCAGTTGGAAACTTCTCCTCATCAAAGGGAACAATCGTCGGATTCTCTTCAGCTAAGGCGTTTGCATATCTGACACCAAATTGAATCTCGGCATCTGCGATGTGGTGGATTACAAATGCGGCGGACCATTCCCCATCCTTGGAAAGGTTGAGGTTTTGCGCTGAAATCTTCTTGCCCTCTTCAACAAATGAGATCGCAGATGAGTGATACTTTTCAAGTAGTTGGTTATGGTCCATGGCTTCATCGTAACCGTGGATTTTGCAGAATCTAGGCTCAGTTTCGGCTAAAGCCCCGCATCAAGTAAACTTCCGCAGAACTTGCTCGTGGCCCCCGTAGTCCAATGGCAGAGACAGAGGACTTAAAATCCTTCCAGTGTCGGTTCGAGTCCGACCGGGGGCACCATCTCTAAGCCCATTTTAAGCATCTGAGCGTGCGATTACTTAGCCGTAACCCTTCACTAACCGTACGATTGCCCCTGCACCACACCACCAGATGCTCTGGTGGCCCTACAAAAGGAGAACAAAGATATGCGCAGTTCAAACCCTGTTCTTGGACGGGCGTTTAATCAGCGTGGATACGCTGCATTCGATCCGAGCACAATTAACTCAGACCCAGCAGCGCTAGAGAATTTGTACAACACACCTGCCGCATCATCATTGCGCACAGGTCGTATGACAATTGATGATGTTGTTGCGCGCACAGCGATCATGTTTGCAGTGTTGGTAACTGTAGGAGCTGTTGCCTGGTCACTTAACCTAGGTGGCGGCGCATTGTTGCTCGGCTTCCTTGGTGGATTTGCTCTTGCAATGGTTAACTCATTTAGCAAGACAGTAAAGCCTGCGCTAGCAATTGCATATGCAGCCTTCCAGGGTCTTGCACTCGGAACAATCAGCAACATGTACAACACCGCTTACAACGGAATTGTTAGCCAGGCAATCTTGGTAACACTCAGCGCATTTGCTGGAATGTTGTTTGCATTTAAGAGCGGACGCATTCGCGTTACACCTAAGTTCACAAAGGTATTGATGACAGCGCTCATCGGTTACCTAGTACTAGCTGTTGTTTCACTTGTTTCCTCATTCATCACCGGAACAAGCATCTACAGCATCGGTGGACTTGGTCTCATCATCGCAACAGGTGGAATGGTTCTAGCAGCCTTCTTCTTGATCCTTGATTTTGATTCAATTCAAAAGGGAATTGCAGCTGGTGCTCCAGAGTCAGAGTCATGGAGAGCAGCTTTTGGTCTCATGGTCACAATCGTTTGGTTGTACCTAGAGGTTCTACGTGTTCTTTCAATCCTGCGTGGAGATGAGTAAGTAGATCCAATAAGTTAGAGATCTTCATCGATGGGCTTCAGGTTCTTAACCTGGGGCCCATCGACATTTCTGGTCTCAGGGATTCGATAGACCAGGATCAAAACTAGCGAGAAGATAACCGCAGATGCTCCAAAAGCTGTTCTATATGAGTAAATATCGGAGATCCAACCAATAATGATCGGCCCAAAGATCATGCCGGCATCACCTGCCATTTGAAAGACAGCGATTACCTTGCCGCCCTTGCCCTTAATAATGTCGCCAACAATGCTGGCGGGTGTAATTGAAAGGTAAGCCCCACCAAAGCCAAGAACGATCATCGAAATGATGTACATCAGGGGATTTACCGCAAAGGTCAGGATCAAAATTCCAAGAAAGACAATGTTGGCACCAATTATTGATGCCGCTCTACGGCCCTTTGCATCTGAGTATCGCCCAGCACGTAAGAGAATTGCGCCCTGCACCATCGCTGAAATCGCCAGACCATATCCAACAATCGCAGTTGTCGAACCTAACTCTTCTGTAACAAAGACCGGCAAAATCGAAGCGCGCATACCGAAGAAAACCCAAGTTCCGATGAAAGCCAATACGAGTGCGATTCGGTATGCCGGCATCGCAAGCGCTTCTCGAACGGTGGTTGCAGCCTCTGCTTCGCTGTTCTTTACCTTTGCACCGATTGAATCACCCTTTAGGAAAATCAACGCAACTAACCCTGAACACAACAACAAGACTGAGTAAACAAAAAATGGTGCACGTAATGAGATAAGAGATAAAACTCCACCAATTGCAGGGCCAGCGATTCCGCCTACGATAAATGAGCCTTGGTATACAGATTGTGCATGTCCACGTTGAGAGTCACTTACTGAACGCAAAATTACTGAACTTGCCGCAACAGAGAACATGGAAGAGCCCAAGCCACCTGCAGCCCTAAAGAACAGTAGCTGCTCGTAGCTCTGTGAAATACCTGCCAAAAAGGTAAAGGCCGAGACCATAAAGATTCCAGTAGAAAACACTGCTCTTTCACCAAATTTGTCGACTAGAACTCCAGAGATCAAGCCAGATGCAAAGCGAGTGATCGCAAATGCTGAAACCATTAAACCAATTGCCGCGTTATTGACTCCAAAGGATTTTGCAAAGACTGGAATAGCTGGCATAACGATTCCGAAGCCAACGGCAACAAAAAAGGAAGCTGCGATAAGTGATGAAACTTCGCGGGGTAGATCTCTAAATGGTGATTGCATCTTCATAGAGGATTAATTCTACTTGCTTAACAGTTGATATTGCTTGGATGAAGGGTGGGCTAGAGGTAGTATTAAAGATGTGAAATCAGTTATAGCCGAACACTTAGTAAAGACCTATCGCAACGGCGAGGTCAAAGCCCTTAATGATCTATCTCTTGATGTTGAAGAAGGCACTGTCTTAGGCGTACTTGGTCCTAATGGTGCTGGAAAAACAACAACTGTGCGAATACTAGCCACCTTGCTCAAGCCTGATTCGGGTTCAGCAACTGTTGCGGGTATTGATGTCATTAAGCATCCAGACAAGGTTCGCGAGCAAATTGGTTTATCTGGTCAGTATGCAGCTGTTGATGAGACATTAACTGGCTGGGACAACTTGGTGATGTTTGGTCGTTTGTATCACCTAGGTCGACAAAGTTCGATTGATCGCGCCAATGAGTTACTAGAGCGTTTTGATTTAACTGAGGCTTCTCGTCGTCCCATCAAAACTTATTCAGGCGGTATGCGACGACGCCTTGATCTAGCAGCATCTCTAATTGTTAAGCCAAAGATCCTCTTTTTGGATGAGCCAACAACTGGCTTAGATCCACGTGGTCGCCAAGACATGTGGGGCGTCATTCAAGAGCTCGTAAAGGGCGGAGTAACGCTACTTTTAACTACACAGTATCTAGAAGAGGCTGACCAACTTGCCGATGAGATCGCAGTTATTGATCGCGGAACTGTAATTGCCCGCGGTACATCTGATGCTTTGAAAAAGCAGGTAGGTGGAGAGCGCTTAGAAATCACGGTAGAGCCTTCAGATTTGGACAAGACAAATGAAATCGTTGCAAAGATCAGCGGCAATGCAACACATGTAGATCACCGAACAATCAGCGCACCAGTGCTTCATGGTTCAAAAGACTTGATGGATGCGCTGCGTGCTATGGATGATGCCAAGATTCATCCGCTAGATATCGGCTTAAAGCGCCCATCTCTTGATGATGTGTTCTTGTCACTGACAGGTCACGTTGCGGAGGAGACGGTCGAAGAGCCAGTTGCAAAGAAGAAGAGAGGCGGCAAGAAATGAGAAATGCAATCTACGATGCAATGATTATTACCAAGCGCCAGCTTCTTCAATTAGCACGCGTACCCGAACTACTTGTTTTCTCAACAATTCAACCCGTTATGTTTGTGCTCTTGTTCCGCTATGTATTTGGTGGATCAATTGATACGGGTCAACCTGGTGGATATGTGCAGCTCTTAATGCCTGGAATCTTCGTCCAGACAGTTGCCTTCACCTTGGCATCTACAGCAATTGGTTTAGCTGAGGATATGAAAAAAGGATTGATCGATCGCTTTAGATCACTACCAATCTCAAGAGGTGCGGTAATTATCGGTCGCACCTTTGGTGATGCTCTGCTTAATATCTTGGTGCTGGCGGTGATGGCTATCGCAGGTTATGCAGTGGGCTGGCGACCAACATCAGGAATCCTTCAAACCACCTTGGCTTTCTTATTCCTCTTCATGTTTGGTTACGCACTTTCTTGGATTGGAATTTTGGTTGGCCTGTCAGTCAAAGAGGCCCGCACTGTTCAAAGCGTTGGCTTTTTGGTGACCTTCCCATTGACCTTCTTATCGAACGCCTTTGCGCCAACGACGGGAATGCCAAGAGCGCTCCAGTACTTTGCTGAGTGGAACCCGGTTTCAACGATGGTTGCGGCTTGTCGTCAGTTGTTTGGTCTGGAAAATCAGTTTGGTGCAACAGCCAACTCATGGCCTAGCCAGCATCCACTAGAGACATCTCTGCTCTACATGGTTATCTTGATGGCGATCTTTATTCCATTGAGTATTCGAAAGTACAAGAACTACTCCAATTAACTCTTGGTTGTAGTAATTCTTGGTTTTGCTTTAGATACTTAAGCGTAAAACTCGGCGGCAACAATCTCTACTGAGATCTCGCGACCATTAGGTGCTGTGTAAGAAACCTTTGCGCCAATATCTTGGCCAAGAACCGCTGCACCCAACGGTGATTTTTCGCTGTACACATCGAGATCACCTGAAGAGATTTCACGTGAGCCAATTAAAAACTTCATCTCATCGCCAGCAATAATTGCGGTGACGACCATTCCGGCGCCAACCTTTCCATCTGCACTTGCTGGTGGTGTTCCAATATGAGCGTTATCAAGCATCTGCTTTAACTGACGGATGCGCGCTTCCATCTTGCCTTGCTCATCACGAGCTGCGTGGTAACCACCATTTTCCTTAAGGTCACCTTCGGCGCGAGCAGCTTCAATCTTTGCGGTTACCTCTTTGCGGCCCGGACCTTCAAGCTGCGCAAGTTCAGCGCGCAGGCGATCTGCCGCTTCCTGGGTTAACCATGTCTGTGTCATAAGGGGTAACGGTACTGGCTAACTACTTAAGGCGACAACTGGATACATCGGCATTTACCGATTCGCTACGCGTGGGAATGACGGTGACCAGTTCAACTTTTGATTTACCCGCACCGATCTCTTGATCAATTTGGCCAACAACGTTCTTGTAGAAATCACGGGCGATAAGTGTGCACACCACAACTTGCTGGCTATCGGTTCGCTCAATGAAGTAGCGCACAGTTGCTTCACGATCATTGGTGATTGTGAAGGAGACTAACTGTGAGCGCAACGGTGGATTGGAGTGATACAGCGCAGTCCAGAGCAACCAACCAATTCCCAGGATGCCGACAACAAGGGCTATAGCGGGCCACTTTGTGCTCTTGGCAACGCCGTACCGCTCTTCATAGTTGAACGCATCTGGGTTTTGCATGACATGATTATCGCATGGAACAAGAAGAACAAATATTTATGGGTTCAGCCGGCTCATTAACGGTCGGAATCTTGCTTATCGTGGTTGTCTTTTTGATGCGCAGTTTTTATAAGCGCTTCATGGACATAGATCGAAGCGATGACTCAAAGGAGTAATCTCCTTACCAGGATTTTCCAAGGTGTTGCAGTTTTAGCAGTTGCCGCACTATTTGTTGGATTAGGTTTTTGGCAGCTTCAGCGCGCTGCTGATTTACAGGCAAGTTTAAAGATCGCTCGAACAATTGATACCACGGTAGTTCCTTTGCAAAGCGTTGCTCAAGCCCGACAACCGCTAGAGGCACAGGCATTTAATAGAACTGTTTCAGTAACAGGAAAGTACATCGCCAACTTCAGAGCGCCCAATCAAGATGATGGAAATGGTGTCGTAACTGATTGGGAGGTTGCACTTGCTCAGGTTGATGAGCGATCAGCGATTCTGGTTGTCAGAGGATTGTGGTCAGAGCGTTTACTCAACCCAGATATTCAACAATCGATGGATATTGATCTCACAGGTGTTTTGGTTGCAAGCCAATCTGGAGATCGCGCCGAAAACACACCGGGTGTTATTTCGAGATTAGATAGCGCAGTTGTTGTCGGGCTAACCGACCTCGATTTATATGATGGCTACATCCTGGCTCGATCTGAAGCTAGCGATGGCCAAGATTTGCAACGATCACGCGTGACTGAAGAAAAGATTAACCCCAAGATTCCGGGTTTTTATTGGCAGCACATCTCTTATGTGGTGATTTGGTGGCTTATGGCCGTGGTTGTCCTTTACCTACCCTTCTATCGTCGTAGAGTTACCCCATGAGCGGAGCAGTAAAGCGGTTTCGAGTTATGGCGCTAGTTGCCGGAGTAATGTCTCTATTGCTGTGGTTTGTAGATCTGCCGGTGGTGTACCTATTTGATAACCCAGAATGGAAGGAAGCGGTCGCCTGGATCCCCTTTGTCCATGGCTGGATTTATGCCGCATATGTACTTGTCGCAATTCAGTTTTCAACTAAAGCTGGCTGGCCTTTAAAGAAGATCATCTGGTTGATCCTGGCCGGAACCCTTCCGATCGCATCCTTTTTTGCGGAGCGCAGAGTTGTTCGACAGTATTCATAAACCGATCAAATCTCTGATCTATCCACTCTACGAGCGGCGATTAGTTCGATCCTTAGATTTCTCAAAAACCCCGCACCATGTTGGTGTAATCCTCGACGGAAATCGTCGCTGGGCTAAATCAAATCCAACTAACAACGATCCCCACGGCCATAAGGCTGGGGCAAACAAGATCATTGATTTCCTGGGTTGGTGTGATGATGCCCAGGTAAAGGTTGTCACCTTGTGGTTGCTTTCTACCGATAACTTCAAGCGCTCGCAGGAAGAGATCGACCAGCTACTCAAGATTATTGGCGACACCGTTGATGAGTTAGCCGCCACCGGTCGCTGGAACATTAAAGCGGTGGGCGCCCTTGACCTGCTTCCACCATGGCTGGAAGAAAAGCTCAGCTCACTCAAGCCAATTCGCAATGATGGGGTAGAGGTCAATGTCGCCATCAGCTACGGCGGACGTCGCGAGATTGTTGATGCGGTTAAGAGTTACTTAAGTGAGGAAGAGTCTGCCGGTCACTCAATCACTGATGCAAAAGAGAAGTTAACAGCTGAAGATATTTCAAAGTTTTTATACACCGCAGGCCAACCAGATCCCGAGCTGTTGATTCGAACTTCCGGTGAGCAACGTCTGGGCGGCTTCTTGTTATGGCAAAGCGCGCTATCAGAGTTCTATTTTTGCGAAGCATATTGGCTGTCTCTTATACACATCTGACGCTGCCGACGATCTACTCTGTGTA